>WNEZ01001548.1_pt1 | contig 25411 bp, 20 predicted proteins | sample 5400521 | NCBI WGS metagenome assembly WNEZ01 (sample SAMN13153339, study PRJNA577476) | soil metagenome | isolation source: 120 cm saprolite under Douglas fir tree site 2 hole 1 replicate 1 | place: USA:California | collected 2015-04-18
GCTCAAGCCGCGGCGAAGCGCATGCTGCCGAAGGGGCATGGCGCGATCATCTTCACCGGCGCGTCCGCGAGCGTGAAGGGCTACGCCCAATCGGCGCCCTTCGCGATGGGCAAGTTCGCGTTGCGCGGGCTGGCGCAGAGCCTGGCGCGCGAGCTCTCTCCCGCGGGCATCCATGTCGGCCATGTCGTGATCGACGGCGGCATTCGCAGCGAACGTCGGCCAATGCCGTCGGACAAACCGGACAGCCTGCTCGATCCCACCGCGATCGCCGAGAGCTACGTGCACCTGCTGCGGCAGCCGCGCAGCGCATGGTCCTGGGAGGTGGAGGTGCGCCCGTGGGTGGAGAAGTTTTGAGCATCACGATGCCAGCGCATGCTCCGGCGCACCGAGTTTGGGGCTTGCGCGCGTAAGGCAGAGGAGAAGCGGCATGCCGATCTACATCACCCAGGGGCGTTATACCCGCGAGGCCATCAAGGGAATGGTGGCGCGCCCCGAAGATCGCGCGGACGCCGTCTCGCGCCTGCTGGCGCGGGCGGGCGGACGGTTGATCGGCTACTACCTCACGTTCGGCGAATACGACTTTCTCACCATCGCGGAGGCGCCGGGCGAAACCCAGATGGCCGCCGCCCTGCTCGCCGCGGCGAGCCACGCGGGCGTCACCGACCTGCGCACGACGCTCGCGCTGAGCGCGGCGGAGGCCAAGGGCGCGTTCGCGGCGGCGAGCGATCTTGCGCCGGCCTTCCGGTCGCCGGGGGGCACCTGAGCGGCGCTTGCCGCGCCCGCGCCAAAGGCGGTGGCGAGCGCTAAGAATGTCGCAGTCAAGCCCGCTTGCCGCCCGCAAAGGCGGCCGCTATAAGCCGCCGCGATATCCCGCCCTCCGTTTCCCTGCCAAAGGACCCGTTTTGCGATGGCGATCGAGCGTACCTTTTCGATCATCAAGCCCGATGCGACCGCACGGAATCTGACCGGCGCGATCAATGCCATGATCGAGCAGGCCGGTTTGCGCATCGTGGCGCAGCGGCGCGTGCGCATCACGCGCGAGCAGGCGGAGACGTTCTATGCGGTGCACAAGGCCCGCCCGTTCTTCCGCGAGCTGGTCGACTTCATGATCTCCGGCCCGGTGGTGGTCCAGGTGCTGGAAGGGGAGGGCGCGATCGCGAAATATCGCGAGGTGATGGGCGCGACCGATCCGGCGAAGGCGGCGGCCGGGACGATCCGCAAGGTCCATGCCAAGTCGATCGGCGAGAACTCGGTGCACGGCTCCGATGCGCCCGAAACCGCGGCGGTCGAAATCGCGCAGTTCTTCGCGGGCAATGACATCGTGGGTTGAGCGGTGACACACGTGGCCTTTCGCCACGCCGGCATGCTGGTCAAGCAGCGGCAGAGATTGGTAATTTAGGCCGACGCAGCGGCAGAGGATTGGAAACGAGGGGGACGCCGGTGGATTTTCTTTGGCAGGACATGACGCACGGGCCGTTCTGGATCGGCGTGCTTCAGATCATCTTCGTCAACATCATCCTGTCGGGCGACAACGCGGTGGTCATTGCGATGGCCTGCCTCACGCTGCCGCCGAAGCAACGGCTGTGGGGCATGGTTCTCGGGGCCGGGGCCGCGGTGCTGCTTCGCGTCATCTTCACGCTCGTGATCGCCCAGGCAATGACCTATCCCTATCTCAAGCTGGTCGGCGGCGCGTTGCTGTTCTACGTCGCGATCAAGCTCGTCACCGAGGATGCCGACGGCGACGAGGAAGGCGTCGAGGGCGCCCAGACCCTCTGGCGCGCTGTGTGGATCGTCACGATTGCCGACATCGTCATGAGCCTCGACAACGTGATCGCGATCGCCGCAGCCGCCGAGACCGCGGCGGCGCAGGTCGACCTCGCTCACGCAGCGGCCTTGAAGGCCGCGCTCATCATCTTCGGCCTTGCCACCAGCGTGCCGCTGATCATCGCCGGCAGTGCGATCCTCATGGCGCTTTTGGCGCGCTACCGCGTCCTGGTGTGGGGTGGCGGCGCGCTGCTCGGCTGGATCGCGGGAGACGTCATGGCGGCGGACAGCGCATTGAACGCCTGGCTCAGCGCGCCGGTGCTGCACCAGCTCCACATCTGGGGTGGGCCGATCGGCGGGATCATCGTCATTGGAGCGGGTTACATCATGGTCGGCAGGCATCGCCGGCTGATACTCGACGAGCTTCTCGCCGGCGTCGCGCTGCTGATCTGGATCGTCATGGACAGGGTGAACGACAACCTGTTTGGCGGGGCCAGCCCGGACCTCGTCAAGATATGGGGCGTGCGGGGCGCCGTGTTCGCCGCCATGGCCGTCGCTTATGCGATCGCGCGCAACCAATGGCATATCGAGCAGGAAAAGGTTTGAGCCCTTGCCCTGACGACAAAATCCGGCGCCTGCGCTATGCTGCGCGGGTGCCATGAATCAGCTCATCCGCCAGCCGCTCCGGATCGGCGCCTCCGCCTGTCCCCATGATTGCCCGTCGACCTGTGCGCTCGAAGTCGAGATCATCGACGAGCGGACCATCGGGCGAGTCCGCGGCGCGCAGGACAACAGCTACACCGCCGGCGTGATCTGCGCGAAAGTCGCGCGCTACGCCGAACGCGTCCATAATCGCAACCGTCTGCTGCAACCGCTGCTGCGCAAGGGCGAAAAAGGCGCCGGCGAGTTCACCCCCATCAGCTGGGACGACGCGCTCGATCTCGTGGCGGAGCGGCTGCTGCGCGCCGAGGAGCGCCACGGCGCACAGGCGGTCTGGCCCTATTACTACGCCGGCACCATGGGCCTGGTGATGCGCGACGGCATCCATCGCCTGCGCCATGCGAAGAAATATTCGGGCTTCCATTCCACCATCTGCGTCAATCCGGCCTATACGGGCTTCGCGGCCGGGACGGGCAAGATCGCCGGCCCCGACCCGCGCGAGATGGCGAAGTCGGATCTCGTGGTGATCTGGGGCACCAACGCCGCCAACACCCAGGTCAACGTGATGACGCATGCGATCCGCGCGCGCAAGGAACGCGGCGCGAAGATCGTCGCCGTCGACGTCTACATGAATGCGACCATGGAGCAGGCGGACCTCGCGATGCTGGTGCGCCCCGGCACCGACGGCGCGCTCGCCTGCGCGGTGATGCATTGCCTGTTTCGCGACGGCAAGGCGGACCAGGCCTATCTCGCGCGTTACGCCGACGCGACGGACGAGCTCGAGGCGCATGTGCGCACGCGCGGGCCGGAATGGGCCGCGCGCATCACCGGATGCGACGCGGCGACGATCGAAGAATTCGCCCGGCTCGTCGGCGCGACCAGGCGCGCCTACTTCCGCCTCGGCTACGGCTTCTCCCGTTCGCGCAACGGCGCCGTCAACATGCACGCGGCTTCCTGCATCCCGACGGTCACCGGTGCGTGGCAGTACGAAGGCGGCGGCGCGTTCCACAACAACGCCGACATCTATCACTGGAACAAGTCGATGATCGAAGGGCACGACGCGCGCGACCCTGCGGTGCGCATGCTCGACCAGTCGCGCATCGGCCCGATCCTCTGCGGCGATGCCGATGCGCTCGCCGGCGGGCCGCCGGTCACCGCCCTGTTCATCCAGAACACCAATCCGGTATCGGTCGCGCCGGAGCAGACGCGCGTGAAACAGGGCTTCGCGCGCGACGACCTGTTCGTGTGCGTGCACGAGCAGGTCATGACCGAGACCGCAAAAATGGCCGACGTGGTGCTGCCAGCCACCACGTTCCTGGAGCACGACGACATGTATCAGGGCGGCGGCCACCAGCACATCCTGCTGGGGCCGAAGCTGGTCGAGCCGCCCGGCGAATGCCGCTCGAACCACGAGGTGATCTGCGCGCTCGCCAAGCGCGTCGGCGCGCGCCATCCCGGGTTCGACATGAGCGCGCGCGAGCTCATCGACTGGACATTGGGCCACTCGGGGTGGGGGACGCTCGCCGACCTCGAGGCAAAGCGCTGGATCGACTGCCAGCCCGACTTCGAGACCTCGCACTATCTGCGCGGCTTCAACTGGCCGGACGGAAAATTCCGCTTCAAGCCGGATTGGCCAAACGTCCCGTTCCGCAGCCCGTGGCGTGCCGGTCCGTTCGATCGCATGCCGGCGTTGCCCGACCATTGGGAGGTGATCGAGGAGGCGGATGAGGCGCATCCGTTCCGGCTCGCGACCTCGCCGGCGCGCAATTTTCTCAACTCGACCTTCAACGAAACGCCGACGTCGCTCACCAAGGAAGGGCGGCCTGAAGTGATGATGCATCCGGCCGACGCCGCCGCGACCGGCATCGCGGACGGCGACGAGGTCGTGCTCGGCAATGCCCGCGGCGAGGTTCGGCTGCATGCGCGGCTGTTCGACGGCGTCCGGCGCGGCGTGCTGATCGCGGAATCGATCTGGCCGAACCATGCCTACCCGGACGGACGCGGCATCAACACGCTGACCGGCGCCGACGCGATCGCGCCCTACGGCGGCGCGGCGTTTCACGACAACAAGGTCTGGATCCGACGCCGCGCGTCGTGACTACCACCGCAGCTCGAGCCCGAGCGTGCCGCCATGCGACTGGAAGCCGTGGCGGAAGCGGCCGTCATAGAGCGCGTAGAGACGCGCGAGAGGGCTCAAGCGCACCGAGGCCGCGGCACCGGTGTCGAAGCCGTACTTGCTTTCGCTCACACCGATCACGGTGATCGGCGTCGCGGGCCCGGCCGCCGCATTGATGGTCAGGCTCGGCACCTGCTGATGGATGATGTCGACGCCGCGTCCATACCAGGAGAGGTCGAGCACCGTCTTGTCGATGACCCAGGTGCGGCCGATCTCTCCGCCGGCAAAGACGCGCGCGCGCTCGGCCACTGCCGCCGGCACGACGACCGCATCGATGCCGCCCGCTTCGGTGTAGGCATCGGCGCGCACGCGCGTCCAATCGGCGCCGAACTTCGGCACGATCCGAGCCGCGCCGAGCGGGATGTAGTAGCTCGCTTCGCCGATGGCGCCATAGAGGTTGGCGCGATAGCCGGCGGTCGCCGGGCCGGACGGCGTATCGCGATTCGAATCGACATGGGCGAAACCTGCAACGCCGGCAGCCGAGAACGTCCACGCGCCCGTCTCGTAGGCGGCATTGACGCCGACCTGGGTGAGGTCGAGCGTGGCGTGTTGCGGCAGACTGACGATGTTGATGCGCGTGCGGCTCTGGTCGACGGACATTCCGAGCATCAGCCCGGGCGCGACATTCGCCGCGAGCCCTGCAACACCACCAACGCTGCTGCGCGTGTCGCCGGGAAAGTTCACCTGCGGGCCGGTGCGCGACGAAAGGCCGTAGACTTCGGCCCAGGCGCGGTACCTGGGCGTCGCCGCAGCCGCAGCCGCAGGCGCGCCGCCGCCGCCCGGATTGGGCCCGCTCCCGAACAGGTTTGCGAGCCAGCCTGGGCCACCGAGCCCGCCAAGGTATTGCAGGTAGCGCCCGTTGAGATCGAGCGCCGCGAAGGCCGATGAGACCGCCGTATTGGCCGAGGTGTTGGAGACCTGCGGCGTCGGCTGCGGCGTCGGCGGCGGCGCCTGTGCGTGGCTCGCACCCAAAAAACTCGCGATCAACATCGCGGCTGCGGCAAGCGTGCAGGCCGCGGGGCGCGTGAGCCGTACGGCGTTGCGGTTGCGTCCGGCGCTTTCGCCGGTCACGGTCAAGAACCCATCAATCATCGCAGCAGCAACGAAGCCCCCCGGCTCGGTCGCACCGATTCTCGGCCCGAGCGCACACGCCTATGATTCTTCCGCTTTTCCGATCAGGTCAACGCAGGCTGGGGACGCAACGCGTCGCATTTCGGCGCCTGTGATACCGTTGCAACAGATCGATCGGCAGGCTTCGGGAACCCGTAGGGCCTTGGTTCGGCCGTATTTTTCGGATTTCTTGCGCGCGCAATCGGATTTTGGCCTTCCCGCTGTGCTCCATGTCAATTCGAAGTCATTTTTCGAAGCTTGGCGCCCTCGATACGGACTTCCTCCAAAAGCCGGGTTGTCGCGCGGATCGCAGCGATTGCGTTCGTGCGTTCACAAGACGTTCTGACTGACTAGGAGACAGGCGATGCAAAAGGGCACCGTCAAATGGTTCAATCCCACTAAGGGCTACGGTTTCATTCAGCCATCGACCGGCGATAAGGACGTGTTCGTCCACATCTCGGCTGTCGAACGGGCCGGGCTCAGCACCTTGAACGAGGGTCAGGTGGTCGAGTACGAGCTCGTCACCAACCGCGGCAAGACCTCCGCGGAGAACCTCAAGGTCGCGTAAGCGACCAACGCCGGCAGAAATGCCGGTTCACGGGTGTGTCCCGTAGCCCCCGGTTCGCCGGGGGTTTTTTATTTCCGCCAGTGTCAGGCCGCGGCCTTGCAGCCGGCCATCTCCTGATAGTCCGGATAGTAACGGGCGGTCATGCGTCCGACATAGCGGCGCAGATTCTCGTGCCGCCCCGCCGCTTCGCGCACCGCGGAACGAAAGTGGGGACAGACCGTGCCGGCGACGAATGCGAACATGGTCGCATCGACCCCGGTGGGCGCCGCCCCCATGAAGAACGGCTTGTCGCCCAGGTAGTCCGCGATCGCGTCGACCGAGCGGCAGCCGAGCGCATCGATCTCTTCGCGCGAATGGCGGCCGACGCCTTGCGCGATCAGGTAGCCGCGTACTTTCCGCCGCACCATCGCGCGCACGAAGGGCCGCACGGGTGCGGGCACGGCATCGAAGAACCTGCGCGGTCCTCGGTTGAAGTTGTCATCGTCCATCCAACGCGCGTCCACGATCACCCAATAGAGATTGTCTTCCGTCATTTTTTCGAATGCCCAGGCCACCGCCTTCTGCTCGGGCGAGAGCCCGCGATCGAAATCGATCCCATGCCTGCTCTCGAGATGGCGCCGGATGAACGTCGAGTCGGCGACGATCTCGCCCTCGTCGTCGATGTAGGGCAGCTTGCCTTTGGGCGCCTTGCCGAATCCGGTGGAATCGGTGCGGTAGGGCAGGCCGGACATCTTCAACAGCATTTCGGCCTTCATGACGAAGGGGCTGGAATCGGGAAGGCCGAGGTGGGGACCGAAGGTAAAGAGCGTGATCACGGGGACCTCCTGGCGAACCAAGTGGCGGACCAGACTTCGCGTGACGCGATCAGTCGGCCGAGGGCGCGATGAGGGATCGATCGGGGAAGGCGGCACCGTCGATCAGGCAGCGGCCGTCGACGATACGCACGCGTCCTTCCGCGACAAGCCTCAACGCCAGCGGATAGATCTTGTGCTCGACCGCTAGCGCGCGGGCGGCGAGCATGTCGGCGGTATCATCGTCGTGCACGCTCACGGCGCCCTGGGCGACGATGGGGCCGGAGTCCATCTCCGGGATGACGAAGTGGACCGTCGCGCCGTGGATTTTCACCCCGGCGGCGAGCGCGCGTTCGTGCGTGTCGAGTCCCTTGAATGCCGGCAAGAGCGCCGGGTGGATGTTGAGCATGCGCTCCTGCCAGCGCCCCACGAACGATGGCGTGAGCAGGCGCATGAATCCGGCAAGGCAGACGATGTCGATGCGATTCGTCTCGAGCGTGCTTTGCAGCGCGCGTTCGAAGGCCTCTCGATCGGCGAATTGCCGATGCTCGACGAGCGCGGTGGCGAGCCCGGCCGCGCGCGCCGTCGCCAGCCCTTTGGCGTCGGCTTGATTGGACACGATGAGCGAGATCTCGGCCGGGTAGGCGGGGCCCTGCGCGGCCGCCAGCAGCGCCGCCATGTTGGAGCCGCGCCCGGAGATGAGGATGGCCACCCGTTTGCGGACCATGCCGCTCATCGAAGGCCGAGCTCGCCCGCGTAGGAGACCGTCGCGTCGCCCGTCACTTCGCCGAGGCGCACCACGGCCTCGCCGTTGCGCGTAAGCGCCGCGGCGACTGCGTCCGCCTTCGCGGGTTCGACCACCGCGACCATGCCGATGCCGCAATTGAACGTGCGCAGCATCTCGTTCTGTGCGATCGCGCCCACTGCGGCGAGCCATTTGAAGACGGGCAGGACCGGAACGCGCGCGAGATCGAGCCGCGCCCCAAGACCTTTCGGCAGCACGCGCGGGATATTGTCGGGAAATCCGCCGCCCGTGATGTGGGCGAGCGCCTTGACGGCGCCGGTCTCGCGGATCGCGCCGAGGAACGATCGCACATAGATGCGCGTCGGCGTGAGCAGCGCCTCGCCGAGCTTGCGCCCCCGATCAAATGGCGACGGCGCGCTCCAGGGCAGGCCGCTTTTTTCCACGACCTTGCGCACGAGCGAGTAGCCGTTCGAATGGACGCCCGAGGACGCGATGCCGAGCAGCGTGTCGCCGGCCGCGATATCGGCGCGCGGCAGCAGCGCGCCGCGCTCCGCGGCGCCGACCGCAAAGCCGGCGAGATCGTAGTCGCCCGCATGGTAGAGGCCCGGCATCTCCGCTGTCTCGCCGCCGATGAGCGCGCAATTCGCCTGCCGGCAGCCGTCCGCGACGCCCGCGACGATCTTCGCGCCGATCTCCGCATCGAGCTTGCCGCACGCGAAATAGTCGAGAAAGAACAGCGGCTCCGCGCCCTGCACCACGAGGTCGTTGACCGACATGGCGACCAGATCGATGCCGATGGTGCCGTGCTGGCCGGTCTCGATCGCGATCTTGACCTTGGTGCCGACCCCGTCGGTCGCGGCGACCAGGACCGGATCCTTGAAGCCGGCGCGCTTGAGGTCAAAGAGCCCGCCAAAGCCGCCGATCTCGGCGTCCGCGCCCGCCCGCGCGGTCGCGCGCACCAGCGGCTTGATCAGATCGACCATGCGGTTGCCGGCATCGATATCGACGCCCGCCTGCGCATAAGTGAGGCTCGGCCCGCGCTTGTCGTTCATCCTCGACGCCCAGCTGTCCGGGGGCGTGGTACGGCGGAATCGGGCCGCGTGCAATGCCTCGCCCGTGCTAAGAGCGGTCGCATCTTGGCAACCGCGCGGGGCGCGATAAAGTGTAAGCGGTGGCGCAGCACGCATCCCGATTTGGTCGCATTTTCAATGGCAAAGCCAGGGTATCTCCGGATCGGGTCCGGGAGGGGTTGATGCCAGGCAATGCTTCCGATCCTGCGCGGCCGAGCCGGGGCGAACACTTGAACCTGCCGAACCTCATTACGCTTGCCCGCATCTGCATGGTGCCCGTGGTGGTCTGGGCGATCACCGTGGGCGAGATGCAGATCGCGTTCCTGATCTTTCTCGCCGCCGGCGTGAGCGACGCGATCGATGGATTCCTCGCCAAGCGCCTCAACATGGCGAGCGAGCTCGGCGCGCATCTCGACCCGCTCGCCGACAAGACCCTGATCGTCTCGATCTATGTGGCGCTCGGCATCACCGATGCGATTCCGCGCTGGATCGTCATCCTGGTCGTGTCGCGCGATTTCCTGATCGTCGGCGGCGTGATGCTCGCCTGGTTCCTCGGCCAGCCGATCAGGGTCAAGCCCCTGCTGGTCTCCAAGCTCAACACCGTGGCGCAGATCGTGTTCGCCTCCCTGGTGCTGGCCTCGCTCGCGTTCGGCTTCGATCCGGGCATGTGGCAGATTTTGACGATGTGGATCGTTGCGGCATTGACGCTGATCTCGGTCGGTTTCTACATGCGCGAATGGGTGCGCCACATGAACGGGGGAGAGATCGGCATCTGAGCGGCCGGTCTGCGGGCGGATGCTGGTAAAGCGGCAGGTCGCGTTCTGGGCGGCGGCGCTCGCAGGCTTCATTGCGGCGCTCTGGCTGCTGCGCGATATCCTGCTGCCGTTCGTCGCCGGCCTCGTGCTCGCCTATCTGCTCGCTCCGGTGACCGACCGGCTCGAGCGGCTCGGCCTCAAAAGGGTTCTTGCGGCCCTTCTCATCATCGGCACCTTCATCGTGGTGCTCGTCGTCCTTGTCATCCTGCTGGCTCCCATCCTGATCGGCCAGTTGGGCGGGCTGGCGGAGAACCTGCCGGGCTATGTCTCGCGCCTGCAATCGCTGATCACCGATCCCAACCGGCCGTGGCTGCGCAAGCTGCTGGGCGCGACATTCGACGATGCGATGATCGGCGACCTCGTCAAACAGGCGACCGGCGGCCTTGCGGCCTTCGTGCGCTCGCTGTGGTCGGGCGGACAGGCACTGCTGTCGGTGTTCTCGCTGCTGGTGATCACGCCGGTGGTCGCATTTTACCTGATGTGCGACTGGCCACGCATGATCGATCGCATCGATGGCTGGCTGCCGCGCGCGCAGGCGCCGACCATTCGCGCGCTCGCAGCCGAGATCGACGCGGCGATCGCGGGCTATATCCGCGGGCAGAGCGGCATCTGCCTCATTCTCGGATCGCTTTATGCGGTCGCGTTGTCGATCCTCGGGCTGCGCTTCGGGTTGCTGATCGGCGTGCTGACCGGGATCGTGAGCTTCGTGCCCTATGTGGGCTCGTTCACCGGCTTCGTGGTCGCAGTCGGCATAGCGATCGCGCAGTTCTGGCCCGATTGGGTTCCGATCGCTGCCGTAATCGGCATCTTCGTCGTAGGGCAGTTTCTCGAAGGCTATGTGCTGTCGCCCTATCTGGTCGGGCGTGTGGTCGGCCTGCATCCGGTCTGGCTCATGTTCGCGCTGGTCGCGTTCGGCTATCTGTTCGGTTTCGTCGGGCTGCTGCTCGCCGTTCCGCTGGCCGCCGCGACCGGCGTGCTCGCGCGCTTCGCGCTGCGGCAATACCTGGCGAGCCCGCTCTATACCGGCGAGCAGCCGGGGTGAGCGCGATCCGCCCAGGTCCGCGCCAGCTCGCGCTCGCGCTCGACTTCGTCGACAGTTTTGCGCGCGAGGATTTTCTCTCGGGCCCGCCGAACGCAGCGGCGTTCGCTCTGATCGAACGCTGGCCCGACTGGCCGGCCCCGACCGTCGCCCTCGTTGGTCCCGAGGGCTCGGGCAAGAGCCATCTTGCCGCCATCTGGGCGCGCGCGGCCGGAGCGCGCACGATCGCGGCGCATGCCATCGAGCCCGCGGGCGTGCCGACGGCATTGGCGACGGGCGCGCTGGTGGTCGAGGATCTGCATGACGGCGCCTGCGAGGAGCGCGCGCTTTTCCACCTCCTCAACCTCGCGCGCGAGGAGGGGGCCTTTATGCTGATCACCGCCCGGAGCGCGCCCGGCGGCTGGACCGTGGGCTTGCGCGACCTCGCCTCGCGGCTGCGCGCGGTGCCGACGGTGGCGCTCGCGCCGCCGGACGACGCCCTTCTGCGCGCCGTCCTCGTCAAGCAGTTCGCCGACCGCCAGGTCGGCGTCGACGAGGGCCTCATTGGATACCTCGCGTCCCGCATCGAGCGCTCGTTCGCGGCCGCGCGTGCGGCGGTCGCGACGCTCGATCGCGAGGCGCTGCGCCAGAAGCGGCCGGTCAGCCGTGCGCTCGCCGCGGAACTGTTTCGCGAACGGGACGCTTAGGGTCCGAACCCCGCCGGGGTGAAACCGCAACTCGGGGGATGGCCGGAAACCCGGCGTTGTCCTATTTGTGTCATAGGACATTCATGAAGGGTCGCAAGAATACCTGCGACGCCGGATAGATTCATGGTCGACCGCGCCCAAGCCATTGTAGTTCCAATTGAATCTCGAACGGATAAACGGCCCGACGCCTCCGCGGAGAAGGGTCCGGCCGGCCTTTCCGGCACCCCGATCCCCGAGATCGCCGACCGCTTCATCAACCGGGAGCTGTCGTGGCTGCACTTCAACCGGCGCGTACTGGAGGAGGCCGAGAACCCCTCCCATCCGTTGCTCGAGAAGGTGCGCTTCCTCTCGATCTCGGCCAACAACCTCGATGAATTCTTCATGGTGCGCGTCGCCGGCCTCAAGGCGACGCAGCGGGCCGGCATCACGGCCAAGAGCCCGGACGGGCTGAGCCCCACCGAGCAGCTCGCGCGCATCACCGAGGCGGTGTCGAGCCTCGCGAGCGATCAGCAGGCGCGCTGGCGCGAGCTGCGCCAGGAGCTCGCCGCGCAGACAATCGTGCTGGTCGACGGCGACACGCTCAAGAAGCCGGATCGGGCCTGGCTCGAGGACTACTTCCTTCGTCACATCTTCCCGGTGCTGACGCCGCTCGCGATCGATCCCGCCCACCCGTTCCCGTTCATTCCGAACTTCGCTTTTTCCATCGCGCTGCACCTCGCGCGGCAGAGCGACGGAAAGATCATGAACGCGCTCATCCGCGTGCCGCAGAAGATCGAGCGCTTCATCCGCCTGCCCTCGACCGGCGAGGACGGCGTGGTGCGGCTGATCACGCTCGAGCAGGCGACCGGCCTGTTCATCTCGCGGCTGTTTCCGCGCTACACCGTGAAAGGGCAGGGCGCGTTCCGGCTGCTGCGCGACTCCGAGGTTGAAATCGAGGAAGAGGCCGAGGATCTCGTCCGCCAGTTCGAGCGCGTGCTCAAGCGCCGCCGCCGCGGATCGGTGATCCGCCTCGAAATGGACGCGGCGATGCCCGCCGAACTGCGGCGCTTCGTGCAGCGCGCGCTTGCGGTGAGCGACGACGAAGTGTTCCTGATCGACGGCATGCTGGCAATGAGCGAGCTCAACCAGCTCATGGCGATCGACCGGCCGGATCTCGAATTCGTGCCCTACAACCCGCGTTTCCCCGAGCGCATCCGCGACCATGCCGGCGATTGCTTCGCAGCGATCCGGCAGAAGGACCTCATCGTCCATCATCCGTACGAATCCTTCGACGCGGTGGTGCAGTTCCTGCAACAGGCCGCGCGCGATCCGGACGTCATCGCGATCAAGCAGACGCTCTACCGCACATCGAGCGACAGCCCGATCGTGCGCACGCTGGTGGAAGCCGCCGAAGCCGGCAAATCGGTCACCGCGGTGGTCGAGCTCAAGGCGCGCTTCGACGAGGAGGCCAATATCCGCTGGGCGCGCGACCTCGAACGCGCCGGCGCGCAGGTGGTTTACGGCTTCATCGAACTCAAGACGCACGCCAAGCTGTCGCTGGTGGTGCGCCGCGAGGGCGGCTCGCCGCTCTCCTACGTCCATGTCGGCACCGGCAACTACCATCCCGTAACGGCGCGCATCTACACCGATCTGTCGTTCTTCACCGCCGATCCGGCGGTAGCGCGCGACGTCGCCCGCATCTTCAATTACATCACCGGGTACGCGGAGCCGGCCGAACTCGACCGCATGGCGGTCTCGCCGCTCAATCTCAAGACGCGCATCCTCGATCACATCTCGCAAGAGATCGCGCACGCCAAGGCCGGCCGGCCGGCCGCCATCTGGATGAAGATGAACTCGCTGGTCGACCCCGTGATCATCGACGCGCTTTACGAGGCCTCGCGCGCCGGCGTCTCCGTCGACCTCGTGGTGCGCGGCATCTGCTGTCTGCGGCCGGGCGTGTCGGGCCTGTCCGACAACATCCGCGTCAAGTCGATCATCGGCCGCTTCCTCGAGCACGGCCGCATCTATTGTTTCGGCGCCGGCCACGGGCTGCCGCACGCCAAGGCGGCGGTCTACATCTCCTCGGCCGATTTGATGCCGCGCAACCTCGACCGCCGCGTCGAGGCGCTCTGCCCGATTCTCAATGCGACCGTGCACGAGCAGGTGCTCGACCAGATCATGGTCGCGAATTTCAAGGACAACCAGCAAAGCTGGACGCTCTTGCCCGACGGCACGTCCACGCGTATCAAGGCCGCCGACGGCGAGGAGCCGTTCAACGCGCACAAATACTTCATGACCAATCCAAGCTTGTCGGGCCGCGGCAAATCGCTCAAGGATTCCTCGCCCCGCAGCCTGTGGCGGCGGGCCGATCGTGGCTAGCCGCCGCGGACGCGGCGGGAAGGCGCAAGGCCGCATCGATCCCGGACCGCCGATCGCGGTGTTCGACATCGGCTCGAACTCGGTGCGTCTCGTCGCCTATGAGGGCCTCACCCGCAGCCCGACGCCGATCTTCAACGAAAAGGTGCTCGCCGGCCTCGGCCGCGAGGTGCAGTCGACCGGCCTGCTGGCGCCGGACGCGGTGGAGACCGCGATCGAGGCGCTCAAGCGCTTCCGCGCGCTGTGCAACACCATGGGGGTCGAGCGCGTCTGGGCGATCGCGACCGCGGCCTGCCGCGATGCCCGCAACGGCCGCGCCTTCATCGCGCAGGCGCAGAAGATCTGCCGCACCAGGATCGACATCCTCTCGGGCCGGCGCGAGGCCGAGCTTTCCGCCCTCGGCGTCGTCTCCGGCATCCACGGGCCCGACGGTATCGTCGGCGATTTGGGCGGCGGCTCGCTCGAACTGGTCGACGTCCACGGCCACCGCTTGCGGCCGGGCGTGACCCTGCCGCTCGGCGGGCTTGCGCTGCAGGACGTGTCCAAGCGCTCGATCAAGAACGCGCAGAAGATCGTCGAGCGGGCGCTCCACGATGTGCCCGCGCTCAAGGCCGGCCGCGGCCGCACCTTCTACGCCGTGGGCGGCACCTGGCGCGCCTTGAGCCGCCTGCACATGTGGCAGACCGGCTATCCGCTCCACGTCATGCACGGCTACGTCATTCCGGCGAAAGAGGCGCTCGAATTCTCCCGCCTCGTGCGCCGCGTCGATCCGAACATGCTGTCGCAGATCGAGGTCGTGGCCGACGCCCGCCGGCCTTTGCTCGCCTATGCGGCACTCGTGCTGGAAACCATCGTGCGGATGGCAAAACCGCGGCAGATCGTGGTCTCCGCCCTCGGGGTGCGCGAGGGGCTGCTCTACTCGTTCCTGAGCGAGAAGGAGAAGAAGCGCGACGCGCTCATCGCCGCTGCCGAGGAGCTCAACCAGCTGCGCTCGCGTTCGCCGCGCCACGGCGAGGAGATGGCGGACTGGACCGACCGCTTCATGGCGACCACCGGCATCGACGAGACACCGGATGAGCAGCGGCTGCGCCGCGCCGCCTGCCTGCTCGCCGATATCGGCTGGCGCGCCCACCCGGACTATCGGGGCGAGCAGTCGCACAACGTCATCGCGCATGCCGCCTTCGTGGGCATCGACCATCCGGGCCGCACGTTCCTGTCGCTCGCCGTGTTCTTCCGCCATGTGGGACTCAATGACGAGGATATTTCCGCGCATGTGCGCGAGCTCGCGACGGCGCGCATGATCGACCATGCGCGTGTACTCGGCGCCACCATGCGGGTCGCCTATCTGGTGTCGGCGGCGATGCCGGGCGTGCTGCCGAACGCGCCGCTGCGGGTATCGCACGGCAAGCTCAAGCTGACCCTGCGCGGGCGCTACGCCGCGCTCGCCGGCGAGCGCCTGTTCGTGCGTCTGCGCCAGCTCGCGCGCCTGATCGGGCGCGAGCCCATGCTGGTGACGCAGTAGGGATTATTCGCGAGCCTGCTGCTCGAGGGCGACCACGCGGCTGTTCTCCATCGCCAGCGCGAGCTTGCCGTGCTTGAGCGCAAGCGCCTTCTCGCCGAAAAGCTCGCGCCGCCAGCCGTGCAGCGCCGGCACGTCGGCCGCGTCGTCGCACGCGATGCGCTCGAGATCGTCGGTGGTCGCGATCACCTTGGCGGCGACGCCGTGACGTTCCGAGGTCATGCGCAGCAGCACCTTGAGAAGCTCCACGGTCGCCGTTCCGTTTCCCGAGCGCGAGCGCTCGAAGCGCGGAACGGTCTTGTGATCGCGCGCGAGCCCGCGCGCGACCGCCTGCAGGATCTCCCCGCCCCATCGGGACCGCTCGAACCCTTTCGGCAGCGAGCGCAGCCCCGCCAGCCGCTCCACCGTGGTGGGCGCCTGCGTGGCGATCTCGGCGAGCACGTCGTCCTTGAGCACGCGCCCGCGCGGCACGTCGCGCGTCTGCGCCTCGCGCTCGCGCCAGGCCGCGACCTCCATCAGCACGGCGATCTCCTTCGGCTTGCGGGCGCGGGTCTTGAGCCGTTCCCAGGCGTGCTCCGGATCGGCCCGATAGGTATCGGGCGAGGTCAGGACCTCCATCTCCTCGTCCACCCAGTCGGTCCGGCCGCGCTTGGCGAGGTCGGCCGAGAGCGCGAGGTAGACGTCGCGCAGATGGGTGACGTCGGAGATCGCGTAGGCGATCTGGGCCGAGGACAGCGGGCGCCGCGACCAGTCGGTGAAACGGAGCGACTTGTCGAGCGTGTCGCCGGTGATGCGCTGGACCAGCTGGTCGTACGAGATGGAGTCGCCATAGCCGAGCACCATGGCGGCGACCTGGGTATCGAAGATCGGATGTGGGATCAGGTTGGCCTGGTGCCACACGATTTCGATGTCCTGGCGCGCGGCGTGAAAGACCTTGACCACCTGCTCGTTCGCCATGAGCTTGTAGAAAGGCGCGAGATCGAGGCCGCTCGCCAGGGTGTCGATGACCACCGCTTCGTCGGTGCTCGCCATCTGCGCGACGCAGAGCAGGGGGTAATAGGTGCTCTCGCGCAGGAACTCGGTGTCGACGGTCACGAAGGGATGCCGTGCCAGCCGCTCGCACGCTTCTGCCAGGTCCTGCGTCGTGCTGATCAGGTCCATGGCGATTTTATTACTGGAGTCGGTCGGCGCTGTCGCGCGCCGAAAACCGGGTTTATCATTGGCGTCGAGTGGTGGCATTAAGGCGACAGCGGGCCAGGATCCTGACGTCATGCGGCATGCCTTTGTATTGATCGCATGCGTTTTGTCCACCGGTCTGGCGGCCCGCGAGCTCACGGATGCGACCGGCCGCCGGATATCGGTTCCCGACCGCATCGAGCGGGTGATGGCGGCCGGGCCGAACGCGGCCGTGGCCCTCTACGTGCTGGCGCCGGAAAAGATGGTCGGCTGGCCGAGCGCGCCGCGGCCGAACGAGCGCGAATACATCCTCCCATCCGCCCGCGACCTGCCGGAACTGGGCCGGCTGACCGGCCGTGGCGACACCGCCAATGTCGAGATCGTGCTCAAGGCGCGGCCCGACCTGATCTTCGACTTCGGCTCGGTGACGCCGACCTATGCGTCGCTCGCGGCGCGCGTGCAGGAGCAGACCGGCATTCCCTATCTGCTCGTCGACGGCCGGCTCGATCGCACCGGGCCGGCGATCAGGCTTCTTGGCGCGGCGATCGGGGTGTCCGACCGGGCCGAAACCATCGCGCGCTACGTCGAGGACACCGAGCGGCTGATCGATCTGCGGCTCAAGGACGTGCCGGTCGCGGCGCGCCGGCGGGTCTATCTGGCGCGCGAGCCGAACGGGCTCGAGACCGGGCTCACCGGCTCGATCAACACCGAGATCATCGAACGTGCCGGCGGCGTCAATGTGGCCGAGCGCGGCGGCGGCCGCGGCAGCATCGCCAATGTCTCGATCGAGCAGGTGCTGGCCTGGGCGCCCGATACCATCATCACCTGGGATGCGCATTTCTTCGCGCAAGGATCCAAGGACCCGGTGTGGGCCACGGTGCCGGCAGTGCGGGACGGGCGGGTCTTTCTCGCGCCTCGCCTGCCGTTCGGCTGGATCGATGCGCCGCCCTCCATCAACCGGATCATCGGGCTGCGCTGGATCGCGAACCTGCTCTATCCGGACAAATTCCCCGAGGACATCCGCGGCGTGGCGCGCGACTTCTGCAAGCTCTTTTATCAGGTCGACGTCACCGACGCGCAGCTCGACCGCATCCTCGCCGGCGCCCAGCCGGGGGGCCGCGGCCGGTGATGCGTATGCGGCGCACCGTCTTCGTCCTGCTGGCGGCGGCGCTTCTGGTCACGCTGACGCTCGCGCTCGCCATTGGTCCGTTCCCGCTCGCCCTCGCCGACGTGCTGCGCTCGCTCGGCCGGATGGCCGGGCTTGCGGACGGGGCGCCGACCGCGGGCGAGATCGTCTTTGGCCGCGTGCGGCTGCCGCGGGTCGTGGCCGGCATCCTGGTCGGCGCGGCGCTCGCCGGGGCCGGCACGGCCTACCAGACGCTGTTTCGCAATCCGCTGGTGTCGCCGGACATTCTCGGCGTCGCGACCGGCGCCGGGCTGGGTGCGGTCGCCGGCATTCTTTTTTCGCTGCCGGTCATCGGCATCCAGGCGCTCGCCTTTCTCGGTGGCCTCGCCACCGTCGTGCTCGTCTATCTCATCGCCGCCACGTTGCGGGGCCACGATCGCACGCTGGTGCTTGTGCTGTCGGGCGTGGTGGTCGGCGCGCTCGCCGGCGCCTGCATCTCGCTGGTGAAAATCCTCTCCGATCCGTACGACCAGCTTCCGGCGATCACCTTCTGGCTGCTCGGCAGCCTCGCCGGCGTCAAGCTTGGCGACATCGGCGTCGTGGCGCCCCTGGTGCTGGCCGGGCTCGTCCCGCTCGCGCTCTACCGCTGGCGCATCGGCGTGCTCTCGCTCGGCGACGACGAGGCGCGCGCGCTCGGCGTCGACGTGCTGCGCCTGCGTGCCATCGTGATCGTGGCGGCGACCCTGATGACCGCGAGCGTGGTCGCCATCTCGGGCGTGATCGGCTGGATCGGGCTGATGATCCCGCACATCGCGCGCATGATGGTGGGGCCGAATTTCTCCCGCCTGCTGCCCGCCTCGATGCTGCTCGGCGCGTCCTTCATGCTCATCGTCGATACCGCGGCGCGCAGCCTCGCCCGCATCGAGACGCCGCTCGGCATTTTGACCGCGGTGCTCGGCGCGCCGTTCTTCCTGTGGCTGCTCGCACGCGGGCGACGGAGCTGGGGCTGACCCATGCGGCTCGAGGCGCGCGACCTTTCGATCGGTTACCGCGGCCACCTGGTCGGTAGCGGCATTTCGCTCGCGCTCCAGCCGGGCGAGGTGCTGTGCCTGCTCGGCCCCAATGGCGCCGGCAAGACCACGCTGTTTCGCACCTTGCTCGGCCTGCAGCCGCCGCTTGGCGGCGCGGTGCTGGTCGACGGCGAGCCGCTCGACCGGTTGCGGCCGGCCGAGATCGCCCAGCGCCTCGCCTACGTGCCGCAGGCACACGTCACCGAGTTCTCCTATTCGGTGCTCGACGTCGTGCTGATGGGCCGCACCGCGCGGCTCAAACCCTTCGCGAGTCCCGGCCCGGCCGACGAGCGCATCGCCGCGGCGAAGCTCGCCGAGCTCGGCATCGCGGAGCTTGCCACGCACGACTACACCCGCATTTCCGGCGGCCAGCGCCAGCTCGCGCTGATCGCGCGTGCGCTCGCGCAGGAGACGCCGATCCTGGTGCTCGACGAGCCGACCGCGAGCCTCGACTTCGGCAACCAGGCGCTGGTGCTGGCGCGCGTGCGCGACCTCAGCCGCCGGAATTTCGGCATCGTGCTCTCGACGCACGATCCGGATCACGCACTGCTCGTCTCGACGCGAGTGGCGATCATCGCCGACGGCGGCCTGCGCGCGATCGGCTCGCCCGCGGATGTCGTTACGGCGGAAACGCTGTCGGCGAACTATCGCCGATCTATCGCACCGAAGTGCTGGTGGAGGAGACGCCGTCGGGACGCCGGGTGTGCGTGCCGGCGTGGGAGAAGCGGGAGAAATAACCTGACGCCATCCAACCGCTGGTCCGACCAACCGAGCGTCGCACCCCTCGATCGTGCTCCTGAGAAGACTCGCAGAGGCGCGTGTCACGCCGCGTGATGGGGTGATCCCGAATCGTGAACTAGCGCCACTTCGTCCGGCGTGGGGAGTCGCTCCAGACCATCGGAGACAGCGCCTCTATTTCGGTCGTCCCGTCGCTCGGCCAAATCACAGATCACAAGGGTTCCGTTTTCCTTGAGTTCCTCGATGATCTTTCCCAACTCGGCGCGAGAGGCAAGTTTCCGTCGGCGACAGAACCTCCACATCTCTTCTTCCGTCCGCGGTTTCTGAAAGATGAATTGAAGAAGTTCGGCTTCCTGCGGGCGCCGGTGAAACGTGCGGTCGGTCAAAATGGAGCTGATCAAAACGCGCCCTTGATGCCGCCAGTCCATGACACGCGCCACCACGAATGGGGAAATCGCGAACTTACATCCAGCATCACTGGCGCGTTGATAGAGCCCGCGAACGATCCGCAATCCTCTACGCGAAGGCGGGACGACATGAGCGCGTTCCAGGCGGCTCAGGATCCGCCGCGCGTCCGGGCTTGTGTCCCAACCGTCGCCTTCCAGATCATCAAGTTCCTTCTGTTCCTCGGCGTTCGCCAGCAGAGCGTAGATGTGCCCCAGCGCCGACTTCCGGCTGGCCATATACCAACCGCCATACACGTGGTTGAAGGTGAATGCCGTGCTGGAAAGCTCTTCGGCTTCTGCACGAATGAACGCAAAGCCGGAATTGGCTTGCGTGTCCTCGGTTATCGTTCTCAGGATCGAGAGCCGACCGGCTCGTTCAAGCCCTTGGCTTGCGCCTTCGACGGAACACAATATCCGCGAGGTGATATCACGGTAGGCGGGTGCGATTTCGAGGTAATCTTCCGCCCACGGCTTTCCCGCGAGTCCCATGTCGCCCAGTTTGTTGAAAATGGGCGCGCCAGGCTGGACGACAAACGGCTCGTCATGAACTTCGAAGCGTCCGCCATGTCGCTCGAGAATACCGCGCAGAACGACCGCGCTGGTCACGAACCGCTCGCGTGAATCTCCGGGAAAGCCCGGGACGAAACCGGCCGTGACATCGATTCCGGCTTCAAGGAATGCCTCTACGGCTTGAATGTTGTCCGCGCTTGTTCGCCGCTTCCGCATCAGCTCCAGAGTCTCATCCGAGAAGGATTCCACGCCGACGAAGACGTCATGGCATCCCGCCCTCGCCAACAGCGCGGCCGTCTTTGGGTCCATCTGCGCCCGCATGAACGATGCCCACCGAATGTCGACTGACCGACTCAGCAACAGCTCGCAAAATTCCACGAGTCGCCTCGGTATGCCGTTCAGCAGCGAATCCATGAAGACGATGAAAGTCGCGCCGTAATCGCGCTTGACGCGCTCGATCTGCTCAACCGTATGCTCAGGCGTATCGGCACGAAAGCGCTCCCAGAACTTCCACTCGCTGCAAAATTCGCACTTGTCGGTGCAGCCGCGCGAAAACTGAAGAGGAACGGTGCGATGCGCCTCGTCGGTCTGGTACGCTTCCAGGTGCATTTCGGCGAAACTGGGAGTTGGAAGAGTTGTCAACCGCATCAGCGGACGTTGGCTGCGGCTCAATGTTCCCGACGATGTCTTGCATAACGTCCCGGGGATTCCTTCTCCGACGTGCCCGTCGCGCAAGAACGCGTTGTACACCTCAAGCAGCGTCTGCTCTCCTTCGCCAATTGCAACAATGTCCAACAGGCCGCTTCGAAGCGCGAGTTCGGCGCTCGCCTGGCTGGACGTCACCTGCGGCCCCCCGGCAATGATGAACGGTGGGTTTGGGCGTCTTTTCAGATACGCGGCGGCGATGAGGGTTGAGAGGTAGTTCGTTGTCCAGACTGAGAAGCCGATAAAACGAATGTCGGGGATTTGTTCGAACACATGTTCGATGTAGCGGTGCAGGCTGCAAAGGTAGTTGTGAAGATAGACCAGTGAAATTCCCCGCTCCAAGCAGTATCGATCGAGGAGTTCCGTACGCACAGGCATCAATGAGCCGCCGTCGTCGAATGATTTGATGAGTTGCAGCACCAGCGGGAGATCGGGGATATCGTGGACGTAGGCTTCCGCGAAAGCGCCCGTATATGTGTAGGTCGGGGAGTAGCAATCAGGCACTCCAAGCCTGAGATCCAGGAAATCGAAGTCGTGACATCCCTGCGCTTTGAGATATCCGAGCAGATAAGATGCGCCAGCCGGGGGCGCGGTTGGCGAAAATGGCGGCGGAGCGATGCACAGAAGGTTCGGCTTGAAGCCGGAGAAATTGTTGGGTGCCATTGACTGCAACGCCTCCCTTTCTGAGCGCTGCCACTAGGTCACTGTCGCAACCTCATTGACCGCGAGGGGATGCCGTTGCCGCCGATGACCGCGCGAAAGAACGTCACCTAGGATCGTCCCCCGGTCGTTGCGAAACCATTGCGTGCACGTTAGCCACGCTCGGGGCAACCCGTCAAGCGTGTGGCACCGTCTAGTTCAATTATTGATGCAGAAGTTGCGCGCAATGGCGGCACTCCTGCCGACGTTTCAACGGCCGTCTCGTTCTAGCGAACCTTCGACATGAAGATGAACGGCCACGGATTCGGCATCGGCCCGACCGGTACCTCGATCAGCGTCGGCTCCCTGCGCCGCTTGAAGGCGCGCTTGAGCGCCGCGCGCAGCTCTTTCGGATTTCTTGCGCGCTCGGCCGTGGCGCCAAAGCTTTCGGCGAAGCGCACGAAATCCGGATTGGCGAGGTCGCAGGCGATCAGCCGGTTGCCATATTGCTCCTGCTGGATGCGGCGCACATTGCCGAACGCGCCGTCGTTGAACACGATCGCGGTGAGCGGGATGCGATGGCGCATCGCGGTCGCGAGCTCGTTGGCGGTGAACATGAAGCCGCCGTCGCCGTTGATGGACACGACCGGCACATCGGGACGCGCGTGCTGCGCGCCGAGCGCGGTCGCGAAGCCCCAGCCCAAATTGTCCTGGTAGCCCGGCGAGAGGAACGTGCGCGGCTTGTGGACCGGGAAGGCAAGGCGGGCCGCGAAGCCGATCTGCGTGACCTCGTCGACATAGATGCCGTCTTCCGGCAGCTCGGCGCGCAGCGCATTGAGATACGCGACCTGCGGGGCGAGCACGCCCGCGAGCCGCTTTCGCCACGCGGCCTGCCGCTCCTTCATTTCGGCCGTGCGTGAGCGCCGCTTCGCATTGCGCGCGGGGAGGGCGTCGATGAGCCGGCGCAGGATCGGCGCCGCGTCGCCGATGAGCGCAACCTCGGACTTGCGGAAGCGCGCGGGCTCGCGCGGGTCGGACTCGACGCGGATCACCGCGAGATCGTCGTCGAAGCCCCATTGGCGGTGCTGCAGGAGCATGCGCGTGCCGACCGCCAGCACCACGTCGGTCTTGGCCCACAGCTCGTGCGCGAGCGGCAGCGTCACGCTCAGCGGGTCGCGGCTGTCGAGCACGCCGCGGCCGCGCCGATAGCCGAGGACCGGGGCCTGCAGCATGGCGGCGAGTTCCGTCACCTCGGGCGCGGCGCCCTGGGCGCCGCCGCCGCAGATGATCATCGGATTCTTGGCGGCGCCGAGCCGCTTCGCGGCCGCGCGCACGGCGTCCACCTCGATCGCGGGCTCGCGCAGCGCAAGCGGCGGCTTGAGCACGACCGCGCCGGTCTTGCCCCAGACATCGATCGCGCATTCGAGCGCCGCCGGGCCGCGCCGGCCGCTCTGCATCGCTCGCATCGCCTCGGCGACGAGGCGCGAGGCGGCCTTGGGCGCGCCGATATGGGCCGAATGGTCCACCAGCCGGGCGAGGACGCCGGCCTGGTCGCGCAACTCATGCAGGTGGCCGAGGTCGCGGCCGATATCGGCCTCCGGGATCTCGCCGATGAGCGCCAGCACCGGCGCATTCATCGAATAGGCCGTGAGCAGGGCGGCCGCGCTGTTGAGCAGGCCCGGCCCCGGCACCACCGCATAGGCCTGCGGCTTGCCGGTCGCGAGCGCGGCGCCGAGCGCCATGTAGGCGGCGCCCTGCTCGTGGCGGGAATGGACGGCGCGCATCCGGTTGCCCGCCTTGAACACCGCGTCGAACAGGTGGTCGTTCTGGATGCCCGGCAGCGCGTAAAGCGTATCGATGCCATGCGCATGAAGCGAGGCGACGATGGCTTCCGCGGTGGTCATTTGTGGGGGCATGGCGGGACCGTTTCCGCGCGGTTCCGGACAGCAATGCGCAGATTGCGGCGGCCCTGTCGAGGGTCCCGGGATTCCTTGACAAAGCGGGGGTGGCATGCACCTTCCGCACGCCCGCGCGCAGGCCTGCCGCGATCGAAAGGTTTCGTCCATGCATCGTTACCGCACCCATAACTGCGGCGCGCTCCGCGCGAGCGACATCGGCAGAGAAGTGCGGCTGTCGGGCTGGTGCCACCGCATCCGCGACCATGGCGGCGTGCTGTTCATCGACCTGCGCGATCACTACGGCGTCACGCAGGTGGTCGCCGATCCGGATTCGCCCGCCTTCAAGATCGCCGAAAAGCTGCGCGCCGAGTGGGTGGTGCGGATCGACGGCAAGGTCCGCCGGCGCCCCGGCGACACGGAGAATCCGGACCTGCCGACCGGCGAGGTCGAGATCTATATCAGCGACATCGAGGTGCTGGGCCCGGCGGACGAGCTGCCGATGCCGGTGTTCGGCGACCAGGAATATCCCGAAGAGATCCGCCTCAAATATCGCTTCCTCGACCTGCGGCGCGAGCGGCTTCATCGCAACATCATGCTGCGCGGCGCAATCATCGATTCGATCCGCCACCGCATGAAGGAGGGCGGGTTCTTCGAATTTCAGACCCCGATCCTCACCGCGTCCTCGCCCGAGGGGGCGCGCGACTACCTGGTGCCGTCGCGGCTGCATCCCGGAAAGTTCTACGCGCTGCCGCAGGCGCCGCAGCAGTTCAAGCAGCTCATCATGGTGTCGGGCTTCGATCGCTATTTCCAGATCGCGCCGTGTTTCCGCGACGAGGACGCCCGTGCCGACCGCTCGCCCGGAGAGTTCTACCAGCTCGATCTGGAGATGAGCTTCGTCACCCAGCAGGACGTGTTCGACGCGGTCGAGCCGGTGATGCGCGGCGTGTTCGAGGAGTTCGCCGGCGGCAAGGCGGTGACGCCGAAGTTTCCGCTGATCCCTTATGCCGAGGCGACGCTCATTCCCTATGCGGCCGCGATCCGCGCCTATGGCACCGACAAGCCCGACCTGCGCAATCCGATCAGGATGCAGAACGTGACGGAGCATTTCCGCGGCTCCGGCTTCAAAGTCTTCGCCGGCATGATCGCGGCGGATTCCGCAGTCGAGGTGTGGGCGATTCCCGCGCTCGGCGGCGGCAACCGAGCGTTCTGTGACCGCATGAACTCCTGGGCGCAAGGCGAGGGCCAGCCCGGGCTCGGCTACATCTTCTGGCGCGAAGGCGAGGAGGGCGGCGCGGGTCCGGTGGCGCGCAATGTCGGGCCGGAGCGCGCCGATGCCATTCGCAAGCAGCTCGGCCTCGGCGTAGGTGACGCAGTCTTCTTCGTCGCCGGCCGCCCGCAGGACTTCGTCAAGTTCGCGGGACCCGCGCGCAACAAGGTCGGCGCCGATCTCGGCCTCATTGAAAAGGACCGGTTCGAGTTCTGCTGGATCGTCGACTTCCCGATGTACGAATGGAACGAGGAGGAGAAGAAGATCGACTTCTCGCACAACCCGTTCTCCATGCCGAATTATCCGATCGACGACTTCCTGGCGCTCGATCCGACGGACCGGGACAAGATCCTCGACATCCGCGCGATCCAGTACGACATCGTCTGCAATGGCACGGAGCTTTCGTCAGGTGCCATCCGCAATCATCGCCCCGACGTGATGAAAAAAGCCTTCGCCATCGCGGGCTACGGCGAGGATGTGCTCGAGAAGAAATTCGGCGGCATGCTGCGCGCGCTCTCGCTCGGCGCGCCGCCGCACG
>WNEZ01000819.1_pt1 | contig 25392 bp, 25 predicted proteins | sample 5400521 | NCBI WGS metagenome assembly WNEZ01 (sample SAMN13153339, study PRJNA577476) | soil metagenome | isolation source: 120 cm saprolite under Douglas fir tree site 2 hole 1 replicate 1 | place: USA:California | collected 2015-04-18
ACCCGCGGCGGCAGGGTCTACCCCCAGAACGCGAAAGCAGCCGTTTTTCCCGTTCTCTCGGCGTGTGAGGATTGCGTGGCCCATGGCCCCAAGTCTACGGCCTTCTGTGCATCCCTGCCAGCGCTTTGTAGCGTACATGTCAGGTAAAAACGCGGTTCGGTCAAACAAGAAACGACTAGCCCGGGTCGCGGACTGGCCGTAAAACAAATTGCATGGCAGATCAGTTGGCGCCGACGGCGGCCTGGATTTCGGATTCGTCGATGTCGAAGTTGGCGTAGACGTGCTGAACGTCGTCGTGTTCTTCGAGGGCTTCTACCAGGCGCACCATTTGCGTGGCTTGAGGGCCGGTCAGCTTGATGTAGTTTTGCGGGACCATGCCGATTTCCGCTGACGTGGGAGTGATTCCGGCCTTGGTCAGCGCTTCCTTCACTCTTTCGAGCGTGTCCGGCGGAGTCACGATGTACCAGGCGGAGCCGTCGTCCTTCAGATCTTCGGCGCCTGCTTCAAGCACAAGGTCCAACAACTTATCTTCGCTGGCGGATTCTTTCGGAACAGAAATTTCACCCTTGCGGCTGAACATCCATCCGACAGCGCCGGCTTCGGCCATGTTGCCGCCGTTCTTGCTCATCAGGTGGCGGAATTCACCCACGACGCGATTGCGGTTCGTGGTGACAACCTGAATCAGCATTCCCACGCCGCCTGGGCCGTAGCCTTCGAAGGTGGCTTCCTCATACTGTTCGCCCTCCAGTTGTCCGGTGCCGCGCAAGATGGCCCGCTCGACGTTTTCACCTGGCATGTTCGCGCCCTTAGCTGCCAGAATCGCGGTTCGCAGCCGCGGGTTGGAGTTCGGGTCGCCTCCGCCGATGCGCGCGGCAATGCTGATTTCGCGGATGATTCGCGTGAAAACGCGCCCGCGCTTCGCGTCGGTGGCCCCCTTCTTATGTTTAATCGTGGCCCATTTTGAATGCCCGGACATGACACATCCTCGTTTGTTTCACGTGACCGCGGCTTGGCCGAGGTCATCGATGGAAGAGTTTTGCGCCGCAGAGCGGACTCGAAGGATGCCGGCCGGCTTGCGGCCGCACTACAAAGTGGCCATGCCGCCGCCACACAGCACGCGAACCGAGGTACGGTCGCCAAGAAAAACTACACCAGTGCGGAGACTTACGGTGAACCGCAAACCCCTGCGGACCCACGGTAGTTTAGCACAGCCGCCCTACCCTCGAAAACATGGGTTTCGGAACATTAGACCTGCCAACAGAGCTCTTCACTCAGGCTGTTTCGTTTCCTGGCTCAGACTTTGCCCCGTACTTTCGTAGGGCTTCAGCGAATTGTGAGGCGATGGCCTCCCAGGAAAAAAGTCGGGCACAAGCCTCTCGGCTGCGCTACGCGAGCAGCATCCGCGGTGGATGATCGGCTAAAACGCGAACGAGCGCCGGACCAAAATTGCTTGTCTCCTCCGGGCGGACAAGTTCAGCGCCTGCTTCCGTAATCGGTGGTGCCGTCTCCCATCCTTGGCAAGCGACTACCGGCAAACCGCAAGCGATGCCGGCAATCGCGCTGCCTCGCCGGCTCGAGAGAGGACCTCGCACAAAGAGCATCGCGTCACAAGAGCCCAACAACTGCACAACCTCATCCGCGGGCAGAAGCCCGCGCACGATGACTTGCACGGGTGCCGCTCCCAATCTTTTCAGCAGATGGGTTCGCGCGATCTCCGAGTTTCGTCCGAGAATCAGGATACGCAGAGGGCCAATCCGTTCTGCGGCAAAGAGCGCGGCGTCAGCGATCGATTTCACCTCTTCCCTGCCGACGTGACCCGCGGACAAAGAAAAGACCGCGATCGCTGGCGGGGCCTCCTTTTTGGAATCAGGATTCTGCCAGGCTTGTTCCGGCGAGGGCAAATCTGTTTCTGCCCAGTACGCTGCCGCAAAGCTTCCCAAACATACAGTCCCAGGATGCGCTGACTTGCGCTTCGGCGTCGTCTCACCTTTCGTTGACCGTCGGCACGGCACGCACGCTTGTCGAGTTGCTGGAACGCCTTGCGCGCAACGACCGTTGCGAGATTCATCTGTATGCGCAGCGCGTTGACGGCCTTTCGTTCTTCTTTTTCGCCGCTGCAATGGCCCTCAGCATCAACGGATGCGCGACCTTCAGCGCCGCCGCATGTGGCCGTAAGTGATCGTAGATCCAGCCGGTAAAAACAGTGGCTTCCATCGCCGCGCTCCACGGCTGCGGAAGCGCTCTCATCCAGCGGTCCAGATCGAAACGTGTGGCGGGGATCGTACCTTTGGCGAAAATCGCGCCATTGCCATCCTTCACGCAGTAACTGATCGTCCTCTTGTGAACATCCAGCCCGATGTAATACATAGTTTGCATGGGGGAGCTCCCTTGGTGTCTCTGAATCAACTCGGTCGCCGAGTTCAGCTTTTGTACACCAAGCGCTTCCCCTTCGACTTATACATTCAAACTTATCGGAAGTTACGTGCATTAATCAAAAGAAGTAAAGCTTTGAGATTTCACCGGCGTATTCTTTGCCAGGTGTCGGCAGGAACCACACTTTTGCCTGCCGGCCTTTCCATTGCTCACAGGTCTTCAGCGAGGGCTCCGGCACGCCGTCAGCCCAGCTCATCGAAACCTTTCCAAAATCCGTGGCGTGAAAACTGACCGGCCCGTTCGGAAGATCCATATTGATGGTGAATTCCGGCTTTTTGGAACACTCAACCATGCTGATTCGTCCATCAGCCCCATACAAACGCGACCTCAATTGGACGGACGCATCCTGCGTTCCCTCCTGGCCCGTAGTCCCGGCGGGCCGTTTCGACGTCGTGAACTCGATCGAGTCTTTATCACTCTGCACGGATAAGGCGGCGGAGTCGGGTTGCCTCTTAGCGGCCCATTCTTCCGATTGTTGTACATGTTGCAGGAGGCTATTGGCGACCTCTTTTTCTCCTGGTGACACCGCCGCAGCGAGAATCCGCTGGGCCATGATGCGAGCCTCTGCAAAACGGCTGCTGTTTAACAAGAGGTACGCGAGGTTGATGTCGTAGGAAAGCTGTCCCGGATCTAATTGAGCCGCCTTAATGGCGGCATTGACAGCCTGCTTCTGCGTCTCCGGCGAACGCGAATAGGCTTGCGACAATCCTTCGTACGCGGGAGCGAACTGCGGGTTGATCTGTACAGCCTTCTCCAAACTAATCTTGGCTTCTCCTGCGGCTTCTCCACTAAGGCCGCCTCTTTGCATCAAGAGGACTCCGTGAAAATACTGCGGAGCGAAGCCCGTTGCTCCAAGCTTGATTGCTTCCACGATTTCCTTGTCGGCGTCCTCAATTTCGTGCCGCCTGTAGTGGTAGAAGCCGAGAGCTTCGTGCGCGAAGGGCAAATTCGGCTCGGTCTTGACCGCCTCTTCAAGCACTGGCTGCGCTTGAACCACGCGGTCGTGGTGGGAATAAAAATCTCCCCGCAAGGCAAGTGCTTCACCCGGAGAAATGCTGCGAACGGCGTAATTCTTGTCCGCGGGTTCCTGCCCTACCTTGACAACGCCGATCTGGAAACTCCCCTGCCTCGAGTAGGACTCGATCTTCTTCCCGAATTGTCTTAGATCGCCAAACGCCGCTCGCGCAGCCTCGAGCTGGTTGCCGGATTTCTGCCAGGCGGTGAGGAAGTTCTTCATCAGCTGCTTTTGCCGCGCGTCGTTATCCATCATCAAGTAATGAACTACCGCCCAGGATTCCGCGTAGAAAACGGAAGCGCGATTCGTTTCGTTGTAATACGGTGAGTTGTGGTCGATCTCCAGCAGCGTCTCAATTGGAATTAGCTTGCTTTGGTTCAGCAGGTACAAGTGTCCCGGATCGATCGTGCCGGTCTTGATCTCCTTATCCCCCAGAGCCGAGTTTCCAAAGAATTCCGCAAGCCCCTCGTTCAGCCAGATTGGCAAGGTGCTGAAGTTCAAACGCAACAGCGCGTGGGTGTATTCATGGTAGAGGGTACGAAATGGATTATCTCCTTCCGAATCGAGGCGCAGAACAACGTAGTCCTTGTCCTGCCCAGGCTGATACATTCCGGTGTGATGAATGTGGCCCTTCACTTCCCATTCTTCAGGCAGAAACAGTTTTATCGTGTTCTCATTCTTTGCGGCCACGATGACAATCGGTTGCGCGGGATCCACACGGAGCGCGGTGAAGGCGCTCTGGAACATGCGGCGAATCTGCTCGAATTGGTCCGCGACTTTCCGAGCTTCTTTTTCGCCGGCGTTGCTGTTGACGATAAAGTGCGGACTCCGCACTTCAATCCAGTTGTCCGCCGCCACTGCGGAGAACGGAAGCAGAAACAGGATGAAGGCAAATGCCAAGCAAGAGGAAAGTAATCTGGATTTTAGGATATTCAGCATTTAACCCAATTTTCCTTTTGACTTGGAAAACGGCACCATTGTACGCGCATCCCGCCCGTTCGCGAGATTGTAAAACGTTTTTCATCGGGAGCAGTCGAGTTTTGGCATGAGTCCTGATCAGCGCGGTACCGGGACAAATGGCCCAGTATCGAAACGGCGGCCTCCCGCGGGGAGATCGTAGAGTGAACTGGCGGATCAGCGCCTTGTGCGGCGCTCCTCGACTGCTTTGCGTGTTGCTTCCAGCGTGAACGTGAGCGACTCCTTCGGGATGCCGGTCACAAACGGTCTGATCATCCACCCAAGTCCAACGGGAATATCTCTCGTCAGCGAAGCCACTTCGCTCTGCACGTAAATGCCGCCGCCCTGCTCTTCCATGCGCCACCACGTTTCCATCCGCCACATGAATCCGCCGTCCTCGCCTGGTATTTTTTCGCGTTCATCGCTCTTCCCGGCATTTTCGACTTGCGCAATGCGCACTGCCGAGCTGCGGCTGTGAGCTCTTCCCGGTCCATCGCGGAAGTACTGCACTTCATGCTCGGTGTTCAGTACCACGGTGATCACCTTGTGCCGCCGAAATCGCAAGAAGACCCGGAAATGATCGTCCTCTCGCGATTCGATTTTCGATCGCTCGACGTCCGGTGCGTAGTACACGGAGTGCCGGTCATAATCCTCAAGCACGCCCAGCACATCGTGGAGTTTTGCTCCGGGAATGAACACGACGCCGGTCCAATGATGAATCATTCCGCCCGGGCAGGGAATGGGCTTGCCGTTATCGAGAATTTCCAGCTTCCGCATCTTTACTTCGCCGCGCTTCAACGCCGCGTAAGCCTCCGTGCGTTGCTCCTCGGGGAGCCCATCGATCCACAGCAGGCCAGTGCCGCGTTTCAACTCGGCTTCATTTCGCGCATCCACCAATTTTACGTAGTGGTCAAAGGCACCGTGGGTCTCCGATCTCAATTTGGGGAGCGCCGGTTCGCCCGCCAGTGCGACGGACGCAGACATCTGGCGCAGTGTCAGTACGATCAGCAGAAGCGTGATGACTCTTGCGGGGTTGTTGTTTATGGCCTTCACCTGTCGCGAGAACCCCTCAACTTACACGGTGCGGTTTGCCTTAACCCATTCATCTGGAAGCGGTTCCTGGAAACATCACTGCACTGCGCTCTCTAGAATGCACGGCGGATACCGATACATGCAAAAAGGGAAGGCGGGCCTGGATCAGGCCTTCCTTCCATGTGCTCTGGTCTGGAATGTAGAGGGAAGCAAAAAAGAAACTGGCGGGTTGGGTAGCTCGCACACGACCCCTTGCGGAGCCGCTGTCCCCGCGCGGCCCCCAACCCGTTCTTAGGAGACTACGCATCTCGATTGCGCGCCTCAATGGGTCCGCAGAGCCACTCAACGGGGTACTTGGGTTGTAGTACAGAAAGCCCTTTTTTTGAGGCGTCGCCGCTCCATCAATCGCACTAAGTAGCCCACTGTCTGTAAGTTACGCTTGAAACCCTGCTTGATTCTTGGTTCCCTTCTCCGAATAGTACTACTCCACGCCGTTTTCCGTTCCGCCTTTTTTTCGCCGCTCCCTCCACACTAGAAATCTTTGCAATGCGGTGGTACACCCTGCGGCCGCAGAGTCACGTACCAACGCGCATATGTCGCTATTCCCAGGAGAAGAACAATCCATCAGATCAGGAGAACGCTTCGCATCCACAATTTGTACCGCCTGATGTGGAACTTTGTGGGAAGCAGATTTGTCCCAGCCGCTAGAAGCACGTACAAACCTGTAAGCTCAGCAACGCCCCCCAGCGTCGCATGCGCTGCAGCGAGCGCGTAGTAGGGTTTTCCAATCCTGCCTGGAAGTTTGGGGAGTACCTGGCGATGAAGAGTAGGCCACATCGTCAAGACGATCAAGGCTAGATTGCGGAGGACGATGACCGATTGGCACGCTGCGTGGAGCCGGATGCGTCCAGCGCGCGCCAGCAACGCCCCGGCAAGCAGCCCAGTCCCCATTGCCAGTTCGAGTACAAGGGTTAAGTCAGCCGCCCAGGGCGCTGCCGTTCCCAGAAAGCCAGTTTCTTGCACACTTGCTCCTCAATCTTTGCCTGGGCGGTTTCAAAACGCTCACGGAAAGAAAAGCGGATTGAATGGAAGCGGCATTTAATTTCCTCCTCGGAGATCTAGCTGGGGACATTCACACCGCTCAGGAATCCACCGAGGTGCCCGGTCAGCGTTACCAGCGCAACGCCGGCCGCCTCGATAGGCAGTCGGTAACTGGGCAGAGCTCCTCCGACCTTGCGCTGCGCTCTAACGTGGACGACACAGACTATCCAGATCAGCAGGCTGGAAGCACTGCCAAGTACCAAGTGCATCAGGAGGATCCCTTTGAGCCGCTGCCCTTCGAGCTGCCACTGCCACGCGAGAACTCCCGTGATCAATACCGGCACCGTGACCACTGCCGCCGCTAGCAAATTGCAATATGCTGCAGCGGCCAGAAATTGCCGTTTTGTCCACTGCGCCAGAAAATCAAACGTCACGCCAGCGATAAACAGTGCCATTGGAAAATGAATCAGGACCACGTGTTGCGCGTGTTTAGCAAGCAGCGCTGCTTTGAAATCGAACGGATGCAAGTGTTCTCCTCACTCACTGCACGATGACCTTACCGGTCATCTTCGGGTGAATCGAGCAGAAGTAGGGATACGTTCCCGCTTTGCCGAAGGTGAAGGAGAACTTCTCGTCCGTATCGAGCACCTTGGATTTGAACACTCCGTCCGTGCTGACCACCGTGTGCGGAATATCGTCCCGATTGGTCCACGTGATCGTCGTGCCCACTGGAACGGTCAGCGTCGCCGGTCCAAAACTGAAGTTATCGATCTTCACCTCCGTTGTTTCCGGCTTCTGCTGAGCGCTTGCCACGAAACTTCTCTGACCTATGGTGACCATTCCATTGCCAGTTGCCAGCGCTACGGTGAGAACCGCAATAGACACACTTTTCCTCATGTTTTTTCTTCCTTTCTATTGAATTGCCGATCAGTTTGGTTTCTTAAGTTGGGCTAAATCTCTGGTCAGGCGAGCGTCGAATCGACGACTGCCAACGCGTGTTGCCCCTGAACATAGTTCACATCGGTGATTCCGAGAACGCTTTTCAGTTGCTCCGCCGGCACTTTCATCGGCCCCGGCGAATCCGCCTTGCCTGGCTGCGGCTGCGGAAATGCGGTTGAGCAAGCGGTGTGAAACGTAACGTTGCCCTCGACCTTCTGCATGACTTGGTGGATGTGACCGTTGAGCACCGTCACTGAGCCGAACTTCTTGAGATACGACAACGCCTGCGCGCTATCTTCCGTGCCCCAGCCCCACTCCGGATAGACCGACCAGAGCGGAATGTGCGCGAAGACCACGATGGGCGTGCTGTGTTTCAGGTGTTTGACGTCATCTTCCAGCCATTCCAGTTGCTCGTGGCCGAGTGTTCCGAGTCCCCCAGCTTTCAAGTTCATCACGTTTACCAGCCCAATAAAGTGCGCGCCCTTCTTGTCAAAACTGTACCAACCTGCGCCTTTGCTGCCCCTTCCATAGCGCTCGAGGAATTGCTTCCCGCCGTCGTTCAGCACGTCGTGCTCGCCCGGAACATAAAAGACATCCTTGGGCTTGGCGCCTTTCAGAATCTGATCGACAGTATCGAACTCCTCCGGTTTTGAAAGGTGGCTGATGTCGCCGGTATGCAGCATGAATTCCGGCTCGGCTGACAGCGCGTTGATCTTGTCCACCGCCGCTTTCAGTGTGCCGGCAACGTCCGGATTTGCAGGCTTATTAAAGCCCATGTGGCTGTCGCTGATCTGCACAAAGCGCAGCTCTCCCATAGCTTCCTTGGGGCTCATCTCCGGCAACCGGCTGAGGCTGTACGATTTCAGCACTCCGCCGCTCATCACACAAAGAGCCCCCGTGCCCGCCCAAGCCATACACTTCAAAAATCCGCGCCGGTCAATCCCGTCATGATGGTGATCGTAAAGGATCTCGTCTTTCACCTTACCTGCCATTGTTTCCTCCTCGTCATTCGGAGACACCTGTATCCCTAACCATTTCTTGTCGCCCTTACCCGCCAATTGACTTGGAGGGCGGCGCGGGTGAGAGAGTCCAGGGAGCCCGCGCCGCATATGGGACGTGTTTCGCTTGTCCAGACCACGGGGGGAGCCTAATTATTCCCGATTTAGCTGCTTACCAAACTTTTGCCCTTTAAGTCACATCCAACAGGGAATTGGGAATAAAATGACCGTTGAGGCGGTTCCTGCCCATGAGTGGCTCTGACCAGGGAAAGGGTGCGGACGTGTTGGATGAGCAGGACCGGGCGCGCTTCGAGCAGCTCGTTCTGCCGCATCTCGATGCCGCCTTCAATCTGGCGCGCTGGCTTCTGAGAAGCCGCGCCGATTCGGAGGACGTGGCGCAGGAGGCCATGCTCCGTGCCTACCGTTTTTTCCGCGGTTTCCACGGCGGCGATGCGCGCGCCTGGCTTTTACAGATTGTGCGCAATACTTGTTATACCTGGTTGGAGAAAAATCGCCCTGTGGAACTCATGACGGAATTCGACGAAGAATTGCATCCCCAGCCCAGCGTCTCTCCCGAGACCCTGGCCATTGCGGGAAATAATCGCGAGCGCCTCACGCGCGCCCTCGAGACGCTGCCGCCTCGCTTTCGCGAGGTTTTAGTCCTCCGCGAACTCGAAGGCTGCTCATATAAGGAAATTGCGTCCATTACTGCCATCCCCATCGGCACGGTCATGTCCGCACTAGCCCGCGCGCGGCAGCGTCTGCAGCGTGCGCTCACGGACAGTTCGCCGCAGGAGGCTTCCCGTGAGCTGTGATTTCACGCATACCGTCCTCCACGGCTATCTGGATAGTGAGCTGGATGCCACGCGAGCGGCTGAATTTGAGCGCCACCTCGAGGGCTGCCGCGAATGTGCGACCGCTCTGGGAGCGGAGGAATCGCTGCGCTTGTCACTTCAGCGCAGCGGTCTTTACGAAAATGCTCCCGTTGCCCTCCGCAAGAAAATCCGCGCCAGCTTGAATGATGCAACCTCTTCTTCCGCGGGTGTTCGAATTCTCGTTTGGCAATGGCTTACGGTCGCCGCCACCATACTAATCGTTGCTTCCGTGTCTTGGTTTGCCTGGCTGCGCCCGGTCAAGGACAGCGCTTCGACTGCGCCATTCACGGCTGCCGAGATCATCGACGCTCACGTTCGCTCTCTTCAGCCCGGTCACCTGACGGATGTCGCTTCCACCGACCAGCATACCGTCAAGCCGTGGTTCGACGGCAAGCTCGCCTTCGTTCCGCCGGTGAAAGATTTTGCCGATGAAGGATTTCCGCTGATCGGCGGGCGGCTCGACGTTCTCGGCGGCCAAAATGTTGCCGCGCTCGTCTATACCCGCCGCAAGCACGTTATTAACGTTTTTGTTCTACCCACCAAGGAACCGGACACGCCGATTCATCCGCCCGGGCTCCGGCAGGGCTATCAATGGCGCCACTGGCGCCGGCAGGGGATGGAATACTGTGCCATCTCGGATGTTTCCGATTCCGATCTGTACGAGCTTGCCCAGCTCATCTATCAATAGAAAGTTTGTATCTCTGCGGGAATATTTCTGCGCGGCAATCGTCCTGGATTCTCACCCGGGCGCAAAAACCAGCTTGCACCAGTCACCGGCCTGCCCCGACCTCGTCGGGGTCACGAATTACCCGTCGCTCGTCACTGTTTGGAGGTGCTCTTTACGTAGGCTTTCGGAATCTCCTTCGCATAGACCAAGTGCAACGTGAGTTCTTTCGTCTGCCCGGACCGCACTGCGATGTTTTTCTCCCACTCAGAAAAGACACCCTTTCCGGAAGCCCGGAGATCGTAGCTGTCCGCCCTTAGTTTCGAAATCGAGAAATGCCCACGCGAGTCCGTGTGCACAACGTGCGGCGCGCTGCCGTCCGATAATTGGTAGGATACGTTTGCGTGCGCCACGGGTTTATCGTCCGGGCCTAACACTACGCCGCTCAGCGTGGAGGAACCTTTGTGTTGCGGGGCGGCGGACACGCGACTCACTACCACGAGCGTGAGCAGAAAAATCGATATGTATACGAATTGGCGTCTCATTGTTTCTACCTCATAAGTGTTCCTCGCAAGGAACACCGCGGATGGGCTGAGTCTCACTTCGAACCCGAGGCCGTTCCGTTCCAAATCTACTTTGAGTGTAGAACGTGTACATCAGGGCGGACAGTCGTATGCGGTGAATGTGCTTGACCGCCAACCTGCCAATTGGGACAGGCCGGGATTCCTCAATTTCCTTGGAGCGTTACTCGTTGCGCAAAGCGACCGCGGGATCGACGCGCGAGGCACGTTGAGCCGGAATCACGCACGCCAAAAGCGCAACGAGGACAAGGGCCGCGGCCGTCCCTGCATAGATGCCTGGCGCCAGCAGCGTTACCCCGAACAAAAGCGTCCTCAACAAGAGAGCGAGTCCTGCTGCTAACGCACCGCCCGCGAGCAATCCAATGGCACTCAGTTTCATTCCGCGCCCCAGGATCATGCGCGTTACATCCAACGGCTTGGCACCCAGCGCCATGCGCACACCGATCTCCCGCGTTCGCTGCGCCACTGCATACGCCAGCACGCCATAAACCCCGATGCACGCTAGCACCAGCGCCAGTCCAGCAAATACGCCCAACAGGATCATGGGCCGCGTGCGGTCCGCAACGTCTGTCTCTATGAGTTGATCCATCGTGTGCACGTACGTTACCGGCTGCTGCGGATCTACCGACCACACCGCGCCTTCAACCATTTTGATCGTGCTCGCAGGATCGTTCGAGGTTCGCACCACCAGCGTCGAATACCCGGCCGGCTTCTTCACCTGCGTCACCGGCACGTACACTGCTGGTTTCATATCGTACAAGAGTCCGCGTTCCCGAATGTCGCGCACCACTCCCACGACTGTCCACCAGGGTTCTTTCTCGTCCCCGAAGTGAATCCGTTTTCCGACTGCGCTCTTTCCCGGCCAATGGCGCTTGGCAAGAAATTCATTCACAACCACTGCGAGCGCTCCGCCTTCGTGGTCGGCTTCTTCCAGGAAGCGGCCTTCCTTCACCTTGGCACCCAGCATCTCCAGTACCCGGGCGTTACTTCCCGGTAGAGAGCGTCGTTGTATTCTCCCTTCGGCAGAGGCGGCTCGCCCTCGACCGTGTAGCCTTCGGTATTCCCGATGGTCAAGAACGGCGCGTCGGAGCCAAATCCCGCTCCCTTGACTCCCGGCAGTGCGCGGACGTCTTCCACTACGGCGTGAAAAAATCCACGCACTTTTTCGTCTGTGTCGTACTTCTTTTCCGGCAAGGGCACTCCCATGGTCAGAAGGTGATCGGCCCTAAATCCGAGTTCTTGTTTTCGCAGATTCCAGATGGTCTGGATCATCAGGCCGGCGCACACCAGAAGAGAAAAAGCCAGAGCGAATTGTCCTACCACCAACGCATCTCGCAGCCGCAATCCACCGCGCGATTCTCCACCTCGACCGCCTTCCTTGAGGGATTCCTGCAAGGGCACGCTCGTGGCGCGCAACGCAGGCGCAAAGCCGAACAACACTCCGGCAGCAATCGAGATGCCCGCGGTGAAAAGCAGCAATGGCCCATTCATCGCGAATCCTTCACCCGCCTGCTCCGGCACCAACCGCCCAAATTGGCTCCAGCACCACTGCCCGACCCACAGTCCCAGCAATCCTCCAGCGATGGAGAGCACCAGACTCTCGGTCAGTAACTGCGAAGCAATTTGCCAGCGGGTTGCTCCCATCGCCAGCCGCACCGCAATCTCTCTTCTCCTGCTGGTCGATCGAGCCAGCAACAAGTTCGCCAGATTTGAGCAGGTGATCAGCAGCACGAAGAGGGAAGCGACTTGGAGCACGAGCAGCCCGCTGCGGGCATCTCCCGCATATTCTTTTTGAATCGGCACAACCACCGCGCCCAGCTTTGCGTTCGATTCCGGGTACTGCTTTTGGAGATCCACGGCAACACGTTCCATGTCCTGTTGAGCTTGCTGCGTGGTGACATCGGGCTTCAGACGCGCGACCACGGTCAGGAAGTGGGTTTGCCTCCGCGCCCATTGCTCCGGGGTGAACGCCATCGGCACCCAGTAGTCGCTATTTTTCCGGTCACCGAAGAAGAAATCCTGCGGCATGACGCCGACAACCTTCGTCTGTATTCCATTCAGGAGAATCGTCCGACCAATGACGGAATCATCGCCACCAAAGCGCCTGCGCCACAGGTTGTAACCTAACACCACGACCGCGCTGCGGGACTTGTCTTCTTCCGCGCTAAACGGACGTCCCGCGACCGGCTGAACACCGAGAACATCAAAGAAGTTCGGCGTCACTTTTTTTCCGGAAAGCTGTTCCGGCTGTCCATCCCCCGTCAAGCTGGCGGTGACGAATCGCGTCGCCGCCATGTCCGTGAAGACGCGATTTCGCGCCTGCCAATCCACGTAATTTGCCGGTGCAGGCGTATTATTTGCGAAACCGATGAAGGACATGTCCTCCCACACAATGACCAGGCGGTGAGGCTGGGAATAGGGCAACGCACGCAGGAGCACTGCCTCTACCGCACTGAAAATGGCCGTGTTAGCTCCGATCCCGAGCGCCAGGGCCGCGACCGCCAACGCAAAAAATCCTGGATTTTTTGCGAGTTGCCGGAAGGTGTAGCGCAAATTTGTGAGAAGGCTCATAACATACAAGACGAAGGGAAACGCCAATTGTTTCCCATGATCCGCGCTTTGCAGAGCGAAGCTAAGACTCTATGCTTGCGCGATTTGAATAGCCTGGCGACGGAAAGCGCATTTCACCCGGACTGAAGAAACGTATGCAGGGGAAGACTTGCTTCAATTTCAGCGAAGTCGACGCCGGGTTCCTCCGCGAACTCTCTGATTTCCTGCGGCTCGCTTAGAAGACTACCGGGCGATGGAATATTTGTAAGAAGAGTATTTACTCATCCGCATGAACACACGAAACGGCTTGTATGAAATACTTGGAGTTCAAACTGCTCTCAGGAGTTCCGATGCCACGCTACCTTACGCAGCACACACTTGCTTGCCTCACGCGGCAGGGCGCGGAAGCGCTTGCGCAGCGCATGAAGGCCGGAGGGCTCGCTCACGCGGAGCGTGTACTGGTCAATATGCTCGAAGGAAAAATGTTTGTGGAGTTCCGGGCAGATTCGCGCGAGAACCTGGAAGCCTGGCTGGCCACCGAAGGCATGCATTTTGATTTCCTGGTTCGAATCGAGTGGGAAATGCAGGGAGATAAACTTCAGATTGCGGAGTAGAACCAGCGCGATTTTTGCGTTTTTGCGGCGGCCGCGGGCTTTTCGATTGCTTCACCTGTTTGGTGTACCAATTTACATGACATTTTGGAGTGCCGAGCGTGGCGGCAGCCCTAGAACTGGTGACCGGAATCGCCACGCCGAGTCCCACAAACGGTCACTTCTTTTTGTCTTTCCCGCTGGGGCCGAAACAAATAGTGCTTTGTTTTCTGTAGCTTACGACTGACCTGGCGGTGGCGATTGGCCTGCCAATCCGTAGCCTATCATGTGCACTTCATTATGCCTGGATCGGGCGACCCGTTCCTCGTTGCTTCTGCAAGCGCGAAAGGGCGACAGGGAATCGCTGGCCAAGCTGATCCTGCCGTACGGTTCTGGATTGTACCTGGGGGCGCTGCGGCTGACGCGCAATCCCGCAGACGCCGAAGACGTGCGCCAGGATGCTTTCCTGAAGACGATGACCCGCCTGGAGCAATTTGCCGGAACGCGGAGCGAAGACCGGGACGACCTGCACGCGTGGGTTTCGCGCATTGCAGCGAACGCTTCGATCGACGTAATCCGCAAGCGGCGCGACGGGAAACTCTTCTCGCTCGAAGAGCCCAACGGCGCGGGCGACGAAACGCTGGGAAGCAACGTGACGGCTTGCGAGGACAATCCCGAAGAGCGCTTCGCGCGGCGCGAAATGCGCAAGTTCATGGCGGACGCAATTACGCAACTCGCTCCGGAACTGCGGCAAGTCTGCCTGCTGCGCGACGTTTTGCAGTACTCGACCCAGGAAGTTGCCGAGCGGTTGGGGGTTTCGGCGATGGCAGTGCGGCTGAGACTCTTCCGCGCGCATCGGAGACTCCGGGAAAAACTGAGTACGGCAATGAAGCCCGCAAAGCAGCGGCAGGCGCGCGTGACGGCGGCGGTGCAGAGTGCGCGACGAGGCGAAGAACACCATCGCGAACAGAGAGTTCCCCTCGCAGCGTTCGCGGAGTGCGCCTGCGGAGACTGAGTTGAGAGTGGCTCCAGGGCTCTAAGTTCTCATCTCTGCAAGTTGCCTTCAGTCGAACAATCCAAAATAGAATTCTTGTGAAGAATCAAAAATGGCGGAGTAGAATCGTCCCTGCTCTCTTTCAGGAGTCCCATGGAGCAGGATCGGCGCCGCAACCCCCGGTATCCGTTCGTTGGATCCATCGAAATGCGCGAAGGCACGTCCGAGGACAAGCGGACGGCGCGCGTCAAGGAACTCAGCTTGAATGGTTGTTATGTAGATACGGAGAGCCCCTATCCCTTGGGGTCTTCGCTGGCGATAAAACTATTCACTGAGACGGAATTTTTTGAAGCGCAAGCCAGCGTTATTTATTCCAGACCAAAAGAAGGCATGGGGCTGATGTTTCGGGAGACAAAACCGTATTACCTCATGGTGTTGAGGAAATGGCTGCTGGCGGCGATGATGGGAAAAAAGAAATCGTAGAACGGAATCCTTATCGCCCACAAAATAACTTCAGGCTCAACGCTTGCTGCCGTATCGATCAGTAAGTGTGCGATGTCCAAGCGGACAGAAAAGCGTTTAACGCCGAAGTCACCCGGCCGGGTCTGACCAGGCGACCGACGCAGAGCGGAGAAAAGCAGCAGACACCAGGCAGAACGAGTTATTTATTGGAGCGGTTGCTGGAAACGGTGCGGGCTTCGGGACTCCTGGGTGTCCAATCTTCGGGGGGAAAGGCCACGCGCCAGAAGGACGGACGCGGCGCCGTGAATTCCAGACCGATCTCCGCTTTGCCACTTCGCACCGGACCGAGGAATGCTACGTGGCACTCCTGTTCCTCTTCCGTCTTGTTGTGCTTCATGTGGACCACGCCTCCGCTGGTGAGGCGAGCGGTAAGCAAAACCAGGGCCCCGTGGGCATTGATGGCAAGAGTTTCGGTGAATTCCTCGAAGTCTTTACCTTGGGCATCCTTCCCGCGTATGCGGACCCCCACCTGCATTAGCACGCGCTGACTGCGGCGCCGAGCTCCCGTATGTGAGGGTGTGTTCGAGACTTGAGCCATGCAACCTCTCTCAGAATCAACTATACCCGGCAGGACGGGATTGTCGAGGGCATCCCGGCAAGCGGTATACAAAGTGAATACCGTGTTTCCTAGCTTCGCTGATCAATGGGAACGTAATGGCGGGTATCGTATCCGAGGTAGATCTGGCGGGGACGCGCAATTTTCTGTTCCGGGTCAAGCAGCATCTCTTCCCATTGGGCGATCCATCCTGAAGTTCGTGGAATCGCGAACAAGACGGGAAACATGGTCATCGGAAATCCCATGGATTGATAAATGAGGCCGGTGTAGAAATCCACGTTGGGATAGAGCTTGCGCTTAACGAAGTAATCGTCTTCGAGGGCAATACGCTCGCACTCGAGAGCGATTTCAAGGAGCGGGTTCTTGCCCATGAGCTCGAAAACTTCATAAGCGATGTGCTTGATGATACGGGCGCGGGGATCGTAATTCTTGTACACGCGATGACCGAAGCCCATGAGCTTGACCTCTCCGGCTTTGACACGCTTGATAAAGTCGGGAACTTTCTGGATCGAGCCAATTTGCAAGAGCATGTGCAGAACTTCTTCATTGGCGCCGCCGTGGAGAGGGCCGTAGAGGGCAGCGATGGCGGCGGCCGTGGCGGAGTAGGGATCGACGTGAGAGCTGCCGACGCCGCGGATCGTGTTGGTGGAGCAGTTCTGCTCATGGTCGGCGTGAAGAATGAAGAGAACTTCGAGGGCGCGCTCCAGAGTCGGGTTCGGCCGGTATTTTGGCTCGGTGGTGCGAAAAAGCATGTTGAGAAAATTGCCTGGATAGCTGAGTTCGTTGTCCGGATAAACAAACGGCATACCCAAGGTGTGGCGATAGGAGAAGGCTGCGATGGTCGGAATTTTTCCGACGAGACGATAGGTCTGCTTTTTGCGCGACTCGACGCTGAAGATGTCTTTCGCGTCGTGATAGAAAGTGGAAAGCGCTGCGATCGTGGAAATCATCATGCCCATGGGGTGAGCGTCGTAATGAAAGCCGTCGAGGAATTTCTTGATGCTTTCGTGGATGAAAGTGTGGTGCGTGACGTTGTAGGCCCACTCCTTCAGCTGCGAAGCCGTCGGCAATTCGCCATGCAGGAGCAGATACGCAGTTTCCAAATAGGTGCTTTTTTCCGCGAGGTCTTCGATGGGATAACCGCGATAGCGCAAGATGCCGGCATCGCCATCGATGTAAGTAATTTTGCTGATGCACGAAGCGGTGTTGTTGAAGGCCGGGTCATAGCTCATCATGCCGAAATCGTTGGGGTCGACTTTGATCTGGCGGAGGTCGGCAGCACGGATAGTGTCGTGGGTGATGGGGAGCTCGTAGGATTTGCCGGTGCGATTGTCGGTGATAGTGAGAGTCTGGCGGGGCGTGGAGGAGCTCTCTTGTTTTCTCGTTGCCGTTGCGGACAGCGGAGAGTCCATTGAAAAATCCTCGGAGGCCGCGGCGCGGACGCCACGCTTTCCTTATCACTGTACACCAAAGGGGGCGCCGCCGGAAACTGCCCGGCGGAAAGTTGCAAAGTGGGCGAATTCAAAGAGTTGGGGGGGGCGGGAGAGCGGCGAGGCGCGATAAATAGACCTCTTGACAATAGTCGTTATAACATGTATTATCTTTATGGAAGACCCAGGAGGTGGGCCATGATAGACATCCGCAAGAGCGAGGAACGCGGGCACGCAGACCACGGCTGGCTGGACTCGCACTTCACATTTTCATTTGCCGATTACTTTGATCCGGAGCGTGTGCAATTCCGTACGCTGCGGGTGATGAACGACGACCGCGTGGCGGGGGGCGGAGGTTTTCCAAAGCACCCTCACCGGGATATGGAAATCGTGACGTACGTGCTGGAAGGCGCCTTGGAGCACAAGGACAGCATGGGCAACGGCTCGGTAATCAAGCCGGGCGACGTGCAGTACATGAGCGCGGGCACCGGGGTGGCGCACAGTGAATTCAACGCGTCCAAGACAGAGCCGGTGCATCTGTACCAGATCTGGATGCTCCCGGAAAAACAAGGGCTCAAGCCCACGTACGACCAAAAGAACTTCAGCGAAGCGGACAAGCGCGGCAAACTGCGGCTGGTCGCTTCGCCGGACGGGCGCGACGGTTCGGTGAAAATCCGCCAGGACAATGAGCTGTACGCCACGGTTCTGGGCGCGGGCGAGACGGTTAAACACGAACTGAGGAAAGACCGGCACGCTTATGTTCAGGTCGCGCGGGGCAGCATCAAGCTGAACGGGACACTTCTTGAAACCGGTGACGGTGCGGCCATTTCCGCGGAAAAGAGCGTCGACCTCACCGGTGTGAAAGACTCTGAGGTGCTGCTGTTCGACCTGGCGTGAGAACGAACGCGACCGACAAAACGCGCAGAGGGCCTTCCTTTCTGTGCGCCTTACTACTTTCGCCAAAAGTTTTAGCCGTGGGTTCGCTGGAACTCGCGCATAAAGCTGGTCAGGGCTTCCACAGCTTCGGGGGTCACGGCGTTGTAGAGCGAGACGCGCATACCTCCCACAGAGCGGTGGCCGGGGGTGCCGACCATGCCAGCCGCGGCGGCTTCGGCGGAAAACTTCTTTTCGATGGAGTCATCTCCTCCTGCAACACGGAAGACCACGTTCATTCTTGAGCGGGAGGTTTTCTCTACGGGGCAGGAATAAAAGCCACCGCTCGATTCGATGGCGTCGTAGAGCAACCGGGCCTTAGCCTCATTGCGTTTCTCCATGCCTTGAACTCCGCCTTCGGATTCGATCCATTCGAGGACCAGGCCAACAATGTAGATTGCGAACGTCGGGGGCGTGTGATAGAGCGATTTTTCCTTAATGTGCGTGCGGTATTGAAGGAGCGTGGGGAGATTCTTGTCGGCGCGTTCGGCGAGATCTTTGCGAACAATGACCACCGTGACGCCGGCGGGGCCCAGGTTTTTCTGGGCGCCGGCGAAGATGAGGCCGTACTTTTTCACGTCGACGGGGCGCGAGGCAATGTCGGAAGACATGTCCGCTATGAGCGGCGTGTCGCCGGTTTCCGGTAACGCGGTCCATTGCGTGCCTTCGATGGTGTTATTGGTACAGATGTGGACGTAAGAGGCGTCCGGGGAGAATCTCATTTCGTCGCGGCGGGGAAGGCGAGCGAACTTCTCTGATTCAGTGGAGGCCGCGATATGGTGAAGGATGCCTTTCTTCAATTCACCAATGGCTTTGGCGGTCCAAGTGCCGGTGTGAAGAACATCCACGGGCTTTCCAGGAAGGCAAAGGTTCATCGGGGCCATGGTGAACTGCATGCTCCCCCCGCCTTGAATGAAAACGACCGCATACTCCTCGGAGATCCCGAGGAGATTCCGGAGCTTTTGTTCTGCGGCCGCGTTGATACTCTCAAATTCGGGCGACCGGTGGCTCATCTCCATGACCGACATGCCACTGCCGCGCCAGTCGAGCAGTTCCTCACGAATGCGTTCAAGGACCGGAAGCGGAAGCGCTCCCGGCCCCGCATTGAAATTAAAAGCGCGCTTGGCAGTTCGTTCGGAAAGCGTGGACGAATTCACGACGGGAAATCCTCTCTCATCAGGAATGGCAGCGCTGCGCGGGCGGAAAACGCTGCGAACTTAGCAATCCAGACTATCAGAAATCATCGATACGTCCGAATTGCGGCCTGCTTCCCGCGCAAAGCCACCCGATTGAAATCGCCAGACTGCCGTGGCGGCATCCCTCAATTTATCTCAACGAGCGCAAACTCGACGCGTTTGCGCATGGGGTCGATGCGTTCGGCGCGCACGCGGACCTTATCGCCGAGGTGCCATTCCACCTTGCTGGGTTTTGCACCGCGGCTGCGGCGAGCGCTGCGCGCTCCGCGGCCGGCTCCTTCAGCGAGGGCCACAATGGCGTGATCGCGCTCGCGAAGCACGCAGCGCGCGCCAGCGAATTCCTCCAATGCGCCGATGGGAAGAAGTCCTTCCACGAAGACTTCGAAAAGTTCCACAAAACAACCGAATTTCTGAACGGAGATAATTAGCCCCTCGTATTCCTCGCCGAGATGCTCCTCCATGAATTGAGCGGTTTTCCAGTCCATCAGTTCGCGCTCGGCCCCGTTGGCGCGGCGCTCTGCCTCGGACGTTTCCGAGGCCAACTCCTCGAGGTTTCCGTGCGAATAGAGCGCGGCCTCGGACCTGGGAGGCGGGTTAGCAATCGTTTTCGAGGCAGGCGGAGCATCATTCAGATGCTCGAGCGCCCATTTCAGAATGCGATGAACGATGAGGTCGGGATATCGCCGAATGGGAGAAGTGAAATGGGTGTATTCGTCGAAGCCGAGAGCGAAATGGCCGAGGGGCTCGGCGGCGTAACGGGCTTGCTTCAGGGAACGCAGCATGAGGTAGGAGACGATGCGTTCTTCTGGCTTGCCGACAACTTTTCTAATCAGGCGCTGATAATGCTGAGGCGTGATGCGCAGGTCGCCGCCCGGGAGCGCCACCTTCATGCCGCGTTCGCGGCCATGACCGTAGGAGTCAGGCCGCCCGGCTTTCGCTGGTGCAGGAACGCGGCCATGGCGAACGGCGACCTCGCGCTGGTGCAAGTCTTCGACGCCAAGGGAGTATCCGAAGGCGCGCGCCAGTTCTTCGAACTCGAGGACTTTGCGCGCGTCGGGCTTCTCATGAACGCGATGGAGCGATTCGATGCCGCGCTGCAATAGATACGCGGCGACGGCGCGATTGGCGGCCAGCATGAACTCTTCAATAAGGCGATGAGCGATGTTGCGCTCGCTGCGCGTGATGTTGGTCATGCGCTGCTCTTCGTCGAATTCAATGACCCGTTCGGGAAGATCGAAATCGATGGAACCGTGCTCGTTCCGGCGGGCATTGAGGAGCAGGGCGAGTTCCTTCATTTCGCGGAAGCGAGGCTCCAGCGAGGCGTAACGCTTGGTCATCTCCGGGTCGCCCTCGATGACTTTGTTGACCTTCGTGTAAGTCATGCGCTCGGCAGAGCGAATGACGCCGGAAGTCATGCGCGAGGATTTCATGTGGCCGGCGGCGTTGAATTCCATGAGCGCGCTCATGACCAGGCGATCTTCGTGGGGCTTGAGCGAACACATGCCATTCGAAAGAGCTTCCGGAAGCATCGGTACGGCGCGATCGGGAAAGTAAACGGAGGTGCCGCGGAGACGCGCGTCCCTGTCGAGAGCGCTCCCGGTACGAACGTAGTGCGCTACGTCGGCAATATGGACTTGCAAATGCCATCCGCCGTCAGCGCGATGTTCCACGTAAACGGCGTCATCGAAATCGCGCGCGGTCTCTCCATCAATGGTGACGATCGGCAAGTGGCGGAAATCTTCGCGGCCGGCGCGCTGGGATTCATTGACGGGCTTCGCGCCGCGCTCTGCTTCATCGAGAACATCGGCGGAAAAAGAATGCGGGAGATGATGCTTACGAATGATGATCTCGGTGTCAACGCCGAGGTCGCCGGGACGTCCAAGAATCTCGATCACGCGGCCCGTCGCTGCTGCGCCTCCCTGCGGATAACGCAGCAACTCCACGTTCACGACGGCTCCGTCCAGTTCACCCAGCCGAGGGATGCGCCTCGATCGGATGCTAGTGTCATCCGCGCCGCTGAAGCCGAGCTTTTTCCAGAGGCCGGGCGTCAGTTCGTGGCCGCGCGGAATTTCCACTTCGTGCTGGATTCGAACGTCGTAAGGGAGGACCACATTATGTTGAGTGCCGTAGCGAAATAGACCGACGACCGTCGGATGCGCGCGGCCCAGGATTCGAACGATTCGTCCTTCAGCGCGCTGCGCGCCTGCGACGCCGCCCAATCGTTGGATTTTTGCCAGAACGTGGTCGCCGTGCATGGCGTCCTGGATGGCGTCGCGCGGGATGAAGACGTCGCCGTCGAGGTTCGGCATCGGCGAATCCGGCACTACAAAGCCATAGCCATCGTGGTGCAGAACCAGTCGTCCTTTTACTTCATCACGACTCGCGAGCGGCGAAGGTTGGGGAAGCTGCCTCACGTTCTGGGGCGACTTTTGGACGGGCCCCTCTCGTTCGGACTTCCGGCTCGGAAGGCGGTACCGTCCCCCGGGTAATTCCTCGATAGCACGGCGCTTCTTGAGCTTGGAAAGCATCTTGAACAGCGGGCGATTGTCGTTCTTTTTCAGATGGAGTCCCTGCGCGATCTCGCTCGTAGAAGCCGGTTCGCTTCTAACTTGTAGAAAACGCAGTATATTATCGGGGCTTAGGTGTGAGGGGCGTGGCATTTGGCTTTCGCGCCAGAAGGCAGGCGCCGATTTCCACTGTGATTCTAGTCAATTTTTTTGGTTTCACAGGAACTTTTTTCGGGATTTCGGGATTATATAGGCAGGCCAACACACGACCGGCTAGTCGCCCTCCGTCTGACTGGCCGGATTCCCCGAGAGGGGGATAGAAGGGAGGCGGGACGACCTGGCCCGCCTCCCTTTTCATTTTCCCTCCCGGAATCAACCTTTCACACAAACGACCTGGTGGAGGGTGTGGGCGATTTCGACCAGGTCGCTCTGCGCGGCCATGACGGCCTCAATGGGCTTGTAGGCGGCCGGGGTTTCGTCAATGACGTCGGCGTCCTTACGGCATTCCACGCCGGCCGTCATGCGCTTGTGGTCTTCCACGGTGAAGCGCCGCTTGGCTTCCGCGTGGGACATGGCGCGCCCGGCGCCGTGGCTGCAGCTCATGAAGCTTTCCATATTGCCCTTGCCGCGAACGATGTAGGAGTGCGCCCCCATGCTGCCGGGAATGATCCCCATGTCGCCTTCGCGCGCTCGCACTGCGCCCTTGCGTGTAACAAGAATGTTCTGGCCGTAGTGGCGTTCGCGCGCCACATAGTTGTGATGGCAGTTGATGGCCTTCAGCTCGGCCATGAACGGGCGCACTTCGCCCGAATTGCGAACCGCTTTGACTACCTGCTCCATCATCAAATCGCGGTTGAAGCGGGCAAAGTCCTGCGCCCATTCCACTGCTTCGACGTAGTCGTCGAAGTGCTCGGTGCCTTCGGAGAAATATGCCAGATCCTTGTCCGGTAGGTTGATGAAAAACTTCTGCATGTCCTTACGCGCCACTTCGATGAAGTAGCTGCCCATGCGGTTGCCGACTCCGCGTGAACCGCTGTGCAACATGAACCAGACGTTTTCGGCTTCATCGAGACAAACTTCGATGAAGTGGTTACCCGTGCCCAGCGTGCCGAGGTGATTGGAGTGGTTGCCATGATCGAGTTTCGGGTGCTTTTCGAGAATTGCGTCATAACGCGGCTTCAACGACTGCCATACTTCGTTGTTGCGCGCAGGAATCTCCCGCCAGGCACCCGCGTCGCCACGGCCGCCGTGATTCGTGCGGCCATGCGGCACCGCCTGTTCGATGACACTGCGAATGCCCTTCAGATTGTCGGGAAGATCGCGTGCGTTCAGGTCCGTCTGCACCGCCATCATCCCGCAGCCGATATCCACTCCGACAGCAGCAGGAATGATCGCTCCTTTCGTGGGAATCACACTGCCGACCGTCGCGCCGACGCCCCAGTGCACATCCGGCATGGCGGCCACCCACTTGAAAATGAACGGGAGCTGAGCCACGTTGAGCAGCTGCTTGCGCGCCTGATCTTCGATCGGCACGCCCTTGGTCCAGGCCTTGATCGGCACACCTTTTTCAGCCGTCAGTACGTTGTAATTTTTTTCGTCGGACATGAGGGTCTTCTGCTTAATGATTCAGGAACTCATCGCGCAACGGTGCTCAGGAACGGGTAGTGGCTGGCGGCACCCATAAAGAACAGCATCGGGAAAGACAGCCAGAACGAAGTCCGCGCGGTGAGATAGTTCCAGCGCATCAAGCGCTCGGCTTCCGGGGGCATCAGCACACCCTGCTCGGAGCTGGTACGCGCCCACGCGATGAGCCGCTTCTGCACGCGCCAGATGACTCCCCAGGTATTCAGCAGCATCAGCAACCCGAGCCCGCCGCCCACGCTGATGGCCAGGTGCGCGTTCGAAACGGTGGGCCCGCCATTCAAAGCCAGCGCGAGCCACGACGCTGCGATCACCACAATCGAAATTCCGATCACGCGCGCCCAGGGACTATTGAGAATCCCTTTCGCCGGAAGCTGCAACGCGTAAATAAACACGTATGCGACGAGCCACACGAGAAACCACCAGCCAAACCACTTGCCAATCAGCGAACGGTCTCCCGCAAGTTTCGCATCCGCGGCCAGATGGATCGTGAAGTAGCGGATGCCCACGATCACCGTTACCAGCGCCGAGGAGCGGAACCAGCCCATGGCGCCGGGCATCAGCTCCGGATAGATTTTGATTCGTAGCTTGGGATCGCATTTTTTCATCGCCGGCGTCAGCACCAGATTGAAGAAGTAAAGCAAGCCTATCCAGATGATCCCGAAGACCAGGTGCAGCCAGCGGAGCGCCATCATTTCGTTGGCGTGCGGCGTATCGAGGAACGAGAAGTGCGGCAGCCACTCCGGAAAAGAAATCACCAGCAGAATGAAATTCATGGGGACACCTCGGACATCTTGCGCGTCTTGCGCAACTACCGTAGCGGATTGCGGACCAGCCCGTCAAATGCGCGAATGAGGCGCAATCTGATTCCCCAGAGATTATTCGCAAGGGGATTTGGACGGTTGTTGTCGCGTTCCTGGAAAGCCAATGGGCCGTGAACGGGCAGATAAAGTCATCATCCCTGTGCTGGTCCTTTCGCAAAACGATTCCCTGGCCTCAGCAATCGCCAGCCGGACTGCTCCCGTCCGTCTGCGCAACCTTGCCGAAATCGTCCCCTTGCTTACCGAGGGGAGTATCTTGTATACTCATCTCGGAAACCGATATGAGCAAACCAAACGACCTCGTTCAAGGCACCCTCGACCTGCTCCTCCTGAAAATCCTGGCGCTGGAACCCTTGCACGGGTGGGCCATCAGTCTTCGCCTGAAATCCATCTCCGGAGACGTGCTACAGGTCAGCGAAGGATCCCTCTACCCTGCATTGCACAAGTTGGAGCAGGAAGGCTGGATCGCGGCCGAGTGGAAGCAGACGGAGAATAACCGGCGGGCGAAGTTTTATTCGCTCACACGCCTGGGCAGAAAGCAACTCGAATCGGAGGCGGCGAACTGGCAGCGGCTGTCCTCGGCCATCTCGCGCGTCATCCAGTTTTCAGAGGGTTAGGAGAAGTTATGCGGATGGAACACTGGTGGTTCACGGCGCGGTTGCGGCTGAGGTCAATTCTGCGCGGCCGCCGCGTGGAGCGGGAGCTCGATGAGGAGCTCCAGTTCCACCTGGAGCACAAAATCGCGGAAGGCATCGCCAATGGGCTTTCTCCAAAAGAGGCGCGCTACGCGGCGATGCGCGCGATGGACGGACTGGAACAACGGAAAGAGGAAATGAGAGACCTGCGACGCATTCATTGGTTGACGGATTTCCTCGACGACGCGCGCTTCGCGATCCGGAGCCTGCACCGCACGTCCGGACTTACGGCGTTCGTGGTGATCACGCTCGCGCTGGGCATCGGGATGACCTCGGCGACTTTCAGTATGGTCGATGCGCTGATTTTTAGGCCTTACCCCGTGCCGCGTTCGAGCGACATCGTCACTCTGGCGAGCACTACACACGATAGTATCCTCGACGGTTTCTCCTATCGCGAATACCTGGACATCCGCGACAAAACG
>WNEZ01003789.1_pt1 | contig 25372 bp, 18 predicted proteins | sample 5400521 | NCBI WGS metagenome assembly WNEZ01 (sample SAMN13153339, study PRJNA577476) | soil metagenome | isolation source: 120 cm saprolite under Douglas fir tree site 2 hole 1 replicate 1 | place: USA:California | collected 2015-04-18
TGGAAATAGACCTCGCCGGCTTTCACAAAGCTGGCGTGGGTAACAAGCCTTCGCCACGTCTCGCTGCGCGAGACGGGATGGAGCAGAAACCCTACGAGTTCCGGCCGCTCGCGACCGGGATCAAAGGGTAAGGCGACGTACGGAGAACAAGTCCGCATCCACGCCTTCCCTCGATGCAAGTTTTTTAGAGCGATCCGCACGCGGTCCGCGTCCCAGCGCGAACCTGCGAAGCCTAGCGCAACCCGCCGCAGCGGGCACGGTGTTTCGTCAGGAGAATGAATGGGCGACAAAGAGGAAAAATCGCAAGAGCCGGTAATCGGAAAAACTCCGGGCCATCAGTATGACGCGAAATCTATCAGAGTGCTCGGCGGCATCGAAGCCGTGCGCCTGCGCCCCGCGATGTACATCGGCTCCACTGGCGAGATGGGTTTGCACCATCTGGTTTGGGAAGTCGTGGACAACTCGGTTGACGAAGCGATGGCCGGCTATGCCGACGAGATCAACGTCACGGTGCACGCCGACGATTCCGTCACGGTGATCGACAACGGCCGCGGCATTCCCGTGGATATGCACGCCACGGAAAAGCGGCCGGCGGCGGAAGTGGTGCTCACCGTGTTGCACGCTGGGGGAAAATTTGACAGCGACACGTATAAAGTTTCCGGCGGACTGCACGGGGTCGGCGTGTCGGTGGTCAACGCACTTTCCGATTGGCTGGAGCTGGAGATTTCGCGCGACGGCGGCGTTTGGGAGCAGACTTACGAAAAAGGCAAGCCCACCTCCAAGCTGAAGCAGACCGGAAAAACGCGCAAAACGGGGACGAAAGTCACATTTCATCCGGATCCTGCGATTTTCGACAAGACGTCGTTCAGTTTCGACACGCTGGCGCAGCGACTTCGCGAACTGGCATTCCTGAACAAGGGACTGAAGATTACGCTCACGGACGAGCGCACGGAGAAGAGCACGGAGTTTCGCTTTACCGGGGGCATCACGGAATTCGTCAAGCACTTGAACCGCGGCAAAGCGACGCTGCACGATTCGCCGATATACATAGAAGGGAAGCGCGGGACGGTCGAAATCGAAATCGCGCTGCAATACAACGACACCTACGGCGAAAATGTTTTTGCGTTTGCAAACACCATCAACACGGTGGATGGAGGAACGCATCTTTCCGGGTTTCGCTCGGCGCTGACGCGGTCGATTAATAATTTTGCGTCGTCGACGGGTATGCTGAAGGAACAAAAGGACGAGGTCTCCATCAGCGGGGACGACGTGCGCGAAGGCCTGGTGGCGGTAATCAGCGTGAGGCTGCCGCAGCCGCAGTTCGAAGGGCAGACCAAGGGCAAGCTGAATAGCGACATCAAGGGCGACGTCGAGCAGTTGGTGAACGAACGGTTGGGCGAATGGTTTGACAAGCATTCCACCGTGGCGCGGCGCATCATCGGCAAGTGCATTGAGGCTGCGCGGGCGCGCGAAGCGGCTCGCAAAGCGCGCGAGTTGACGCGGCGCAAGTCTGCGATGGACTCGAGCGGGCTGCCGGGAAAACTGGCGGATTGCCAGGAACGAGATCCTTCGCGGTGCGAATTGTTCGTGGTTGAGGGCGAGTCCGCGGGCGGCTCGGCGAAGATGGGCCGTGACCGTAAGTATCAGGCGATTCTTCCGCTCAAGGGCAAAATCCTTAACGTCGAAAAAGCGCGGTACGACAAGATGCTGGGGCACGAGGAAATTCGCGCCATCATCACCGCGCTGGGCACAGGCATCGGCAAAGACGATTTCGACGCCGGGAAGCTGCGCTATCACAAAATCATTCTGATGACCGACGCGGATGTGGACGGCAGCCACATTCGCACGTTGTTGCTGACATTTTTCTTCCGGCACATGAAGGAGCTGATCGAGCGCGGGCACGTGTACATCGCGCAGCCGCCGCTGTACCGCGTGAAGCGCGGGAAGAGCGAGCGGTACATCCGCGACGAGAGCGATTTCGCGCACGAACTGATGAAGCGCGCCACGGAAGATCACGTGGTGAAGGCCAAGGAGGGGGTTTCGCTGGAAGGCGCGGGATTGACGAAATTCCTGTTGAACGTGCAGGAGTACGAAGCCGCTGCCGCAAAACTCGGGCGGCGTCTGCGCGAGCCAGGGCTTGTCGAGTTGCTCTCGGAGAGCGGGCTCGAAAAGAAAACAGATTTTGAAGACAAGAAGGCGCTGGAGAAATTCCTGAGAGAAGTGGACAAAGCCAAGCTGAAGCTCGAAGGCAAGATCGTTTTCGATGAAGAGCACAGCCTGCACGAAATTCAGTTCGGGCCGCCGCATAGCCAGAAAATCAACTGGGCGCTGGCATCGACCGCGGAATACAAACGGCTGCGTTCGCTGGCGAAGCTCATCGAAGAGTTCAATAAGCCGCCGTTCGTGGTGACCAACAACGGAACAAAAGTGACCAAGGAAAGGGCGCAGGACGTCTTGAACTACGTGGTGGAAGACGCGAAAAAAGACTTCACGATCACGCGATTCAAGGGCCTGGGCGAGATGAACGCGGAGCAGTTGTGGGACACGACGATGAACGCGGAGACGCGCACGCTGCTGCAAGTGAAGCTCGAGGACGCGGTCGCCGCGGAAGATATTTTCACGACGCTGATGGGCGAAAACGTCGAAGCGCGGCGGAAATTCATTGAAGAAAACGCGCTGGAAGTCGTCAACCTGGACATTTGATTCGATGGCGTCCAGCTGATGGCGGAAACCGGCCAGGGAACAACGCGGGACGCGGTGCGCTGGGGGTTGCTGCTGGCGGCTGTGGTGGTGTCGGGTTACCGGCTGCCGTCGACGGTACGCAACTTTCAAGAGTGGCGTGCGGCCTTGCCGATCGATCCTTCGGCGGCGGAGTTGTACAAGACAAATTTCAGCGTGAACGCTGTAGGCATCGTGATTATTTTGGTTGTGGCGGTGGGAGTGTTTTATCTGCTGCGGCCGCGAGCTGCGAAGCAGCCATGATGTATCAACTGGGCTGGAGCACGCTGCCCGGGCTGCGCGGACTGAGCTGCAGCGATTTTCGGGCTACGCCGACCGCGTCGCCGGACAACGAACGCGGCGTAGCAGTTGAATTCGCGACGGAAACGGAGCGCGACAATTTTTTGCGGCGGCTCGAAGAGCATTTTGCAGCGCAACGCTTCAGCAACACTGCCGATGCCTTCGACATCGTGAAGGCGTACGTGCTGGAGAACGCAGGTGGGCGAGACAACTAAGGCGCTTGGCCAGCAGAACTCCACAGGTCACTGGGAAAGTGATAGCCGTTTACGCCAAGAACCGTCTGGGGTGCGCTGTACTATTTGCCAAACGCGCAATCAGGGGTGCTACGTCGCCTGGGAAAGAATCGGAGCACGTTCCAAGTATCACTGCGTGTGCCGAGGATGTGCACGTCAATGCGGAATCGAGTGGTGACCGTTTTGACCCCAAGTTTCCAGATACAGCTCGGTCGCTTCGCCCAGGCTGGCGCGGGCGCTCTCGGCATCTTTATCCTTGCGAAGTGACATTCAACTCTGGGCAGCGCGCGACGTACCAGCCATCTTCTTTCGTAATCACGGCGAAGCATCGATAAGTCATAAGCCGATGCTAGCGGATGTAGGTACGGCAAGCAAGGTTTTGCGACAAGACGTTTTCAGGAATTAGCAGTTACAAAACAACGAGGGGACATGGCGGACGAGACGAATAAGTCGATATTGCTGCCCGTAGATATCGAAGCGGAGATGCGCAAGTCGTATCTGGACTATGCGATGAGCGTGATCATCGCGCGCGCCCTGCCGGATGTGCGCGACGGGCTGAAGCCGGTGCAGCGGCGCATCCTGGTGGCCATGAACGACCTCGGGCTGGCGTCGACTCGCGGCTACCGCAAATGCGCGAAGATCTGCGGCGACACGTCCGGCAACTATCACCCGCACGGCGAAGCGGTGATTTATCCGGCGCTGGTGCGGCTGGCGCAAGACTTCAACATGCGCTACCCGCTGATTGATGGGCAGGGAAATTTCGGGTCGGTGGACGGCGATCCTCCGGCAGCCATGCGGTATACCGAAGCGCGGCTCGCGAAAATCAGCGAAGACATTCTCGCGGACCTGGAAAAAGAAACCGTCGATTTTGTTGCGAACTTCGATCAGACGCGGGAAGAGCCCTTCGTCCTTCCGTCGCGCATCCCGAATCTGCTCGTCAATGGCGCCAGCGGCATTGCGGTCGGCATGGCCACGAATATTCCGCCGCACAATCTGCGAGAAATCGTGGACGCCGCGATGCTGTTGATCGAAAAGCCCGACGCCACGCTGAAAGAAGTGATGAAGCTGGTTCCGGGCCCGGATTTTCCGACCGGCGCGTACATCGCGGGGCGCGAAGGGATTGAGGCGGCGTACAAGACGGGTCGCGGCAGCTTCATGATGCGCGCGAAAGCGGCCATCGAAGAAGTCGGCAAAGACCGCGAAAACATCGTCATCACGGAAATTCCCTACCAGGTGAACAAATCCAAGCTCATCGAACGCATCGCCGAGCTGGTGCAGAACAAAAAAATCGACGGCATCGCCGACGTGCGCGACGAATCCTCGCGCGAAGGCATGCGCATCGTGGTGGAGATCAAGCGCGGCGAAGAATCGCAGCTCATCCTCAACAATCTTTTCAAGCATACGCAAATGCAGGAATCGTTCGGCATGATCCTGCTGGCCATCGTGGGCGGACAGCCGCGCGAGCTTGGGCTGATTCCGCTCATCAAGCTGTTCATCGAGCACCGCGTGGAAGTGGTGCGGCGCCGCACGATTTACGAGCTGCGCAAAGCGCGCGAGCGCGAGCACATTTTGGTGGGCTACCAGATTGCGCTCGACCATCTCGACGACGTCATTCGCATCATTCGCGGGTCGGCGAGCCGGACGGATGCCAAAGAAAACCTGCTCAAGTACTTCACGGAGCAGGAAGTCACGATCACGGAGAACGGCAAGTCCCGGAAGCTGGCCGGAGTCAAGCTGGATGGCCGCAAATACAAGCTCGGCGGCCTAGAAGGCGAAGCGGTAATCACGCGCGGCGGGACGCTCGGGCTCACGCCGATCCAGGTGGATGCGATCCTGGAGCTACAACTCCATCGCTTGACGCAGCTTTCCGTCGACGAAATCCTCAAGGAACTGAAATCCATCCGCGAGCACATTGCGGAACTGGAAGAAATTCTCTCCAGCGACAAAAAACTCAAGCTGGTGATCACCGGCGAGCTGAAGGAAGTGCAAAAGGCCTACGGCGACGATCGCCGGACGCAAATCGTGGACAAAGTTGATGAGATCAAGCTGGAGGACCTGATCGCGGACACGGACATGCTGATCACCGTCAGCCATGCCGGGTACATCAAGCGCACCGCCGCGGACACTTACCGGCACCAGTCGCGCGGGGGCAAAGGGCGCATTGGCGCGCGGACGAAGGAAGAAGACTTCGTCGAGCATCTGTTCATCGCCTCGGCGCACAGTTACATCCTGCTGTTTACGTCGAAAGGGCGGGTGTACTGGCTGAAAGTGTATGAACTGCCGGAAGCTGCGGCAGCCACGCGCGGGAAGGCCATTTCGAGCCTGGTGAAATTCCAGGAGGACGAGAAGCTCACAGCGCTGGTGGCGGCGCGGAACCTGGAAGAAGAAGGCCAGTTCGTGTTTATGGCCACACGCAACGGCACGGTAAAGAAATCCGCGCTTACCGAATTTTCGAACCCGCGCTCCACGGGCATCATCGCGATCACGCTGGACGGCAAGGACGAATTGATCGGCGCAAAACTCACCGATGGGAAGAAGATGATTTTTCTTGCCAGCCACGAGGGCCAGGCCATCCTGTTCCGCGAAACGGAAGTGCGTCCGATGGGCCGCGGCGCGGGCGGAGTAAACGGGATGGACCTCGACAAGGAAGACTACGTGGTCAGCATGGACGCGGTACAGCCCGATTTCGAGATTATCGCCAAGGAACACAACCAGACCTCGCAAAATCTCGAGGAGCTGGAGAACGAGCACATCAGAGATTCGCTCACGACGCTGATGCTTACTGTCGCGGAAAAGGGCTTCGGGAAGCGCACGCCCCTGGCGGAATATCGGATTACGTCGCGCGGCGGGAAGGGCGTGGTCAACATGAAGACCACGGACCGCAACGGCTCGGTGGTCGCAACGATCCAGGTCACCGAGCAAACCGACGTGATGATCATCACGCACAACGGCAAAGTGATTCGCGTGCACGCCACATAGGCTCGTACGCGGTTGTTGCATGCTAGAATTTCCAGCCTTATGAACACTAGACGGCGCTTCTTTTCGCTTCTATGGCTGTCGGCGATTGCGGCCGTCGCGTGGACGTCCGGTTGGAGCCGGGAGTCTGCAGCCGCCAAGCCCTACCTGGTTTACGTCGGCACCTACACCACAAAACAGAGCAGCAAGGGAATTTACGCGTACTGGTTTGACGCCGGTACGGGGAAGCTTAAGGCGGCAGGGCTTGCGGCGGAGTCCACGGATCCGTCGTTTGTGGCGGTGCATCCGAGTGGGAAATATTTGTACGCGGTAAACGAGGTGGATGAGTTTGCGGGACAGAAAAGCGGCGCCGTCAGCGCGTTTACCATTGATCATCACAGCGGCGCGCTCAAGCTGGTGAACCAAGTACCCAGCCGCGGCGGCGGGCCGTGCCATGTTTCGCTGGACAAGACCGGGAAATATGTTTTGGTGGCGAATTACGACGGCGGGAGCGTTGCAAGCTTTCGCGTGCATGAAGATGGAAGTCTGGGCGAAGCCGCGGGCTTTGTGCAGCACTCCGGCTCGAGCATGAACAAGGAGCGGCAGGAAGGGCCGCATGCGCACTGGATTGGAACGTCTCCGGACAATCGCTTTGCACTGGCGGCGGACCTGGGGCTCGACGAGGTGTTGGTCTATCGGTTTGACGCTGCGAAGGGGACGCTCACCGCGAATGATCCGCCGTCCGCCAAGGCGAATCCCGGAGCCGGGCCGCGCCATTTTGCGTTTCACCTCAATGGGAAATTCGCATATTTGTTGACGGAGATGGAAAACGCGGTGACCGTTTTCTCGTACAATTCGCTAAAGGGTTCACTGACCGCGCTGCAGACGATTTCCACGCTAAGGAAAGACTACTCTGGTCCGAAAGAGGCGGCGGAGCTGGTGGTTCATCCCTCCGGAAAATTCTTGTATGCCTCGAACCGCGCTGGCGTGGACAGCATCACGGCGTTTGCGATTGACCGGGTTAAGGGAACGCTCAAGCTCATCGGGGAATTCCCCACCATGGGAAAGACTCCGCGCAATTTCGCGATTGATCCCGCGGGGAGATTTCTGCTGGCGGCCAATCAGGAATCGAGCAACATCGTGGTGTTCCGCATCGACGCCGCGACCGGGCGGTTGACGCCGACGGGAGAAGTTGTCGAGGCGCCCGCGCCGGTGTGCATCGCATTTGTAGCCACCCGATAGTGCGTCGCGCTACAATCCGCCGCCGAGAGGTGGCCGATGAATTGGGCGCGTTTTCTTCTTGCCGTGGTGTTATCCGGGTTTGCCACAACCTTGACGGACTGGCTGTTCATGGGCGTGCTGTTTCACAAGAAATACTTGGCCACGCCCGAAATCTGGCGTATCAAGCCGGGCCAGAATGATACGCGCAGCATTGTTCTGTCCTCGCTCCTGGGTGTGCTGAGCTGTGCGGTATTTCTTTACTTGTGCATCTGGTCGGGCATTATTCTTTCGCACCGGGCCACGCTGCATACGTCGTTACTGATCTGGGTGGCCGCCGCGGTGCCGATCATCTTTAGCAACATCGTCTGGATCAAAATGGATCCGCTCCTGGGTGTCTCACACTCGCTTGGCTGGCTGGCTCGCTTTGTCGTCACCGGCATGATCGGCAACTGGCTGCTTCACTAACGAACATTTGCAAGCAAGCGGAATCTGCTCCTGTGTTACAACAGCTCATTCGGCAGCGCAAGCCCAGATTGGCTTGGCCTTTCATTTTCGCAGACTTGGAGTACAATCCCGGCCACAATGGCGAAACGGAAAGCGAAGAAGATTGCGGCGCGCGCGCGCCCCAAACGGGGTTCCGGCAGAGCGGGCAAGCTTCCCAAGGAAGCGGTGACGCTCATCGTGATTTTGCGAGCCAAAGAAGGCCAAGGCGTTTTGCTGGAAGCGGAGCTGCGCGCGCTGATTGCGCCGACGCGCCGCGAGGACGGCTGCCTGACTTACGATCTCCACCGTGGGTCAGAGTCGCCGGGCACTTTTCTGCTGCATGAGGTGTGGGCCAGCCGGGAGCATCATCGGCGGCACACCAACACGCCGCATTTTCTCCGGTGGAGCGCGCGCCAAGATGCACTGCTTGCAGCGCGCGATGCCACATTTTGGACGCAACTTGTCTAGAGGACGTTAAGCGCGCGGGACGCTTCAGCTTTCGGGAGGCGCAACGTAATATCCCGGGCGTGCGCGGACTTTTAGTCCCTCCTTCGCCACGGTCACTTTGATTTCGTGATACCCGGTGTTGTTGGTGCCGGTGGGCGAGTAGCTCAGGGAATACTGCGAATGCAGCTCTCCGCCGATTGCGTCGATAGCATTTTCGATGGAATGATTCTTGAAGGTGGCGATGTGTTCGCCACCAGTGGCCGTGGCGGCCAGCTCCAGCGCGTGGTCAGTGATTTTGGTCTTGATGTGTTGCACGGCCCAAACCGCCAGGGCCATCAAGTCGCCGCTTCCGTAAAGCGCAGCTTCGGACCCCGGCGTCTGCGCAGTTCCTGGGAACGGCGCACGCCCGAACGTCCCCGGCGGGGTGACGAGTGGCGTTGTATCCTTCGGGGGAGCCTTCAGTTCCGCCATGGTGGTCGACAGCCCCACAGAGTAGATCGTGACGTTGGAAAGCTGCGCCTGGCGCAGCACCGCCCCGAGCTTGGTGTCGCTGCCCACGTCGGTGGCTTCGGACAAAATCAGCAGCACGCGGCGCCGACCGGGAGAGTCAGCAGTCGGCTGTGGGCGCCCGCTCAGCATTTCGACACCGACGGCCATGGCGTCATAGAGTTTCGAACCGCGCGTTACGGTGTTGAGCTTCGTGAAGATCTTCTCGACCGCATCGTGGCTGGTGGTGAAATCCTGGAGCTTGTCGACGGAATCGTTGAAGCCTACGACGGCGGCTTCCCCGTTCGGTCCCATAACCGTCTCGGTAAGCACGATCCCGGTCTTGTTCAACTGCGGAAGAAGGGGCGTAATGCGCGAACTCGTTTCCACCAGAAAAACGAGGGAAAGCGGGTCGCCACCCAGATCGAAGTGTGTGATTTTTTGAGGAACGCCGTTGTCGGTGACTTGAAAGTCCTTGGCGTCGAGAGTGTCGACCATTTGTCCGCGCGCGTCGCGTACCGTGGCCGGCGTACTCACGAGGGAAACTTGCGTGACGATTTTCGTCTGCGGCGGAGCTTGCTGGATGGGGGTGCCGGGCTGAGGCGTGATGGGCCCGGTGGGAGCTTGCCCGCTCACGGCCGATACCGCCGCCAAGAGGGCGAACAAGAGGAGCAAAGTGAACTTGCGGGTCATGGCGGCCTCCGCGCTAGTGTATCCAATTCGACGCAGATGCGCGGTCAGACGTTGCCGCAACTGGCAGCAATTCCTAGAATGGAGGTTCGGAATTCTTGGAGAAATCGAACATGTCCCCAGGACACGTCAAGCTCAAGCCCCAGCACGCACCGCAAGTTCCACATCAAGACCCGCAATTCCTGGAGAGCGACGCGGCGCGGCCGCTGCGCATCCTGGCGGAATACTTGCACCCCCTGGTGCAATTAAAGAATGAAGGCATCGGCGACACCATCGTGATGTTCGGTTCCGCTCGCATCGAATCCCACGAAACCGCGCAAGGGCGCCTGACGCGGCTGAAAAAGACGCCGACCTCCAAGCTGCCGTCGGCACAACGCGCCAAGCACCGGGAAGCGCTGCGCGAGGCGAAGAGCGCCCTGGAGATGTCGCGCTACTACGAGGAAGCCCGCGAACTGTCGCATCGCATCACCACTTGGGCGCTCACGCTGGGACCCCAGCCGCGGCGCTTTGTGATTTGCTCCGGCGGCGGTCCCGGCATCATGGAAGCGGCCAATCGCGGGGCGGCGGAAGCGGGCGGCAAGTCGATTGGATTGTCCATCGAGTTGCCACACGAGCAGTTCGCCAACGCCTACATCAGTCCCGAACTCAGCCTGAATTTCCACTACTTTTTCATGCGCAAACTGTGGTTCGCGCAAATCGCGAAAGCACTGATCGTTTTTCCCGGCGGCTTCGGAACCATGGACGAATTGTGGGAGATGCTTACGCTGCTGCAAACCGGCAAGCTGCCGCACAACAACCTCATCATTATTTACGGGCGCAAGTATTGGGACGAGGTGCTGAACTTCCGCGCCATGGTGCGCTGGGGAATGATTAACCCGGACGAGTACAAGATGCTGCAATTCGCCGACACCGTCGACGAGGCTTTCGCGCGCATTCGCGAAGGTCTCGAGAAATACCACATGGAGCTCAATTCGGACCTGTAAATTTCTGCGTGGAAGTATGGGTATGTCCAGCCTGGTCCGGCGGGGTATAGTGACATTAGCCCTGCTTGAGTCTCATTTCAAGGTAGAGGAGAACGAGATGGGGACGAAACTTCAATCCAAAGTATTTGGGCTGGGGAAAATAGTGCTGGCGGGTCCTGCGCTCGCCGGGTTTCTGATTCTTACCGGCGCACCTCGTTTGCGCGCCGATGCCGACGATTGCCAGCGGCGTATCGCGAAAGCCGATCATCGCTTGCACCAGGCCATTGAGCATCACGGCCGCGATAGCCGTCAAGCAGATCATGCGCGCCGCGACCTTCACGAAGCTCGCGAAGATTGCTGGAAGCGCAATCACCGCTGGTGGGATGAAGACGAGCGTCGCTGGCGTTCCGAACACGACTGGGACGACCATGACCACGATCGGGATCGGCCGCCTCGCTAACGAGTATCCATAAATTTCTGCTAACAAGACGCTGCGGATTCTCTGCTGCGTCTTTTCCTTACTTCTGTTGTTCTCGCGCCGAAACATTTTTCCAGCTAGGGTGTTTTATTCTCAGGACGCAAACACCCCAACCAGCACCAGGGAGGCGCCCAAGGAGGGTGTATGCAACTGCATACGCATCTGCGAAAGTCCCTGTTCGGCAAGGCACCGCTGGCGGCCGCGGCGCTAGGTGGGTTCCTTTTCTTTGCGGGCGCTCCCAGCGCGCAAGCCGCGGATCACCGCGATAGTTGCGAGCGACGCATCGCCCACGCCGAACACGAACTCGGCGAAGCGATCGAAGACCACGGCTACTACAGCCGCCAAGCCAACCACTGGCGTCACGAACGCCGCGAAGCTTACGAACGCTGCTACGGCGGCGATTACCGTTACCGCGAGTACTACTACGATCGTGACGGCCGCCTCTGCTATCGCGACCGGGATCGCGACCGCTACTAGCTACCGTCCGCCATTGCTTCCACACTGGCCTTCCGTCGCAGCGGCGCAGCCCTCTCCTGGGCAGACACGGAGAATGGTTGCTGCTGCCGCCGCAAAACAAAGAGCGCCAGAAACGTGCCTTTCCTTTTACGGATGGCTTCGAGACGCGAGTCTTGGCTCGGATCGCTGTCCGAAACTCCTGCCCGCGTGCGGCGTGACGTGCTCCTGAAATTATCCTAAGATTAGAAGTGGCAATTCTTATGGGCGTGTAGCTCAGTTGGGAGAGCACCTGCTTTGCAAGCGCGTTCGCGCATTCCAAAGACCCCATCCTTTGCTATGACTTCTCAATGTTTTCAACAATTTCGGGGAATCTGCTTCTCGCTCGAAGTAAGCCCCGAAACCACAATTACATAGGGTTTTTGTACGGTTTTGGTACGGCTGCAACAGCAAGGGCAGTAGTGTCAAAATTTTCGTCACTGTGCCGAGAATTCGTTACAGGTGTGGCACGGCCGGTTCGAGCGACGTAGAGACAAACTCACAGAGTACGCTACAATCAAGGCGTTAGTAGCGCGCCTGCCTTGGTTGCGCGAAACTCGACTCCAACAGCTCCATCCGTTACTTCTAACTGCTAACGTTTCCAACAAATCGAGGAATCTGCTTTTCGTTCAAAGCTAGCCCCAATGGCATGAAAATGTTGGATTCTGGCACAATCTTGGTACAGCAACCAATTCTCTCATCTGATTGAGTATGCGGGATCATTTTCGGTTTCGGCTGACTGTGCCAAAAGATTTCGTTTGATACAGGCACCTTATCGCCCAGCCCGCTCTGGTCCGCCACGACCATGCAAACACCTGCGGAAGAGGTGAGCTTCCAAAAACAACTGATTCTGGGCAACCAGAATGGTGCTTTTGGAGCACGCTGAATCAGGTACTTACGGGAGCGAGGGAAACGAGGTTTCTGGGCAAACCGTGCGACCCGCCAAAAGGCTGAGATATTGCTCCACGTCCAGATCAAAAGCAGCGAACTTGCAGACCGTCGACAGGAGCCAGCCACAACCATTGCTCGTAACTTGTGCGCAGCAACTGTACCCATGCTGCCAAGGCTCTGGGATTAAGTCCCAACCGCCTCCACCGGCTGATGTGCACTGTCTCCCTGGAGCGCCTAGGCGCGGGCCAGACCAAGGCGCGCAAGCGCAGCCGTGAAAAAGTTCAGGACGACTCCAGGATGGTCGATGATCTTCTGGAACTCCGCCGCACTCTCCTTGCCTTGTCGAAGCAAGAGAAGCGCCTGGCCACGCAAGTAGGGCGGATACATCGAGGCGACATTAACGAAGACGTTTCCAGCCTGCTCATCGGCAATGGAAGGTTTAAGCAGATCAATCGCCAGCGCCGCCTTGTGCGCTCTGGCCGCGCGCCGGATACCCGTCAATTTTAGTTCTGCGTATCTCCGTTAGACAAAATCAAAACTAAAATTCTTGTTGCGCGAGGCTTAATTGCAAGAAATCCCTTGCCTAAAAAACTGTATTTAGGTAGCGTACTCCTCAATTGGGGGTGCTGTCCTGCTAGCGCAGCACAATTACGCTTCCCACGCAACCGTGGGCCTCAGAAGCCCACGTCCCGGCCATCTGTCGATTCCCACAAATCCAAGGAGAGCAACCATGCGCAGGCTAAACTGTGTATTCGGACTGGTGTTGGCACTTGCGGTCGTTATTCTGTTGACCGAGGTTTCGCTTCACGCGCAAACGGCGTCCACTTCAACAGTAACCGGAACCGTATACGACAAGAGTGGCGCGACCGTTCCGAACGCCAAGGTCGAACTGGAGGACGTAGGCACCAAGGCAAAGACCTCCCTCACCACGGGAAGCGATGGCGGTTATATCTTCCCATCGGTGAAACCGGGCAACTACAGCATCGCCGTTTCCGCGAAAGGGTTCCGGCAGACGGTCATCAGCGGAGTACGGGTTGAGATCGGTAAATCTGCGCTCGTCAATGCTGTCGTGGAAGTGGGCGGGGTGACCGAAACCGTAGAGGTCACGGCCGGTACCGGTGTCGAGTTGCAGACGCTCGACTCCAGCGTCGGTAACGTCCTAGACGCCAACATGCTTTCCAACCTGCCCAATATCAACCGTGACGCCACTTCGTTGGTGCTTCTCCAGCCCATGGCGATTCCGGGCTTTAACGGTCCGGGGGGAACCGGCGAGGGCAACTCAAATGGAGGAACGATTGCCGGAGCGCGAATGGACCAGAACACTTTCATGCTAGACGGCGGCGACGCCACCAGCAATATGGAGGGAGGCGGCGGGTATAACTCTGGATTTGTGGCCACGCCGCGCGCGGTGGTTCCCACGCCGGTGGAGAGCCTGGAAGAGTTTCGGGTGCAAACGAACAACGCCGGCGTGGAGTTCACCCGTTCGATGGGCGCCGAGGTGCAGATGGTGACGATCCGAGGCACCAACAGTTGGCACGGCGGCGGCTATTGGTATCACCAGAACGACGAAGTGAACGCCAACGACTGGTTTCGGAATCGGAGGGGCGTCGAAAATCCCGAATGGCGCGACAACCGCGCCGGCGGCAAGATCGGCGGGCCGATTTGGAAGGACCGCACCTTCTTCTTCGTGTTCGAGGAAGAGCGGCACTTCTTCACACAATCGGTATTTCAACGCTTGGTGCCGTCCGCGGCCCTCCGGGCTGGTATCTTGAAATTCAGGGATAAAACCACCGGAGTGGTCGACGCCTTCAATCTAAATCCGACCCCAACGCTCGACCCGGCCGCGTGCTCGAGTCCTTGCGTTGATAATGATCCCTTGATCGGCACAATGCTCCCGGCCGACAACGGCACCCTCGACCCACGCATGAAGGGCCTCAGCCCTGCCATAGCCGCCGAATGGGCGAAGCTCCCCACTGCCAACGACTTCACGGCAGGCGCTGTAGCACTAAGAGCGCCGTTCTTCACTAGCACCGTGCCCAACATTGTGAACGAGCATAACGCCATTTTCCGGCTCGACCACAAGATCAACGACAAATGGGATTTTATGGGCAGGTATCAGTACAGCACCTCTTCGGTTGCGCCTCCTAACATTCAGGTGGACCTCAGCGGTACGGCGCCTGGTTGCAAGTTCGGCGTTCCCTGCAATATTTCCACTCGCCCATTGCAGCCACGCTACGTGGTTGGGGGCTTAACCGGACGGCTTACTCCCAATCTCGTCAATGAATTCCATTTCGATTGGTTGCGGCATTGGTGGTCCTGGATCGCCCCAGGCGCCACGATTCCCGTGATCCCGGCCTCGCTGAGCGACACCAGGCTCCAGATCTGGCAGGAGAGCAGAGTCAACGGGATGGTGCCCATCAACGTGAACACGCAGCAGGCTCGTCAGCGCGTCTGGAATGGCCAGGACTACACGTTTATCGACAACCTCTCTTGGATTAAGGGCAAGCACGCCTGGAACTTCGGAGGGCGCGTACAGCTCCAGCACTTCTTGCACGTCCGAGACGACAAGGTGGTAGGCGGCATAACCACGCCTCTCTACTTCGTGGCCCGCGGCGGTCAATTCCTTGACATAGGCGGAATTCCCGTCCCCGCCTCCGTTGGGTCTTCGGATAAGGGCACTTATAGGCGCGCTTTCATTTCCGCCCTGGGACTCGTGGATAGCGCCACACAGGTGTTAACCCGCGCAGCGGATCTGAGTCCGCAGCCTGCTGGGAGCACCATCACCCAGAAAGAAAATGTGAATGCCTACGAAATCTATTTTAGCGACACGTGGCGACTGACCCCTTCGCTCACGTTCTCATACGGATTGACTTGGGGCGTGCAGATGCCGCCAAACGACCCGACCGGCAAGACGGCCATGATGATCGACGTCAGCACCGGCAAACCGATCGATGCGAAATCTTACTTAGCCGCCAAACAAACGGCCGCTCTGAGCGGTAATGTGTTCAATCCTACTGTGGGCTATGTTCCCATCAAGAGCACCGGACGGAAGTATCCATTCGATCCGGATTATACGAACTTGGGTCCACGCCTGGCGGTCGCCTGGAACCCCAGCTTCTCCGGCGGGCCCCTGGGCGGCCTTTTGGGAAACAAGAAGACCGTGCTTCGCGGGGGCTGGTCGCGCTCGTTTGAAAGGAAGAACGGCGTCGGCCTTGTTCTGACTCCTGCCCTAGGTATAGGTTTTGGCGATCTTTCCGTTTGCACCGCTCCGGATACTACGGGCGCATGTAGCGGATTCTCCAGTGCCGCCACCGCTTTCCGGATCGGCGTGGACGGGAACCACATTAGCGTTCCGCCGCTTCCGGCCGTGAGCGGTGGGGTAATTATTCCTGGGCAGGGCTCGACCATCCAACCAGCCAACGCCAACAGCGTCTTCGAGAGCAGAGATTTCCGTCTCGATCCCAAATACATTACTGGCGGCTCCGACTCCATCGACTTCAGCATCCAGCGCGACCTGCCCGGTAGGATGATCTTGGAAGTGGGATATGTGGGCCGTTGGTCCAGGGACCTGTTCGGGAATGTCGACCTAAACCACATCCCCTACATGTTTACACCAAAAGGGACGAAGCAAACCTTCGCGCAAGCCTTCGATGCGGTGGCAGGGCAGCTTCAAGGCGGCACGGATCCTAGTGCCGTCACCTCTCAGCCCTGGTTTGAGGCCATGCTGCCGGCCTCGTTCTGCACCGGCTTCAGCTCGTGCACTGCGGCTGCTGCGGTGTTTGACAATAACAACGGCAATCCCTTCTGGCCGGCTCACGGCGCCGGTGCGCTCTGGACCCTGCTGGAGCCGAACTTCGTAACTGGGCCCATGACCTTGGCCAACACCCAGGTCGGATCGCTGGATTGGAGCGGAAGCTTCACGCGCGCGAACTACCAGGCAGGCTTTGTTACCCTGCGATCGCGTGCCTATCGCGGTCTGACGTTCGATGCGAACTACACATACTCCCATGCGCTGGACAACTTCGGCATCACACAGGAATGCACCGGCGCCCTTCCCGACGCGTTTGACCTTCACAGGAGCTACGCTCCGTCCTTGTTTGACCGCCGGCACACCTTTAATCTCTTGGTGAGCTATGAATTGCCTTTCGGTAAGGGCAAGAGCATGGCCACAGGCGGCGTTGCCGACAAGGTGTTCGGCGGCTGGGCCGTCTCCGGTATTTACACCGTCGCCAGCGGTCTGCCGGACATGGTTTACGACTCGAACGCATGCGGTTCGGAATTCGGCGGTACGCCGTCAAACGGAAACTCGAACGGGCTGATTCCAACAGGACCTGGCACATTCAACGAGACCCGCGTGAACAATCCTACGCCTTCCCAGAACGGCTACGGTACGGGGAGCACCGGAGGCGTGCCGAACGCGTTCCAGAATCCCGATGCATTGGCCTGCGTCTCCGTGCTGCAGTGCTCGACCGTCTCTGGGAAGTTCCGCTATCCAACCTTCGCCGACAAAACCCTTGGCTTCGGCCGCGTTCGCGGCTTTTCGCGTTGGAACGTTGACTTGGGAGTGGTGAAGCAGACGCGCATCACCGAACGAGTATCTACTCGCTTCGACGTGCAGTTCGTCAATGCCTTCAACCACGTGATGTTCGGCAGCGGCCCCGACTCATTCTTCTCTTTCCAGCCGGGCGCGGATCTATCGACCCCTGGCGGGTTTGGTGTTCCCAGCAACCAATTCAACTCGCCGCGGTACATTCAATTCGGTCTGCGGTTCGACTTCTAAAGAGACTCACAATTCCAGCACTTCGGGGTCAGGTCACATGAACTGGCCCCTTTTTCTTGGTGGCGATGCTTTATCATAGGGAACTGATGGGTTGCCGCTCAATTCTGGTGCAAAGGTGATCGAGGGGCTCACAATTAGGCAGAGCCGGCGGGAGTTTCTTCGTGCTTCTCTGCTTGGGAGCGGCGCACTCCTTGTCGGTTTTGACAAGCTCCGCGGGTTCGCATCTGGCCAGAACGACGCGACCGATCCATTTCAGGGCGGCCAGCAGCTTGGAATTCTTGAATTCACGAGAGAAAGCCGCGCGTCACTTGATACGATCATCGGGAACGGGCTTAACGCGCGCCATTTCTCCGACCTTTCTACTTTGACTGCAGAGCATTTGGTCACACCAATCGAGAAATTCTACGTTCGCACAACGGCTTCGGAGCTGCTCGACACTTCGAAACCCTGGACGATCAAGGTAAGCGGGCTCGTTGAACAGGCCGTGAGACTCAAGTTCGATGAGCTAAGCAAGAGCGCGAAGCCAATGGGTTTGCATTTGATGGAGTGTTCTGGGAACGCACGCGCGACGCGGTTCGCACTGCTGAGCGTAGCCGACTGGACCGGTGTACCTCTTTCTGATCTGCTGGCCTCGCGAATCAAGCCGAAAACGAATCGCGTGATGGTTTCGGGCTTCGATCAGTATCCGATGAGGTCAGCAACCGCGGCTCCCGGCGCCGACTGGATCTTTACGCTGGAACAACTGGACTCCGCGAAGGCTTTCTTGGCCACGCAAATGAACGGCCAGCCCTTAACAAAGGACCACGGCGCGCTGGTCCGCTTGGTTGTGCCCGGCTGGTACGGATGCGCGTGCATCAAGTGGGTGAACGCGATCACATTTGTGAATGACGACGCCGAGGCAACCTCGCAGATGCAGGAATTCGCGGCCCGAACGCATCAGCAAAGTGTTCCCAAATTGGCCAACGAGTACAAGCCGGCGAGCATCGACCAAGCAGCCATGCCCATCCGAGTCGAGAAATGGCTGGTGAACGGGAAAATCAAATACCGCGTCGCCGGCATCTTGTGGGGAGGCTCGCGGCCGATAAAAACCTTGGAAATCCGTTTCAACTCGGAAGAGGATTACGTCCGCGTTGATAAATTCTCACAGACAAGGAACGATCCCTGGAGTTTCTGGTCACATGCCTGGACACCAAAAACGCTTGGCGTCTACTTGATCCGGCTTAGGGTCGGCGATCCAGATGTGGAAACAAAGCGGCTGGATTCCGGTCATTACGTTCGTTCCGTTGAGGTAACCGAAGTTTGAGAAAAATACACCGAGCAATTTTGGTGCTTTGCTTTTTGGGCCTTTGGGTTGCACCTCTGCAGGCACAGCACGAATCTCACGAAGGACATGGCATCGGCTGGGTCCCGCAGGAGATTCTCGAGCGTCCGGTTTCTCTTCGACGCGATATCGGCAACCTCCACGAAAAAGTAACCACATCTTCCCGTGAAGCTCAGGCTTTTTACGATCAGGGGCTGAATTATCTCAGCTCATACGTCTGGATCGAAGCTGCACGCTCGTTTCATCAAGCGTTGCGTCTGGACGCAAACTTAGCGGCGGCCTACCTTGGATTATCGCAGGTCTACGTGGCGTTGCAGGATATTCCCGCGGCGCGTTCTGCTTTGGACAAAGCACAGTCTCTCTCAGCCGGAATAAGCGACCCAGAGCTCGAGCGCATCGACATCCAGTCCCGCTTGGTGACGTTTCTCGAGGATAAGGAAAATCTCGACAAATTCGTCGCCTATCGAAAAGCTATCTACGATGCATTAATGGCGAATCCGAGGGATCCTAGCTTGTGGATCCTGCGCGGGTTTGCCGACGAAGGTCCCGGTGCGGGCCGGGGACAGACCGGCGATGTCGATTCCATCGCGTTCTACCAATCCGCGCTTGCCGTTTCGCCGGACAACTCCGCCGCGCACCATTATCTGGCTCATTCTTTTGAAAACATCGGGCAGACGGAACAGGCCCTCAAACACAGTGAAGCGTACTTGCGGTTTTCCTCCTCCATTCCTCATGCCCATCACATGCGCGGGCATGAACTGCGACGCGCGGGACGCATCGAGGAAGCCATCGCGGAGTTCAGTAAAGCGAACGAATTGGAAAACACTTACTATCGGGCCGAGAACATTCCTGCTGAATATGACTGGCATCGCCCGCACAACCTGACACTTCTAGCAATGTGCCACGAACTCTTGGGACAAATGAAAGCCGCAGAGCAACTGCTACGCGAAGCGTTTGCTTTACAGGCGCACAGCGACCTAGCAGAGTTTGCGCGCAAACAATGGCCGGAATTTTTGCTGGCGCGCGGACGCAACCAGGAGGCCCTCGAACAATCGCAGATTTTGCTGCAAAGCCCGTCACACATGGCGCGCTTTGCAGGGCACACTCTGATGGGCCGCGCGCTCGTGGCCCTGAATCGCGCGGAAGAGGCCCAAAAGGAACTGGCATCGGCCAGAGACGAACTCGTACTTGTTCCTGCGAGCGACGCTGACCGCCTGCGCTCCTACTCCGACACCTTACGGGCCGAAATGTTGCTTTCCGAAAAGAAATCTGCGGAAGGCGTGGCGCTGATGAAGGAAATCGAGGAACAGCTTCGCGTCTCACCGGGGCCCGATGCCAAAAGCCAGGCCTTGATGCAACTCGACTCCATGGCCGGGCGCGCGCGCGCGACCCAGGAATGGGCTTTGGCCGAAGTCACCGCTCAGCAAATGATTCAGCAAGACCCGAGTTATGCCGGTGGATACTACGCGCTGGGGCTCGTAGCCGAGCAGGAAGGCGACTTAGCGGTAGCCAGTCAGCAATTCGCAGTGGCGGAAAGGCTCTGGAGCGAAGCGGACAAGGATTTACCTGAGCTGCAGGTCCTTCACAAAAAGCTCGGACTCAAGCAGACAGAACTCCCCGAAACTCGGCAAGAATACCTGAAGCGAGTTCGCGAACACCCTGAAACGCGAACACCCATGCAAGCTGCCAAGACCGATTTGTCGTTCGATCCAGCCCGGCTCCTTGGCAGCCCGCACGCCCCGGTGATGATTGTCGAATTTTCGGATTTCCAATGTCCCTTTTGCAGAAAAGTTCAGCCAATTTTGAAAGACTTGCTGGCCAAATACGAAGGCTGCGTGAGCTTGGCTTACCGGGATTTTCCTTTGCGCGGGATGCACGGCCAGGCGGAGTTGGGCGCGGAATCGGCTCGCTGCGCCGGCGAGCAGAGCAAATTCTGGGAATATCATGATGTTTTGTTTGAGAACCCAGACAAGCTCAACCGAAACGGGCTGATGGAGCTCGCTCGCGGTCTAAAGCTGGATGAGAAGCAGTTTGATTCCTGCTTGTCGGGCGGCAAGTACAGGGCAAGCGTTGAGGAGGATTTGCAGCGCGGAATCAGAGCCGGCGTTTTGGGCACTCCGGGAATCTTCATTAATGGAATTCTGCTGAGCGGTGCGCAGCCGGAAGCGGCATTCGAGCGAGTCATTGACTCTGAGTTGGCGAGCGCCAAGGCGAGACGCGAAGGCCCATAGAAACGCCCGCAGCCCTAGCCCTCAATTACGGACGAGAGCTCAGGCTCTGTTGCTGAATCCGCGTCGCAGCGTTCATTTCGCGCTCCGCGGCTTCCTCTTTGCCCTGTCCTCGATAAAGCTGGCCGAGAAAATAATGGGCGGTGTAGCTGTTGGGATCCAGGGTTAGAGCGCGACGCAAACTTGTCTCAGCTAAAGCCGGCTGGCCTTCTCGAACGAGTACCTTGCCCAGAATCACGTAAGGCTCAGATGCCGTCGCGTCCAGGCTTATCGAACGTTGCAAGACGATTTGTGATTCATTGTCGCGATTCAGCCGCCAATACATCTCTCCCAGATGTGTCAGTGCCTGAGCGCAAGTCGGGTCGAGAGCCAACTCAGCACGAAACTCCTGAATGGCAGCCGGATAATCGCCTTTGTAGACGTGCAATTCACCGAGTGTCAAATGCGCCAGCGGCAACTGTGGAGAAAGCCTGAGAGCTTTGTCGATTTCGCTCTCGGCAACGGGGTCGAAACCTTGGCGCAGCAACATGCGCCCAAGGAGAAGGTGAGCGGCTGCGGAGCCAGGCCTCACTCCGTACAGGTGCGCAAATGTCTCAAGCGCCTGCAGGTAGCGCTTGGCCATGATGTAGCAAAGGCCGAGGATATAGATGGCGTCTATGTTCGCATTGGGATGCCAAGAACGAACTTTCTCCAAAGGAGGAATGGCTTCCGCGGGCTTTCCGCTCGAGTAATAAGACAACCCAAGGAGCTGCACGGCGTCGCGGTCCTCAGGATTCTCCCTCCACGCGTCTTCAAGATATTTGGCAGCTTCGAGGTATTCTCTCTGGTGGTAATAAGCGATACCCAATTCGTGGTGGAGTCCTTTTAGTTCAGGCTGCTGTAATGCGAGAGCCTTCAGCTGCGCTATGGCTTCCGCGTTCTTTTGCTGTCGGATAAGAGAGCGCGGGGCGGATAGCGCGTCATCTTTCTGCTGAGGGAACGCGTTCTCGCCGCAGGAAAGGATGCAGAGAAACAGGATTGTTAGCCTGGTTGGCATACTTATCGGCGCCATGGGAGCTCTTCGCTGGGCCGCCCGACGCCTGAGCTCTCAATTCTAATTCTTCGTGGACACACTCTCTTTTGTTGGCCTGACTTCTTGGCCCAGCCCTTCTGTCAGAGTGACGATGCTATCTACCGGCACATTACGAAAGCGTTCCACAAGTCCGCTAGGCCAGCGCACTTCGATATGTTGAATCTGACTCGTTGCTCCCAGTCCAAAGTGAACGCGGATGTCGCTGTTCGAAATGTAGCTTGAGCCGCTGCGAACCTCATCAACCTGTTGGCGCAAATCTGTTTTCACTGAGACACGGGCACCGATGCCGCTGCGATTCGACCGCGTGCCCACGGCTTTGATCTCGATCCAGTGGTTCGCATAGATTTTCTGGTTTACTAATAGGCTGGGCGGCCCGTTTCGGTTCACCACCACCGCCGATATCCGGCCATCGTTCCACAAGTCGCCGATCGCTAACCCCCTTGCGGGCGAAGCCGTTGTGATGGCCGATCCGGACACTTGCGAGACATCTACGAACGTTCCATTGCCGGAGTTGTGATACAGCAGCTTCGGTTCGCTGTAATCGATGCCGAGATTGAGGCTATCCACTTCAGGATAAACGTGCCCGTTCACCAAGAGGAGATCCGGCCAGCCGTCATTGTCGAAATCGAAGAACATGGTGCCCCAGCCGAGATACTGCGTATGCGCTCCAAAGCCCGCGGCGTAAGTGACATCGGTGAAAGTCCCATCACCATTGTTGTGATAAAGCGTGGAGGTGTCGTCGGAAAAGTTCGTGTGAAAAAGATCAAGATTTCCATCGCCGTCGTAATCGGCGACAGTCGAACCCATTCCTGCCTGTTCGCGTCCGTCGGCGTTGTAGGCCACGCCGGATAGGATGCCCACGTCAGTGAAGGTACCGTCGCGATTGTTGTGATAAAGAATGCTAGGCGTACTGTCGCAAGCCATGTAGATGTCCGGCCAGCCATCGTTGTCGAAATCCAGCGGCGAAACGCTAAAACAGTGATGTCCTATGGTGCGATCGATGTGGCCCGCCACGGTCACATCTTGAAAGTGGCCATTCCCAACGTTGTGATACAAAGTGTTCTTGGTTGGCGGCATTCCCCGCGGCCCGCAAAAGACCGCAATACCCTTCCATAAGCAGGTAGGGTACTTGCCTGGCGCGGGTGCATGGGGCAAGTCGAAATCCGCGTAGTTCGCAATGGCCAGATCTAATCGCCCATCGCGATCATAATCTAGAAATGCGCAGCCGCTACCCCAACTCTTTCCATCTCCCGCGACACCGGCATTCTCCGCAACTTCTTCAAAGCGACCGCTCACATTGCGATAAAGCCTGTTCTTACCGTAGTAAGTGACATACAGATCCAGCCAGCCGTCGTTATCATAGTCGCCAACACAGACGCCCTGGCCCCAGCCGGTGCCAAGCAGTCCTGCTTTCTCGGTGACGTCAGAAAAGGTCCCGTCATGATTGTTATGGTAAAGGTGGTTTGTGGGCGCGCTTGCGGCGGGAAAGCCTTCCAGCGTGGTTCCGTTTACCAGGAAAATATCCGGCCAGCCATCGTTGTCGTAGTCGAAGATAGCCACACCGGTGCCCGTGCTCTCCAGGATATAAGTGCTGCTGTGTTTGCCTCCAAAAACATTCGTCGCAGTGAGCCCGGCCCTTTGAGCGATATCTTTGAATTCAGCAATTCGTGCAGCTTTGCTCGGATCCGGCGCTGCAGGATTCATCCATATCGGCGCAGTAACAAGGGGCAAAACAATGATCAGAATCCAGTTCGCACGGGTGCGCACCGATTCCATTCCTCTTGTCGCGTTGAACTTGCAGTTACGCACGCCCCCCTCACAGTCAAGGCAATCCGCGGCGCGAATTTTAACTCCATGATGGCTCTGGGTTCTCGGCTGAGAAGGAGGTTGCGGAACAAAGAAAGCAACGGCAGGTAGCACGAACAGAGATTCAAAACGTACCCGCCGATCCGGTGAAGGTCACATAGGCAAGGGACATCAGCAACCAAATTGCCCAAGTGATGCGCTGTTGTGGTGGTGTCGGGATCTGGTCGTTGGTGTCCCGCCGATAACTTTAGCAGAAATCAACGCGGCATTGAAAAGGAGATTTTGAAAATGTATGTATCCAATGCATGGAAACAACCAAGCGCGGTAAACCATAAAGATGATTCGGAAGCAACTGCTGGGGTCGCCAAGACTTCAGGCGGATTCAAGACCGCGCAAGAACTGAAGGCAATGTCGATTACTCGGCCCAGAACTGCACCTCGCGCGAAACGTCGCGGCTTTGCGGTCGCTCATAGTGATACATGATCGGTTCATCCCTCTCAGAACGAGATCGGCCAAACGACCGTTCGGTTTACGGTAGATGTTGCTGGCGGGCCCAGTGCACTGATCTTCGGTCGAATCTACCGGAAGAACCTGGAGCGCGCGGTGCCTTTACTCGTCCAGGAAATCGAGGCGACCGCCGGGCCGAGACCGTGATTGGTCTGAGCTGGGTGCCTGGCCAAATTCCGATGATAGCGCGGCTCCGGACACACTCGAAGTAGGCTGAAATCGCTGGGCGATGAGTCAATGCCCGATAAACGGGGATGTCGGAAGTCAGCTATTGGAAGCTACTTCGGGCCTGCGGCGGGGGGTTGCCCAAAAACCCTTCCTCCCCGTTGCCCGCAAATACCTGATTCTACAGGGGCGAGATTGGTGGATATCGCTGCCCACAAACTGATGTTTTAGGGCATCTCGGCTGGTCCATCCTTGGCAGCGGTGAATCAGGAGAGTAATACGGCAGAAGATCACCAATCACAGCACCTCGCTCCCGACAGCGGCCTTCCTACACCTCATTTCCCGCCGCCTCTTCCACATATGGACACCACCACCAGCGCACGCTTACAGTGAACATCACGGAGATTCTTCATGCCCATCCCTGAAGAAAAAGCAAAGGACATCGTTAATGTGGCCGCGCAAATCGCCCGCGCTCAAAACGCAGAGCCAGAGGCGACCCTCCTCGAGAACTGCTCTGCCAGTCTGGTCTTCGGGGGCGAAGACTTCGACGTATCGCTTTACACCTTGACTCTCGAGGTTCCCATCCGTACATACGCGAACATCGAACAATATCGGGACGGTCTCGAGCAGTCCGTTCGAGAGCGCATTCGCCCCATCGTTCGCCGGTATCCCGACAGCCGGATTTCCGAAGTCATAATCACCCCAGAGCTATCGCCAGCTTCTCGACCACCGGCGGTCCCGCCCAAAGAGGGAGAAGAGGCAGAGGACACACGTTCTTTTTGGAAAACCGGCTTCTTCCGCCTATTCATCAGCCACACGTCCCCAAACAAAATCTCCGCGCACAACCTGAAAGCCGCACTCCCTAAATATCGGATCGCTGCATTCGTCGCCCACGACGACATCGACCCAACCAAAGAATGGCAATTGGAGATAGAGCGAGCACTACGGACCGCGGATTCCCTGGCCGCCATCATCACGCCCGACTTCATTGAAAGCCGCTGGTGTGACCAAGAGGTCGGATTTGCATTCGGACGCGGCAAGCTAGTGGTGCCCCTCTGCAAGGAATCTGTACCATACGGCTTCTTAGGAAAATACCAAGGTTTTCAAGCCAGAGGTCTATCAGCACCTGACGTCGCG
>WNEZ01003000.1_pt1 | contig 25369 bp, 18 predicted proteins | sample 5400521 | NCBI WGS metagenome assembly WNEZ01 (sample SAMN13153339, study PRJNA577476) | soil metagenome | isolation source: 120 cm saprolite under Douglas fir tree site 2 hole 1 replicate 1 | place: USA:California | collected 2015-04-18
TCCTTCCGGGGGAAATTCGCTTCCCACTCGTCCCTCCAATTCCCGTAGGGGCGAGGGTGGCGGGGGGTGGCGGGGTGGGCCTTTAATGGACGCTGTCCGGGGGACAGTGTGGCCCGCTCGCCCGCTCGTTCCCCCTGATGGAGATGGACCCTCTGGAAACCACCGCCCAACAGTCGTAGTTGTAGGTGGTGGACCTGCAGGCATGCAGGCGGCCAGAGTCGCGGCACAGCGCGGCTTCCACGTCAAGCTCTATGAGCGACAGCACGAACTCGGCGGCCAGGTCAACCTTCTCGTACGCGTGCCTAACCGTGTGGAATTCGGTGATGTCTCGCGCAACCTGCAGCGAGAGATTCAGGAGGCAGACGTCGAGGTACACCTGGGTGTTGAAGCGACGGCGGAGATGATCGAGCGCGCGCAGCCTGACGCCGTCATCATTGCCACAGGTTCGCGCCCGCTGCTCCCATCCATACCTGGCACAGACCTGCCGCATGTCGCAACAGTCTGGCAGGTCATTCGTGGTGAAAAGATGGCCCAACCCGGCGAGTATGTTATCGTCTACGATCAAATCGGCTTTCACCAGGCGACAGGCACCGCCGAATTACTGGCGGAGAAGGGCTGCAAGGTTGAAGTCGTCACGCCCCAATTCTACGTCGGCGGCGATCTTGGTATCACCCTGGACCTTGAACTCTGGTACCGCCGCGCCCTTGCCAAAGGTATGCGCTTGACCGCCGACTACTTTTTAGCGGGTCTTGGCCCCAACAGTGCAACCATCATCAACAACTACACCGGCCAGCCGCGCCAGCTTGAGCATGTATCGCTAGCAGTTATGGCAACACCGCAGGCTGCCAACGACACACTCTATCACCAGCTCCAGGGCAAGGTAAAACAGCTCTACCGCGTCGGCGACTGCATAGCGCCCCGCCGGGTAGAAAACGCTATTCTCGACGGCGAACGTGTAGCCAGGGCGTTGAGCATGCCATGATTATTCCTATGCCCACGAATTGCGCAACGAGGTTGTTGAAGAGCTAACCGCTGACCAAGTGGTCAACCGCCACGCAGATCTAGTACCGCGCTCGTGAGAGGTGGCAGAAACAGAGGGCGAGGCGAGCAAAAGTGGCAGAAGATGAGAGAAAAAGGATCACTGACCCCTGGATTGGAGGAGCTTTCGTAGAGCAGCCCCAGCTGTTCCACACGCCGCTCCCACTCCTGCCATTAAAGGGAGCACGGCGACCACACCTGAGAGCAGCCCAGCATTGATGTAGTCGCGCATCGTATGGAATGTGCTATGCTGGAACCCGTAGATCTTGTCTGGCTGGTGGCTGACAATGGTAAGCCAGACATTATCGACCACAAAAAATGTGAGCATAGCCATCCCGAAGCCAAGCAGTGCCGTGATGGCTCCTGCCCAGGTCCCAGAAAGCAGACGGTTGGTTTTGCGGCTGGCCAGAAACCCCACCAGGACAAAAAAGAGAAAGATGGAGAGGTAGCCAATGGCATAGGTGATCTCATACTCACTGTCAGACTCAAAGTTGGGAAAAAGGACGTTTGTCCAGACAATGGTCACAATTGCCAGAACACCCAACAGAAGGCCGAAAAGAACCCCTTGCTGTTGTTTCCAGACTCGTTGCATCGTGATTCCTCCTTGGATTGACGACAGTTGTTCTCTCAGGACACTTTTCGTTTCATCTGCAATTACCTCCAGCCAGAACGTGATCCCGATCCGGCCTTGCGCTTCTCGTGTGTCGCGGTAGTGATCTTTGAATGCTTGCACCATCAGCGGACCGTATTCCTGGCGGTGCATTCCTGGATACAAGCGCAAGAGGAACGCGTAAAGATGCTCTGCACGAAGCTGATTGCACGGTCGCTTTCTCTGTTTCATAGGGTTGCTGTCACCTCAGAACCGGGGAAGAGACGGCGCCGGGTCGCGATGGAAACGACCTCGTGATAGCGTTGGAGTTCCGTCAGGAAGGCGCGTCTGCCCAGGTCAGTCAGGCGATAGTATCTCCTTCGTTCGTCCTCGAGTGTCGGATCAGGTCGCTCGCCCGCTTCCTCGATGAGCCGATCAGCGAGCATACGTTTGATCGACCCATACAGCGTCCCAGACCCCATTTTGACGTGTCCCAGGCTATCGTGTTTGACTTGCTTCATGATCTCATAACCATGTTTTTCGCCACTGGCTAGAGCCAGCAGAATGTAAAAGACCGCTGGTGTTAACGGTGTCAGCATCGTCTTATTCGTCTTCATAAAGTATATTATATGTCCATTATGGACATATGTCAAGGGGTTTCTGATGGTTGATTTGGCGTGCGCTCTGAGCAGGGAGTTGTGTGGGACAACCTGAGCTAGTTGAAGTAGACACTTTGAGCTTCGTCTTTGCCGGTTTGACCTACCATTAACACGTCATCTTGAACGGCGACTCCACCTTCACAACCGCTGCGACCGCCCCTAGCTGGTTCGCCCAATAGGTCGCGTTGAAAGCTGTTGTCGCCAGTAAGAGCGTACGCGTCCTGGTGAAGGAATCTGCCTGTCCCATCGAGTGCCAGGTGGGCTTTGTTCCTCGCGCTCGTGCCTGTTCAAAGCACGGGTCGGCCAGGCGAAATCCCAGGGCATTTAGCGCGTCAAGCGCTGTAGCATACTTCGCTGTATCTGCAAACGTCACCCGCACAAACGTACCCGCCTGCGCCTCGGGCAAGTACCTGAAACCGCTGCCCGGCCCTATTTTAGGACAGCTATGAGGCCCACTGGCCTCGGCATACTCAACATCGGGATTGGCCTTCAGACGGTCCAGCCAGAGTGGAGCCGAGTTGACCGTCGCTGCCACCGTCAGCAGGTGCGAGCCGGAGTATATATCTTTGTCATCGCCTTTTGTCCACCAGTAGGGGTGGCAATCGGCGAATGTCTTCAGTCCGAGACCGGTCACGATCGCCAGCGCCTGCTGGTAGGATGTAGAGGCTGAAAAGTTCACATAGGCGCCATAGACAGCAGGCATCTGCACCGCCAGTTCCTGGATCATATACCGCCAGAGCAGTTTGCCATCGCTTGCCTCTATGGCCTGGACACTCCCATCCTGGGAACCGATAAACACGCTGCCTTCCCCTACCACCTCTGGCTGCCCCCGGGAGAAGACTCACCGGTGCCTTCCGCGGCACGCTGCCAGAGTTCGCTGCCATCACTGGCCCGCAGGGCATACACGGGACCGGTATCACTGATGACAAGGCCGTCCGCCACGGTCAAAGAGGTAAAAACGCCTGTCGCTCTATGTTGCCAGAGCAAGGTGCCATCTGTAGCTCGCAAGGCAACGACAAGCCCGGTGGTGTCGCCAGAGTAGACCACACCATCGGCCACCACTGGCTGCTCTCGAAAAGGGCCTATAAGGTCCATCTTGTACTGCCAGGCCCGCACACCATTGCTGGCGCGGTATGCAGAGATGCCCTGGATATCGCCAATGTACACAAATCCATTCACTACTATCGGCGAGACAGAGACCGGAATAAAATCCTGCCCACCGGGTTGAGCAACATGCCAGAGCCGTATACCTGTATCAGCATGGAGCGCATAGATCGCCCCGTGGGTGGTCGCGATATAGAGAATACCATTGACCTCAACTACCGGCCCATCGACCAGCCCATCGGCATTTTCTAGCTGCATATGCCAGAGCACATGAGCATCACTCGCCCGTAACGCAGAGATGGTCTGAGTGAAGTGAGGGCTTCCCGGCGTCGTTGACGCCTGCCTGTAGTAGATAGTGCCGTCGTTGATCCCCACCAGTCCCGGAGACTCCGTGGTGAGCGTGTAATGCCAAAGTGGCGAACCATCCGTCGCTCGTAAGGCGTAGAGAATGGACGAGCCTCCTTCAGCAGCGGTATCTACGTAAACCGCTCCTTTGACCACCAGAACATTGGAGATAAATTTGTCCGCCTGGTAACGCCAGAGCAGTGTTCCGTTGCTCGCGTTGAGGGCATACAACACCTTATCGGCTGTAGCATACACGAAGCCGTTGACGGCCTGAAAGACAAACACTGTAGAGCCCATTTTGTGCTGCCAGCGCACAGTCCCATCCCTGGCCCCCAGTGCATAGAGCGTCCTGTTGTCAGAGCCAATATAGGTGAGGCCACCTGCAACGACGATAGACTCGTAGTGTCCATTCGGCAGTGGCCTTGCCATCCGTTCCCGGCTCTGGCCCATTTCCGCTGCCTGACGGTGTATTGTTGAATGATGTATTGGGAGGGGACGTTTTTGGAGTGGAGTATGGTCCACAGGCCGACATGCTCACCAGCATGAGCAGCGTGAACAATAGAATGATCTTCCCCTTGTTAGCATAAATACTCAAAGCTTCCCCCTCCGGCTGTCAAATATGCTCACCCGGTAGACGCTGCTCAACTGCTAAAAGTTCCCCTAATGAGTTATTAGAGTAGAGCGCATTACCTGTGCCTGAACTGGCCCCTGGACGAAGGAGCTAACTTGCCTGGGAGCCAATTTATCCTCTTTTTTCCAATTAGAAAATGCCTCATAATATATGGTATATGAATAAACGTGACAGGTACCGAACAACATGAATACACCGTATCGCCAGCCTCGACCTGGGCATTACCGCCTGCCATCTGGTATTCGTATCGTACCGCAGGATGAGACTGCGGTAGCCGTCTGCGACTACCCGCTGCGTCTTGTGAGACTCAATACTGTTACAGCACATCTACTCTCGCTTTGCGCAGAAGAGCATACCTGCGAGCAACTGGCGCAGGCTATAAACATCCCCGTCAGGCGTGTAGAGGCGCTCTGCGATCAACTGCGCTGGAAGGGACTCTTAGAGGCAGGTTCAACGTTGCCGCCTCCTACATGGCCCAATGTCTCCATCGTCGTTCCCGCCTACAACCGCGCCAGAGAACTTGAACGCTGCCTCCGTTCGCTTTTCGCGCTGGACTATCCTGCCCATTGTTTAGAAATCATCGTGATCGATGATACCTCGACCGATGAAACCAGTAGTATGCTGCGACGCATGGCACGGGAAGCGGCAGCGCGCGGTCTGGAAACGCGCGTGGTGTGCCACGAGCAGCGGCAAGGAGTAGGCATCAGTCGCAATACAGGCGCCGGGGCAGCCCGGCACGATCTCATTGCCTATCTCGATAGTGACTGTGTGGCTTCTCCAGGCTGGCTCAGAGAACTCGTTCCAGCATTTCAGGATGAGCGCGTTGCCGCTGTTGGCGGTATGATCCGGGCCTATGATCGCAAATCACTGCTCGGCCGCTATGAAGACGTGCGCTCCTCCCTCTTCATGGGCATGCAGCCCCAGCAGGTGCGTCTCGAAGGGCCGCTGACATACCTGCCAACTGCAAATATGCTACTGCGCCGGGCAGCCTGGCAGCAACTTTCCGGTTTCGCCCCAATGACTCAAGGCGAGGATGTCGATTTCTGCCGCCGTCTCCTCATCTCTGGCGCGTCTATGCTCTATCTACCGCAGGGGGTCGTTTATCACGACTATCGCACAACACTGGGCGCATTCCTGCGTATCCGTTTCGCGTATGCTTCTGCGGAGGCTTCGCTGCTCCAACGTCATCCTACTGAGCAGCGTATTTTGTTGCTGCCTTCCGAACAGGCGACGTTTGCGGGCGCGCTGATTGTGGGAGCGTGGAGTAGCGTTCCCCCTCCCGCCCCCAAGGGCGAGGGCTGTAGAGTGCCGATTTATCGAGCACGTCCTCGCCCCTACGCGGCGCGGATCGGCTCAGCACGGCATCCGCGGAGGGGCGATCCCTTGCGGTCGCCCTGGGGTGGGGGTGGCTCTCGTGGAGCTATACACGGTTTCGCCGCCCTACTCTCTCTGCTACTTGCACTGTTCCTTACCCTTTTCGGTGCTCGTAAACGCCTGCAAAAAGTGCGAGCACAGCGAGTTCCTATCGGCTTTCTCGCCGTTTTCAAAGCAACGCTGCGCAGTCATCTTGCATATACATACCTCCTGTCCCGCCATCTGACCCGCTATTACACGCTGCCCCTCTTGCTGGCGGGTCTCCTCGTACCGCCATTGTTCCTTCTGACATGTATCCTGTGTGGCATCGTGATCGGCATAGACTATTGGCGCCTGAGGCCGGAGATAGGCCTGGGCTGGTATGCCCTGTGTTCTCTGCTCGATGATTGCGCCTATGAGGTGGGTGTGGTGTGGGGATGTGTGAAACATAGGACCTGGAAGCCATTGGTGCCAGTAATTAAAAAATGAACTCCCAATAAACCTTCCCCCTCCTTACTCGTTGTCAGCGCCAAGGTGATTGGCAAAGTCCCCGATCTGCTGGAATGCAACCTCACCCTCTGGAAACTGCGCTCTGGCTGCAGTCGTCTGCCACATATGCCACATGCCCTCTCCAATGTGTAAGGTGACCGTGACTCCTGCGGCCCGTGCGCGCTGTGCTACCTGCGTTGAGTCATCAAGCAAGATCTCGTCGCTGCCGACCTGGATTAGCAGAGGTGGTAACCCATGCAGGTCAGCATACAGCGGAGATGCCAGTGGGGTGCGAGGATCTTGCTCCCTGAGATAGAGGGTCCGTACTTCGACCACGCCTTCCGGTGTCTCGAACAGCTCTACCTCGACGTTCGTCGCGTACGAGGCGGAATTCCCTGTAAGATCGGTGAGCGCGGAAAGCAGGATTGCTCCCGCTGGCAAGCGATCACCAGCATCACGCAGTGCGACAAGGGTAGAAAGCGCGAGACCTCCGCCAGCAGAACTGCCAGCGACGATGATCTCCCCGGGCTCTCGTCCCGTGGTCAGCAACCAGCGATAAGCCGCGAGCGCATCGTCCACGGCTGCCGGGAACGGATGCTCTGGAGCCAGGCGATAGTTCACAGACAGAACCCGCTGCCCGGTGATACGTGCCAGGGTAGATGTGAGCATCCGTTCGGAGCGGGCAGATCCCAGGATATAGCCTCCCCCGTGCAGATAGAGGATCACTCGTTGTGACTGCTGAGATGCCCCGCCTTGAATGCTCACCCATTCACACGGAACAGCAGCGGCGACAACCTCTTCGATCTCGACATCGGCTGGCAGCTCTGTCCGGGTCAAAATGGCCTCAAGCTGAGTTCGCCTTGCTGCGAGAGGAAGCGCACTACTTGCCTTGAGCGCCGGTCCAATGACGCTTTTCACTTGATTGCGAATCTGTTCTCCTTGTGGACTGATCATCTAAAGCCTCCTTAATATAAACGTGATATGCCTTGCTCTCCTATACAGTCTACCCAATCTAAAATAACAAAACATCTGTAAAACAACATATTGCTACTACCTAAAATACCTGGCTGTTTATGAAGGGAAGTATCAATATTGAGAAAAAATATCATTCATATATCGCGTCCATATCTTGCATATGATATAGTAGAGCTGGCAAGAACATCACATGCTATTTGCGCGGACAGCTTGATTACGCAGAGTGCGAAGAACCAACGCTATGAAAGAGGCTGCACAGGGAGCGCCAAACTATCTTCTAAGACAGGCTCGTCTCCTGCATGGATGGTCCCAGAAAGATGTGGCCAAGCAGATAGGCGTGCCCAGAGCATTTATGGTGAGCCGGTGGGAAAGAGGTCTTGCACTGCCCAGCCCGCGCTACCAGCAGCGACTCTGTACACTCTTCAGAAAAAATGCCAGCGAGTTAGGTTTTACACAAAATGGTAATGAACATTCCACCACAGAACGCCTTTCTTTAACCACAGCATCGGAAGGATCGACGACAGCCCAACCTGCCGCCAGGGCGTACCTGCCAGCCCTACTCACCCCACTCATCGGACGTGAACACGAGATCGCCAGACTCTGCGCATTGCTCCGGCATCAAGATATACGCCTGCTGACGCTGACCGGAACCGGTGGTGTCGGCAAGACGCGCCTGGCGCTCCATGTCGCCCATAGTGTCCTTGACGACTTTCCCGATGGCAGTCTCTTCATTCCCCTGGCTTCCGTCAATGACCCCGGGTTCGTCATTCCCACCATTGCACAAGCGCTGGGACTGCAGGACAGCGCCTATCATTCGCTCTTTGAGATGCTGAAAGCATTTCTGACCGGGAAACGTTTCCTCTTCCTGCTCGACAATTTTGAACAGGTCGTGACAGCAGCGCCTATGCTCCTTGAGGTTTTGGAAGCATGTCCACAGGTCAAGATGCTGGTGACCAGCCGAGAGACCCTACATATCCGTGGCGAACAGGTGTTTTCACTCCTGCCTCTGCCCTTGCCTGATCTCACACAGAGCTTTACTCCCGGGGCATTATCTGAAGTCGCTGCTGTTGCCCTCTTCATGCGGCGAGCAGAGGCTATCAAACCCGGCTTCCACCTCACATCTACGAATGCACGAGCGATCGCCGAAATCTGCACCCGCCTGGATGGTTTGCCGCTCGCCCTGGAACTGGCAGCGGTACATGTAAAGTACCTGTCCCCCCAGGCGCTCCTGACCCGCCTGGGACACCGGCTCCAGACGCTGATGCGGGGAACGCGCGATATGCCGGTACGACACCAGGCTCTGCGTAGCGCTATCCAATGGAGCTATGATCTGCTCAGTGACCAGGTGCAGCGACTCTTCAGATACCTCGCTGTTTTCGTGAATGGCTGTACAGTAGAAGCAGTAGAGTCTGTGTGCAGGGTGCTTGGCGATGAACTGGATGTTATGAATGGAATAGCCGACCTTATTGACAAGAATCTCCTTCAACAGACGGAACAAGAACATGGTGGTTCATACCTCTCAATGTTAGAGACCATCCGCGAGTATGCGCAAGAATGCCTGGAACGCCAGGGAGAGGCCGAGAAGGTGCAACTTGCTCATGCAACCTATTATGCCGGGCTAGTGGAAGCAGCAGGCCCGCAATCGCTCACTGGAGCGCAACTCCAGTGGCTGCAACGTATTGAGCAGGAGTACGGCAACGTGCGCGCTGCGTTGCAGTGGTTGGTCGAACATGAGGAAGTCGAGATCGCTGTGCGCATTGGCACAGGCTTAGTAGCGTACTGGAACATCAGAGGGCTTTTGCGCGAAGGACAACAATGGATGGAGCGCTTACTCCCCCTGAGCCGGAGTTGCGAGCTGCCATTGCAGGCCAGAGCACTGTACCGTGCAAGTGCATTGTCGTGGTATCTGGGAGCATTTGACCAGGTGGAAGCGCTCTCCAAAGAAAGCCTGGCTTTGTACCGGGTGGTGGGAGACAAACTGGGCATTGGAACTGTACTGAATTGGCTGGGGATAACGGTGGAATACCTGCTGGGCGATGTTGAGAGGGCACGTGTGTACTCTGAGAAGAGCCTGGCAATATTTCGAGAAGTGGACAATGCATATGGCCTCTGCCTGGCACTCTTCCTTGCTGCACGAGTAGCTATTGACGAAGGCAAATTCGCACAGGCGCAAGCGTTTTGTGAAGAAGGCCTGGCTCTCGCGACAACGGTGGGAGAACGTGGGGCGATGATCAATATACTCGCTACCCTTGGACGCCTGAACTTGAAGCAGGGCAACTATGCTGCAGCGCGTGCCAGGTACCTACAATGCTTGCCGCTCGCAAGAGAGCTGGGAATGAAGTGGTTTACGACCACCTGCTTGCATGCGTTAGGGGAAGTGGCAGCGGCAGAGGGAAAGCCTGCGTGGGCTGCACGCATCTGGGGGGCGGCGGAAGCCGTGTATGAAGTCACGTCCCCAGTAAGTATGATAGCAAGCGCGAACTACCAGCGTGCCTTTGCTACTGTCCATGCGCAACTGGGAGAGCAGCGTTTTGCCGTAGCATGGGCTCAGGGCCGTGGCATGACGGTTGAGCAAGTACGCGCTGCCGACTCCAGGGCAGCGCGTGAGCCGGTGCCCTCCTCTCCCCCAGCGCAATCGCCGCTATCTACAATAAATGCTGCCGGACTGACGGCACGCGAAGTGGAAGTGCTGCGACTGCTGGCGCAGGGGTTGACCAGCGCGCAGATTGCAGATCTGCTCGTAATCAGTCCGCGCACCGTCAATGCCCACCTGACCTCGATCTACCGGAAGATTGGCGTCACCTCGCGCATGGCGGCAGCTCGCTATGCGCTGGAGCAACAGCTTGCGTAAGCGCTTCAGAAATATCCTTCCTACATCAATTTCTTTTTGATCGCCTTCAACCTCTCACCTACAGTCCCTGAAGCCTGCTGCAGCGGCGAGGGTTTGAGCCTGTGTGCCAGCGCCATCGGCGCTATAGTATAGACATGCTCATGTGTGACCTCTTCCTCCCCGAGGTACGCCGCGTAGGTCTGCGCTGCCCGGCGCATCACGATATCGCCACGATGTCCATCTATATTGAGTTCAATGTTGATAAGTGCAATGAGTTCGGCAACCTGGAGCGGAACAGCGACTCGTTCTTCCAACTGCGCTGCTCGTGTAATGCAAGAGCTTAGCTCCTGTTCGTCGCTGGCATACTCGGCCAGAAATGCTTTCGGTGCGGCCTCGAAGCGCTCGCGCAGTTCAACGATCTGGACGCGCTGCTGGATATTATGGATGGATGTGATATCGACACAGAGACCAAAGCGGTCGGTGAGCTGCGGGCGTAGCTCCCCCTCTTCGGGATTCATAGTACCAACCAGCATGAAACGTGCCGGGTGACTGAAAGACACCCCTTCGCGCTCAACGATGTTGATCCCCATTGCAGCCGCATCCAGCAGCACATCGACCACATAGTCATCCAGCAAGTTCACTTCATCGACATAGAGGATACCCCGGTTTGCCGCGGCCAGCACTCCGGGTTCGAAGCGTCTCTGTCCCTCGCGCAGCGCGTGTTCGATATCAAGGGTGCCGACGACGCGATCCTCCGAGGCATTGATGGGTAGATCCACCACGCGCATACGACGATGGACTACCGGCAGCGTTTCGCCTTGCTCCAGCCGGGTCCGGCAGGAAGCGCACATTGCCGCTGGCTGATCGGGAGGACAGGAAAATGGACAGTCGCTTACAACCGCCAGTTCCGGCAGCACGGCAGCAAGCGCGCGTACCGCTGTCGATTTAGCCGTCCCCTTCTCTCCGCGAATGAGTACGCCGCCAATGGCCGGTTGAATAGCATTGAGGATGAGGGCCAGTTTCATCTCTTCCTGGCCCACAATCGCGCAGAATGGATATGTGTACATGACCTGCCTGTCTACAATTCAGCGCACCCACGCATGCAGCAGCGCATACGTGGGTGCAACGCGGGAGGCCTTGCCAAAGCGTCCCTCGACTGTTAGGCGAACTCGATGACGCCGCGAATGTTCTTGCCCGCGAGCATGTCGGCATAGGCTTCGTTAATCTGGTCGAGCGTATAGGTCCTCGTAATCAGCTCGTCCAGCTTAATCTTGCCTGCGTGGTACATTGCGAGCAGGTTGGGAATGTCGTTGCGCGGCTGGGAGTCGCCGTAGAGCGTTCCCATAAGTGTCTTCTGGAACAGCACGAGGTCGAGCGGAGGCACCGGGATAGACTCGGCTGTGGCAGGTGTCAGGCCAATCACGACCACCGTACCATTCTTTCCCGTGCATGCATAGGCCTGCCCTATAGTGGCAGGAGTGGCAATTGCCTCAAAGGCGTAGTCCACGCCCATACCCCATGTCAGGTCCTTGGAAATCTGCACAACATCCTGGTTCTTCGCGTTGATGGTATGGGTCGCCCCAAACTCTTTCGCTTTCTCTAGCTTGAAGTCGACAACATCGACCGCGATGACCATGCGCGCACCGGCGAGGGCAGCGCCCTGGATAGCATTCATGCCGATGCCGCCACAGCCAATCACCATCACTGTGCTGCCCGGTTCGACCTTCGCACGATGGATGACCGCGCCAATGCCCGTTGGCACACCACAACCGACGAGGACTGCTTTATTGAGTGGGTAGTAGTCGGCGACCTTGATCACCGACATGTCGGGAACAACGCTGCGTTCGCTGAAAGTGGAGATCACACACATCTGGCCGACATTCTCACCCTGTGCGTTGTGCATGCGGAACGTCCCATCAAGCTGGGATCCCATCAAAATAGCGGCTCCCATATTGCAGAGGTTGGTATGCCCTCTGGTGCAGTAGTAGCACTGTCCACACGAAGGAATGAAACTGAGGACGACATGGTCACCGGGCTTGCAGTTGGTGACTCCGGAACCGACTTCCTCAACAATGCCTGCTCCCTCGTGGCCCAGTGCCATTGGCAGGTAGCCAGGTAAATCACCCGCGACCAGGTGATAATCAGAGTGGCAGACGCCTGCCGCGACCATCTTTACCTGCACTTCGTGATCCTTGGGTGGATCAAGCTCGACCTCTTCAACGCGAATGGCCTCACCGGGACGATACAGAACAGCGGTTCGTGTCTTCATCGAAACGACCTTTCTTCGAGAGCGTTCGCTCTAAATAGTTGCAAGTTGTCAAGAGACAACCTGTTCCGGCTCTCCATCCTTGCGGGGGAGATTCGGTTCCCGTAGGGGCGAGGGTGGCGAGGAGTGGCGGGGTGGGCCTTTATGGTCGCCCGCTCGTTCCCCCTAATGGAGGTAAACCCCCTGTTCCAGGATGGAAAGGATACAAAGAGTAACCGGTAGCATATGCAATGTACTATTCGTTCTACAATGGGCAAAGGTTACACAGGCTTTTCACCCCCTTCTGAGCAATAAAGTGTCATATGGCAAACAATACTGGTAATAGTCGGCGACCAGGGCTTGAGCTAGCTCGCGGGCTGGACTCGGCACCTTCTCGCCTGCCTCGTTCGTGATGGTAGGATAAGGGTTTGTATCGATCATAACCGCCGGTATCTGGCGTGCCACGATCTCCTGGGCAACGTTGAGCGCGTCACGGCGCGGAGTATCGCGCCGCATGTTGCCGGAGAGGTCGATATTCGCCAGCCCGTCGGTCAGGACGATCAAGATAGGTTTGGTGGTCGGGTCACGCAGGCGTTCCGTTTCGGCGAGCCGCAGCCCCTCTAGCAAACCTGTCGCCAGTGGTGTACAGCCGCCGATGTAGAGTTCTTCGACACTGCGACGAGCGCGGGCGAAGTTGCGGGTGGGTGGTAGTACAACGCGGCCCTGGGCAAAGCGAAAGACCAGCATGGCGACGCGGTCGCGCTTCTCATAAGCATTTTGCAGCAGCGCCAGCAGAACGCGCTTGGTCTTAGGCATCAATTGTCGTGCCATGACCGAATCGCTGCCATCGACCACGAGAATGAGCAGTGCGCGTGTTTTGCGCTCGCGCACCTTCTGGCGTAAGTCACCGGGGCGTAGCTCTAGTTTGCCGTTTTTAGTACGCCCACGCGCCTGTTGATAGGGCGCGGCTGCACGAATAGTAGCAGCGAATGCGATATCGGTCACGGGGTTGGCCTGGCGGCTGCGCGTAAAGCGCCCGCTGCGTCGCGTTGTCAGTGAAAGAAAACGCCGACCAGCCTCCTGGCGCCTCAGGCGGTCCCGGGCGACCGTGATGAGCGTCTCTACCTGCGCGATATCCTGTTCACCGCGCAGCCGCCGTGTCAGCCCGGCAGCTCCTTCACGCTCATCGCCCCGTTTATCCACGTCAACATCATCCTCGATAGCCGCTATCTCTTCTGGAATATCCACATCCATACCTGTCGCGGGCAATTCATCAAGCGCCTGCGTAAGCCGTTGCCCGACAGCGGTTCCGGCGCGTGCCCGGTGAGGAAGCGCCAGTGCTACGGCTTGCTCTATGTCAGAGAGTTGTACTTCTGTGCGCTCCTCCCAGGCAGCCAGGGCGCGAGCGGTACGCAGCACAACGAGATCACCGCGATGCCCCTCGGCGTGCAATCGACGATCAACAAGCAGCGCAACAACCTGGCGAAAATAAGCAGAAACACTCACAGAAGGCAGCAGTTGCCGCGCATGCGTGATACGTTCATGCAGTGCCTGTTCAGCTTCTGCCCATTGAGCAATAAAATCAGCAGGAGTTCTGTCGTAGGCCAGCCTGCGTTCTACCACCAGGGCGCGGTCCCCTGGGTCGCGCAGGTCTTCTGCATCCACGTAAAGTCCGATCCTATCAAGCAGTTGCGGGCGTAACGCACCCTCTTCTGGATTCATTGTGCCAATCAGCACAAAGCGGGCCGGGTGGGCAACCGAGATGCCATCTTGCTCGACGAAATTGACCCCCATCGCTGCGGCGTCAAGCAGCAGGTCAACAATATGGTCATTGAGCAGGTTGATCTCATCGACGTAGAGGAAACCGCGATTGGCCGCCGCCAGCAGCCCTGGCGCAAAACGGCTGGCGCCACTCGCCAGCGCCGCTGCAAGATCGAAGCTGCCAGCAACACGATCTTCGCTGGCATTGAGCGGAAGTGTCACAAGATGTACAGGACGCTGAAGAGTGGGGAAGATTTCTTTGCGCTCATAGCGAACCTGGCAGTCGCTGCACATCCATTGTGGGGCGGTTGGATCGCAGAAGTAGGGACAGTCAGCCACACCTGTTATAGGCGGCAGCAGCAGCGTGAGAGCGCGCACAGTCGTCGATTTGCCCGTACCTCTACGTCCGCAGATGAGGACGCCGCCAATCAATGGATCGATAGCGTTGAGAATAAGGGCAAGCCGCATCTTCTGCTGTTCAACCATAGCGCTCAACGGGAATGTAGTCATTTTCCTGCCTTTACCACCTGGCCAGGTTTCCTGTCAAAAGCACGTCCTATCGTGTCAGATAACCGGCATCGACAGGTAAGGCACAGCCCGTCAGGTGACGAGCCTCCTCAGATGCCAGCCATAATACGACTGCGCTGATCACCTCTGGTGGTAAAAGGTTACGGTCAGGGAAGAGATTGAGTTGATTCATCAAGTCCAACATGTGCTCGTGGGTTGCCAGCGGGCCAGAGCCGCCCGCGAACACATCATATAACGCCTGGTTACGGCACATCGCGGTGTCTACGCTCGTCGGGCAGATGGCATTGACATTGATGTTATAGGGAGCTAGTTCAATAGCGAGCGTCTTCACAAGGCCCAGCACACCGTGCTTGGCGGCGACATAGTGCGCTAGATTCGCCATGCCCTTGAGTCCCGCCGTCGATGAGATACAAATTATTTTGCCACTGCGCCTGCTGAGCATCTGCGGAATGCACACCTTGCACGTGATCCAGACGCCTTTCAGATCAACATTGACGGTTTCGTCCCACTGCTCTTCTGTCAATTCCCAGCTAGGCGCGAAGGAGTACACACCTGCATTCGCTATGACGATATCGATAGGGCCAAGCTCGTGCTGCGCTCGTTCGGCCAGCGCTTGCATGACGGCAAGGTCTGTCACGTCTACCTGCGCTGCCAGCACAGGACGCCCCATCTGCTCTATCTCGGAGGCAAGTGACGTTAGATCTGCAGGGTGTGCCAATGGGTAAGGTACGCTGCTGTACTGGCGGCAGGCGTCACACAACACGAGGCGCGCTCCCTCGCGAGCGAATGCGAAGGCATGAGCGCGGCCCATACCACGCGCAGCGCCTGTAATAAATACTGTGCTATCCTGGAAACGCGAGTTCGCAGCGTTAGTAGACACCGCAGATGCCGTCAATGGTGAAATCTTCGATGATGAGCTCCTCTTCTAGCTCTAAGTCTAACTCTATTGTGTCTGTGGCCCCTTCTACGGGGAAGTTTTCTATGTTAGAAGCCTCTTCAGTGATTGTGCTTTCGCTGCCTGGAGTGGCGAAATCTGCCATTGGTGTACCCTCACTGTGCTGTCGATACTCAACCTGTGTGCTAAGAGCATACCATCAGTTTTTGGGGATTACAAGTCTCTTGACATTATCTCAAATTTAAGATATACTAAATTAAGATATTGATGGTTGTCAAACCATCATTTGTTCTCGATAAACAGGAGGAGTAGAAATATGCAATTAGGTGGCATCCATCATGTGACCGCTGTGACTGGCAATGCGTCCCGCAACGTCGCGTTCTATACGCAGGTGCTGGGCATGCGTTTGACAAAGAAGACCGTGAATCAGGACGATGTTTCAGCCTATCATCTCTTTTATGGAGATGAACTTGGGCGGCCGGGTACCGACCTGACCTTCTTTGAATGGCCCGACATCGGGCACCACCAGCAGGGCACCGGCACGATCTCGATGATCTCGCTGGGCGTGACCGGTCAGGATGCCCTCAGCTGGTGGGTCAAGCGTTTTGATGATTTGCACGTCGCCCATGATGGTGTACAAACACGGGGTGCTGATGGTCTGCTGGTGCTGCCCTTCCGCGATCCCGAGGGACAGCGTCTCGAACTGGTAGACGATGGCGGGAGGCTGGAGAGTACGCCCTGGCGCAGGAGTCCGGTACCCGTCGAGATGGCGATTCATGGCTTCTATGCGGTTCGGCTCACATTGCGCAAGCTTGAACCCTCGGCGCGCTTTCTCACCGAGGTGCTTGGCTTCCGGAGTAGCAGTACCTATCAGACGCCACAGCAAACATCCGTGACCGTTTTCGAGGTTGGCCCTGGTGGACCAGGTACACAGGTGCATGTGGAGATTCAGCCTGAGTGGCCTTTCCATCGCTTCGTTGGCATAGGTGGGGTTCACCACGTGGCATTCCGCACTCCCAACGAAGAGGAACATCTGCAGTGGAGGAATCGCATCGCCCCGGTCAATCCTACAGTGACTCCGGTGATCGACCGGTTCTACTTCCGTTCGATCTACTTCCGTGAGCCGGGCGGGGTGTTGTTCGAAATTGCCACCGATGGACCAGGTTTTGCGGTAGACGAGGACGTAGCAACGCTGGGGGAGCGGCTCTCACTGCCGCCCTTCCTGGAGCCACAGCGCCAGGCCATCGAGTCCCATTTGCAGCCAATCGTGCCGGTTGATCTGACCACTCGTGTATAGTACCTATGAATGCCTCCCCTTGAATGGGGAGGCTTCGATGTTCTTAAGAGGCTCTTCCTACCTGGGGTCTAATCACCTGGTACTCTCGTCTTTTACATCGTTCCGATATTCTTTCAGTAATTTCCGTACCTTGGGGTCTATTACCAACATACAATAGGGCTGATAACGATTATTGTCGTAATAATCTTTGTGATAGTTTTCAGCCGGATAGAAGTTGGTGAAGGGAGCAATTTCAGTAACAATAGGCTTTTTATAAGCACCGGATTTTTCTATCGCTGCTTTCGAGGCAAGGGCAAGGCGTCGTTGCTCATCAGTATGATAGAAAATTGCTGAGCGATACTGGGTTCCAATGTCATTTCCCTGGCGGTTCAATGTTGTAGGATCATGGACATGCCAAAAAATCTCCAACAATTTCTCGTAGGAGATAATAGATGGATCGTACGTGAGTTGAATGGCTTCCGCAGCTCCAGTTCTTCCTGAACAAACTGCTTCATACGACGGGTTTGCCACCTGCGATGCTGCATACCCTGAGACAACTGCTGTTACCCCTTTGAGTCTCTGGAAAATCGCCTCCGTACACCAGAAGCATCCCCCGGCAAGCGTAGCGGTATCAAACTGAGACATGTATCACCTCGCTTTTTTCTTTCCTGTTCATCCTGCTAAATGTATCATAGAAATACTGCCGATAACAACCCAATCACTTCTTCTATCATCTCGCCTGCCAGACCTGCACCGTCTTATCCCAGGAGCCAGAGGCGATGCGCTTGCTATCGGGCGACCAGGCTATCGTTCGCACGCTGCGGGAATGGCCGGTATATGTGTTGAAGAGATTACCATTTGCGGCATCCCAGACCTGTACCGTTTTATCATCACCTGCCGAGGCAATACGCGTGCCATCGGGCGACCACGCTACGGCATAAACGAAGTCGCTATGGCCGTAATAAATATAAAGGTGATCCCCATTGGCGGCATCCCAGGCCTGCACCGTTTTATTGTCACCTGCCGAAGCGATGCGCCTGCCATCGGGCGACCATGCCACCGACCAGATCGATGTGGAATACGGTTGAAAGGTATAGAGATGAATGCCATTGGCCGCGTCCCAGACTTGTACCGTTCCATCGGCACTGGACGAGACAATGTGTTTGCTGTCGGGTGACCACGCCACGGCGTGGACAGAAGCTGCATGGCCGCGAAACGTATAGACATGGCCACCATCCGCCGCATCCCAGACCTGCACCGTTTTGTCGCCCCCTGCTGAGGCGATGCGCTTGCCATCGGGCGACCACGCCACGGCCCACACCCAATCAGTATGACCAGTGTAGGTGTAAAAGTGATCGCCAAAGATTGAGTCCCAGATCTGCACCGTCTTATCGTAGCTCGCTGAAGCGATACGCTCCCCACTGGGCGACCATGCCACGCTGTAGACAGAAGCTGCATGGCCGGTATAGCGGTTCAGGTGATCGCCATCCAATGCATCCCAGACTTGTACCGTCTCGTCGCCGCTGGCCGAGGCGATGCGCCTGCCGTCGGGGGACCACGCCGCCGACCACACCCAGTCGGAATGCCCGCGATACGTGAAGAGGGTAGTGCCTACTCCGATAACAGAACTGTGAGAAGGAGCGGGATTACGCGCTCCTCGAGCGTATCTCAGCAAAGCAATGCCACCGCCTAGCACGCTCACCAGGGCCACCCCGGCCAATCCCTGCAAGAGCGTTCGCCGGGATATACTCCGGCGTGGTAAAGGGGACGTCCGAGGGCTTGCGAGCAACTGATCCGCCGGGGTCTCCACTGAAGAGGAGGGCTGCTCGTTCAATCCTAATGCCGTCGTGGATGGCAGATCTGGCACCGTGAAGAGAATCGTTGCAGCTACATCCTGGTTTGATTTGAGTGCTGCCTCTTGCACGGTCGGCTGACCTGGCGAAGCTGGTATATCAGATGTAGGGGCAAAGGTGGCAGGGAATGGTGGGGTGGACCCTTGCGGTTGCCCAGGAGGATCCGGCTCTTGCTGGCATGCCTGTTGTAGGGCAATGGCAAAGTCCTGTACACTGGCAAAGCGCCGCGTGGGCTCTTTGTCCAGGGCCATCATGACCACCTCCTCGATCTCCGCGGAGAGCTCCGGTACGAGCTTACGTAACGACGGGGGAGGCGCCAGCGTATGCTTCACAGCTACCTCAGTAAACGTCCCCTGAAAAGGCCGCGCCCCGCTCAACCATTCGTAGACCACGACGCCAAGGGAGTACTGGTCGCTGTTCGGGCATGCCTGAGCCTGAATCTGTTCGGGAGCCATATAGGTGATGGTACCTGCCAGGTCTTGTAACCCTTGCGTGCTGTAATAGCGCGAACTCTTGGCTACCTGGGCAATGCCAAAATCACTGAGCAGCACTTCGTAGCGACGCCCCAGCAGCATATTCTCCGGTTTGACATCCCGGTGGATCACCTTTTGCTCGTGAGCATACTGCAAAGCATCTGCAAGCTGAGTTACGTAGCTGGCAACGGTCGAGACTGGTAGTGGAGTTCCTTTGGGATGCCGCTTTCGTAGCGTGCTGTACGGAGCATAATCCATCACAAGAAACGGGGTCGTTTCCGTCACGCCATAGTCAAGGACGCGCACGATGTGCGGATGTATCAGGCGAGCAACAGTACGAGCCTCGATGTGAAACTGCTCCACGTCCTCACTGTCCAGTTGCGTATGGAGGACCTTGATGGCAGCCGGAGTATCCAGGTGGATATGCTCGCCCAGGTAGACCTCGGCAAAGCCGCCTTGCCCTAACAAGCGAATCAGGCGGTAGTTGCCGAGCCGTTGTCCAACGCGATCTGCCACGGCTCCCTCCTCTAGCTTACTGATCAATTCTCAGTTTTGGAAGATGACCATTCTCATTGTAGAAAACTATGGGAAGCTCGTCAAGCTTGTACATATTCTTTACATTTATTGTCAGAAACAGCCGATATACTATCATACTTTAGCCGCTACAGTCAGGCCACTGAATCTCTACCATTGACATTGCATGTATTCCGCTGTATTATTAGGTTACCTACTAAATTAAATGCCAATTTATTTGCCAACCTATTTCACAGGAGGTGAGCAAATGGTTATTCATACCGATCCAACTGCGCAGATCAATTCAACTGCGCAAAAGCTTTTCAGGTCCTTTATGCAATTCGGTAAGGCCGAATGGCATCAACGATCAATTGCGGGTTGTACGCCCAGCGAAATCAGGGTTCTCTTCTGCATCAGAGGGGGTGTAAAACCTGATGCCACCGATATAAAAGTATCAGAGATCAGCAAACTGCTTCATGTGACCTCTCCGACCGTTACTCAATTGCTGAAAGGTCTTGAAGCGAACGGATTAATCGAACGAAACGTCGACCTAGCAGACCGTCGTGCCGTTGGCATTACGCTGACGGAAAAAGGCAAAATGGTCACTCAGCAGGCTGCGGACGCTTTTTCGGCCTCCTTGCAAGGCCTGGTCGAATACCTGGGTGAGGAACAAAGCAGTCAACTTGCCGAGCTGCTACCCAAAGTGATTCGCTACTATAACGAGAAAGCAGCCAATGTGTATCGCTCACCGTGGAATGGAGATGCAGAAGCATGATCAAATTGCTGCGGTTCATGAAACCGTATCGGATGACGCTCATTCTTGTTCTGCTACTGGCCTTTGCGCAATCCATGGCCAATCTGTATCTGCCGACCCTGATGGCAGATATTGTGGATAATGGGATTGTGAAAGGCGATACCGGATACATCTGGAGTATCGGCGTCTTGATGTTGCTGGTGACCTTGGGAGGCGTCATCTGTGCAGTCATCGGTAGTTTCTATGCTGCCAGAGTTGCCACCGGCTTTGGCAAAATCATCCGCGCGCAGATTTTCAACCGTGTGGAACAGTTTTCGCTGCACGAGTTTGATACGGTGAGCACGGCCTCGTTGATTACTCGCACGACCAATGATACGACGCAGGTTCAACAGGTCTGGGTCATTATCCTGGGCATCATGATCACCGCGCCCATGATGATGATTGGTGGCATTATTCTGGCCGTTGCCCAGGATGCCACGCTCTCCTGGATTCTGGTGGTGATCATTCCGGTGTTGGTCTTGGCCATTGTGATACTCATGAGCAAGGCCATTCCGCTCTTCCGCGTCATGCAGGTGAAACTGGATAAACTCAATCTCATTCTGGACGAGGGCCTGACCGGGGTGCGCGTCATCCGCGCGTTTGACCGCATGAAGTATGAGGAGAAGCGCTTTGACGAGGCCAACCTTGACCTTACCAACGTGTCGATCAGGGTCAACAGGCTCATTGCCTCGCTCATGCCGATTATGATGCTGGTTTTGAACGTTTCAAGCGTCGCTATTCTCTGGTTCGGTGGTATTCGTATCAACAATGGAGACATGCAGGTCGGCGCGCTCATCGCGTTCCTGCAATACGCTATGCAGATCCTGTTCGGGCTGCTGATGGTTTCGATGATGTTTATCATGCTCCCGCGAGCCGCTGCCTCTGCTGACCGCATTAACGAAGTGCTAGAGATGGAGCCCGAGATCAAAGATGCAGCGCAGGTGAAGCAGGCCGGCGCGCAGCAGGGCTATGTGGAGTTCCAGGACGTCACCTTCAGCTATCCCGGTGCAGAAGAGCCCGCCCTCTCCAACATTTACTTCAGCGCTAAACCCGGCGAGGTCACGGCGATCATTGGGGGCACCGGTGCGGGCAAATCGACATTAGTCAGCCTGATCCCGCGCTTTTACGATATCGACAGCGGCCGCATCCTGGTTGATGGTGTCGATATCCACGAGATGGCTCAGGAACATCTGCGCGCGAAAATTGGATTTGTGCCACAAAAGGCCGTGCTCTTCTCGGGCACGGTCGCGGAGAATATCCGCTTTGGCAAGGAAGATGCTTCGGAAGCGGAGGTGCGGCACGCAGCTGAGGTCGCGCAGGCGAGCGAATTCATCGAGGATATGCAAGACAGGTTTGATTCCGTAATCGCCCAGGGCGGCACGAATGTCTCGGGTGGCCAGAAGCAGCGTCTCTCTATCGCGCGTGCCCTGGTGAGAAAGCCGGAGATCTATGTGTTTGACGACAGCTTCTCGGCGCTGGATTTTAAAACTGACGCCAGGCTGCGAGCAGCACTGATACAAGAAACCCTTGATGCGACGGTACTTATCGTCTCCCAGCGGGTGAGCACCATCATGGACGCGGATCAGATTATCGTTTTAGATGAGGGACACATTGCCGGGATCGGCACCCATCGAGCATTGATGAGGAGCTGCGAGGTCTATCGTGAAATTGTCACCTCACAGCTTTCAATGGAGGAAATCGCGGAGGAAATCGCATGAGCCAAGATCGTAGAGTACTGCGACCAGCCGACCAGGGCGGTCCTATGGGCAGAGGCGGTTGGGGTGCTATGGGTAGGCCGGTCGAAAAGCCAAAGGATTTCAAGCGGACGCTGATGCGGCTGCTCGGCTACTTCGTGCCGCAGAAGTATCGCTTGATGATCGTGCTCGGTGCAGCCATCGTCGGCACGGCGTTCAACATTGTCGGTCCCAAGATCCTGGGATTAGCGACCACTAAGCTCTTCGAGGGCCTCCTGGCGAAATACCAGGCGTTTCTCCGGCACCAGCCAGCTCCCGGGATTGATTTCAACTATATTGCGACGGTCTTGCTGATCCTGCTCGGGTTGTACGTGATCAGTGCCATCTTCTTGTATATTCAACAATATGTGATGGCGGGAGTGGCCCAGAAGACAGTGTACCGGCTGCGCTCAGAAGTGGATGAGAAACTGTCGCGCTTGCCGCTGAAGTTTTTTGACTCGCGCACGCATGGAGAAATCCTCAGCCGCATGGTCAACGACATGGATAACATCAGCACTACCTTGCAGCAAAGCCTCACGCAGTTGATCACCTCTGCGGTCACGCTGCTTGGCGTGATCGTGTTGATGCTGACCATCAGCCCGCTGCTGAGCCTGGTGGTAGTACTCACCCTGCCGCTCAGCCTGATCGTCACCGTGGGGCTTGCGAAGCGCTCACAAAATTACTTCAGGAACCAGCAAAGATCGCTTGGACAACTCAACGGCCACGTCGAGGAAATGTACACGGGCCACAAGATCGTCAAAGCCTTCGGGCACGAGGGCAGATCCATCGCCGAATTTACAGAGTTGAACGAAAAGCTCTACAACGCTGGATGGCGGGCGCAGTTTGTTTCGGGCATGATCATGCCGCTTATGCGATTTATTGGTAATCTCGGCTATGTCTTCGTGGCGGTGGTCGGTGGCATCATGGTCACCAAAGGGGCCATTGCGATCGGCGATGTGCAGGCATTTATTCAATATGCCCAGCAGTTTACCCAGCCGATAACCCAGCTAGCCAACTTCGCCAATGTGATTCAATCGACGATGGCCTCGGCTGAACGCATCTTTGAACTGCTCGATGAGCAGGAGGAGATACCTGAGGCGGTCGACTCGCAAATCATCGTGGCTCCGCAGGGCGCGGTCGAGTTCCGGCATGTCCGGTTTGGCTATAGAGAAGACGCCATACTGATGGAGGATATGAATATTGATGTCCGGCCGGGACAGATGATCGCGATTGTCGGCCCGACCGGCGCCGGCAAGACGACCCTGGTCAACCTGCTGATGCGTTTCTATGAAGTCAACGGTGGCCAGATTCTGGTAGATGGCGTGGACATTACAGAGATCAAACGTGGGGAACTGCGCCGCACTTTCGGTATGGTACTCCAGGATACCTGGCTCTTCAACGGGACCATCCGCGCTAATATCGCCTATGGCCGTGATGGCGCCACGGAGGAAGAGATCATCTGGGCCGCCAGGGCGGCATACGCTGACCGTTTCATCAGGACATTGCCGGAGGGCTATAACACCGTCCTGAATGAAGACGCGACCAACATCTCGCAGGGGCAAAAGCAGTTGCTGACCATTGCACGTGCCTTCCTGGCTGATCCCGAGATCCTGATTCTGGACGAGGCGACCAGTAGCGTGGATACCCGAACAGAGATGCAGATCCAGAAGGCGATGACCGAGCTGATGAAGGGCAGAACGAGCTTTGTGATTGCTCATCGGCTCTCCACCATTCGCGACGCGGACCTGATACTGGTCATGAATCACGGCAGTATCATAGAAAAGGGCACCCACAAGGAACTGCTGGCGAAAGGTGGCTTCTATGCCGACCTGTATAACAGCCAGTTTACCGGGCGAGCCCTCCAGGAGGAGGCTGTGTGACCATTCTCTTTGCTTACAAACGTAGTAAAGAGCAAAACTATGAAAATAGATGGGCGAGTTATCAAACCGAGCGTAATACCCCTGGCTTCCAGCCACTGGGATAGAAGCAAGTCCTTGTTTAGGGCTTGGGTAGGGGAAATCCGCTCCCCATGCCGCCCATGCCCAAACCACTTGACAGTGGCGTCTCTCTTTGGTACACTTGTACCAGTAAGTCGGGGCCATCGCGCCTCGCATGTACCGCAGGGCTTGCGGGAACTGAGGTCTGCGGAGGATGTGTAAGACACCCAGGGTGAGAGCCTTGTGCGCAACGTCCCGTGAAACAGAAAGGCCAACCGGTGACGGTTGGAAGCCCTTGGCTTTAGCCATAGGGAGATGTCACTCCTGCCAGCTCACCAGGACATCAAGAGCCTCAATCCGCTCTGGATCTATCCAGAGCGGATTGATCTCAAGCGCGGTCAGCCGGGAATCGAGCGAGCGAGCGAGCAAACTTATGCGATAGATAACGTCGCTGAGTGCCTCTCTATCAACTGGCGTGTGGCCGTGGCCACCACTCAGCAGGGCTGCTCCACGCAGCTCGCCCAGCATAGCCTCAATCTCGTCCCGTTGAACGGGGAGGACACGTACAGCTATGTCTTTGAGGACTTCCGTCCAGACCCCGCCAAGCCCCAGCGTGAGCACAAGCCCCCAGAGCGGATCGCGCACGATACCTACAAGCAGCTCTATGCCTGCAGGTCGCATCGGGCTCACGAGCACCCCTTCGATCTCGGCTCCAGGACACCTGGCATGCACTTGCTCCATCATCTCAGCGAAGGCTGCACGCACGGCCTCTTCCGTATTCAAGTGAAGGGCGACGCCGCCAACATCGCTCTTGTGGGGGAGCGCCGGGGACTGGATCTTCAGAACGACGGGAAGGCCGAGCTGATGCGCCGCCCGCACCGCCTCCTCCGCGGACGAAGCGAGCATGCCAGGGACGAGCGGAATACCGGCCTCCTGCAGGAGCGTACGTGCCTGTGCCTCGGACCAGTTCCCCGCGAACGAGTGAGCCTGTAGAAGAGGCGGCAGAGGCGCCTCCTGGGATCTTATCGGCGTTGAGCGGATCTGCTCGGACCACCAGAGCAACTGGCCAAGCGCGCGCATTCCATGCTCCATGCCAGCGACGAAGTGGAGACCTGTGCGTTCCACAACGGAGCGAGCAATAGTCTGGAGATCCAGGCAGGTGTTAGAAATGAGCACAACCGGCAGCCGCGCAGCGCGGCTGATCGCGGCGAGGTGGTCGTACTGCTCCAGCATTGACGCCAGAACTGCAGGGGTGAGCTGGCGTGCGCCTTCAATGCTCACGAGATTGAGCACAAAATCTATGTTCGGGTCATCGACGACCACTTCGAGGGCACGCCGCTGCAATGTCC
>WNEZ01000821.1_pt1 | contig 25339 bp, 14 predicted proteins | sample 5400521 | NCBI WGS metagenome assembly WNEZ01 (sample SAMN13153339, study PRJNA577476) | soil metagenome | isolation source: 120 cm saprolite under Douglas fir tree site 2 hole 1 replicate 1 | place: USA:California | collected 2015-04-18
GTCGAGCGGCTGCGGGGCCTCGGATACCCGGTGCATTCTACTTCGGGCGTTGCCGGCGGTTACCAGCTTGGGTCCGGAGCGGTGCTGCCTCCGTTGCTACTCGATGATGACGAGGCGGTGGCGGTGGCGGTTGGACTTCGAACCGCTGCCAGCGGCACCGTAGTGGGGCTGGGGGAAGCGTCAGTGCGCGCGCTCTTGAAGCTGGAGCAGGTATTGCCGGCGCGGTTAAGCCGTCGCATCGCGGCACTGCATGCGTTCATTCTGCCGCTGGACAGTACTGGCCCAACCGTGAACGCGAGCACACTATCGGTTATTGCCGGCGCGTGCCGCGACCACAATCAACTCCGCTTCAACTACTGCAATCGTGGCGGCACGAGCAGCACGCGCAATGTGGAGCCGCATCGGGTGGTTCATACAGGACGGCGATGGTACCTGGTGGCATGGGACGTGAGCCGTAAAGATTGGCGAACCTTCCGGGTCGACCGGATCGAGGCCAAGCTCACCCCGAGCTCACGGTTTGCGCCCCGCAAGCCTCCGGATGGAGATTTTGCCGCCTACGTTTCGAGGTCGGTCTCCTATGCTCCCTACCCGCATCGTGCGCGCGTGACTTTGCATGCGCCCGTCGAAACGATGGCCGAGCGAGTGCCGCCGACCGCCGGCGTCCTTGAGGCCATCGACGAGCGCACGTGCATGCTCTATACGGGCGCTCCTTCGCTGGAGATCCTTTGCGCCCATCTGGCGATGATCGGGGTTGATTTTGAAGTGCACGAACCTCCGGGGCTCGTCGACGAGATCGGGCGGCTGATCGAGCGACTGGGTCGTGCAATGCGCCATCCCAGCTCGATTCCTTAACCAGCCAAGACACTGCACCGCTGCGGTAGGCGCGCTCTCAAACGGCCTCTGACGTTAGCTAAACGTCTCATACGAAAGTACTTTGGTAACTCGAAGCTGGAGGCGATGCGAGATATCCTAGCGTCATCCTAGGCAGGAATCTCTGTAATCGTCTGACTTCGCGACGAGCGATGCCTTGCCTGGGACGAGGCAGGAAGGACAATGTCCACGAAGATAGGCCACTTTGAGATTTTGAGTGAGCTGGCAAAGTCCCCCACGGGGACGGTTTACAAGGCGAACGATGCGCAAGGGCAAACCATTGCGTTGAAGGCGATCGAACTGAGCGCCTTCGGAGAGAGCGCGTCGGCCCTGGAGCAGGCGTTGTTACAGGAAGCCGAGAACACCAAGGCTCTCACCAGTTCCAACATTACACCCATTTTCGGCGCGGGCGAAATCGAAGGCAAGTTCTGTGCCGCCATGGAATATGTGCAGGGCAACAGCATCGCCACGATGCTGGCGCGCAAAGAAGGCTTCTCGATCTGGGACCTGCTCGATATCGGAAGGCAAGTGTGTGGCGGTTTGGACTATGCGCACGGCAATCAGGTCTACCACTACAGCCTCGAGCCGGCCAAGATCATGTGTGGGTGGGACGGTACGGTCAAGATTCTGTCGTATGGCGTCTCGAGTGCGGGAAAATTCGCGCAGCAGATTTCTGCGGGGCTGCCTTCATTCCTCCAGTACATGTCGCCCGAACAAATCCGTGGCGAAGACATTGATGGCAGATCGAACCTCTTCAGTCTCGGCGCCATGTTCTACGAGATGGTGACGGACCGTAAGGCATTCGACGGGAAAGATGCGGAGTCCCTGCGGCAGAGCATTCTGGAGAGTACCCCGGCGCCGCCGCTGCATGTGAATCCCAAGCTGCATCCGCTGCTCAGCGACCTGATCATGAAAGCGTTGGAGAAAGATCCGGCCAAGCGCTACCAGCGTGGAAGGGAACTGCTCGACAATCTGGAGAACTGCAAGGAATCGAGGCCGCAGGCTGCTGCGAAACCTGCGACGGCGCCCAAAGGTCTGGTTGTGCCAGATAAGGTGAAAGCGGCGGTCCAGTCAAAGTTTGTCGGGGCCCCGGCGCCGAAAGCTGCTACACCTCACCAGCCCAGCCCTGTAGCGCCGGTTCGTCCTTCTCAACCCAAGGCCGCTGCACCGAAGCCAGCCGAGCGAAAAATTGAAGTACCTCCGGCGGAGAGCGTGCCAAAAACGGCCGCAGCGGCCGCTGGATGGGGCGGAGCCACAGGGACACCGAATTTCGACACTTCGAATCAGTTCACCGCCTCAGGAGATAGCGCGACCATCGACGGATCCGAGAGCCAATCCTCTTATATGTCGGCGGTTGCACCTGCTCCTGAAGTGGAGACATTCGCTCCGGACGCTCCAAAGATCGCGGTTGATCCGATGATGGCGGAAGGGGAGCCGAGCGAGCGAGGGGGCAGCAGCTTCTCCGAGATTACCGAGTTGCCTCCGCTTAAAGAGGTCTATATCGCACCGCCACCACCGCCGCCTTCTCCGGTCCAAACGGCCGCGCCTACTGCCACGATGTTTCAGGGAAAGGTGAAAGAGGAGGAGAAGCCGAAGATCCAGCCTCGCGAAGTTGCACACAAGGCGATCAAAGAAATCAAGAGCGTTCCCCCGCGTCTGATGCTGTACTCGATTGGCGGTGCAGTCGCACTGATTCTGGTTATCGTGGCCGCGATGTGGTTCCGCTACAGCTCGAGTGGAGACGATGACTCGGGGGCGTCACGAGCGAGCGCACCCACGCAAGAATCCGCGCAGCCAGCGCCCAACCAACCCGCTCCGCAAAATGATGCAACTACCCCACCAGCACGAGTCGCACCGCAGCCGCCTGTAGCCGAGCCGGCGCAATCTGAAGAGCAACCGGAAGCGCAGCCCGTTGCCAGGGTGACTCCAAAGGGAAGAAGTAGCCGACGAACAGCGGCGCCGGTTCCCGTTCTCGTGCCCGGCCAGTTGGCACTCGATTCAACGCCGCAGGGCGCGCAAGTACAAATTGACGGGAAAGGCGATGCCACCTGGGTGACGCCGCTGGCGGTGACGAATCTGCAACCGGGCGCGCATTCCATCACCGTGAGCAAGCCGGGATACTCCAGCGATACACGCTCGGTCAACGTAGCCTCCGGTAGCAAGTCCACTCTCGTAATTCATCTGGCTCAGGTGACGGCAACGCTGTCTGTGACCAGCGATCCGGCTGGAGCCAACGTCTACGTGGATGGGCGCGACGTGGGCAAGACGACGCCAGCCCATGTCAGCCTGGACAAAGGCACGCACGTTATCCTGGTACGAAAGATGGGTTACATCGATGAGACCGCTAGCGCGCAGTTTGCGCTGGGGCAGACCGTCAGTATTTCCCCGACCCTGCGTCCACTCGGCAACGTGGACAGCATCAGAACCGTGGGAAAAATGAAGAAGCTTTTCGGCGGAAACGGTGGGCAGCCGGGTCAAGGCGCGGTCAGCATCCACACTCAGCCGAAAGGCGCGCAAGTGGCGGTCAACCAACGCATGCTCGATAAAGGATCACCGGTTGACGTTATGCTTGATCCCGGAAACTACGTGATCGACATTTCGCTCAGCGGATATGCTCCCATCCACAAAGTCGTCACCGTCGATAAGGGTGGCAAGGTCGTTGTGGATGAGAATATGACTCCGCAATAGGCTCGCGACCGAGCCGCGAGTTGCCAGATCAGCGCCTCTAAGTAAAAAACCTTAGAGGAGATTGCTTCCGAGTGGCCCGTGATCCGCACAGAATCGACGTCAAGTGCTTAGATTCACTTCCTACAAGCCGACTCCCAAGGAACATCACCCGTTCTACAGAGGGATGACTTGAAACCCGAGTTGAGCGGCTTGGCTGCGGAGCCGAAATTGCGCGCGTTTTAGAGCCTCTTCGTCGCAGCGGTGAAAGACACTCTCGTTGTACGCTTCCTTGGTGCTGAGCAGGTGGTACACGATGCGTGCGAGCTTGTGAGCCGTAGCGGTGAGGGCTTGGGGTTTGCCGAGCTTCCGAGTGATGCGCCGAAAAAACTCACCGAGATAATCTTTGGCATGATGCAGCGAGTTCGCGGCCATTCGCAAGGCGGTGGCAACACGGCCTCTGACGCGGCGACTCTTGGTATAGAGCACTTTGCCACCACTGATCTTAGTTTTCAGGGCAAGTCCCAACCAAGATGCAAAGGCGTAGTCGACACTAATCGGGTGCGCTTTCACGAATCAGTTGCTGATAGACCACGCGGGCATGATCGTAGGCTCCTTTGGCTTCACTGATCTCTGCCGCTGAAATACGAGCCGCCTTTTGTGTCCAGCACTGGTTTACCCCCTTCAGCGCCCACTCCCCACTCCGCCGGGAGGCACGAATCGGCTTCGCATTTACAATTACGAAAACAGGATTGGTATGGGCAGCCGGGACTACACGCGCGGCTACCCAACTGCTACTCTTAATAGAGACTTCAAACTTCATCTCCCGTGTGACTCCGTCAGCAAGCATTTTTTGCGAAGAAGCCACTTTGCCGTTGACGATGATTTCCACGGCTACTTCACGGCTGTTGCCAATGCGCGCGCGCTCGACGTCCCAGTACGGTTTTTCATCGTAGGGCAACTCGTGTAGAGATTTGTCGGGATGCTCTGGGAGATACGCCGCTGCTAGCAGCGTCACTGTGACCTTTGATCCAGCGGGCAGGTGAAGCTCACTGCCTTCTTCTCCGACGTGCACGCCGTCAACGGTCAAGTTCATCAAATGGGTCTTTCCATCGGACACATAGCTGCGTCCTGCTTTTAAAGAGTTCAGCCACTTGCTATAGCTGACTGGAGCAGATACCGAAGCATAGGTACGGCCCATACCAACGCGGCTGTCGTAAATACAAGGAAAGTCAGTCTCGCCGGCGATTCTTGTGCGGAATCCCAAGTTCAGAGTGTGGTACCAGATGTTTAGTTCCCAGACGTAAGGCGTATCCACTGCGGAAATGAAATCAACGGAGTTGGGAATCGTGACATCGACGATGTATTCGTTGGCCCCAATTCCATCGAATCCTGGCACCTCATAGTTGGGAAGTTCGCTGCCTTGCACTGCCAGGCCCCATCCGGAATGTGCAAAACCGACCACTGCTCCCTGCTCTTTGGCCCAGCGGAGAATAGGCAGGTCCCACGTCGGCCAGTCTGTTAACCTCTTGGTTCCGGGATAATTCTGATCTTTCAGATTAAGAAGCACGATGTGCCCCGCATGACTCGAGGGGAAACCCGAGACTTCAAGGTCGTAGTGCATGAGCTGGTGTTGAGTGGATAAGGGATGGTCGTGCCCGGAGAAAAACTGCTTCTGGTAGTAATAATCCGGTCCCCAAGTCAATACCGAGCTGACGTTCACGCGCTCTCCGCGAATTTGACGGATCATGTCGTCCGGCAACACGCCCTCGGCCGGGTTCTGATAATGTCGGCAGCCCGCCGCATGGATGTGGTGGTCGCCCGAATACCAGCCATATTTCGCTGGATCAGTCCATCGCTCGAGTTGGAACTCGACTTCCGCTGGCCCTTTCGCATCGACTGTGAATTCTTTTTGTTGCGTCAGGTACTCAGGGCCGCCGGTGTAAGCTACGGCGTATTGGCCTTCGGGCAGGCGCAGGGTTTCTCCGTCCGCTCGGTAAACCTGAGGCTGAAAAAAGAAATCAGGAGCAAGCCGCTTGGAGGGGTTCGGATAAAGACGATTCTGTTTATCGCGAACAATGAACGAAGCCATGCCGGGTTCTCCGTTCTCGTCTCGCACGCGGAGGGTTATCGGACGCGCCGGGCGCGCGGTGAAAAGAACTGTCATGTCGTTGCGAAAACCAATATCCTGAGTTCCCTGACCCACGTTAAAGCTGATAATGGCCGATCTCTGGCCGGCGTCACGACTGTAAATGGTTAAAATCTGATATTCCACTGCCAAGCCTGAGAGGCGTGGAAGCATGGGAGGACTTTGGTACAGAGAAATGCTGGCGAACGGAGAGGTTGGCAGTGGATAAAGGGAAATATCAGTCCAGCGGTCGGCAGCCTGTCGCGGCGTCAGTTCCGTCGCCGGCTCTGGCGAGCCTGTGGATTCTATGTACACGTCACCCGAATTCGGACTCTCAACCTTGAGCTGCGCCGTCACCCCGGCGTCATTTATCACCTTAACCAGAAAGAGCCGGGTTCCAGCCTCGACCAGCTCCGGCTTGGCGGAGCCCGCCTCAACTTTCACGCGACTTTCCGCATTAATCTGCACCACGGCCAGAACGTGAGCGTCCAGAACGCTCTGTAGCCGCTCGACCGCTTTGAACTCGCTCCGGTCGGCGACGGCTTCGTCAATTCGGGATAACTCTTCCGCCGAAAGAGGTTGACCAAGATACGCCAGGGCGGTTTCGATCTGGCGGACCTGCTGCGCCAACGGTTGCAGTGGAACAGGGGAAGGGGAAGGCTGGGACGTTTGTGCACAGGCGATCACAGCTAGGGTCGCAATAACAACGGAAGTGGCTCCCACTCCGGTCATAAATTTTCCAAAATCTCTCCCACGCGGAATCCGCGGCTGTCGAGGAATCTGAATTCTTCCGCCGCACATTCGACGGCGTGGTTGTATGGGGGCCTGATGTTCTTACTTCCAACCCATATCCAGGCCGTCGTTATTCGCACCGTTGCCAGGGCACTAAATCCATTTACACTTCATCAGATCTGCAGATCGCGAAGGAAGGGAACGCTGGCTTTCATCATGTCCAGGCTCATCTCGACGAAGTAATTTTTTACGCCGCCCGTTTTGGCGGCGGTAAAGATATCTTTCCAATCCAGCGTGTCCTGCCCCACGGGCATCACTTTCTTGGTTTTTGCTGACCAGCCTTGCACGTGCATTGAAATGAAGCGGCCAGGGTACTTCGTGAAATACCGGGCGGCGTCATAGCCTTGGCTGATGGTGGATATCTGGAACTGGAACTTGACGAGCTTCGGATCGAGGAGGTCGAACAGTATGTCGTAGGTGCGCTTACCATCAACCATCGAGAGCTCGAATTCCTCGTTATGCAGGCCCTGCTGGATACCAGCCTTTGCGGACTGATCGCCCATTCTGTTGTATTCGTCGGCCGTTCGTTTCACATCGTCCATAGTCGGTTTTTTCGGTCCATCGAGGCTGGGGACGAGCATTTGTGTCAAGCCGACATCTTTCGCCCATGCGATTCGGTCCTCCTGATTCTTCCTAAGCTCTTCGATACCAAAGTGAGAACTCACACATGTTACGCCCGCATCGCCCAGAATCCTCTTGAGCTCGGTTCCCGAATATTTGGCGAGGCCGCCGAAACCTAAGTCGGCGTAGCCTACAGGGGAGCACAGTTCAATGGTCTGGAATCCGGCTTGGGCGAGCTGCTTGATCGTACCCGGAAAGTCTTTCGCGATCATCTCCCTGACAGGCCAAGTCTGACATCCGATGGGCAATCCAAGTGGATTCGCGCGGAGCTTCAGTATTCCTGCAGAGAGAAACCCGGCAGCTGCGGCTTGCATTGTGGCAATTTTGCAGAACTCTCTTCTCGAAATCACAGGCATGGGCGCCTCCCTATCCGCTGATAATTTGACTACGGCTGAGCGTCGTCTTGATCCCACTCGCTACAGTTCCCACCCACTTCGGCGATCCGGGCGAATGTATTTCTGCACTAAATCCGAGTTGTTCGCTTTCAGGTTGGTGCGATCCCAACTAAGTTTCTGTCCCGCGCGAACGGCAACATTTCCAAGGAGCAGCGTCTCCGTGACCAAGCCCTCGAACTCGAAATTTCCACCTGGCTTCACTTTACTTCCCTTGCATGCGTCGAGCCATTCGCGTTCGTTTCCAGGCGACCTGGGCAGAGTTTTCGGCGGCTGTTTGTAGCCGGCCATCTTGGCCTCCGGAATCAATCTCGGATGCGACCCATTGAATCCGCAAAGAATCTTGCCCCGATCCCCCACAAAAAGGAGCCCTTCATCATCTTCCTCGTCTTCTCCCTTGAACGGACGGGTTTCTTCCAACTCTTCCGGTCGCGACGGCTTTAGACCGCCGTCATACCACGTGAATCTCACGGGTGGCATCTCACCCCGCGCCGGGAAATCATAGTGGATGATCGACGCCAGGGGATACGATTCCTCGTAGCGATCCGTTGAACTTGCTTCCACACTCACGGGCGCCTCGAGCTTGAGCACGCGGAAAATTGTGTCGAAACTGTAAGAGCCCATGTCGCCCAGTGCGCCAGCACCAAAGTCGGTCCACCCACGCCATACGAATGGCGCGTAAGCACTGTTGAACGGGCGTTCTGGCGCTGGGCCAAGCCATAAATCCCAGTCCAAGCCAGCGGGCAAGGGTTCAGCCTCTTTGGGTCGTTCGATGCCCTGCGGCCAGAACGGACGGCTCGACCAATTAATGACCTGCCGAATGGGCCCGATGGCGCCGTGCCAAACCCATTCGCACAGCAGGCGGGTATCTTCGGACGCCTGGTTCGCAACGGCAATCTGGGTTGCAACGCCGGTCTGCGCTGCAATTTCGGCAATACGCCGTGCCTCGTAGATCGTGTGGGTCAAAGGTTTCTGACAGAAGACGTGTTTACGCTTCTTCATCGCCGCCGCTGACACGGCTGCATGCAAATTGTCCGTAGTGCAGACGATAACGGCGTCGAGATCCTTCTCCTTCTCGAGAAGTTCGCGGAAGTCACTGTAAGCCGAGCAGCCGCGGTACTGGCCGGAGCGTTGCTGAGTACCGTAATAGGCGTCCACGATTTTCTGACCAGGTTCGCGGCCTGCAACGCCGCTCGTGACTTCGAGAGAGTGGGTCAACCGTAGGGGCTGGTCAGGGCTGAGCCAATCCCACCCACCATCGACGCCCAACAATTTTCGGACAGAATTGCAAAACTCATGTGGTTCCCATTGTGGATGGTTCGCGCCGATCTTATTAGGATCACAGACGGCGATGCCTTGCACCTCGGGCTCGCGCAAAAAGCGGAGCATGACGCGCAAACCCTGTGAGCCAACACCGATAAACGCAATGTTGACCCTATCGCTGGGTGGAACATATCCTGCACCGCCCAGCACGCGACGCGGTACTATCGCGAAGCCAAGCGCCGCGGCGCTTTGCGCCAAGAACTTGCGTCGTGACACCGCGCCCTCTGAGAAGCTGGGAGACGCCCGAAGCCGATTTTTCAAAGTCCCTCCTTATCCGCAGTCCACACAATCAGGAATTTGCTGTGGCCTCCAAGGTACTCATCAACTCGGATACTGTAAACGAAATCAAGGGTCTGCCCGCGCGAATGTTGGTAAATGCCGCGTGATCTGCTCGAGTATGCCGGCTCTTACACCATTTTTGCACTCTTTCATAAAAGCCCAAACAAGCAAACAATCATGCCAGTATTTGTGTGCCTGAACGTCACTCTGCCTCCTCTCAGGTTCCGAGGAAGGAGCGAAGCAGGGAGGAATTTGACGATGATTACGCACGTGCTGCTAGGCTGTGGTAACGGAAAGGCCATCGCACAAAAATAGTCCCGTTTTTGTCCTGGCGCAGTGCGACGTCCCATTGTCCGATGATACTCGTGGGGGAGCGTTTGATTCCCTGACGGGAATTCGACGAGGAACCACGAGAGATTTCCCAACCGAATTTACTGGTATGGAGTCTACGCACCGCAACTGACTTTCTAGCAACGCATGATGGGTGGGATTTGTCAAAATTTCGGACTAAGCCAATTCAGGCGGAATGGGCATCCGACGGGCGACCTCGCCGAGATAGCTGACCCGTGCGGCCTCCCGCTCGGCGGTGTTCTTCAGCAGGTAGGCAGAGCCCTCTTCTTGGGAGGGCTCCACGCCTGGGCTAGATTCCAGCTACCCGATGGCGCGGGGCAGTAACTCAAGGCCGCGGTGCTCGAGCATCTCATCATTGCCGAAAATCGCACCTCAAAGCTGACCTGGAATAGGGCCGGATTCCCGTCCGGTCCTATCAGTGTGGTGTTGACTGTTGGTCACCCTTGCCAGGAGACTGAATCGCTCCTGCCATTCTTGTGTAGACAGTCCACTCTTTCCGTGACTTAGTGACCTCCCCCCGGAGGCCCTTCGTGACTGGCACCGTCTCGGACGGCGATGAATGATACCTGCTCCCAATCCGGATAGTGGTCCTCTTTGTCGGGTTTGCGCTCGGCAGGAGCAATCTGCCCGATGGTTGTTCGAGCCGGCAGGATGCGGCTGAAATACTGGACATACACTTCGTCAAACTTTGGCAGGTCCGACAAATCGTCCAGGTAAACGTTCGTGGCCACAACTTCGTCGAAACTCATGTCAGCTTCTTCAAGGTTGTCGAGCAGATTTCGCATGGTTTGCCGGAGTTGGTGGGCGGTGGTGGAGGCATAGACGCCGCCGTGCGCTCCGGGAATGAAACCACTCTTGGCGGAACAATACAGAGTCCCGCCGGCAAAGACGCAAGGACTCGCCGTCGGGCTGGGCGGCATGTTCTTGGGTCGAACTGCTCGCCTTTGCTTTAAATCGCGCACCGCGACGCCGGTGTACTCGATGTGAGTACCGCCCGGGAGACTCGATACTTCTATGGTGGCCCGCGCCGGAGTGTTGCCGAATTCGAACCGCAGCGCATAGCGTTGGTTCATGACCCGCATCGGGACGTCCGCCGTCAGGTAGGGATTGACGAAAACCAGGTTGCGGAGGTCGAGACCGGCGGTTTCCAGGACGCCCTTCATGCGGTCGAGCGCGAAGTCCACCTGGGCCGCGGGGTCATCCGGAACCTTACCGCTCGAGGGATCGCTGCCGGGCATGGCGGAAAGGAACAGCCGGTCGTGGGTGAGGATGCCGGGCGAAGCGGACTCGTCTGACTTGTAGCCCGGCGGATTTACGGCCCGCCTGTCAGCCAGACTGCGTACCGCGACGGCATTGATCTGAACCGGTGGCTCGGGAAGTTTGGCAACGCCCAGCACTACCCGCGCGGGAGGAGACTTGGGAAAAACCTCGGCGAAGGCTTGGTTCACCTCACCATATTTGCCGATGTCCTCGAGATAAACCTGAGTGTAAACCACGTGCTCCATGGTCAAACCCGCGGCCTGAACTACCGACCTGACGTTATCCAGAGCTTGCCGAACTTGTGCTGCAAAAGTTGCCGGTAAGCTGCCGTCAGCGCGAACAGGCCCTTGTCCGGAGACGTACAGGTAGTCGCCTGCGTCTACGCCGGGCGAGTAGACGCGACTCGCTCCAGACGCTGGCGCCGGAACCACAGCCCGAATCTGAGCTTGGACTCCGAGCGTCGATAAGAACAAGAATCCGACCAGCAATACTTGCATTTTGAATCTTCCAAGGGGTGATGAGCGTTCAGATCAAGCGGCGGATTTTCCCTTTTGTACTGCACTCAGAATCGCTCGCAATCTTTGCCCCACAATAATTTCCTGTCCCGGCTGTATGGTCATGGAAACCAGTTCGATGTGGTCCGCCTCCTTCTGTTCTTTCCGGTTCAGATTGCCCTCGCGAACGGCTGTCACCAGACTAGGATTGTCAGACCCGAGCACTTCGATGACAGGATCGTTCTCGCGCAACTTCCGCACACAGTCAGACGTGGTAAAGCCCCACGCAGCCTGGTCCCAATAGACTCTGAGGGTTGGGAAACGGTTCCCGTCGTCAGGAATGTAGATGTCGGTTTTCACACCCGGCACGGTGTCTACCAGTTTTCGAATGCGGTCTACTCGGCCGTTCCACTCACTGTAGACCTTCTTCTCATCCAGGTGCAGCCAGGTCTCCAGCGCAGTCAGGCACCCGATTACTTCTTCTTTTCCGACTTTCATGGCGCGGCAGACCGATCCTTCGCGTGGACTGCAGTTCATCAGTGCGGCTTCGATTAGATCCTTTCGACCCAGGAGCAAACCGCTGCACTGAGGTCCGCACAGGCCCTTTCCGCCAGAGAATGCGTAGAGGTCAATCTTCATCCGGGCGTAGAGCCTGGCATTATCAGCGGGGGGGATGCCGGCCGCATCATCCAGCAACATTGGTACCTTGCGGTCTTTCGAGATTTCGAGTCCGCGCTGCAGTTTTTCACCAAGATCCGTGGTGTAGATCATGGCCGTGTTTTCGTTGATCGCGTTGGCGAGTTCTTCCGGAGAGAACGCGAGCACCAGTTTTGCTCCTGTCAGCCGGATGGCGCTGTCAAAAGCGCTCCTGCCGCCCATCATGATCACTTCATGTTTCAGGCCGGTCGTATCGGGGAGTTGCCAGATATATCTGTCATTGGTGCCAGCCATGCACGCAGCCGTTGCGGCCGCCATTGCTCCTGCGGCGCCTGAAGTCACGATTCCTGACTCCGCACCGGTCAACTCCGAGAGGCGTCGTCCTACACCGCGCTGTAGATCCAGCATGTTGATGAAATGCCGCCCTGCCTCCACCTGGGCTTGACGAACTTCAGGGAACTCCAGCGACCCACTCAGGTAAGTCCACGTTCCGCGACAGTTGATAACGGTTTTCACGCCCAGGCGAGTGTAAACATTCTGGCGGGGGTCCTTGCCGATGGCAGTGGCGGCCTGGGCGTAGAGATTTCGCGCTGCGATCTGGCTCAACAGCGGAGCCGCAGCCGCTAATTTGATGAATGACCGCCGACTGGAACTGCGAGCACTCATTCCAACCTCCCCTGAATCGTCGCGGCAAGAGTTCTGATGAGTGATGAGCGTAGTCTTGCTATGACCCATCCAAGGTGAATTCGGTATACCACAGAATAAGCTTGACGCCCATCATTTTATTGCGTTTCATTAGGTTTCCTTTCGTTGCCGGAAGAGGCAGTTTCGCGGACCGTCGGAGGCTTGAAACCGTCTGTGCGTCTTACACTCGCAAACAACATGGCCATTCGGAGAAGACAACGATGACCATGGGTTTTCTTCAGGAGGGCGAAGTAGGCGCACGGGAGAATCGCTGACGTGAATTCATGCCGTAAAGCTTTCACACTGGCCTTGCTTGCCGCCCTTCCCGTGGCCGATTCAACAGCGGCGGCGCAACAGGGTAAGTCCAACGTCACCAGCGTCGTGAACGTAGGGGCGGAGGACCTGCTCGCCAACCCGGCGGGCGCAAACTGGACTTCCTACAACGGCGACTACACGGGACGGCGCTACAGCAGTCTGCACGAAATCAATTCGAGGAACGTTGCTCAGCTGCGCGCTGCCTGGGTTTTCCATCCTGGCAATTCCGAAAACCTGGAAGCCACTCCGCTAGTCGTCAACGGCATCATGTACGTTACTTCCGCCAATAATGCATTTGCGCTGGATGCGCGAACGGGTCGCGTAGTGTGGCGTCACGAGCGACCAGTGAGTTCAGGGTTGCTCGATGATGCCGCAGCGCATCATACCCGCGGGGTTGGAGTGTGGCGAAACTTTGTCTACATGGAAACGGATGACGCCCACCTGCTTTGCCTCGATGCCCGCTCGGGAAACCTGCTGTGGGACGTCAAGTACGCGGATACGGCGAAGCACTACGGTGCTACCAGCGCTCCACTCATTGTGAAAAATGAAGTGATCGTGGGTACTTCTGGGGGCGACTCTGGTGTGCGTGGATTCCTGGCAGCCTTCGATGCCCTCACGGGCAAATTGAAGTGGCGTTTCTGGACCATTCCCGGGCCGGGAGAGTTCGGCTCCGCCAGTTGGCCCGGCGATTCCTACTTGCATGGTGGGGCCACGACCTGGATGCCCGGGACCTACGATCCCAAACTCAACACCTTGTACTGGACAACCAGCAACGCGGCACCCGACTTTGTGGGAGACTCCCGCCCCGGGGACGACCTTTACACAGCCTGCGTTCTGGCGCTCAACCCCGACACCGGAGAACTGAAGTGGTATTTCCAGTTCACGCCTCACGACATGTATGACTACGATGCCAATGAAACACCGGTGCTGGTGGACGTCGAAGACAGCGGTGCGACCCGTCACCTGTTGGTGCAGGCCAACCGCAACGGCTTTCTCTATATTCTCGACCGCACCAACGGAAAATTCCTCAGAGCGACTCCATTCGTGCAGAAGCTGAACTGGGCCACGCACGTGGACGCATCTGGCCGTCCCCTGCTGTCGGGTCGAATACCGACCGAGCAAGGCACGTACATTTGCCCAGGCATCAACGGGGCGACCAACTGGTTTTCGCCTTCCTACAATCCCGACACGCGACTCTTCTACGTCATGGCGCTTGAGAGTTGCAATCTGTTTTTCAGCAACCCAAGGCCGTTTACGCCTGGCGAGACGTACTACGGTACGGGCACGAAACTTCCGCCGGATGAACACGCTCACAAGACGCTGCTGGCGTACTCCTTCGCAGAGGGAAAGCTAGTCTGGCGTTATCCCCAAGTCGGGCGTGGCGATTCCTGGGGAGGGACGCTGACCACCGCCGGTGGATTGGTGTTCTTTGGCGATGATGCCGGGTCTCTGGAAGCGGTCGATGCCCGGACCGGCCGTGCCCTCTGGCATTTCAACACGGGCCAGGCGATGCACGCTTCGCCGATGAGTTACATGGTGGATGGGGTCCAGTATGTGGCGCTCTGCGCCGGTAGCGACGTTTTCAGCTTCTCGCTTTATTAAAGTAGGGTTCTCGGTTAGTTCATGGTTGGTGCGCCACACCGTCGGTCCAGGTCGGCATCGATCTAAATTGATGTCCCGATTGGTGTTCTGAAGCTGACGCATGAGGTCACATTGCGTTAGTTTTGGTGCTTGGGAACAACGGTAAGTAGTTGGGATTGCAGGGCATCGCAAGAGAGGAGACAATTGCTAAAACCGTTTTGTACGGGCTAACACGTGTACCGAGAGTTCGAATCCCTCCCTCTCCGCCACGCAGTCTGGACTGCAGTCCCGGGTCAGCCTGGCTCAATGGTGCTAAAGACGAGGCGGTTTCTCCCAATTTGCGCTGGCCCTTCAAGAGAAATCTGAGGCGACCGCATGCCCCCGAGACCCCATACACCGGCGTCTTTTCGCGTTTTACTTTCCTCCGATTTGACTTGACTTGCCTCTAACCGAAAGTAATAGTATTGACTCGTAACAATATGAAGGCCCGGTTGAGGAGGCTGCCATGGGTGTTGAAGTGAGCAGTCGATGGTCTCTCCCAGTTTGCATTGCGCTGGCCACTGTTCTGATCTCAACGGCGGTCTGGGGCCAAGCCAGTTACACGGCACAGATTCGCGGAGTGGTGACCGACCAGAGCAGCGCCGTGGTTCCCAGGGCAACCATTACCATCACCAACGACGCCACCGGCATTTCAGTGACGGCGCACAGCGATGATCACGGGCAGTACATTCTGACGGGGCTGCGTCCCGCCGTTTACACCATCAAGGCGGAGGGTGCGGGTTTTCGCCCGGCCGAGCAGAGGAATGTGGTGCTCCAGGTCTCCCAGCAGACCACGATCGACTTCACGTTGCATCCGCTGGGGGTAATCACGACGGTGGAAGTCTCGACGGCTGCGCCCTTATTGGACACGGAGAGTGCTTCTCTCGGCACGGACGTCAGCAATGAGTACGTGCGAGACATTCCGCTTTACGGTCGCAGCATGTTTGGGCTGGTTTTTCTGGCGGGCGGGGTGACGGAAACCACGGGCTCTGGGATCAACGATAACTATCCCACCGGCACCAACTTCGTCTCCAACGGCCAGCGCAACGCCACGGCCCAAGTTACCCTTGATGGCAGTCCCCTGAGCGCGCCGGAACAGGGCGAGGGCGGCAATTCGAACGTGTACTTTCAGCCGTCTGTCGAGATCGTGCAGGAATTCAAGGTCCAGAACAACGGCTTCTCCGCCGAGTTCGGAAACAACGGCGGCACCATCGTGAACATGGTCTTGAAGCAGGGCTCGAACGCCTTTCACGGGAGCGGGTGGTGGTACGGGCAGCGGTCGACATTCGATGCGCGCGACTACTTTAACTCCGGCGAAAAGCCCGACCATGTGCGAGATCAATATGGCTTCTCTCTCGGCGGTCCTCTGAAGAAGAACAAGACCTTCTTCTTTGTCGACTTCGAGAAGGTTCGCCAGAGGGATCCCAACACCCTGGAAGGAATCGTCCCCACCAATGCCGAGCGGGCTGGCGATTTCTCCAACAGCCCAGCGAATTCAGGAGGAATCTTCGACCCGTGCGCCGGAAGCCAGGGATCGCCCACGCCTTGTCCGCGGACACAATTTGCGAACAACATTATCCCTCCCGACAAGATCGACCCCATCGGCCAGGCGATTCTGAATCTTTATCCGCACGCCAACATTGAGGGCGCAGTCTATCCGGAGACCAACTTCCGTCAAGTCATCCTTTCCACCGATCCGGCCTGGCAGTTCGATGTCAAATTGGATCATCAGTTCACGGCCAACCACAAGGTCGGCGGGCGTTACAGTCGTCATCACGACACATTCACCCAACCCACTGTTTTCGGCGACGACGGCGATGGCGTTATTTACATCACGACCGCCCAGAACGGTAGCGCGGAGTACAACTGGGCGATCACTCCAACCAAACTTTGGACCAACCGCCTCAGCGTGGACCGCGTGCATGCCCCCGGTATCAGCAACAATTATCCAACCCTGGACTCTGTCGGCTTGTCGCCGGTCCTGGCAGCCAATGGGCTTACCCGCATGCCCACGATCAATGTCGATGCCGGTATGACGTCGCTTTTTAATCAGTGCTGCGTCGATACGCACTTTGCCCACACCCTGGTCAGTTACTCCTCCGCGCTGCAATGGGCAAAGGGAGCTCATTCGGTGACGTTCGGCGGCGAGCAGCGCGTCTTCTTCAACTACTTCTGGCAACCCGACAATCCCACCGGCATCTTCGACTTCTCGCGGGACGTAACCACCTCTCAACCCAATGCGGGCAAGGGAGACGATAATGAGGGGAACCCGTTTGCCACGATCCTGACCGGGTTTGCCTATGGGGCTTCGCTTCACCTGGTTCCCGCGGTGTCGGACAAGTCGAAGGAAACTGCCTTCTACGTGCAGGATAACTGGAAGGTCACGCCCAAGCTGACGGTCAATCTCGGCTTACGGTATGAATGGAGCACTTCCTACACCGAGCGCTTCAACCGCCTCCAATTCAGCGACTTCACTGGAGACACGGGATTCAGCATTCCGTTGAGCCGCAACCAGGACCCCAACAACCCCGAGCTTGACTTTGGACAGATTGGCAACCTCGCCGGGACGACTGTGTTTGCCGGCTCGGGCCGCCGCAACTCGCCGGTGGATCGAAACAATTTTGCTCCGCGTTTGGGGTTTGCCTATCAACTCAGTTCCAACACCGTGGTGCGGGGCGGCGCGGGACTGTTTTACGGCATGAACGTGGCCACCAACTTCCAGTATGCAGGACCGTCATTCGCGAAGACGGCCACCATGTATTTCACCAAAGACGATTACGCAACCCAATTCGCCTGTCTCGGACCTTCCCCTTTGCAGCCTAACTGTGACAGCCCATTTCCTGGCGGCCTGGCGGGGCCGCAGGGAACCACTTACGGCAAGTTGGCGCAGTGGGGCTTCGGCAACTCGAGCGACCTGGACACGGGCACGGCTCGCAACGCCGAGATCTACCAGTGGAACCTGGGCATTCAGCACCTGTTTCCGGGGCAGATCGTGGTGGGTGTAGACTATTCCGCCGGGCGCAGTACGCACTTGCCTTGGGCCGGCGCCGGAGGCATTTCCACCCGTAACCGCAACTTCCTCCCTTCGTCTATCCGCAACGCGCTGGTGGCGACGCTGAACCCGACCCACGACCCCAACAACAACGCCGTAACGGATTATCTGGATACTGAGGTACCCAATCCCTTCCAGTGCTTCTTCACGACCGTGGCGAGCCCAGCCTCGTATTGTCCGGCGAGCCCGATCTTCAACGCAGCCGACGTGGCGGACTCCCGCTACGGCGATGACACAATTCCACAATCCCTCCTGCTGGAGCCCTACCCGCAATTTGATGGCAGCTTCGAGGGACTGCCGACGCTGAATGCCAACTCCTGGTACCATTCGCTGCAAGTTCGCTTCCAGAAGCGTGCCAGCCACTACATCAGTTTTGAAGGCAACTACACCTTCTCCAAGTCTACGGATGATTCCTCCGCTGGGCGCAACGCCTGGCTGGGCAACCTGTGGCTGGATAATCCGCAACTGCTCGACGATCTGAGGGCGGAGCATGGGATCAGTTCCAACGACACCCCGCACCGCTTGACTGCAGCCATCATTCTCGACCTTCCCGTCGGGAAGGACCGCTGGATCGGTGGCGGCATGAACCACGTGCTGAACGGCATTATTGGCGGCTGGTCGCTCAACGGGGTTATCACCCTGCAATCCGGGCAGCCGCTCGCCATCTACAACAGCGTGGGGCGCCTGGCCGATGGCAACCCGCGGCCGGAAGTGATCTGCTCCCAACTCCGGAGCGGTTTGAGTTACCGCCAAGCGGCCGCGTCAGGAGGAAGCCTCTCTTACCTGAATCAGGATTGTTTCGCCGATCCCGGTGACAACATTCCCGGCAATGCGCCCCGGCACTTCTCCAACCTGCGAGGTGACGGTATCCGCAACCTGGATCTTTCGCTGTCCAAAGAATTCAAGATCCGCGAAGGTAAGCTCCTCCAGGTGCGGGCTGAAACGTTCAATTCCTTCAATCATCAACGCTTCGCCTTCCCGGATCTGGGATCAGGGGATGGCGTCTTCGGAACAGTCACGTCCACCACCGGCAACTTCCGCAGAATGCAGTTTGGAGCGCGCTTTCAGTTCTGAAGTACAGCGTTGCACAACCTCGGATGAAAACTCGACTCGCATTCGCCGCGGCGCTGGTTCTGGGCGCGGGCGCGTTCGCTTTGCTGGGCACGGACTATCCGGCTGGGCAGGATTGGACCAACTACGCCCGCATCGGGGCCTATGGTTTGAAAGGGGGCGATGCTCTTCAGATTGTCCGCAATGCCCACGACAGCGGCGTGTTCGGAATCGAGGTGGACAATGACATCCCCGGACGCTATGAGAGCTTTCTACATCCCGAAGAAAAACTGAAGGCGATTCACGAGGTGGCTGACGAGGCTCACCGGGTGGGCAATTATGCGTATGTCTACATCGCCGGCACGGAGTGCAATACCGCTCATGGGGACGAGACTCCACACACCCTGGCGAAAGATCATCCCGAATGGTTGCAGCGGAAGCTCACGGGTGAGCCAGCAATCTTCGGCGGCGGGACGGCTTTCTGGATTAAGAAGGGCGACGAAGACGTGTGGGTCAGCCCTTACGCGGCAGAGTGGCGCAAGACGTACATGGAACGCGTGCGGCAAGTTGCGGCGACTGGGATTGATGGCATCTACGTGGATATTCCTTACTGGATGACCCACTTCGATGGATGGGAGGACAGCTGGGCCAGTTTCGATGACGCGACAGTCGCGGCTTTCAAGCAGCGGACGGGTCTGGATGCGAAGCACGAGCTGAAGCTGGGCGATTTTTCCGATCTCAACTTCCGCAAGTGGGTGGTATTCAGAATTCAAACCATCACCGACTTTCTTCGTGAGATTGATCAGAACGCAAAGTCGGTGAATCCGAAGATCAAGACGATCCCGGAAATCTATCCTGGAATAGAGGAAGAGGCCGTGCGTGTGGGTGCTGACGTCTATAGCCTGTACCCTGTCGTCGACGTCATCGCTCACGAGTATGAATTCGGAAACGGGAACCACATGGCGTCGTCGCGCACTCCTTTGGATTGGTTCCGCTATCAGGTGGGGATGCATTCATTTCGCGCGTTCGCGCAGGGAAAGGCTACTTGGATTCTCAACTACTCATGGGATGGCGACAAGCATGTGGACGCCCGCGAGGCCATGATGAATCTGGCGATGTCACAAGTCATGGACGGCGTGAATTTCTGGGATGCGCCCGGGCACTCGATGGCGGGATCGAATGATCTGCCGACACGGAAGAGGATCTTTTCCTGGATCCAGGCGCATGAAAAAACGTTCTACTTGCCGCGGGCGCCAATTGATCCCATTGGCGTCTACTTCTCGCCGGAAACGCGGAATTTTCATGCCAAGGGCTTCATCTCTTCGTATCGTGGAATTCTGATCCTGCTGATGCAGAAGCATCTTGAATTTCAGATTGTCACTCCGAGGACGCTCGCGGACTTCCACGGTCAGACGCTGGTCCTCCCTGACGTGCGAGAATTGAGCGAGAGTGAAAAGAGTGGGCTGCGGAGTTTCGTTGCCAAGGAAAAGCGACTGGTAATCACAGGCACTGACGCGACTGGCCTTGACGCCTCTGCCTACGTTACTCGCTTTCCGCAGTGTCCGGGAAAAGCTCACGACGCGGTCCGCGAACAAGACTTTCAGCATGCCTCGCCCGACTCGCAACAACAGTTTCTTGACAGTTTGAAAGCCGGTGACACGATTCACATTGCAGCTGGTCCGCAAGTCGCCACTTCGATCGCCCGCACTCCAGACGGCCGCATTCACTGCTTCTTCGCGAATTTCGCGGGGTTGCGTGCAGGCTCGAATTCAGTCCAGACGCCGCAGACCGGAGTGGAAGTTACGCTCAGATCCAAGTCTGGTGGCAAAGGTTTCTTCTTGCCATTCCTGGGGACGCCTCAGCCGCTTGAGGGTGTTCGTAAAAAGGACTCCGCCACGTTCCGGCTCCCACCTATCGAGAAGGGCGCAGTCTTCTCGTACGTACCCTAAACTAGCGACTATCGACGCCAAGCGAGCGGAGCTACAATCCGCCTCGGCAAAAGAGCATTTTGAGTTCCAGCTACAAGCGTTCTCCGGCTAGGTGAGGCTATGTCGGTCCACTCCAAGGAAGAAGTCTTAGATGTTTGTTGGAACGCTTCGACTTGAACTTGCGCAGCCGCGATTTCTTCCTTACCTGCAGCCGACATTCCACCCTGAGTTCTTGTCTTTTTCCCATAAGCCGAGCGGAATCCCGAGAGCGCGGCAGTAATCGCCTTCACTTGTTTGGTCAAGCGATCATGTTCTTTCTTCAACATCTGGACCACGCCACCAAGGTTCGCCATTGAATTTACCTCGCGCGGATTGTAGCAGGGACCGGTGGTCAATAAGTGCTGTGGCGATATAGCGCCAACTGTGGGAAGTCTCGCTCGGGGCGCCATATCTTAATGCTCCAACTGCAATTCACTTCTCGACTTCCGCTTCTGCGCGCCTGGTTCGCAAAAGACACTTAGGCTTCCAGGCGTTTGGTTCGTGCCCTCTGCGGGTTTGGTAACCAACACAAACCAAAGACGTTGTGCCGACCGGGGAGTGGGAATCATGACCACTCTCCCCGACACAAACTTCCACGGATGCACTTCGCGCTGCAGAGGGATCGACACGGAATCGACATCATCTCCTGGATCGTCTTTGTCGAAGGGGATTGCTTTTTTCGTGAGCAGACCTGTCGATTTACGTCTATTTAACTCTGTCGCAACCAACGAGAAATATTCGGCGGTTATCGTTTTCTTCTACGTGTGTGATCTGGAAGATCGGCGCGGTCGCAATTTGTGGCCAGTCGCTGAGTCTGGATTCAAAAGCGCGTGGAGGAGGACGAATGTTAAGGAAGTTGAAGTTTTCAGATGCCCCCCGACGAACCATGGCTGGGCTGCTGGCATTAGTCACGGCCGTGGGACCGACAAGCACATCTGCATTTGCAGCCTCAAGACCGGCGTTGAAAGGCGCGGGCACTGCCACTCCGATCGAACACCTGGTGATTATTTTCCAGGAAAACGTTTCTTTCGATCATTATTTCGGAACCTATCCCAACGCGCTCAATCTCAAGGGCCAGCCCAAGTTTACGCCCGCGGGGAACACACCCACGGTCAACGGACTGAGCGGTACGTTGTTGAACTTCAATCCCAACCTGAACCCGGCCAATGGCGGCGGGAGCGTCAAACCCCTTCCGGTTGGATCGCTCCCAGGCCGTGACCGCCGACCAGAACCACGATTACACGGCGGAGCAACAGTCCTTCGATGCCGGCCTTATGGACCTGTTTCCGCTGTATACCAGTTCGGGCGGCAACGAGGTGATGGGTTATTTTGATGGCAACACCGTTACTGCCCTCTGGAGCTATGCGCAAACGTTTGCGATGAGCGACAACTCGTACAGCACGACGTTCGGTCCATCGACCCCCGGCTTGATGAACCTGGTCTCAGGTCAGACGAATGGAGTCACGGCCACCCTGAACGGAACAGCTGACGAAGTCAGCGGTGGCAGCGACGGCTCGCTGACAGTAGTTGGCGATCCCGACCCCATCGGGGATGTCTGCTCGAATCCATCGCGCAACCAGGTCACTATGGGGAGCAAGAACATTGGCGATCTTCTCAGCGCGGCGGGCGTAAGCTGGGGATCGTTCATGGGCGGCTTCAACCTGTCGGTCGTGAACCCGAACGGCACTACAGGATGCTCGCGCAATTCGGTCAATTCGCTTTCGGGAGGAACCGTAAACGATTACATTCCACACCATTCGTTCTTCAACTACTGGACTTCGACCGCCAATCCGGCGCACACCCGCCCGGCGTCACCGCTGGAGATCGGGCATGACGGACGAGCCAACCATCAATACGATCTCGAGGATTTCTACGCGTCGGCTGCGTTGGGGAATCTTCCGGCCGTGAGTTTTGTGAAGGCGCCGTCAGTCCGGGACGGGCACGCCGGATACTCCGACCCTCTGAATGAACAGGTCTTCCTCGTCAACACGATCAATATTCTGCAGGCGCTGCCTTCGTGGAGCAAGACGGCGGTCATTGTTCTCTACGACGATTCCGACGGCTGGTACGACCACCAAATGAGTCCCATCGTGAACCAGTCGACGGGAACAGCGGACGCACTCACCGGCCCGAATACATGCGGATCCGGGGTTGTCGCTCTTCCGGGCGTGAATCCTTCGAACCCTCATGCCTTGGGACGCTGCGGTTATGGGCCGAGACAGCCGTTCCTGGTCATCTCACCCTGGGCAAGGCAGAACTTTGTGGACCATTCTCTGACCGACCAGACCTCGGTGCTTCGGTTCATCGAAGACAACTGGCTGGGTGGACAACGGATTGGACAAGGCTCCTTCGATGGCATCGCGAACCCGATCACCCAGCTGTTCGATTTCTCAAAAGTCCGAAACAATGGAGTGCTGTTCTTGAACCCATACACGGGCGAGCGAGAATAAGCCCAGACACAACTTGCGATCAAAGAGAAGGGCATGCGAGGCGGTTACCTTGCATACCCTTCTGGTTGGTGGCGCCCGGAAAACCTATTTTGGAAGCTTGAAGTTCACGGTGATCTGGGTCTGAATCTCAACCGGGTCACCGTTCAGGTAGTACGGCTTGTATTTCCACTGCTTGACCGCATCGATAGCGGACTTCGAAAGAGCCGGCTCACCGCTGACTATCTTGACCGCGGTGATGCTGCCGCTCCTGCCGATTGTTGCCATCAGCTGTACAGAGCCCTCCACGTGCATCCGCAACGCCGAGGGTGGATAGACCGGAGACACTTTCTTGATCAACAAGCCTTGAGAAACGCCTTGCGAGATATTCAAAGTCTGCAGTACAGGCTTCGGGCCATCTTCATGTGTGACCAGGTTTGGCAGGCCGCCACCGGAGGCTGCGGGTGCAATGTCAAGAGCGCTTGGGGCGGGAGCCTCTGCCGCAGGGGCTGTTTTCGGATGCGCAGCCGCCGTCGTGCCATTCTTCACCATGATCGGCTGCGGCGCGGGTTTACTCTCTGGAGCTGACTTGGCGGGAGTCGATGACTCGGTGCTCGCGCCTTTCGATGAATTCCTGGCCACGGTTACGCTCTTGTCTGGAACTGGTTCGCTGTCGTCAGTGTTGAAGTCGAGTTCCGGCTTCTCGGCGGCTGGCTTCGACGGCGTTGCCGAGTGGGTACTGGGTGACGATATAGGTGGAGCGGCCGATGCATGAGAGTCCGTCGGAAATGGCTGAGGCTTGCTCGGTTGCAGGCTGGGCGAAGTTGTATTGCCAGCCGGAGCGGGTTGCTGCACAGTCGGAGAAAGTGAAGTCGACTTCCCGTGGAATTGTGCCCACCCAAAGTAAAGGCCTACGCCAACGAGCAAAGCGGCAGCCACTCCGATGAAGGCCTTCTTGCTGCCTCCGGCGGCCGGTTCGGGAGCGTTGGCGCCTCCGAACGTGAAGGTTGGTGCAGGAGATTCGTAAACTTCGGCGACGACATGACCGGGATTCAGGGCCTTTGCTACGACTGAGGATTCGCTGATAGACGCTGGCTGTTGTGGTGCGATCCGTGCCGGTGCGGCGGCGCTGGCGGCGCTCGTTCCCGCGGATGTCGAGGCCACGCCTCCGGTAGGAGCTGAGAGCAAAGGGTTGACGCCGGCAGTCGGCGAAGACGTGTTGGGAAAGGGCTGCGGTGGCGTGCTCTTGAACGATGGAGCCGCCGAGATCGGAAGTGCTGTGACAACACCTTCCGCATCAATGTCAAGGACATCGGATTCGTTCGGATCTGGGGTCTGTCGGACCGAAGCTGCAGCAGCCGCCCACGTTCTTGCAGCCGCGACAGCCTTCTCCGGCGTCCCTGCTGGCTTCACAATGGATGCTGGAACAACCGGGTACGGAATCGCCGGGGATACGGGTTTCGACGCAGGCACTGCCGTAGTCGCCTTGGTTGGTGCCGAAGGCGCCACAGACGCAACCGCGGGCTTTGTAGGATCACCCTTGCGGAGCAATCCGCGCGCAACCCGCAGCGTACCTTTGGCTTGTTCGACGTTGATGGGCTTAGTGAGTACCAGGTTGGCCCCGATACGAAACGCCTTGGCCACCCCGGCCTGACCTTCGACCACAGCCACCGCGAGCGACGTCTGGTTGGACGCCGAATTGCGCGCGCTCTTGAACAGGAGGGTGGCGTTCTGCTCGTTATCGCAGTCGACCACAACGGCGTCGAAGTGCTCGGACATCAACTTCTTAACCGCGGCAAAAGGCTCGTTGCACGACTCAACCGAGAACTCGAGTTCGCTGAGAACCTGCGTCACCGTGCGGGCGGTTTTTTCTTCGGGGCAGAAAAGGAGCGCTTGGTAACCCATACCAAGGTCATCGTAGGTACAGACGTAAGCGCCATCAAGTTACGCTGGTAATTCGCAATAAGTTGAGCGTTTCCGAGGATTTCGCGACGCACATTTCGTGAAAACAAGGCCTTTGAACAGCGGAAGCCGGGTAAGTCAAAATCCCTGTGCAAGCCAGGCGAGAGCTGCCACAAATGTTTCAGGCGCTGCGTCCCTCGGAAACTACAAGGAAACGCAGCGCCTGCAGAAAGCGGCACTCACTTTCGGGCGAGATTATTGCTATAGCCGCTAGTTAATAGTGACAGCCTCAGACGTAGATGGAATTCCGTTCGCGAGCGCACAGCAGTGTGTGGCAGAGCCGGCTCGTTTAAGCCACCTGGCGCATTACTCCTCGTCGGTTTGCGATTCTTCCTGGTGCGGGTTTGATTGCAAACGGATCTCAGGCAATTGTGCGTCGCGCAATTCACGGTTGAGCTCAAGCAGGTCCGTCGCTTTGAAAGTGTCCCAGCG
>WNEZ01003066.1_pt1 | contig 25337 bp, 21 predicted proteins | sample 5400521 | NCBI WGS metagenome assembly WNEZ01 (sample SAMN13153339, study PRJNA577476) | soil metagenome | isolation source: 120 cm saprolite under Douglas fir tree site 2 hole 1 replicate 1 | place: USA:California | collected 2015-04-18
CGCGCCAGCTCCTCGAACTCCAGCACCTTGCGCGCATCCGGCTTTTCGTGCACGCGATGAAGCGCGGGAATCCCCCGCTTGAGCAAATATCCCGCCACCGCCCGATTTGCCGCCAGCATGAACTCCTCGATCAGCCGGTGCGCGATGTTGCGCTCGCTGCGCGTGATGTTGATCATGCGCTGCTGCTCGTCGAACTCGATCACCGGCTCCGGCAAATCGAAATCGATCGAGCCATGCTCGTTGCGCCGCGCGTTCAACAGCAGCGCCAGATCCTTCATGTCGCGAAAATGGTGCGCCAGCGAAGCATACAGCTTCGTCGCTTCCGCATCGCCCTCCAGCACTTTGTTTACGTTGGTATACGTCATGCGCTCGGCCGACTTGATGATCCCCGGAGTCATTCGCGCGCTATTCATGCGCCCGGCGGCGTCGAATTCCATCAGCGCGCTCATCACCAGCCGGTCTTCGCGCGGTTTCAGCGAGCACATGCCATTCGAAAGCGCCTCCGGCAGCATGGGCACCGCGCGATCCGGAAAATACACGGACGTGCCGCGCAGCCGCGCCTCGCCATCCAGCGCCGTCACCGTGCGCACGTAATGCGCCACGTCCGCGATGTGCACCTGCAAATGCCAGCCGCCGTCCACGCGCCGCTCGACGTACACCGCATCGTCAAAATCGCGCGCGGTCTCGCCGTCGATGGTCACAATCGGCAAGCGCCGGAAATCTTGGCGCCCTGCTAGCTCCGCTTCGCTCACCGGCAGCGCGCGGTGTTCCGCTTCCTTCATCACTTCCACGGGAAACACGTGCGGCAAGTGATGCTTGCGAATAATGATTTCCGTATCGACGCCCAGCTCGCCGGGCCGCCCCAAAATCTCAATCACCCGCCCCGTCGCGGCCATTCCTCCGCGCGGATAACGCACCACCTCGACATTCACCACCGCGCCGTCCAGCTCTGCCATCCGCGGGACGCGCCGCCCGCGCACGCTCCGTTCATCCGCGCCGCTGAACCCCAGCTTCTTGGCCAGTCCCGGCGTCAATTCCATCCCCGGCGGAACCTCGATCTCGTGCTGCATGCGCGCGTCATACGGCAGCACTGAATTCCCGCGCGCGCCGTAGCGAAACAATCCCACCACCGTCGCATGCGCCCGCCCCAGCACACGCACGATCCGTCCTTCGGTTCGCTGCGATTCTCCCGCGCCGGTCACGCGCCGCATCCTCACCAGCACCTGATCGCCGTGCATCGCGTCTTCGACTGCGTCGCGCGGGATAAACACATCGCGATCCAGCCAGGCGACCGGCGGATCCGGCACCACGAATCCGTATCCGTCGTGGTGCAGCACCAGCCGGCCCTTGATTTCGTTGTGGCTCGCGACCCCACCGCTTGCGTGAGCCGTCACGGGACGCTCATCCGCAGCCGCCACCCTCGGGCGTCCGGCCTGTCTCGCGGCAGGCTGGCCGTCCGCGCTGCGCTTCTCTCGCCGATCCGCAAGTCGGTAGCGTCCCCCCGGCAATTCCTCGACGGCCCGCCGTTTTGTGAGCTTGGACAGCATTTTGTATAGGGCGCGCCGTTCGGTGTTGCGCATGTGAAGCGCCGCGGCAATTTCGTCCGTCGAGGCGGGAGCGCTCCTAACTTGCAGAAAACGCAGTATGTTATCTGGACTTAGCTGTGAAGGGCTTGGCATTGGAGGGCGGTCCAGCGGTCACGCGCTGGTTTATCCACACGATTCTACTCAATTTTTTTTGTCCCACATGAAACTTTTTTCACGCTTCCCGGGTTTCATACCCAGGCCAACACACGACCGGCTGGCCGCCCTCCGTCAGGCTAGCCGGCTTTCCCGGAAACGGGAAACCAAGGGAGGCGGGAAGACCTGGCCCGCCTCCTTTTTTCTTCTCTGCGATCTCTGCGTCTTTTCTCTGCGTTCTCTGCGTTAAATCTTTTTCCTGTCTTCCTAACGCGCCACCGTACTCAAAAACGGATAGTGGCTGCTCGCCCCCATAAAAAACAGCATCGGAAACGAAAGCCACAAAGACGTCCTCGCGGTAAGAAATCCCCAACGCATCATGCGCTCAGCCTCCGCCGGCATCGGCGTCCCCTGCTCCGCCGCCGCGCGCGCCCACGCAATCAATCGCTTCTGCACCCGCCAGACCACGACCCAGGTATTCAGCAGCATAACGAAGCCAAGTCCGCCTCCGACACTGATCGCTAAATGTTGGTTCGACACATTCTCCCCGCCATTCAGCGCCATTACCATCCAGGAAGCCGCAATCACGACCACTCCAATCCCAATCGTCCGCACCCACACTGAGTCGCGAATTCCCTTTGCGGGAAACTGGAAGAAATAAATCCCCTCGAACGCCACCGTCCACACCAGCACCCACCAACCAAACCAGCGTAGCGCCAGCCCCGGATTCCCCGCATTGCGCGCATCCGTGACCAGCAACGAAAAGAAGTAGCGCATGCCCACAACCACCGTCACCAGCGCCGACCATCGGAACCACGCCATGGCCCGCGACATCAGCACCGGATACACCTTCACGCGCACTCCCGGTTCCAGCGCCTTCATCGAAGGTGTAAGCACAAGATTAAAAAAGTACAAGAGCCCAATCCAGATGATCCCGAAAATAAAATGCAGCCAGCGCAGCGCCATCAACTCATTCGCCGCCGCATTCGCAAGTAAACTGAAATGTGGTTTCCACCCCGGGAACGCCGCCAGCAGCCACAAGGCCATGCGCGAGCCTCCGCTAAACACTCGATGCATCATGGCTCCGCTCTAGACGTCTTGTCCATCCCAGAAGCACGCCTCGGACCGCGCCATGCAAGTTGCGAATTCATTGACACCACAGCCCGCCAGGCATATCGTTGGCGGAAATAAACAAGGAAATTCGAGCTCCCCGCGCTCGGAAGAGTCGTTACATACCAGAGGAGAACAAAAAATGAAACGCACAGTTCCGTCCTGTCTCTTGCCGATCGCCTTACTTAGTGCGGTCGCGCTCTTGATCTCTGCGTCCGCGCAGGCCCAATCCGGGTGCTACGCGCACCGCCCCAAGTACATCGAAGGCGTCTTTGAAGTGAAGTACGACTCCAATTGCACTGGGCACGACGAGCCCGAACTCGATCCAGTCTCCGGCGCCCCAGGCTCTGCGCGCGAATTGACCTGGACCGTTATTCTTCCGAGCGACGGCGCCTTCCCCGTCTCCGCCACCGGCCCCACCTTTTGGTTTGGCGGCACGGTCAACGATCCGAGGAGCATCTTCGGGCAGTCCTTCGTCGAGTTGCAGTTCTACCCCGACGCCATCGTGACCAGTTGCTCGCAAGATGGCGGATTTGTGGTGAAGTTCGCCCCAAACACCTATTCCGTTTGCTCGCCCGTCTGGCGGCTCACCTCCACCGGCCAGAAGGGCGTGTTTCACGAGAACGCCGCGTTCAACGCCATGCTCACCAATGGCACCGGTCCGAACAACCCGCTCATCATGCACGCCGGGGACAAAATTACGGTCCATTGGTTCACCACGCCAGCCCAGGACGGCTTTCACGTGACCGTCACCGACCTCACCACCAACGGCTCCGGCACCATCGTCCTCAATTCGTCCAACACTGGTCCCCTCATGCCTACCTTCGACACGCAAACCATCGGCAACGCTTTGGCATGGGGCGCTGTCTTCGATACGCCGAACTCGTTTGTCTGGGAGATCGGACACGAATCCGTTTTCACTGGCAAAGGAGCTTTTTGCGTGCCGGGCGAGGTCGGCTGCGAATCATATGACGCCCCGGCATGGGCTGGCACGTCGCCGATCCAAATCCTCTCCGTCACGTTCGGCGACGGCTCGCAAGCAAAAGAATTTGCGGCGGTCAGCGACTTGGGCGGCAAAACTGAGGTTGCGGCAACCTGTTCCGTCTACGGCGGGCCCTTCTGCATCTATCCGTGGTATTCGCTCGGCAAGACCGGTTTCCACTTCGGCGTCGATTTCCCCGACAACATCGAGGATTTCGGCCAAGCAGACCAATACCAGCAAGCGACCCTGTGCGGCGGCCCCTTCGGGGCCAACTCCACGTACTGCGACACGATTCTGAAATAATCGAGGCCGCTCGAGGCCGTAGGCTTAGTGTGTGGCATCCTCCGAGCCGGCGCTCGTCTGCGGGCGTTCACCACGGAACGGTAGCCTGAATTTCGTGGAAATCTCCGGCCAGAATTCGCGCAAGACGTCGAAGCCCATGTCTTGCAGGATGCTGTAGCCCACTCGCTCCGCTGCTGGAGCGAACCCGCGTCGATTGTCGGGGTGATACGTGTTGCTCAGCACGACCGTGCTCGCCGTCCCCAGCCATTCGGAATAATTGAACATCTGCCTACCATTGTCGCGGTGCGCCACCACCGCGTGCTCTACCGCATGGAGCAAGCGCCTCCCGCCGCTGCCGCGCGCCAGGCGGTAGTAGCGCGGGTCTTCGGAAAATATCGAAGGATACGCGAAGTCCTTGAAGAACCGCGAGGAGGCCTGACCGGCAAATTCGGCGCCAAAGCGCCTCCCATACCCCTCAGCCCCCTGTCCATAGCTGGGGTCCGTGTTTTCCGCTTGGTCCAGTCCCGCGTCGAAAGCGGTGCCGAGAAACACCACCGGGTCCAGTGAGTCCTGGACGAACAGAGCGAATTTATCTGTGAACTTGAGCGTGCACAATTTCACACCGGGCTTGTAGTTCGGCGGGTGCACCGACTTGCGTTCCAACGGCCGCGCAAACGTGCCCACCACCTTCTTCAGCGGCCCGTCGTAGTCTTCGATGCGCACCATCGGAGCCGGCTGGACGCACGCCGCCGCAGCATTCGGTATCGCTTCCTCCTGCAATGGCGTAGCGGCCGGCTGCTGCGCAGGAGCAGGAGTTGGGACTTCCTGCGCGCAAGCAGCGCCGCCGTCCAGTCCAGCCAGCGCCGCCAAAGCGCACACTGCTGCCAGCCTGCGAGATAGAGTTCGGCGCTTCACGGTCTCGCCTGAAGCCTACCAAATTCAATCTCCACAGCCCATTCAATCCTCCCTATTCCCATTCAACCCCGAAATTCGACCGTTCGATGTAAAAGCCTTTACTCATCCGTATATCCCGCGCTACCATTCCTCATGTTCGACCAGATCTCACCCCAATCCTCGCCGTCCGCGCGGCCCTCGTTAGGTTGTTTCTCGTTGGCTTCAAAGTGTTTCGATGCGTCTGCAGCAATCGATTCTGTTCGTCCTTTGTTTTCATATTCTTACGAATTACTTTTCCCGCAAATCCTTTCTTTTGATAACCATCCGCATTGCCCGGGGGTGAGGGGTGCACATGGCTCTCGAGCCCTTCTCTGTGACTCTGTGTCTCGATGGCAAACCTCTTCTTTTCAAGGGGTTGCCGCCTCTTTGCCCACTTTTGTGAGTCCTCGTCCTTTGTTTTCAGTGGTTTGCAGCCTCTTTTTCAAAAACACCCGGGTGGGGGTATGCCCGCAAACTCGCCATTTGAAATCAATAAGATGCAGACTCTTTTTTCTGCTCCGCGCATCCTCTCCACAGTCTGTGCTAAATTCCTGGCTCTCCTGTCCGGAGGCAGGGCAGTCATGAAATATCTCGCATTGATTTTTTTGCTATTCGCCGCGCAAGCGGCTGCGGCGCAAGATTGGGCCAAGGCCAAGCTCGAGAAATCGCCGCGCCATCGCGAGTGGGTCACGATCAAACACGACGGCCGCTCCGTCGAGACCTTTGTCGTCTACCCGGAATCGAAGGCCAAGACGCCGGTTGTGCTCGTGATCCACGAAATTTTCGGCATGACCGATTGGGTCCAGGATCTCGCCGACCAGCTCGCCGAGGCCGGCTATATCGCCGTCGCTCCCGATCTGCTTTCTGGTATGGGACCGAACGGTGGCCGCAGCTCCGATTTTCCGCAGGGCAAAGCCACCGAGGCGGTGAGCCATCTCAATCCCGATCAGGTCACCGCCGATCTCAATGCCGCCGCCGATTACGGCAAGAAGCTGCCGGCCAGCAACGGCAAATTGTTTGTCACCGGATACTGCTGGGGCGGCGGCCAGAGTTTCCGCTTCGCCACGAATCGCGGCGATTTAGCGGCCGCATTCGTTTTTTACGGGCCGCCGCCGGGTAAAGACGCGATGCCGCGCATTGCGGCTCCGGTTTACGGCTTCTACGCCGGAGACGACGCACGCATCGGTGCCACTCTTCCCGACGCAATTCAAAACATGAAAGCCGCCGGCAAAACTTTCGACCCGGTGACCTACGAAGGCGCCGGCCACGGCTTCATGCGTGCCGGAGAAGCGCCGGACGCGAACGAAGCAAACCGCAAAGCCCGCACCGAAGCCTGGGCCCGCTGGAAATCGCTGCTCGCAAAATGAAATTTAGGGGCGTCCGCCTTGTCGGACTGTGCCCCAGCTCGGCAAGGCGCTGACAATGCAGGGTACTGATTCGGACTTATGATTTATGCAGGCACATCAGGATGGGCGTATCCGAGCTGGAAGCCGGATTTTTATCCGGCGAAGCTCGCCTCCGCGAAATTCCTGAATCACTACGCCACGCGCTTGAACACCGTGGAAGTAAACTACACGTTTCGCCGCTTCCCGACCGAGAAGCTTCTGCGCGGCTGGATCGAAGCCACGCCGGCAGGATTTCAATTTGCCATCAAGGCGCACGAGAAAATTACGCACGTCGCCCGCTTGCGCAAAGTTTCGGATTTCACTTCCGATTTTGTTCGCTCGCTGCAACCGCTAGACGCGGAGAAAAAACTTGGGCCGGTGCTGTTTCAATTGCCGCCCTTCTTAAAGTGCGACGTTTCTTTGCTGAAGGATTTTCTGGCCGTACTGCCAAGATCGCTGCGCGCTACATTCGAGTTTCGCCATGCCTCCTGGTTCAGCGAGGAAGTCTATGGCGTGTTGCGCGACGCGAATGCCGCGTTGTGTAACGCGGAAAGCGAGAAGCTCGAGACGCCGGACGTGCAAACCGCCGCTTTCGCTTACCTGCGCTTGCGCAAGGAGGAATACTCAGCGAAGGAGCGCGAAGCACTGGAGCAAAGAATAGTGCGGCTTGGCGGCACCGGCGACGTCTACATCTATTTCAAGCATGAAGACACGCCGGAAGGCGCATTGCACGCGGAAAATGTTCTGTCAGCAGCGAAGCGATGAAAACTGGACTTGCAGAGATGAAAAAATTGGTGCCCGAGAGAGGACTCGAACCTCCACTCCCTTGCGAGAACTAGAACCTGAATCTAGCGCGTCTGCCAGTTCCGCCACTCGGGCACTTTTGCGGTGTGTTGAGCGGGCTCGACACGAGCCAGCCACACTGCGAGGCAAATTAATTTTGCCCGGCACGACAGGCTTTGTCAACGCGCGGCGGTTTGCGGCAACTAACTGTGTGATGTTCTAGGAGGCAAGCAATGACCAAGAAATCCATCCTGATGCTGATTGGCGATTACGTCGAGGACTACGAGGTGATGGTCCCGTTCCAGGCGCTGCTGATGGTCGGTCATACGGTTCACGCCGTGTGTCCAGGCAAGAAGTCCGGTGAATCTGTGCGCACCGCGATTCACGACTTTGAAGGCGACCAAACGTACTCGGAAAAACCCGGCCACAATTTTTCGCTGAATGCCACGTTCGATCAAATCAAGTCCGAAAACTACGATGCGCTGGTCATTCCCGGCGGCCGTGCCGTTGAATACATCCGCCTGAATCCGCGCGTTCTGGAAATCGTGCGCCACTTCGCGAACGCGAAGAAACCAATAGCAGCAATCTGCCACGCCGCGCAACTCTTGGCCGCCGCCGGCGTATTGAAAGGAAGAAAGTGCAGCGCCTATCCCGCTTCAGCGCCTGACGTCACCCTCGCCGGAGGCACCTACGCGGACATTGCGATGGACGAAGCAATCGTGGATGGCAACCTGGTCACGGCGCCTGCGTGGCCGGCGCTTCATGCGTGGCTCGCCAAGTTTCTTGTGGTCCTAGAGGCGAAGCTCGAGTTGTCAGCCGGCGTCTAGATCTCTACGCGTTGGCCGCGCGTACCAGCGGAACGTCGACGACGTGCTCGGCGACGAACCAGGCTTGCAGTTCGTTGGTGCGGATTACATCGCTGACCAGCAAGTCGTTTGTGCCGTCGTCGCCCGCCTCGCTGGCCTTCTTGGCCATGGTGCGAGCTTCCTTGAGGATGAACTCGTGAGCTTCCAGCAAGCGCGAAATCTGTACCGGCGCTTCCTCGCGGCCACGCGGCGGGCGGGGAATTATTGTGGTCTCGGCAACGTCCGCGGCCATTGCCAGGCTAATGCCGCCCAGAAGCTGGATGCGCTCGGCGATGGCGTCGACCAACTCATCCTGCTCGCCGTGGTGCTTGTCGAAAAGCAGGTGGAGTTGGTAAAAGGTGTGCCCCGCGACTTGCCAATGATGTTTCTTGTACATGTCGCGCAGCGTCATGGTGTCCGCCAGTATCTGGTTTAAGTTGCCTACGCTCTCGGCGCGCACATTTTCATCGAGGGCGATGGGCATGGGCGTCAATTTTCCGTACGGCTGAATCTCGCGGGCTTTCTGGTGCAGGATGGGGCTTGCGCGGTCAGATCCGGCTTCCAGTTGCTCTTGGCTCTTGGCGTTGGAGCGATGATTTTTGGGACTCATAAATTTTCTCCTCGAACAGAAGCAGTACGTCTTCTGTCAGCCAGCGCGATCGCGGCCGACACAAGTGCGTACGGCGGGCATCAGGTTTGATTACTCCGCGGCGCAAAAGGATAGCATGCAAACTCACTAATTTCCGCAATCCGCGGGTTGCGATTTCGGCCCGACGTCAGGTGCGTAAGGAGATGACCCGGCGGCTAGGATTCCCGGGCGCCACCGCTGGCGCGCGCAATGTTTTCCGCAGTGCGGAACATGGCCACGAGGATCTCAAGAGCCACTCGCACGTACACTATCCACAGAAAATAGCCGACGACAGCGAGCAAGAGTGTCAGGAGCCCCTGGGACGTGCCGGCCTGGAAGCCGTTGAAAACGTACCAAGTGCCCACAATCAAGCCTAACAACAGGTGGATTCCATAGAGGAGCTTCGCGTACTTCTTGGTGATGAAGTGCTCAAACGAAAAATCCAGCAAGCGTTCGAAAAAACCCTTTTCTTCGCTCATGTGCCTCGCCTCTAAAACGTGAGAAGTTTCAGACATATTGGTCCTCCAAAAGTGTAGTTTCCGGCCAATCCGTTTGCTTTGCCTAAGTTTCGCACCAAAATGGCCCGCGCTGCCAGCGTCCGCGCGGGCAGCCAAGCTCCACACGGCAGGTCCGTAGCGAATGCTATGGTAGGCATGGGCTGCGATTCCCGCTCGCGTCGCCCGATCAAGGAGCATCGCGTGAACGCGGTAAGAGTCATGTTAGTGGCCGGCTTGCTCGCAGCAAGCGCTGGACAGGCCGAAGCGCAAACGGAGCCAGCGCAGAACCGCTCGAGGAGCTTTGGGCCTGAGGCGTGCGGGCCAGCGGATCCAACATACATTCACACCGCGAATGAAACGGGAGGAATCCCGATGTTTCTGCAGCGCTCCGAGGCAGGGAAAGCGTTCCAGCTAGTTCGCGAATCGACGCGCAACAATGTTTCCACGGTCTTCTGGGGCACGGGCTCACTTGCTGGAAAAACGGAAATCATTGACGTTCCCGTGGATTCGACGACGCAGCGGATTACGTTTGCATTTTCGACGGATACGAAAGGCAACAAAATAACGCTGAAGCAGCCTTCCGGAGGCGCGCTTACGGAGAGCACGGCGAGCACGGAAATCGCGGATTTGAATTGCGGGCGAATTGTAACCGTAAGCACGCCTGAGGCGGGGACGTGGAGAGCGGAAATCTCCGGGACAGGCAAGTTTTGGCTGGAAGCGCAGGCGCAGAGCGACATTCATTTTATCAAGGCGGAGTTTGTAAAGGAGGGCGGCCGGCCTGGGCACGAGGGATTCTTCCGGATACAGGGGCAGCCGCTGATGGGAAAACCGGCAATGTTACAAGTTGCCTTGTCAGCCCAAGAAACCAAGACTGCGGAGTTTCACTTGATGAGCGAGCGGGGAGAGGCAATTCAAGAGGTGAAACTGCACGGTTTGAATGCGGATCGCGAATTCCTGGAGCTCGCGGGGAAGGTGGAATTGCCCGCAGCGCCGTTTCGCGTCGCGGTAACGGGCTTGGACTCGCACGGACGCCCCTATCAACGCTTCTACTCGGGTTTATTTCACACGGAAAGCGTGGAGGTTGCCGCGTCGCTGGACTTCGACGAGCTGTCCGCCGGTGATACGAAGCAGGCGGCATTCATGGTGCGAAACATCGGTGCAGCGCGTAAGTTCAAGATGACGGTTACGGACGCACATCAATTCGTGAGCAGCGTGGAGCCCAGGGAACTCAACCTGGGCGCGGACGAGTCTGGAAAGGTGCTGGTGGAATTGCGCGTGCCGGCGGCAACCGCAGCGGGGGCAGGAGATGACCTAATAGTGGTGGCGGCGAGCACTGCTGGACCGCCGACCACAAATTCCTGCGTGGTGCATCTGTCCGTTCTGAAATCCAAGGACTAGCAGCAATTGCATTCACCGCGCTGAATCTGCGCTGAGTGAACTCTCCGATGACGGCAGCACGTGGGCCGCCAGCCTTTGGCCTTCTTTTTAGCTGCTTGGCGAGTTTTCGGTGAGCGGAGCCGCCGACACCTGGAAATTACCGGCGGTCGGCCTTTTTGCCGCCGGCGATGCGCGCGAGGGCTCGCGAGTACGCGGCGATGGTTTCGGGGACAGCGTGGTTGTGGACGAACTGGCCTCTGCGGCGGCATTCGATGAGGCCGGCGTCGGAGAGAATCTTGAGGTGGTGGGAGACAGTGGCGGGAGTGACGCCGCGGAGGGCGACGAGTTCCCCGCAGACCATCTCCTTTTTGGCGGAGATGGCTTCAAAAATCTTGAGGCGGGTGGCGTCTGCCAAAGCCTTTGAAATCTTCTCGATACGGGCGCGTTCCATGGTTATGGGATCCAGTTTAGCGGAGTCCGCGGGCGACGAGTAGAAATAACGCGGCAGGGGCCAGCTCCTACCGGTTAGATGCAACCGAATACTTAGATGTTCATCTAACTATCGAAGTTGGCCGAGCCAACGCAAAAAGCAATTGGGAAACTGGAGGGAACCAATGAAGAGACTCGAAGGAAAAGTGGCGGTGGTAACCGGAGGAAACAGCGGTATCGGGCTGGCGGCAGCGAAGCGGCTGCAGGAAGAGGGTGCACGAGTAGCGATTTCGGGGCGCAACGCCAAGACACTCGAAGAAGCAGTCAAGACGATCGGCAATGGTGTGCTGGCGGTGCAGTCCGACGTGGCCAAACCGGCCGATCTGGACAAGTTGTATGCGGCGGTTTCCAAGAAGTTAGGAAAGATCGACGTGCTGTTTGTCAATGCAGGGATTTACAAGTTTGCACCGCTGGCGGCGTCGACCGAAAGCTTTTACGACGAAATCTTTGATATCAACACCAAGGGAGCGTACTTCACGATTCAGAAGGCGCTGCCATTTCTGAATGATGGAGCATCAATTATCTTGAACACTTCTGTGGCCGGCGAATCAGGGGTCGTCAACGGCACGGTCTATGCAGCAACAAAGGCAGCACTGCGGTCTTTCACGCGCTCGATTGCGGCCGAGTTGGTGGGGCGCGGAATCCGCGTGAACGCCGTGAGCCCGGGACCGATCAACACGCCGGAAGGCTTTGCGCGCACGGGGCTGTCGAAAGAGGCGATGGAGGAATTTGCGAACGGCATCTTGAGCCAAGTGCCGATGAAGCGCATCGGGCAACCAGACGAAATCGCTGGCGCAGTCGCGTTTCTTGCGTCATCGGACGCCTCGTACATGACGGGGGCGGAAATTCCGGTGGATGGCGGGTTCGGGCAGATCTAAGGCGCGGGCTGGAAGGAGGGGGCCCAGAAGCCCTCTCCGACCGTTTATTAGGTTGCGGAGAAAGTAGTAGGACTCTTCCTCAGGCGCAAAAGCGCATCAATGCGACAAATCTTATGTCGGAGCTAAGCTCCGACCCGCCTCTGAATTTCCCCAGGCTGCCTAGTCGGGGCCGCTCGAAGGATCTGGGCTTGTGGCGGAGTTGAGGTCGAGGAACCAGGCGTGCGCGGTGTCGCCGGGAGCGTAGCAATTGCCGTCGGGGTGGTACGTGGCGGCACAGCGCGCGGTGAATCCCCTGCGACGCGGCGACTGCGCAAACTGCCAGACGGCGGCGTAGGGGATGTTGCTTGCCGACACGTGCAGCGGATTGTGCGGCACGCAGCCTGGCGCGGGCGGACAGGCGTCGTTGTAAACGAAATACGTGAGGCCGCGCCTGCCGAGGTGGTTGCGAATGTCGTCCGAGGTGATGATGGTTACGCCGTGGCCTTCGTCTACGGGTATTCCGGAGCAATAGACACCTGAGCGATAACCGGCGTGCGCGAGCTCATCGACCCAGGCACGCAGGTAGGCGTGATACTTGGCCGGCAAACGGCCGCCTTCCTCTATATCCAGAAAAATAATCGCGTGGGAAGGAAAGCCTTCCACTTTTGCTGTTGCGGCGGCATTTGCTGCGTCCGCGGTTCCTCTGTTGCGAGCTTGTGACAAAGATTTCAATTCGCTGCTTTGCGGGCCGCGATAGAGAAGGAGAAAACCGAATTTCTGCGATTTTAGGAGTTGGCGTTTGCCGACCCAAGTGTTTCGCCTTGCTCCTGGCGGAGGGCTGAGCCAGTAGCCAGCGAAGGAAAATGTTTTGCGCAGGATGGGGAGAGCCGCATCGCCAGGATAGATGTTGAGATCGAAGCCGAGATACGCGCCGGCGAGGGCGTGAGATTCAGGTTCAGCGATTGGGACGTCAGGGTCCCGGAGAGTCTGCGCGCTGGCGATGAGAAATAGAAAAACCACCGAAAGCATAGAGCTGCGTTGCACGGATTCAATGTAGCGCGAGAAATTGGTCTGGGGTAACCAAAATTAGAGCGAGTCAAAACATCGACAGTGGGATCTATTCTCAGTTGCGAGAGTTAGCGGACCTTTTCTGTTAAGTCCTTGGGCGAATGCCGTGCAAGGACTGCCGTCAATTCGTCGGGGCGAATGGGTTTTGTAATGTAGTCGTCCATTCCGGCGGCCAGGCAGCGTTCGCGGTCGCCGACCATGGCGTGAGCGGTCATGGCGATGACGGGTAAGTGGCTGCCAGAGTGTTTTTCCGCGTCGCGGATTGCGGCAGTTGCCTCGAAGCCGTCCATCTCGGGCATTTGAACATCCATGAGTACCAAATCAAACGGCTGCTTTTCCAAAGCGGCGAGAGCTTCCTTGCCGTTTCCAGCCACGGTCACCGCATGTCCACGCTTCTCGAGCAGCCGGACGGCGAGCAATCGGTTTACGGCGTTGTCCTCGGCGAGCAGGATGCGCAGGCGATTGTTCGTCTCGCGGAGAGAGTGGCGCGTGACCAGGGCGGGGGAAGCCTCTTTTATTTGCGTGGTACGCAGGGCGGTCAAAACAGCATCCAACAGTTCGCTCTGGCGCACCGGCTTGGTCAAGTAGGCGGCCACGCCGATTTCGCGGCAACGTTTGGCGTCCCCACGCTGCCCCGCGGAGCTTAACATCATAATGGTAGCCGATCTCCATTCTGGATTCCGCTTAATGCATTCGGCTAAAGCGAATCCGTCCATTTCGGGCATTTGCGCGTCAAGAAGTATCAGGGGGAAATTTCTTCCTGAGGTGTGGGCTTCCCGCAAACAAATGATGGCCTTTGCGCCACTTTCGACTGCCGTAGGCTGCGTGCACCAGTTGGCAAGGGTGTGAACCAAGATTTGCCGGTTTGTCGCATTGTCGTCCACAACCAGCACCCGCATGTCGCGCAGGATCGCCGAGTTCCCAGTCACTACAGTTCTCGCGGGCAACTTCTGTAAGCCAAAGCGGGCGGTGAAGTGGAAGCGGCTGCCTTTGCCCGGCGCACTTTCCACCCAAATACGCCCGCACATCAATGCGACCAGGCGAGCGGAAATGGTCAGACCCAATCCGGTGCCACCATATGTGCGGCTCATGGAACCGTCAGCTTGTGTAAAGGCTTCGAAGATGGCGGTTTGTTTCTCGAGAGGAATACCGATTCCGGTGTCGGAAACGGTGAAGTGGAGTTGGATGTCATCGTCAGTCCGCGAATCAGACTGGATGTAAAGAATCACCTCGCCCGTCCCTGTGAACTTGATGGCGTTGCCGACCAAATTCACGATGACCTGCCGCAAGCGCCCGGGATCGCCAACGAGTGCATCCGGGACGTCGGGCTGAAGGTCGTAAACGAGTTCCAGGCCCTTCTGATCCGCGCGGATGCTCAGAGCTTTCATGGTGTCGCCAACGAGGTCCCCGAGACTGAAATCAATGGCGTCTATTTCCAGCTTTCCCGCTTCAATCTTGGAAAAATCCAGGATGTCATTGATCAGCGAAAGCAGAGCGTCGGCGGACGATTTGGCCATCTTCAAATACTGGCGCTGTTCGGAGTCGAGTTCGGTGTCGAGAACCAACTCCGTCATACCCATGATTCCGTTCATGGGCGTACGGATTTCATGGCTCATGTTGGCCAGGAACTCGCTTTTGGCCCGGCTAGAGGCTTCTGCTGCCTCCTTGGCCTTCTGCATTGCTTCTTCCGCGCGTTTGCGGACGGAAATATCTTGATAGATACGCAGCGAGCCGACCACCTGGGCGTTCACGACCAGGGGAACGGCGTGAAGTTCGATGTCGACCAAACTCCGGTCTTTTCTCGTGCGTTGCGTCACCAAGGTGACCGGGGCGCCGCTGAGAGTCTTCCGGGAGATGTTCCGCGCTTCTGCGAGGAGGTTTCCTTCCGCAAGCAGGCCGTCGGCCGGTTTGCTGATTATCTCTGCCCTGGAATAAAGAAACATCCGTTCAAACGCTGGATTGCATAGTTGAATCTTTTCCGCCGAGTCCGACACCATAATGGCCAGCGGGCTGTTTTCGATGAGGGCATTGAGATATGAGGTGCGCTCTTCAACTCTTCTTTCGAGATCATCATGCGCGTTCTGTATGGCGACGTCGCGTTGCTGGATGCGGTCGAGCATGCTGTTGAACTGGTCAAACAGAACGCCGATTTCGTCCTGGCTTCTCTTCGTGGCGCGAATGGAATAATTTTCGTGCGCGGAGACGGAGGACGCGGTCTCCGCCAACTCCTGGATTGGCCCCGAAATCACGCGCTGCAGGCGGTAAGACAGCAGGAATGCAATGGCCAACGAACCCAGCAGAACGGCGAAATCGATCATCACGAATCGCAACAACCGGTCATCAAGGTCCCGTAGATCTGCTTCAATGTAAATCCTGCCGATGGGATCACCATTCAGGACAATGTTCTGGAACAAAACCATCTTCTTCTTTGCGACGACCTCGTTTCCCTCCTCTTGGACTGGAGGAGGGGAAAAAACGACTAGGGCCTGGTCCCGGCTGTACGTCGCAAAGACATTGCCACCGGAGTCGTAAATGCAGGCGTGGAGGACGTGCGGTTTGGCCCGCACAGCACTGAGGATTTCCTGCGCCGAACTCGAGTCGTGGAAAGTAAGAGCAGCGGTGCTGTTCGACCCGATCATTTTGGCGGAGGCCATCAGATCGTCTGTCTTCGAACGGAGGAAAGTGGTCCGATCGTAGATGGTGAAAGCCGTGGAGGCGGCGAACAAAGCCGCGCCACAGGCGAGTGTGACAATCGCTTGCAGCTTATGGCGGATGGATAGGTCTTGGAGCAACCGCATTTTTAGCTCCCCTTTGGGTGACCGTTGTCGTGCACGATTCTGGCCAGTGCGAGCAGCTTGGAACTGGCTTGCAGGCGAGCCCTTTGAATCGCGTCGACGTTGACGGCAAAACGCAACTTGTTGTTTTCAAGAAAGAATTGAACGGCGCCACCGCGCTCCGCAAAATCCGCGCTCTCCCCCACTACGAGCGCGCTGGCCCCTTTCAAACTGCTCAAGATCTCCGGCAGCTGCCTCTCTTCCGTTTCGCTGACAAAAACAAGCTGGCAGGTCTTCAATTCCGGAAGGTCTTTGATCCGCCGGGCCAGCAGCTCGCGATTATTGATTGCTTTTTCCCGGATGACCTCGTCGAGAGCACCGCCAAAGGGGTCGTGCCGGAATACACAGAGACTGATTGGAGTCTTGTCGCTTTGAAATGCGTCCGTGGGCCAAGCGACGAATTTCGCGAAGTTAAAAAGGAACGCGGCTTTGAGCTGGTACTCGACAGAGGAAGCGTCCTGCGGGAGTATCGAAGTTGCGCCAGCCAGGGCCAGGAGAGCCATGATGCAAAGCGGGATGCCAAAGCGCGCAGTGCGCAACCAGCGGCTTACCCATCTCTTGTGCCGCACTGTCCCTCGGAATCGGCGCGAGTAGCTCAAAGCGATTGGCCCAGCGATCAGAATTGCCAGGTCAACTTCGCATAGGCGCTGCGCTTGACCTGTGATGAATTGACGGCCTGGAATTGATCGTTGAATTCCACGTGATGATCCCTAAGCAAGTTCTGACCGGTAAGACTCAATTCCACTCGTTCCGCGAGCTTCCAGGTCAATTGCGTGTCGAGCCGCGCATAGGAAGACACAAACTGCGCCGGCAAGGGTCCGACGAAATAGGCGTTTGTATCCCAGGCGAAGCTGTGGGTCAGCTCAAAATGGGAGCGCAGTTGCGCTTGGTGGCGAGGATTGGAACCCTCAGCGTCCGCCACGCTCGTCGTGTCGTCACCGCCGGAATCGCCGTGCAAATGCATTTGCAGAAAAGAGTAGCCAGGGCTGAGCGTCCAACGAGAGGACGCTCTCCAATTTACAGAGGCCTCGAAACCATCAGTTGTGCCATGCAAATCATTGCCAAACGACGTAGGGAGAACAAGCAGGGGAGGGATAGAGTTGGGGTCGAAAAATGACGGAAGCTGGTCTGCGCTTTCCAGGGCGTGATAATTGTTAAAGAAAATTGTGACGTCGAGAGAAAATCTCTCTGTAGGCTGCGCCCGATAACCTACCTCGTAGGCGATAACGTGCTCCGACTTGATGTTCGGATTACCGACCAACTTTACTTCAGCAGGCCCGGGCAGAGCAGCGAGCGCTGCGTCCAGGCCGGTATCCCGTCGGGTGGGCGTGCGATTCGCGCGCGAAACGGAGGCCCAGAACGTCCGGTGATTGCTCGGAGTCCAAGCCAAGCGGGCGCTCGGCTGAACGTCGAAGCCGCTAAAATAGTCGTTGTCGAGCTTCGTTCCAAGATACAAGGCCACGCGATTGGGCTTCAGCGTGATTTGATCTTGCACGAATGCGTTGAACAGGTGGCCGTCATGGCCGGCTGGAATAAAGGACTCGTCAATCGTGCCAACAGTTTGATCAGCGGTATGGCGATATCCTGCGCCCCAAATAAGGTCGTGACGGCCACTCAGCAGGACGTGATTCTGAAAATCGAAATCAAAAGTATCGCGGACTTCATCTAATTGCGGACCGTCTCTCGTGTATCTGTCAAAATAAACCTGCAGTGTTGTATCGCGGCGGCTTGAAAAAATGTGATTCCACCGGCTAAGTATGTTTCCTCCCGATAATGTGGCAAGTCTCTGTACGTTTATGTTTTCGGGGGGAATCAAGACGGAATGTACGATGGTCGCACCTTCGTTCCCGGTGTAGATGTCTCCTTGCGTCGTCAGGGAGTCATGCCCGGACAAGCTGGTGTCCGCTCGAAAACCACTACGCAACAGATGCCAGCCATCGTCGGAGTCCTGCCCGTTGAGGTCTGGGAAATGGTCGTTGTTCAGGTACTTTGCGAAGACTCGATAGCTGGTGCCTTCCTTGATTTTCCCGCCGTACTGTAACGTGCCAAATCCTTGCGCCTGCGTGCCTCCGCCGCCGGTCAGCAAGCCGCCCTGCGTGTCCGCAGCCCTCTTTGTAATGATGTTAATCACACCGTTCAGCGCGTTCGCGCCCCATATAGTTCCGCCCGGCCCGCGAATCACTTCGATCCGCTCAATGTCCTCCAGCGGCACGTCTTGCGTGTCCCAATAAACGCCGCCAAAGAGTGGTGTATAAACAGCCCGGCCATCGATCAAGACGAGCAATTTGTTGGCGAACTGCAAATTGAAACCGCGTGCCGATATGGCCCATGTATTTGCATTGATCTGAGCCACATCTAATCCGGGAACCATGCGCAGCAGGTCGGGAATGTTTGTGGCTCCGGAGCGGCGGATGTCTTCGAGGGTGATTACGAAAATCGCGGCGGCTACCTGCGAGAGTTTCTGTTCCTTCTTCGAAACCGAAGTCACGTCCACGTTCATCAGGTCTTCCATGCTCTTTTCCGCCAGGTCTCTCGGTTTCTCTTGGGAGTAAGCAGGAGTCGCCGTCAGTAGGGCAAGCGCCAAACCAAGATGGCTATGCTTTGGAGCGTAACGGATTTCAGACTTGGGAGCTGCTGGCGCGCAACGGCGTGCGTTCCAGATGGATTTCAGACCAACGATCATTCCTCGACCTCCCCTCACTGAGCGAACGAAAAATCAACCCGCCGCGGTCATGCGAACAGCCACGCGCAGTCGTTCACGGTTTTCGGGGAAGGGGGAACTACTCCGAAAAGTTCACAGCGTCAGAACAAAATACCGAAGGGGGGAATCGAGAGGGATCCGAGGCTTACGCTTTGCAAGAGCGCCCAACTCAATTCTGCGGCACGTCGAGGAGAGGACAGGCGGGGAAAATCCGGTGGGTGTCCTATGAGTTAAACAAGCGGAGTGGTAGTGTCCTGCGGGCATATCGAAGGCGATTCGACTACCAATTAGCCTGCCAAGTGAGTTTGGCGTACGCGCTGCGCTTGATCTGGCCGGATTGCATGCTGCCATTCACGTCCTCGAATTCCATGTGGTGGTCCTTCAAGAGATTTTGTCCCACGACGCTGAGCGAAAATCCTTCTCGCAGTTTCCAGATGAGCCCGGTGTCCAGCCTCGTGTAGGAGGGGATGGTCAGATTGCTCAGAGGCCCTTGATTGTCGAGAGCATCGTTAAAGTATGCGGACACATCCCAGGCCAGATTCCGCCGCAGGTTGACTCGGGAGCGCAGTTGGATCGGATAATCCGGAGAGTTCCCCTCCAGGAAAAGGACGGTTTGGGTATCGGCGCTCTGGGGATAAGTGTGAAAATGTTCCCATGCGCGTGCAAATCCCAGACTGATGGACCACCAGTCCGCCACTTTCCAGTCCGCCGTGATTTCGAGTCCGTGCGATTCTCCATGAATCAAGTTCCTGTACGTCAGCGTTTGGACCTCATGAGGTGGCGGCGGGTTGGTCTCGAAGAAAGACCCAGATGGCTCGGTGGATTGCAGCTTGTCCCAATCGTTAAAATAGGCTGCAAGGTCAATGGAGAATCGCTTGGAAAGCTTTGTTCGATAACCGGTTTCGTAGGCGATCAGGCGTTCGTCCTGGAAATTTGGATTGCCCAGAAGTCTCAGCAAGGTGGGGGTGCCGCCCGGCCCGGGAAACGAGGCGATGTTCAGGACCAGGTTCGTGTCATTGCGAGATGGAGCTCGCAGGGCTTTGGAGACGGCGACCCAGACGGTGCGGCGGTCACTAGGAGTCCATGCGGCACGATCGCTGGGCATTACTTCAAAGCCGGTGTAATCGTTGTGCTCGAGCTTTATCCCTGCGGTCAAGAAGAGCCGCTTTGGGATCAGCGCGACTTCGTCCTGAAGAAATGCGTCAAACAGCTGGAGACCGCGGTTTGGGGGATTCATCGCAACCGTCAAGCTCCCACCAATACGGTCTGCGGTAAATCGGTAACCCAATCCCCAGACGATGTCCTGTCGGCTGCCTAAGGCAAAATCGTGTCGGAAGGCCAGGTCGTAGGTGTTCCGGAGCTCGGGGTTCAGCGGATCGCCGCGTCTGTGCTGGTCATAAGAGAATTGTAGAGTGGAATCGGAGCCTCCGGAATAGGCGTGGTTCCAGATGGATTCAAAGGAACCGTTGGCCAGGTTGATTTCCTCACTGACCGCCACGAACCCGGGAGAAGTCACGGAGGGCAGCTCGAAACCGAATTCACCTTCGCGCCCGACAGAAAGGTCTCCTTCGAAGGTCAAGGAATCTTTCGGAGACACGCTGGTATCGACACGAAGTCCGCTTCGCAACCGGTGCCAACCGTCTGCTCCGCTCTGACCATTGAGATCCAGCAGGTGGTCTTGGTTGAAGTACTTCGAATAGACACGGAAGGCTGTTTGCTTCCCGGTGGTTCCGCCGTATTGCGCCATACCAAATCCCTGCAGGAGATTTCCTCCTCCGGCTTCCAGCACCGTCCCGCTCGTCTCAGTAGCTTTCTTCGTGAAAATGCTGATGACGCCGGTCACCGCGTTTGCGCCCCAGATGGTTCCCCCCGGACCACGAATCACTTCGATCCTTTCGATGTCGAAAAGAGGAAGATCCAGTGTGTCTCAAAAAACGCCCGAGAAGGTCGGCGAGTAGACGCTCCGTCCGTCCGCCATCACCAAGAGCTTGTTGGCGAACTGTTGATTGAGTCCGCGCGAACCGATGGCCCACGTGCTGCCGTTGATTTGGGCTACATCTACTCCCGGAACCATGCGCAACAGGTCGGGTATGTTTGTGGCACCGGAACGGCGGACGTCTTCCTGGGTGATGACGAAGATCGCGGCGGCCACGTTGGAGAGCTTCTGTTCCTTCTTCGAAACGGAAGTCACCTCCATGTTCATCAGGTCCTCGATGCTCTTTGCCGCGAGGTCTCTTGGTTTCTCTTGGGAGTGAGCTGGAAGCGCCGTCAGCAGGGCGGCCGCTAAACCGAGACAGCTGCGGGTTAGGACCTTGCGATGCCAGACTTGGATGCTGCTGGCGCGGAAGGATCCGCGTTATGGATCGATGGCAGCCGAACGATCATTTTCTCGACCTCCTGCGAACCCGAGTGGGGTTTCCGGCAGGAGGGCAACCGACAAATGCAAGGTCCCCTCCCGTCATAAGAACAGCCACATGCAGTCCTTTACGATTTTTCGGCGAAGGGGAACTACTCCGAGAAGATCACAACGTCAGAACAAGTATCCCGAGAGGCGAATCGAGAGGGATCCGAGGCTTGCTCTTGCAAAAGTGCCCATGGCAATTCTGGAGCATGTAGTGGAGCGAGGATGCGGAATAAATTGCTGGGTGCCTTATGAGTTAAACACTGACGGGAACAAACTGGTGCCCGGGGTGGGAGTCGAACCCACATGAGGAAAAATCCCCGGAGGATTTTAAGTCATCAGCGTCTGCCATTCCGCCACCCGGGCGCGGCAGTACAAAGTTAACGAATCGAAAGAGTTAGTGCAATACTGGGGCGGACTTCTGAAGCGCTTAGAGATCGCTGGATGGGGAAAGTATGAGCGAAAGAGTAGTGCTGATCACCGGAGCAAAAGGGGGCCTTGGCTCGTTTGTCACGCAGCGTTTCCTGTCGACGGGTGCGACGGTTGTCGGGTCGTCGCGCAGCATCGCGGCGGAAGATTTTCCTCTTCCCAATTTCGTAGCTCTGCCGGTGGACTTCACGAAGGCAGCCGCGGTCCATGACGCGATCGAATCCATAGTCAAGCGCTACGGCGGGCTCGATGTGCTGGTACACGTGTTAGGTGGTTTTGCGGGCGGCACACCCGTGGCGGAAACGGACGACGCCACGTGGGAACAGATGCGCGACCAGAATCTTACTTCCGCGTTTTATGTTTTGCGGGCAGCGATTCCGCACCTGCGAAAATCCGGCGCTGGGCGCATCGTGGCCATCGGCAGCCTGGCCGCTGTCGAGCCGCACGCCGGGCTTGCGGCTTACGTCACGTTCAAGTCCGCGCTGGTGAGTCTTGTTCGCACTGTGGCGCTGGAGAACAAGGATGCGGGACTCACCGCTAATGTGATTCTTCCCGGCACGATGGACACGCACGCAAACCGCAAAGCCATGCCCGGGGCGGATTTTTCGAAGTGGTTGAAGCCCGCCGAGGTCGCTGATCTGGTGCTTTGGCTCGTCGATGAGCGCGCCGCGCGTATCACCGGAGCGGCCATCCCGATTGATGGCGCAAACCCGTGAGCGGTAGCTCCGGCGAACGCCGCAAATCACTCTGACAGCCCGACCCGCGTACGCCCGTATCGTGTTCTTGATAAAAGAGATATTGCCCTTCGCGAGGCAACAGAATATGCTCTTGGCACCATGAAAAACCCACTTTCGAGGGCATCGTCGAGGACTAATCGCGCTTTCTTTGGGCACCAGCAAACCGTACTCTCCGCGCTCGTTTTCTGTGCCATTTTTGCTCCCACAGGTTTCGCGCAGGCGGCGGGATCGAAAGACGCGGGCCTGCGGCAAATTCGCAGCTATATAGCTGCGGGGTGGGACACGCTGACGCGCTCGCTGAACGATTGTAAGGTGATTGTAGATCCGAAATTGGCGGCGGCTTCGGTGCTGTACCTCCCCGCGGATTTCGATGCGCCAGCGGAAGTGCAGGAGATGCAGAAACGGTGCGGCGTACAGGTGAAGCACCTGCCGCAGGTGATTCACAAACTCGGCGAGGTGGACACGAGCAATCTCGAACCGCCGGGTTTGCTGTACCTGAACAACAAGTACGTGGTTCCCGGGGGAAGATTCAACGAGATGTATGGATGGGACAGCTACTTCATTGTTCGCGGACTGGTGGAAGACAAAAGGATCGAGCTGGCGCGCGGGATGGTGGAGAATTTTTTCTTTGAGATCGAGCATTACGGCGCGGTGCTGAACGCCAATCGCACGTACTATCTGACGCGCTCGCAGCCCCCTTTTCTCACATCAATGATTTTAGCGCTATACGACGCGCAAAAGGCGGCTGGGAAGGAAGACCACGCGTGGCTGGAACGAGCGTATGGTTATGCGACGAAAGATTACGGACTCTGGATGCGGGAGCCGCACTTGGCTGGGGCGACCGGACTCTCACGCTACTACGATTTTGGAAATGGACCGGCACCAGAGAGCGTGAAGGACGAGACGGGACATTACCGCCAGGTGGCGGCGGTTTTTCTCGGGCAGCAGCAAGACGTGTGGCGAGACTATGTCGTTCCGCAAAAGCCGGATGAGATGCATGTAGGACCACTGTTTGACTTGCAGGTATGTGACCCCTCCAAAACGATGGCACCGGCGGCATGCGATTCCGCGGGCGTGGTTTCGCTGAGTGCGGACTATTACAAGGGCGACCGGGCGATGCGGGAATCGGGGTACGACGTTTCGTTTCGCTTCGGACCGCATGGGGCGAGAACGCACTACTACGCCCCGGTGTGCTTGAACAGCCTGCTCTACAAGACAGAAAAGGATTTGGAGCAGATAAGCGGGATGCTGGGGCGTAAGACTGAAGCGGAAGAATGGCGAAAGCGGGCTGAGGATCGCAAGGAGAGAATTCAGAAATATCTGTGGGACAGCGAGCGAGGGTTGTACTTCGACTACGACTTTGAAAACGGGAAGCGCTCGGACTACGAATATGTGACGGCGTTTTTCCCGCTATGGGCGGGAATTCCTACGCAAGAGCAGCTTGGTGATGAGCACACATGAGACCGGCGCGCAGTGGGACTTCCCATACGCTTGGGCGCCGGACCAGCTGGTTGCCGATGAGGGATTCCGGCGCTATGGCTTCAACGAGGAAGCGGATCGCGTTTCTTATGAATTTCTTTCCACGGTAGCGGAGAATTTCCGGCGCGACGGCACGATTCGTGAAAAATACAACGCGGTGACGCGCTCGTCGGAAACCCAGGTCACCGCCGGCTATCACATGAACATCGTGGGATTTGGATGGACGAATGGAGCGTTTCTGGTACTGCTGCACCAACTGCCGGAGACTTCCGTAATGCGTCTCGCCGACGAGCAAACTGCCAAGCCCGGTTCAGGGCGCTAAAACTCTTCTACACCGACCGCGGAGCGAACCTTTTCAAGACGAAATTCGTCAGGTGCCGGAGTGGCGCCCGTCTGGCTGGCTACCCATGCGCCCATGCGGTTGGCAGCTTCGTTGAGGGTAGAAACGGAAGCGTGACGAAGATAGTGATAGACGAGCGCGGCGGTGAAGGCGTCGCCCGCTCCGACGGTGTCGGCCACGTGCACACGATAACCGGGGTGCTCGCTAGTTTCGGTTTCGCTAACGACGAGGCTGCCTCGGGCTCCACGTGTGATGCAGACCAGCTTCGAATCATATTTGGCGCGGAGCCACTGCGCGGCGCGCATTTCGTCGTAGATGAAGGGAAGCCCTAAAAGCTTGGCGACGACGGGAAGCTCGTCGTGATTCACCTTGATGACGTCGGCAAGCTGCGAGGATTCCTCGAGCACTTGTGCGGAGTAAAACGATTGGCGGAGGTTGACGTCGAAGACGCGCGTAGTGCCTGGGCGAAGCGCGTTCAGAAATGAGCGAATGGTCTGGCGCGATTGCGTGGAACGCTGCGCGAGCGATCCGAAGCAGACGGCGTCGGCGCTTTCGGCGAGGGAACGCCAGGCCGGTGTCCATTCGAAAAAATCCCAGGCCACGTTTTGGGCAATGTGAAAAGTGGGCTGGCCGGTGGGGTCGACGTCCACTTTGACTACGCCCGTGGGATGCAGCGGGTCGAATTGCACAGAAGATGTGCGCAGACCCAAGCGCTCAAGGCGCTGCGTTGCGGCACGGCCAAGCTCATCATCGCCGACGCAGCTGGCGACGACGCCGGTATCGCCCAGCAGATTTGTCATATAGGCGAAATTGGCGGGAGCTCCGCCGAGTTGCTTGCCTTCCGGAAACATGTCCCAGAGGAGTTCGCCCAGGCCAACGACGGTGAGAGGTTTTGCGGGGGTCACGTGCCGACCTCTCTCTATTTCCAGATCGAGCCCAACTTCCAGATAGTTAGCGACGGAATTCGGGAATCGCCCGAGTCGGAAAATACTTCCAATCCATCGCCGCCCGGCGACGGATAGATGCGATCGGTCAGCACGGTTTCGCCGTCATTTGCAAAGACTTCGACACTGGAACGGTCCAGGAAGATATGAAGTTTCACGGAAGAAGTCCAGTGCAGAGTGGCTCGATGACGTCCCGGAAAATCTGGAGAGAAGGAAACCACGCCGGAGCGCGTGCGATCGATAAAGACTTCGTGCGTTTTCGCGGACACGCCGACCAGCGTCTCTTCGTTCCGGCCCTTGCGCAGGCGGAAACCGATCTCGCCAGTCGCATGAGGAACGATCTCTGCTTCGATTTCGAGCGTGTCACCCTGGATGCCGGTTGCGCGAATTGCATCGTTCGCTTGCTGGATTGAGAACCCGCTGCCACGAAGTAACTGCCTGGTGCGGAGCTGTTCGGCCTCCTTAAGGGGAGTCTGAATCAAGCGAACGCCATCTGGATATTCTTTGAGGCGCAATACGCGTGGCAGGGACTGTGCGCCACGCCATAGTTTTGTGGG
>WNEZ01000822.1_pt1 | contig 25324 bp, 21 predicted proteins | sample 5400521 | NCBI WGS metagenome assembly WNEZ01 (sample SAMN13153339, study PRJNA577476) | soil metagenome | isolation source: 120 cm saprolite under Douglas fir tree site 2 hole 1 replicate 1 | place: USA:California | collected 2015-04-18
GCATCTTCCAACGCCATCGGTGATTCCGGATATGGCCCTGATTTTGGATACGGTGCCGATTTCGGATACAGTCCCTCACCCGGCACGCGATACTTCAACAGCACGCACGTGATCCCCTTGGGTGTCAGCCAATCACAGACCTCCGTGCCTTCAAGATCGATGGCCAGATCCTCATAGCCCCCGCCAGGAAACACAACCACCGCGGTGCGCGTATTCTTTCCCTCTGGCGAATACACCGTCATCGTGGGCCGAGAGACGTTGCCCACCGTAAACCCGCCGCGGCCTGCTGGCCACCAGCGACTCACCTCCGGCCCCGCGGCAGGCTGCGCGTCAGGTGCCGCCCCCGGCCATATCGGCTCTTGCGTATGCCCCGGCGAGGGCTGCCAGACACGCGTCTGCGCGCTCAGACCGCCAAACGCAAACACAACACAGAGAGCAAAGAGCAAAGGCTTCATCACAATCTCCCAGAGGCAGGATAGCGCAAGACGAACTCTCATCTGAAGATAGCAGAACGCGCACCAAAATGTGTCCTTCTGCAACCCATTTGGTTTCAGCGAAATCGAGGTAACTCTTTCGAAATGAACGCGGAGGGCCGCAAAAAAACGATTGGCTCATGACCGATACTGTAGATGGGGAGAGGCTAGTGACAAGTACAAAGAAAGTGGCAATCTTAATTCTAAGCTCTACTGCAGGCACGGTAATCGGTTATGGAGTCTTCTTATTTGCAGGCTTAGGGTTGCTAGTAATTTATGGCGACAACGGGCACCCTACAAAATTCTTAGAGCATTCTTTGTTTTACGGAGTTTTTGGGATAACAACCCTACTTGGTTTTGGATTGGGTTTATTCATAGTCAAGCAGTGGGAAAAATCAGCTTCATAAACCGTGCGAAATAGCGCCGCCCGGCGGGTGGTCGCGCCTTAATTCCGAAAAACGCCTTTGGGCGGACCATCCTTGGGGGTTTTGTATCTCCGCCCCATCCCGCTGCCCTTGCGGGATGAACGGTGGGGTCTTTCTCTTGTTCCCTTTCTAATTTCCAATTCCTATTTTCTAGTTCCCTGGCTGCTCAGCGGCCCACCATTTTTTGGAGCTCTTCGGGGTACCGAGCACCTTGCACCGCGATCTTTGAGGCTGCGGTCTCCAGTTCGCGGAGATCTTCGGGCGAAAGTTCGACGTTTGCGGCTCCGATGTTTTCTTCGAGCCGATGCAGCTTGGTCGTGCCCGGGATTGGCACGATCCACGATTTCTGCGCAAGCAGCCAAGCGAGTGCGATCTGAGCAGGTGTCGCCTTCTTCTGTTGCGCAAATCTGCCCAGCAGATCCACCAACGCCTGATTCGTTTTCCGGTTCTCTGGCGTAAAGCGAGGGACGACGTTGCGGAAATCGCTTTTGTCGAACTTCGTATCTTCGCTGATCTTTCCGGTAAGAAAGCCTTTACCAAGAGGACTGAATGGAACGAACCCGATCCCGAGCTCCTCCAGTGTCGGGATCACCTCCGCTTCAGGCTCTCTCCACCAGAGCGAATATTCACTCTGGAGTGCGGTGACGGGTTGAACTGCGTGTGCACGACGAATGGTCCGCGCGCCTGCTTCCGAAAGGCCGAAGTGCTTCACCTTACCTTCCCGGATCAAGTCCTTCACTGCTCCCGCCACGTCTTCTATCGGTACGTCGGGATCAACACGGTGCTGATAGAGCAGATCGATGGCATCGACCCTGAGCCGCTTGAGCGAGGCTTCGGCGACCTCCTCGATGTGCTTTGGCCGACTGTCCAGCCCGGCCTGTTTGCCGGTGTTCGGATCGAGTTTGAACCCGAACTTGGTGGCTATCGCCACTTTTCCACGGAACGGAGCGAGGGCTTCACCCACGAGTTCTTCGTTCGTGAACGGGCCGTAGACTTCGGCGGTGTCGAAGAATGTGACGCCGCGTTCCACGGCCGCCCTGATGACGGAGATCATCTCCTGCTTTTCTCCGGCAGGACCGTAGCCAAAGCTCATTCCCATGCAGCCGAGCCCGATAGCCGAAACTTCCAAATTGCTCTTTCCAAGTCTGCGCTTCTGCATTGTTCCTCCAACTGCGCCGCATGTCGGCGCCACAGATGAGGCTGAGAAACTCCCCCTAGCCTCAACGATGAGAAAGTTTAGTCCGATTACGCCTCGGGCGTTTGCCTATTTCGCTAAAGTTCTTGCCACATGCCGGGTGCCCCAGGTAGCGCTTTTGTACCTGGGGGTTTTTGTTTTCTCCCAAAGTCGCGCGCCGCTAACAGGGGGAGTTCTCTCGGGATCAGCCTAGCTGAGAGGAGGCGGGAGCTTGCCGGAAGCGAGAGCGTCGAGAGCGCGGAGGCGGCCAGTGAGTTCGGCGGCGATCAAGCGGCCTTCGCGGTAGAGCCTGCGGAGAAAGAACGGAAGCGGGCGCAGGACGGCCGCGAGGCTAGAAGAGCCAGTACGGTCAAACGTTGAGTTTTCAGTGGGCTGAAAGCCAGGACGATCCGGGGCAGGCCCCCGCAAAAAGAAAAAGGGCAAGTTGTGTGAGCCACAACTAGCCCTAGAAACATCATACCAGATCAGAAGCCTTTTGCAAGACCTATTTTTGTCATGCAAGGCGGTTGTCGCGCTCATCGAAAGTTGCCCCGCAAAGGCTTGGACAGTTTTGAGTGTGAGTCACATGACTTGCCGCGAAGGTTTATACAAAGATGGCTGAAGTTTCGCCACCTCTGCATGACAAGCAACGTCCCATGGATAGTGCCCACCCTTGTCGGGCCAGAGGCATTGCCACACTGGGAACGCATCCTGCTCATAAAACCATTGAGCCCAGCAGACATACTCACTGTACTGGCTTAGATGCACGGCCCGAAAACAGCATTTCACGTTGTTTGCCAAGATATCGGCATAGTCAGTGTCTAAGTCGAATTTGCGGCCAGATTTTAGTGCGTTGCCGATTTCATTGATGATTCGGATGGCGATGTCCGCCTCCAGACCACAGAGAATAACCTCTGGATTGCTAAAGCGCATGAAGACCCGTTGAATAGGAAAACCATTCCTGCTTGTCTTGGGAGTCGGAGCGCGGGGCGACAGCCATCGCGTGCCACCCATACTTATCGATGATCTCTAGGAATTTGGCGTCGGCGCGCGAGAAGCCCTCTCGCTTTGTAGGATCCAGCATTTCCTCGATCTCCTGGTGAGGTTTAAAGTTTAGACAGTTCGCGCATGCGCTTGGGCTAGTATGGCTATAGATTATCACTCTCGGCCCTACGACGAATCGCACGCAGCCACATCACGCGAATCAGCGCACTTCCGGGATAGATGGTTCGCCAATACCCAGCAAATTTCCTTTTCGCCGAAGCGTCCGTCGCATAGATGCGCGTCTCCGTCGTCAAAAGTGTTTCACCTTTGGTTGCATCCTCGACGCGAAAATTGATCGCCGCAAGCGCAAATCCCGGCGCGTGCAGTGCTTTGAAATCCTCCGGCGTGGGCTTCTTATCTTTGTTCGGCCACCATCCGGGCGGAGCCACAACTAGCGTGCCCAGCACAAGTTCACGGTCGGGCTCTTCCGCGAGTTTCATGAATCCTGCGCGTGTCGCGACGGCCAGGATCGGCTCATGCGGTGGCGGATTCAGAATGCTTTCCGGCCCAGGCCGCCCAAATCGCCGGATCCACGTCAGCGTGCGGAAAAACGTAATCTCATTCGCAGTCACCTCGCGAATCGCCACGAAAACGCGCTCGCGTGGCGCCGCAATCCGGATCGTATGAGATTCCGCGAATTGATACTCCGGCACAAAGTCGTCAAGAATCGTCGTCTTCTCTGCGATTTTCTTTTCGGGCGCCGGCAAAATAACACCGACCAAGAAAACGACAACTCCGCTCAACAACACAGCAACGCCATACGGCCGGCTAGTGATTCCGATCAATGTCCATGGGCGAACAACGGAAACGGCCCCGAGAAAAGACGTTGCGAGGGCTACATATATGAGGATCGTCCCAACTAGATTCATTGCGGGAGACTTCGAGCTATAGCTTGAAAAGTTCGCGCATGCGCTTTATTTGCGAGCGGCTTACGGGAATTTCGGTGTGCTTTTTGTCGTCCATTTTCAGCATGTAGGTGGAGTTGAACCAGGGTAAAACTTCCTTGATGTGATGGATGTTCACCAGGAACGAGCGGTGCGGCTTCCAGAATGATTCGGAATCCAGGGCGGCATCCAACTCGTCCAGCGTCCGGTAATTCGAGATTCCCTCGGCATCCCGCGAAATTACCGAGATGGTCCCGCCATCAATCGTTCCAAAAACGATGTCTTCGCCGTCCACCAGCAACAGCCGCTGCTGGGACTTCACCAACACTTTGACCGGCGGCGGTGAAGAACTCTGCTTCGCTGCACCCAACTGGCTGACGAGTTGCTCCAGCCGCTCCGTGGCGGAAGTCTGCGTCTCCAGCATTTTTCGCGCGCGGGTAATGGCTTTGGCGATGCGCGCCTTGTCGAAGGGCTTCAGGACATAGTCGACGGCGTTCACGTCGAAGGCTTGCACAGCGTACTGGTCAAATGCCGTAGCAAAAACTACGTGCGGCATTTTCATTTTTCGTTCGACGATCTTTTTCAAAACCCCAAAGCCGTCCAGTCCGGGCATCTTCACGTCCAGAAAGACCAGGTCTGGTGAGTGTTCCTTGATCAGCGAAACGGCTTCCACGCCGTTCTTTCCCTGACCGATCACATTGATCTCAGGGAAGCCTTTCAAGAGAAACGCCAGCTCGTCCCGAGCGGGCTTCTCGTCATCGACAATAATCGTGTTTATGGGCATTCAGCAGGACAGGCTCTTGCCTGTTCCCCCTTCTATGGTGAACCCAGACGCCGAGTATAGGCGCACCCTATCTCCGCAAGCAAATAAGACCTCCCTTCAGCCTGGAGGTGGCGAAATTCCCTTTTCCCGGTATCATGGGCTTCGACAGAGCCGAACAGGGACGAAAATGTGAAGAAATCCGTAGATAAAAGAGCCGGGAAGACGGCACAGGTGCTCAGCAGCACCACCATTTACGAAGGGGCGGTCTTTGGGATTCGCCGCGACGAGGTCATTGAACCTAGTGGCGTCCGCGCGACCCGCGAGGTGATCACCCATCCTGGTTCCGTGGTCGTCCTTCCCGTCCTGCCGGACGGGAAAATCCTGCTCATCCAGCAGTACCGGCACGCTACACGACAGTATTTATGGGAGTTAGTCGCGGGGCGCATGGATCCTGGCGAAACGCCCAAAGTGGCCGCGGCCCGCGAACTGATCGAGGAAACTGGCTATCGTGCGAAGCGTCTGCGGGTCTTCCTGGATGTTTTCCCGACCCCCGGTTTTCTCGAGGAGCGAATGTTTATCCTGCTCGCCGAAAGGCTGACCGCGGGCGAAGCGGAGCCTGAGGAGGATGAGAAAATAATTTCCCGTGCTTATAGCCGGAAGCAACTGGAAGGCATGATCCGAGGCGGGAAACTGCGGGACGCCAAATCCATCGCGGGAATCCTCTTTTATTTCCGGTTCCTCGCCGCGCAAAACCGGCGCAGGAAATAGGTTTCCTTAAACCGATTTTGTGGCGGGCATAAGCCTACTTTTTTTTAGTAGAGGAGGCGATTGTCCTATTGACTGGGCATTCGATTCTGGTACACTCCGCGCGATTCGTATCTTTAACAGCGTTAGGGTTACGCGCCTGGCGCTGCGGAGCGAAATCTCGAGACCCTGTCAGGAGGGCAATCGAAGTGCAAGGAACCGTAAAGTGGTTTAATAATTCCAAGGGGTACGGCTTCATCGGGCGCGATGATGGCCCAGACGTTTTCGTCCATTATTCCGCGATTGCCGGCGATGGCTATCGCACCTTGCAAGAAGGAGACCCGGTCGAATTCGAAATTGTCCAGGGGCCGAAAGGCCCCCAGGCGGCCAACGTCGCAAAGGCTGCTGGTTGAAGCAGTAAGCAATTCTCCGGCCGGCAGGAACGCGCCCCCTGCCGGCCTTTTTTTTTTCGAATCCAGCCGGGCGAGCCCACCGCGTCAATGGGGCGCATTCGATTTCGTTGGCTCTGCTCGATAAATTGTGGGATGACCGGGTATTGCGGCGCCGAGGCCGGCGCCTCCCGCCAAGCCTACCACTGCGCCGACGGCGACCTCGGCGCCACGTCCTATCCCACATAAGTTGAACGAAGTATTTGAATTGGAACATCTCGATGCTGCGGCGGCGATTCCCGCGCCCGCTCCGGCAGCGACGACGCCAAGGACAAGAGCGTTGCGGAGCCGATGGCTCTTGTCGAGCACCGTGACGCGCGCGACGCTTTCTTTGCGAATGCCGATGTCGTTTGATCCTTCGTGCAATTGAATCGCTTCCTCGGTGACGGTCGAGAAAGTGCCGACGTGCTTCTTCATTCCAGTCTCTATCAGCTCGATCTTCTCACCAGAGCGAAGACCGTACAGCGCCTTCCAATCGTCCTTCTTGTCTTGGGCACGTAGCGAGCACGGAATGAGAATCAGAAAACACGCCAACGCAGCATTGCGCATATTTAAACCTATCCCCTTTTTATTTACACCAATCAGGAATCGTCTCGACAAGCTGGACGTGCCAGGCAAACCGGTCTTCAGTTCTTGTTCTCATGGGCTTCCGTATTGTTAGTCACCTCAGCGGATATCTTCTTCTATTCGGATGCAGGACCGTACGCGCCTCTACTTGGGCTTTCCGAAGTGCCACATTATCGCCGCTTTGAATTCAACCACCGAATAGCGCCGCCCCGTTTCCACCGAAATGATGTTGCGAACATCGCCGAGGCTGCCAGCGGCGTAATCGACAATCGGTGCCAGCCCGAAATTCTCTGTTAATGGGATCTCGTAGCCGACACCGGCTGTCCAGGACCACCCGCTGCTGTTAAATCCCCCGGGGCCGTTGTTTTGATAGAGCGCCAGTCCCGGCCCGGCGCGGAGGAATAAAGGTGTCTTCCGGATCGGGAACGCATCGACTACCACCAACACGTTACTAACGCTCTCCCCGACCGCGGGATTGTTGAGATTGAACGATTGCAGGAGCCAACCGTTCAACTCCAGCCCGATGCGAGCCCGATTGCCGAGGCTGTGACCACCCAGAAACCCGAGCGCAAACGCCGGGTTGCGTGTCCCGCTGAACTGGTCAGAGGTGAGCTTGATCTGCCCATCTCCGAGCTCGAACCCGAGCCACCAGGGCCGAACGGTCCGCTCTTCCCTTCCACGCGGTGGACTGACGGAACTTGCGATCGGCACCATCAAACCCGGTAGTCGGCGGCTGTGGAGCACTACGTCACCTTCTTTAGCCGCTTTAGCCGATAGTTCTTCCGCAAGCTCGGGAAATAACGCCAGCTTCACCCATTTCCCCTGGGCGTAGGTGGCGGGCGCTGTCAGAATCAGGCAGGCAATCAAAGCGCAGAGGCACGCGCGGGCCGGACCACTTGGCCTAGGCATCGTTCCCCCGTTCAGCGTCAATTTCACGGGCTCATTGACTCTTTTGCTCCACACGAGTTCAGCACGAAGCTCTTCGCCATCGAGAAGCTGGAGAAAATGGCAATCGGCACGGACCAGGCGACGAAAATGGAATGAACGACAGGACCGGCACGCTTCCCGCCGCTTGAGAACTGGCTACGAAACGCTGCCGCGGCTTGTCCCAACGCAAGGAGAGCGAGATATCCTTGCCCTCAGCGACAGTTCCCAGAGAGGTTTTCCCGATGAATTGCCCATCCGCCTGAAGAAGAACCGATACAAGGAACTCCTTCGAGCCAACCACTCTCTCGAGAATCAGGAAGGCTTGCACTTCCAGCCGATGACTTGCGCCGCTATCTTTCAACGAGAACTCCTCTCTATGGCTTCTGGATTGGATTAGGGGTGGCCAGGTAGCCGTGCTGGCCAGAGAGAAAATAATCGCCTATGATCTGGCCCGCTTCATTCACGCGATTGGCACGCGTTTGGACCGCACCAGGGAAATCTAGGGAGCTAAAACTCCCTCCGACCAGCGTGAACCCATGGAGCAACCCATTGTTGTCGTCATAGATCCCGACGATTTGTTCGTTCGCGCTGATGCTGAAGGTAGCGCTCAGATCAAAAGCGCCGGGAAAGTCAATGGTCGTGAAATTGCCCGCGCTAAGAAGAAAGCCGTGTGAAATCCCAGAGGCATCGCCGAAATTGCCCACGATTTGTCCGCGGTCGTTGATCGATCCGACGACGGTGCCTACGGCACCGGGAAAGTCGATCGTCGTGAAATTGCCCGCGCTAAGCAGAAAACCGTGGAGGTTTCCCGCAGAGTCGCCGTAAGCTCCGACGACTTGGCTCCGGTCATTCAACCCCTGAAGAATCGTGGAGGTAGCACCGGGAAAGTCCAAGATCGTGAAGGCCCCGCGGTTTAGCAGGTAGCTGTGACGCACGTTGCCGTTGTCCAGAAAGTGGCCACCGATGACGCCAAGGTTGTTGATGGCTATGCCGCGCGTCAGCACCGACCCCGGCGGATCGAAGCTTGTGAAAGCTCCCTGGCTTAGCAGGTACCCATGGGGCACACCCCTTGAGTCTCGATAATCCCCCACAATGTCGCCTTGATCGTTGAGCCCCGTGGCGCGAGTCCCATTGGCCCCCGGGAAGTTGAAGGCGGTGAAGCTGAAAGATCCGCTTACCGCCGCGGCGGGCGCCGTACTGGTGGTGTTCGTGGACGTTTGGGCTAGAGCTATAGCAACAGAAAGGACAACCAGAACCAAAACTGCTGGAATTTTATATTTCAAGGTTTCTTCTCCTTCTTCACCGAATTTGGGATAACGGACGGCCGCGGCTATTGCTGTTCCCCTGTTTGCCGCAACCGCCCAAAATCTCACACGTCGCGATGCGAAACTGCCTCTACTGAGCGTCATAAGTCACTGTGCGATGTAGGCGTTGTCGAACAGCGTGTCTACGATTACGGTATGGGCACGGCGTCGCCAGTGAGCAGGTTGCCGCATTGCACACTAGTCGCATTGGCAATGTTGGCTCCGCCCGTTATCACCGATTTCGAATCGCAGAACAGATCCGTCCCGTTCCCAGTGATCTGGGTCAAGGGACTCGTCCCCGTCCCCACTGCGACTGTGGACAGATTGGCTACAACCAAACCACCGTGACTGCTCCCTGTAATGCTCGAACCGGCCAGGCTCGCATGAGAGTTGTTGCTCACGAGGACGCCCTGGCCTTGGCTGCCCGAGATGACTAGGTTGGCGCCAGCGCTCAGCGTGCCGCCATCGGAAACCCACACGCCCGCAGTGTTCCCACCCCAGGGCTGGCCGGGATTGGTGATGCGGAGCTTGGTGTCGCCCAGGTTGAGCAAGGAGCCACTTCCAACCGAAACGCCATTGAAGTTGGTCCCGGCGGGACTCTCGATTACCACATCATTTGGCATGATAACGGGAAAGTAGGAATTGAAGCTTTGTATATCGACGCTCCCGCTTCTCGAGATGTCGATGCCGTGCTGCATGTTGCGAATGGTGGTGTTTTGCATGGTGACGTGTCCCGAGGCGACAAACAGGCCCACATGCCAGGGCGCGCCTGTTGAATTCTCAAACAGGCAGCTCTCAATGTGCACGTCGGAGATGTCGACGACGCCAACGGTGGCAAACCCGGGGTCGCGGGCGGTCACGCGCGCGAGCGACACCTGGCTGCTCTCGAAGACAAAAATCCCAAACGCGCTGGCGCCGTCGACGGTCAGGTTGCGGAGCTGGACATCGATACTGTTCCTTCCAATTCCGATGTCCCCCAATGCGGATGCGCCGGAGTGAATGGCGAACCCATCGACGGTGATACTGCGCGAAGCCTCGATCAATAAGACATCTATAAGGAGGCCGTTGCCTGGATCTTTGCTGGGCTGCTGTAAAGTGGCACCCGGCAGGCCTTTCAGGGTGAGGCCCTCGAATCCGTTGACCTGGACGAATTCGGTGCAGGTCCCCTTCACCAAAACGGTGACCGGGGAGTGCTTGTCAAGTCTGGAGAGGGTGCTATTGAGCGACTGGCCCTGGTCGCAATTCACGACGACTAGACCAGCCGTAACACTGCTGCCTGTGACGGTCTGGGCGCTTGCGCCCAGAGCAGTCAAACCAATCATGATCGACAGAATGCAGATGCGCTTCATCGCAAGCCTCCTGACGGATTCAGATTTTCGAATGTTGACCCTGCGTGAAGCCTAAGGAGCATTCCCTGGCAGGGCAAGCGACAAGGAACGACAATTGGGAAGCGACGCAGTTTGTCGCGTGTCTAAGGGATGAGCCCGGGGATTGCAATCCGTCAATGCATCACCTAACATGCGCATAAGTCCTTCAACCAACGGCGCTTAAAGAATGACGCATAACGAGCCTCCTTCCACGACCCCCCGTGGCGAATTGCGACCAGACAACTTCCTGGACTCATGGAAAGAAATAGCTGCTTATCTTGAGAGGGAGGTGCGCACTGTCCAGCGATGGGAAAAGAAGGAAGGCCTCCCCGTCCACCGGCAAATCCACGAAAAACTGGGTACGGTGTACGCCTATAAATCAGAGATCGACGCGTGGTGGAGAGAGCGCAGCGCAAAACTTGCGTCGAAGTCAGAAAATGGTGACGCGGTCGAAGGGCCTCGCGTTGTCTCATGGCCCGCCAGCACGCCGGAGATACAGCATGAAGAACCCACTGCCGCGACTCGATCGCGCTGGCTCTGGGGCCTGGCTGCGGTCGTAGCTGCATCAGGACTATTGGCGCTGCTCGTTCTGGCCAATGAATGGGGACTCCGGGACAAACTGAAGCACCTTCTCATCCGGGGCGCTCCGACACCGATTCGCTCGATTGCCGTCCTGCCACTTGAAAACCTTACAGGAGACACTTCGAGAGACTACTTTGCCGACGGAATGACCGATGCACTGATCACCGAGCTCGGCAAAGTCAGCGCGCTGCGCGTGATTTCACGGACATCCTCTTCGCGGTACAAAAACTCCAAGAAACCGCTCTCCCAGATTGCCCGCGAGCTGAAGGTCGATGGAATCGTGGAAGGCGCGGTGGTACAGTCGGCGGGACGTGTGCGGATCAACGCTCAGTTGATTTACGCCCAAACAGACTTGTACCTGTGGGGCCGCAGCTACGAGCGAAACATGAGCGACGTTCTGGCGCTGGAGGACGAAGTGGCGCGGGCCATAACCCAAGAGATCCGAATCAAGGTAACGGCGCAAGAGCAGGGGCGTCTGAGTAACGCCTCGGCGGTAAATCCAGAGGTCTATCAGCTCTACTTGAAGGGCCGCTTTTTCCTGGAAAGGCGAACGGAAGCGGGGATGAAAAAGGCCGTGGAGTGCTTCGAGGAAGCGTTACAGAAAGATCCGAATTCAGCTCTGGCCTATTCCGGGCTGGCCGATTCCTATGGTTTGCTCGGTAGTTTCAGTTTCCTTTCGCCGAAAGAGGCCTACCCGAGAGCGAGAGCTGCAGCGATGAAAGCACTCGAGCTCGACGACACGCTTGCGGAAGCCCACGCGGCACTTGCAATTACTGTAGACGGCGATTTTGAGGAACAAGAGAAACATTTCAAACGCGCCATTGAACTCAACCCCGGCTACGCCACCGCTCATCATTGGTATGCCAGGGATCTGTCAAGGATGGGCCGCGTAGACGAAGCTCTGAAAGAGATCCTGCGAGCCCAGGAGCTGGATCCGCTATCGCTCATCATCAACGACAATGTGGGAGAGGTGTATGGGTGGGCGCGCCAATACGACAAAGCCATCGAACAACTTCGCAAGACGTTGGAGATGGACCCTAATTTCGCACGGACGCACCTGGACCTTGGAGTAACTTACGAATATAAGGGGATGTTCGACGAAGCGATTGCGGAGTTTCAGAAAGCGCGAGAGCTGGGTGGAGAGAATTGGCCGGAACTGCGGGCGCCGCTGCAACGCGCCTATGAGGCTTCCGGTTATCGAGGCTATTACCAGGAGCAACTTCGCTTGCTGAAAGAGCGCTCCAAAAAGAGTTACGTTGCTCCGGTGGCCATAGCAATAATCTATGCGCGGCTCGGTGATAAAGAAAGCGCCTTCACCTGGTTGGAAAAGGCCTATCGGGAGCGGAGCGGCCTCTTTTTCATAGAGGTGGAGCCGGTCTTCGATCCCATGCGTTCCGACCCGCGCTTCCGCGACCTGCTTGATCGCGCCGGCCTGCCGGAATAATACCGACTGGTCGCAAAACATCGGCGTCTCATGCTTTCCCTGGGGTCTCAAAGGGCCTTTACGGTTGTCCCCGACCGCAATTGCTCTTCTCAGCGTCACTGCAGGGTCTATAATTGCCGATCATGGACAATAAACAGATTGCACGAATCCTGCGGGAAACGGCACAACTCCTGGAAATTGACGGCGCCATCATCGGACGCTATCGCAGCTATGAAAAGGCCGCCGAACTGATCGACGCGCTACCGGAATCCATCGAGCAGCTGGTCAAGGAACCGGAAAAACTGAAGGAACTTCCGGGAATCGGCGACCGCATGGCGGAGCACCTGCAAGAAATCGTGAAGACCGGCGACTACGCGCTACGTAAAAAACTTCTGAAGAAGTACCCGGCGACAATTCTGGATTTGCTGCAACTGCAGTCGCTGGGCCCGAAGAAAGTGGCCTTCCTGTGGTCCAACTTTAAGGCCGCCACCGTGGCGGACGTAGAGAGGATTGCGAAAGAAGGAAAACTGCGGGACCTTCCTGGCTTTGGCGAAAAGAGCGAACAAAATATTCTGAAAGCAGTGGAAGTCTTCAAAAAATCCACTGGACGATTTCACACTAATACCGCCGAAGAAGCGGCGGCAGCGATCAGCGCGCATATTGAAAAGGCGGGAAAGGCGGTGGAGTCCGTTACGCCAGCGGGGTCGTTGCGGCGGGGCAAAGAAACCGTTGGCGATCTCGATCTGCTCGTGACTCTTGCCGACGGCCACACGTCGCAGAAGCGCGTGGACGCGCTTGCCAAACACATTCTGACATTTCCGGGCATTGACCAGACGCTAGCGCATGGGGAAAACAAGGTCAGCTTTACACTGGAGAATGGGTTGCAGGTGGACGTGCGCCTGCTCGAGAAAGAAAACTTTGGGGCAGCGCTGCTTTACTTTACCGGCTCAAAAGAGCACAACGTCGCGTTGCGCGGCCGCGCCAATGACATGGGACTTACCCTCAATGAATATGCCCTGGCTACCTTGAAAGGGGAAAAGCGGGTCGCTGGGCGCACTGAAGAAGAGATCTACTCGAAGCTGAAGCTGGATTACATTCCGCCGGAATTGCGCGAGAATACCGGCGAAATCGCCGCTGCCGAACACCACAAGCTACCACATTTGGTCACCCTGAAAGACGTGAAGGGCGACCTGCAGATGCACAGCACAGCGAGCGATGGAAAGAACTCGATTGAGGAGATGGCGGAAGCTGCGCGGGAACTCGGCCACCTCTACATCGCCATCACCGACCACTCGAAAGCCGTTACGGTCGCCAATGGGCTGGACGAAAAGCGGATGGCAACGCATATCAAGAAGATTCACGCCGCCAGCGACAAAGGCCTGGGCATTCGAGTTCTCGCTGGCGCCGAAGTCGATATCCTCAAAGACGGTTCGCTGGACTACTCGGACGAAATTCTTGCGCAACTCGACGTGGTGGTGTGCTCAGTCCACTCCTACTTCAACCTCGACCGCGCGGCCATGACGAACCGCATGCTGGCAGCCATCGAAAATCCCTTCACGCAGATCATCGCGCACCCCACCGGACGTCTGCTGCTCCGCCGCGATCCTATCGACTACGACATGGAAAAGGTGCTGGAGGCGTGCGCGAAGCACGGCGTGGCGATGGAGTGCAACTCGTATCCTGACCGTCTCGACCTGAAAGACGTTTATCTCCGCATGTGCAAGGAGCGCGGCGTCAAGGTGGTCATCTCGACCGATTCCCACAACACGGCAAACCTCGCGTTCATCCGCTACGGGGTCACCATGGCGCGCCGCGGCTGGCTCGAGAAGAAGGATGTCATCAATACCCTGCCCGCCGCCGAGTTCCTGTCCGCCCTGCGGCCTAAGCCGGGGGCTGCCCGTACAGGAGGCCAGAAGAAGCGGGCGGCGAAGGGAGACTGAGGCTGGTCCGGGTCTGGAGGATGCTTCCGAGCCAGGGAACCTTTCTACCCTTGCTATCGTATCTATGGACAGAACGGCATTTTACGGAGGTATTGGATATGAACCCGCTTCCCCACGCCTCGGCCGCTGTCCGGCTGGGAATCGCCTGCGCAGCGCTTTTGGCAGCTTCCGCGGCCGCAGCAAGCGCCGAGGACGTCACCAAGTCGTTTGCCGTGTCTGGACGCGCCAGTGTGCGCGTGGAAACCAATGACGGCAGCGTGCGGGTCACTTCGAGCGACGCGAAACAAGTGGAATTTCGCGTGGAGTACCAGGGCTACGAGTTAGGCAAGAATTTGCGCGTCGACGCTCATCAAGATGGCAACAAGGTTGAGCTGACGGCGCGCATCACCGGTCATTGGGGCTTCTCCTTTGGCCACAATTCACGGCAACTTCACATTGAAGTCCGCATGCCCCGCGAAGCCGACTTGCAGGTGGAAACGGGCGACGGGTCCGTCCAGGCAGAATCCATCAATGGGACGGTGAATGTGCATACGGGCGATGGGTCCGTGAAAGCCTACTCGCTAAGCGGCAGCATCGATCTTCACACCAACGACGGCAGCATAACCGTTGAAAGGCTCAAAGGTGAGATGCGCTTACGCACGGGCGACGGCTCGATTGAAGCTCGTGAACTGGACGGCAAGGTGGAGGCCGATTCAGGAGATGGGCATATCCGCATTGCCGGCCGGTTCGATGCGCTTAACGTGAAGACTGGGGACGGCAGCGTGGACACACGCGTTCTGCCGGGCTCCAAGATGGCTACGAGCTGGACCATCCGAACCGGGGACGGAAGCGTGGACCTAGTGCTCCCATCCGACTTCCAGACGAATATCGATGCCAGCACCGGCGATGGCCACATCAGTCTAGGCATCCCGGTCACGGTGGAAGGAACCTTTAGCAACTCGCAGATTCACGGCAAAATGAACGGTGGCGGCCAGCCGCTGACCATCCATACGGGCGATGGTTCTATCCGGTTGAGCAAAACCTAGCGCGGAGCACAGTCTAGGGCAAAGCGAGCGAAAGTTCGGCACCCCTAGTTCCAGTACTCGATAGCTGTGAGCTTTCACCCACAGGTGTCCATTCTTGAGGATTTCTTTTCACACTTTCAGACTTGTAACCTATTGAAAACAAATAATGTAACTCTGGCGTCTGGCATGCATCTCATTTACGTAGTTCTTCAGGAGAGATGCTGTGATCGTCGTTGCGCTGCTCGCCGCCGTCATTTTGTTGGTGGCGGTCACCTTTATCAGTTCCATCGATTTGTCAAACACCCGCCGGCACTGATACCCATTCTTCAAAAACAGCTTGGTGGATAACACTGAGCCCTCGGCTCAGTACCATGTATGGGGAGGCAGAACCATGTTCCTAACGACTTCCCCGTGGCTGATCGGAGCCGAAGGTCGTCAAGCGCAAAAAACCAGTGATCTGCGGGAGCGACCCGATGAGTGAAATCCTGTCAGTTGCCCAGGTCGAAGAACTGTCCCATCTTGCGGAACTTCTCGTAGCGGGCATCAAGAAGGTCCCGAATGGGTTGATTCGTCAGCGACACCAGCTGGCGGTCCAGCACTTCATCCAGAAAGCGCGCTGTCGCTTCATGGTCGGTGTGCGCGCCGCCTTCCGGCTCGGCCACGATCTCGTCAACGATCCCGAGCTCTTTCAAATCCTTAGCGGTAATCTTCATGGCCGCGGCCGCGGTTTCGGCTTTCGTCGAATCCCGCCAGATGATCGAGGCGCACCCTTCAGGCGAAATCACAGAGTAAAAGCTGTTCTCGAGAATGTTGACGCGATCGCCGACAGCGATGGCCAGCGCACCGCCAGAGCCGCCCTCGCCGGTAACGGTGACGATCACCGGTACCGGCAACCGCGCCATTTCTCGAAGATTCCGCGCGATGGCTTCGCCCTGGCCGCGCTCTTCCGCATCAATTCCCGGGTACGCGCCGGGAGTATCAATGAATGTAAGAATGGGCCGGCCAAACTTGGCAGCGAGCTGCATCACGCGCAGCGCTTTGCGGTAACCCTCGGGTTTGGGCTGGCCGAAATTGCGAACCAGCCGCTGCTTCGTGTCGCGTCCTTTTTGGTGGCCGATGATGGCCACAGGGCGCCCATGAAATTTTCCCAAGCCCGTGATGATGGCTCTGTCGTCCGCGTACGCCCGGTCGCCGTGCAACTCTATAAAATCCGTGAAGAGCAAGGCAATAAAATCCAACGTGTAAGGGCGCTGCTGGTGGCGCGCGATTTGCGCGCGCTGCCACGGTCCCAGGTGAGTGTAAAACTCGCGCCGTAATTCCGCGACTTGCTCGCGGATGCGTTGTACTTCCACGTCGGCATCCGCATCCCCCGCCAGGTGGCGCAACTCCTCGACATCTTTTTCCAAGCGCTCGATTTCCTTCTGGCGATCGGCCTCTTTCGAATCGTCCAACCGCGGTACGGCGGCTTTGATCTTGTCTTTTGCTCTCATTCCAGCACCGCTCGAACGGCTGGGTTGCCACAGATCTGGTGGATTGCTTCGACCAATTCGGGCGTGGTGTTGACACGTTGCTGCGCCTGAAGCACGGCCACCGCTCCATCCGGGGAGCACAATTCGAACACCACCTGGCATGGTCCCGGAGAAGCGGCAAATAAATCTTCCATGCGGTCGAGAGCGTCTTCGCTCAGCGATTGCATATCGATTCGAACGCGAAGCTCGCTGGACGCGGCACGCTCAGCGATTTCGTCGAGCCGGCGTGCCTCCTGGAGGGAGAGCCGCGTGCCCGCTTCCTCCACCTGTACGCGAACTTTCAAGAGCAGCGGATTGCCCGGCTTCAAGACCGGCTCCAGGCGGGCGAAGCTTTCCGGAAAGGCGAGGAGTTCCTGAACTCCGGTCATGTCCTGAATAGTGAAGATGGCCCAGCGAGCGCCTTTTTTAGAACGCATGGGACGCGTGCCGACGATCAACGCAGCGACGGTGATTTCTTTTCCGTTTCGCTGGTCTTCCACCTGATCGAGGGAAACTGTTTTCAAGTCTATCAGGCGGGAGGCGTATTTTGCCAAAGGGTGGCCGGAAACATAAAAACCGAGCATGGCGTATTCGCTGGCGAGGCGTTCTTCTTCGCTCCAGGGTGCGGCCTCGCGTAATTCAAATGGCATAGGCGCGGGGGCGGCGGCGGTTCCAAACAAACCGTGCTGGCCTGATTCGCGCGTCCGGGAGGCACGCTGTAGTGCGGAGACGGCATCGTCCACAGACGCAAGCATGGATTCGCGCGGACCAAGTGAATCGACGGCCCCGGACTTGATGAGGCTTTCAAACACGCGCTTATTCAGAAAACGCGACTCGATGCGTTCGCAGAAATCGTAAAGCGATTTGAATTCACCCTGGCTGAGGCGTGAATCACGAATCGCTTTGGCGGTGTTTTCGCCAACATTCTTGATCGCGGCGAGACCGAAACGAATCGACTCTCCAACGGGCGTGAAGTAGAGATCGCTCTCATTCACATCGGGCGGGAGAATGGAAATGCTCATGCCGCGCGCTTCATTGATATATTTCACGACTTTCTCGGTGTTGCCGGCTTCCGAGGTCAAGAGAGCGGCCATGAATTCGACGGGATAATGCGTTTTCAGATAAGCCGTCTGATAAGCGAGCAAGGCGTAGGCGCAGGAGTGCGACTTGTTGAAGCCGTAGCCGGCAAACTCCTCCATCAGGTTGAAGATGCGCTCGGCTTTTTTCTCCGGGATTTTGTTGACGGAGCAGCCGGTCATGAACTTGGCGCGCTGCGCGGCCATCTCTTCCTTCTTCTTCTTGCCCATCGCGCGGCGAAGGATGTCCGCTTCGCCAAGCGAAAAACTCGCCAGAAGATTGGCGATTTGCATCACCTGTTCCTGGTACAAAATGACGCCGTAAGTTTCCTCGAGAATATCTTTCAATTGCGGAAGTTCGTAGCTGACCTTGGTCTTGCCCTGTTTGCGGTTGATGAAATTGTCGATCATGCCGCCCTGGATGGGGCCGGGACGATACAGCGCATTGAGCGCGGTGAGATCTTCGATGCGCGTCGGCTGGTAACGGCGGAGAATATCGCGCATACCGTGGGATTCGAACTGGAAGATGGCGGTCGTATCTCCACGAGCGAAGAGTTTGTAGGTCTCGACGTCGTCCAAAGCAAGATTGTCGATGTCGACTTTCGCTCCGCGGTTCTGTTCAATCATGCGCACGGTGTCATGAAGCACCGTGAGTGTCGTCAGGCCAAGAAAATCCATTTTAAGAAGGCCGATGCGCTCGAGCGCATTCATGTCGTATTGCGTGGTGATTTCATCGCGGTTGGACTTGTAGAGGGGAACGATGTCGGTGAGCGGCCTCGGCGAGATCACCACGCCAGCGGCATGCGTGGAAGCGTGTCGCGACAATCCTTCGAGGCGCAACGCCACGGCCATCAAATCCTTGAGCCGCTCATCGCTATTGATGGCGGACTTGAGCTGTGGGGCTTCTTCCAAAGCGTCTTTCAACTCGATGCCGAGTGTGGTGGGTATGAGCTTGGCAAGGCGGTCGACCTCCCCGTAGGGAATGTCCATGGCACGGCCGACATCCTTGACCGCCGCTTTCGCGGCCATCGTTCCGAAAGTGATGATTTGTGCGACATTTTCGCGCCCGTACTTTTGGGTCACGTATTCGATCAACTCGCCACGCCGCCGCATGCAAAAGTCAATGTCGATATCGGGCATGGAGACGCGCTCGGGGTTCAGGAAGCGCTCGAAGAGCAGGTTGTACTGTAAAGGGTCCACGTCGGTGATGCGCAAGGCGTAGCTCACGAGGCTGCCTGCCGCTGAACCGCGCCCCGGTCCGACGGGAACGTCTTGCGCGCGAGCGTAGTGGATAAAATCCCAGACGATCAAGAAGTAGCCCTCGTAACGCATCTTCTTGATCATTTCAATTTCGGAGGTCAAGCGGCTCTCGTACTCGGCCAGCGAATTCCGCAGGAATCCCTGCTTCGCCTGGCGCTCGAGCTGCGGAATACGGGCCGCAAATCCCTGGCGCACCACCGATTCAAAGTAGCTCGCGGAGGTGTGCCCTTCAGGGACTTGGAACTCCGGGAACGGATTCGGGATACGCTCTACTTTGACGTTGCAGCGGGCGGCAATGTCCACGGTACGGCTCAACGCTTCAGGAATCTCGCCAAAAACTTGCGCCATCTCCGCGGCGCTCTTGAAATAAAACTGGTCGGTCTGGAACTTCATGCGATTGGTGTCGCTCATGGTCTTGCCGGTCTGGATGCAAAGCAGCACTTCCTGGGCGTGAGCGTCGTCGTGATGGAGGTAATGGCAATCGTTAGTGGCGACCAGGGGGATACCAGTCTCTTTCGAAAGGCGGACAAGTTCGCGGTTGACATCTTTCTCGATCGGCAGTCCCTGATCCTGAATCTCGAGGAAGAAATTTCCCTTGCCGAAAACATCGCGCAAGCGGTAGGCATTCTCGCGCGCCTGATCGTACTTCTGATCCACAACCGCTTCCGTCACTGGGCCGCGAAGGCAGGCCGAAAGCGCGATCAAGCCTTTGCTGTGTTTGGCGAGCAAGTCGTAGTCAATGCGCGGGCGGTAGTAGAAGCCCTCCAGGAAACCGGCGGAAACCAGTTTGATTAAATTGTGATAGCCCTCGAGCGACTCGCAAAGGAGCACGAGATGATTCGAGCCGCGCATGCCGGGTTCTGCATCGCCGCGATCCTGGCCGTTGCCGCTGCTTGCTTTTTCGCCGCGGTCGTGGCGGCTGCCCTTGGCCACATAGACTTCGCAGCCGATGATGGGCTTGACGTCGCGCTTACTCGCTTCGTAGAAGAAATTTGCCGCGGCGAAGAGATTGCCGTGGTCGGTGATGGCCACGGCAGGCATTTTCTGGCGGGACGCTTCATCCAAAAGCTCGGAGGTCTCGCAAGCCCCATCGAGCAGACTATAATCCGTATGAACGTGAAGATGAACGAACTGCGGCTGGCCCATGGAAGTCCATTTTAGAACTCTATAAGGAGATTTGCATCACGCATTCTGACGTTTCCCACAGGCGGCACGCGGCCGCCGAGCCGAGGCACTACCTGCGCCCGTGACTCTTTTTCTTGCCTGAGGCAGCGCTCTTGTCATGGGCAGCCGGGGCAGCGTGCTTTGCGTGGGGCTTTGCGTGGACAGGCTTGCCCTTGGCAGTTTGTTTCGCTTCGGCTTTTGCGGCCGCGTGCTTCTTATGAGCCGCGTCACCCATAGCTGCGGCAGCGTGGGCTTTGTCGGTGCCCTTTGCCGGCTTCTTTTCCTTTTCTTTTTTCTTCGGCTGTTCCTTGATGCCAGAAAGCTTGCGCAGGATTTTCTCGCGCTCTTCCTTGGTCTTGCCGCGGCCGGTCAGCTGCATGGCGAATACCTGTTCGACGACGGTATCGAACTTCGGTCCGCGCGCCATGCCAAGCGCTTCGAGCTCGGTGGCCACAATCGGAAGAGCGATGCGAATCGGGCGCCACTTGTTCAGAAAGGCGCGAATCTTCGAAAGGGCGGCCGATTTATTGGATTCGGCCATCAGGTAGGCGATCTGATCCAGCGGCATTTTTTCAAGGAACCGGAAAGCATCGACGGGAGCATTCATCTTTCGCCCCACGAGATCTTTCTGGGCCTCCAGCGCTTGTTCCTCAAAACTCAGCGCAGCTTCCACTTCGGCCGAGCGGAATCCGGCTTTCGAGAGGACGTTCGCCAATTCGCGGTCCTTTAATTTTCCCAGAATGGCGAGCAGCATCGGAGCGCCTAGACGCGGACGGAAACCGGCAGTGAACAGATCCTCGCGCACTTTCATCAGGCGCCCAATGGCGTCGTAAGCCGGATGCTTTTTCGCCAGCACGGGATTGACGGCCTTAAGGAGGTCGTGTTCTTCCCAGGCCTTCAGCACGACGGCCGGGCGTTCTTCGCGGGCCAGGGCGCGAAGCTCGCCGCCGGCGTCTTCCGGCGGAATGGTTTCCTGCAGATTGCGCTCGATGGCGAGGTCAAACCACTCCTGAGTGCGCTGCTCAACCTTGAAGCCCATGCGCGCCGCGTAGCGCAAGACTCGCAACAAGCGGACGGGCTGGTTGGTGAAGCTATGAATCGTGAGCGCTCGCACTTCGGCCCGTTCAATATCGGAGAGCCCGTTCGTGGGATCAAGCAGCAGGCCGCGCGAGGCGGGGTTCAGCGAAATGGCGATGGCGTTAAGGGAGAAATCGCGGCGGCGCAGATCTTCCATGATGGTGGACCAGCGAATCTCCGGGCGCGTTCCTGGGCGGACATAATGGTCGTCGCGTGCGGCGGAAATGCTGCCTTCACAGTCGCCGGCAAAGAGTACCTCGACGTGGCGATACTTTTCATCCTCGTGGAGAATTTTGGCGCCGCCCTTTTCGAGTTCGTGAGCGATCTTCGAGGGATTGCCCTCCACGGTGAAATCGAGATCGCGCAGCGAAGCGCCGGTGACGAGGTCGCGAACCGTTCCACCTGTCAGATAGACGTTGAATCCAAGTGCGGCGGAGAGTTCCTGCACGCGCAACATCACGGCGCGTTGTTCCGGCGAGAGCCGGCTTTCCAACAAAAACATATAGTCTGGCATTGCGCTCCTTCTGCTTCAGGGCATCCACGCTGACTGCCGCGGAGGCACCCGCAATGAGTCCCTGGCCTGCCGCGCTATGCACGCGGGTGATGCGCTTTGTAAATTTGCTTCAACCGCTCTTCGACGACATGGGTATATATCTGGGTGGTCGAAATGTCGGCGTGGCCGAGCATGAGCTGGACGGACCGGAGGTCCGCGCCGCGCTCCAGCAAGTGCGTGGCAAAACTATGGCGCAACATGTGTGGCGTAAGCGCCACGCGCAATCCTGCCAGCCGTCCATATGCCGAGAGAATCTTCCAGACTCCAACGCGACTTAACGATGCGCCTCGCCGATTCACGAATAACGCCGGGCTGCCCTGTACTTTGCCTAGCAACTTGGGCCGAGCGTCGCGGAGATACTTTTCGACAATGGCCAGAGCTTTTTTGCCCACGGGGACGATGCGTTCCTTGTCGCCTTTGCCGATGCAGCGCACACAGCCGACTTTTGCATCGAGATCCATGATGCGCAGCCCAATCAGCTCTGAAACCCGCAGTCCGGTCGAGTACAAGACCTCGAGCATGGCGCGGTCCCGCAGGCCGATGGGAGTTTTCACATCCGGCTGATCGAGCAGCCGCTCGACGTCCTCGAGACGCAGATAGCCCGGCAAATTACGCCGGATCTTCGGCGATTCAAGAGTGACGGAGGGGTCTTCCGAAATCAGTTCCTGGATCTGCGCGAAACGGAAAAAATTGCGCAGAGTGACCAGGTGGCGGGCCACGGTCTTGCTCTCAAGCTTCTGCCGATAAAGCCCGGCGAGGAAATCTACCAGATCGTCACGGCTAACTGCTGCGAGGCTGAGCTTGCGCTTGCGGGCAAATTCATCGAATTTCACGAGATCGTGCCGGTACGCGGACACAGTATTGGAAGAGAGCCCCTTCTCCACTCGCACGTGGGTTAAAAACGACGAGATGGACGCCGAAATTTCCATCAGCTCCCCATATACCCGTCACCGGCGCCAGCCGTGCGGCGCGTGGCAATGCCATAGACTTCCTCGATTTCATGACAGCGGAAGAGCCAGGCAAGCCCCAAATACAGGGCCGTGGCCCCGAGGATCAATCCGGCAAACACGAGAAGCTGCACAAGGAAGCGCGAGTGTATCGTAAACGTAGTGTAGTAGTTTCCGAACCAGCAGGCGACGCCCATAATGCCGGCGCATATGGAAATCTTGAAAAACGAACGGAGAATCTCCATCGTTCCCAGCGAACCATAACGGAGGCGGAAAATGATAAAGAGCGCAAAGAAATCGAAGAAAGTAGCCAGGGCCGTAGCAAGCGCCGGACCGCCGTTCTGAACGCGCTTGAAAAAAAATTGTATGAAGACGATATTCAGAACGATATTCAGAATAAGAGAGATGGAAGCGATAATGACCGGTGTCTTGGTGTCTCGCGTGGAATAAAACGCCGGGACAATCAGCTTGACCGAAGCCAGGGCCGGAAGACCGACGGCGTAATAGAGAAGCGCGCGAGCCGTCAAGCGCGTAGATTCCGCCACGAACTGGCCGTGCTGGAAGAGCACGCGGATGATCGGTTCCCGCAGGATCATCAAGCCGAGAGCCGCGGGAATGGTAATGAAGGCCACGATGCGAACGGAAAACGACAGCGTTTTCTTGAGCGAATCATAATCCCTGGCAGCCGCTTGGTGAGACATCATCGGCAGAATGGCCGTGGCGACGGCAATGGCGTACCCACCCAGCACCAGTTCCATGACGCGGTCGGCGACGTAGAGCGCGGCCAGGCTTCCGGGTGGCATGCGAGCTGCAGTGGCAAAGCGCGTGTCGATCAAAAGATTGATCTGCCCGATGCCGATTCCGAAAAGCCTGGGGATCATCAAGCGGGCCACGTCGCGAATGGCGGGATGGGAAAAAGAGATCCCAAAGGTGAACTTCATGCCTCGCCGTACAAGGGAAGGCACCTGAATTAAAAATTGCAGGACACCACCGACCAAAACGCCAATCGCGAGAGACTTGGCTGGATCCCCTACGTAATGCCAAACTACGCCAACCGAGAAGAAAATGGTCGCGACGTTCAGAAGGACGGGAGTCGCAGCCGGTAGGCCGAAAACGTGAAAGCAATTGAGGATGCCCATCGCCAGCGCCGCCAGGGCAATAAAGAACAGATAAGGAAAGATGATGCGATTGAGATCGACGGCCTCAGCGCGGGCGACATTTTCTCCGGAAAACACTTGCACAACCGCGGGCGAGAACACCATTCCCAATATGGTAATGACCGCGACAACCAGAGAAAGGGTCCAAAACAGGCGGTTGGCAAAGTCCCAAACCTCTTCTTTGGACTTCTCCCGCATATAAGAGGTGAAGACCGGGATGAAGGAAGCGGTCATGGAGCCTTCGGCGACCAGGCGGCGAAAGAGATTCGGTATACGATAGGCTAGGACATAGGCGTCGGCGGCAAAGGAAGTACCCAGAAGGAGGGTTATGCGTTGGTCACGGACATAGCCGAGGACGCGACTGGCCACAGTGACCAGGGAGATGATGGAGGCCGATTTGAGGATGTGCTTTTTATCGGTCAACGGGCAGTGCTCCGGAGCTCTAACCCTAATGAAAACAATAACTTGACAGGAAAAACGTGCTTAACATAACATACATTTTGCGGATTGGCAAATCTGGCCTATCCGGACCGGGAAACGCGGAATTTTGAAAAACAGAGCCCCAGCTTCAACGCACAAGAAGGTTATCGTTGTGCTCGCCGATAAGAAGCCCTTGCGAGGGTACTTGAACCCTGTCCGGCTGGGCCAAGCCGACCCTATTGACTTACTGACACCCGACGGGGAACACCTTGAGCTACCGTTGGCGCGAGTGCGATCGATCTATTTCGTGCGCGAGTTTTCTGACGACTTCGAACCAGAGCGCAAGGCGTTTCTGAGCCGGCCCAAGCTGGACGGATTGTGGGTGAGGCTGCGTTACAACGACGGAGACACCCTGGAAGGCGTTGTGCCGAATGATTTGCTGTCCCTGTTGGATAACGGGCTCCAAATCACCTCACCGGACTTGAACTCTTCCACAGACCGCATCTTTGTTCCGCGCGCCGCGCTCACCGAAGTCACAGTGCTAGGTGTCGTTGGCGTCGCGCGCCGAAAGCCGGCTGCGGCTGCCGCAGTTGCTACACAGCCGCGCCTCTTCAACGAATAGGCTTGTGGGCCGGCTGTACTTCCCTCTTTGGCCTGTGCGAGACTCGCAGACAGCCCCATACAGAATCGAGGAGTCCTCTCCATGAAACTAGCTGAAGTTGCGCAAAAACTGGGATGCCGATTGGAAGGCCCGCCGGAACTCGATATTCACGGGGTGGCGGGGATCGACTATGCCGAGGCGGGGCAGATCACGTTCCTCGCGAATCGGCGGTACTTTCCGTTGCTGAAGACCACGCGCGCCTCAGCAGTTCTCGTCGAAGACGGCATTGCGCTGGAGCGGGCGGCGTCTCTACCGGCGCTTGCCGCGTTGCGCTCTGCGAACCCCTACGTGGATTTTGGGAAAGCCCTCGAGCTCTTCTTTCAGCCTCCACGCTATGCGCCAGGGATTCATCCGACGGCGATTATTGCAAAAAGCGTCAAGATCGGCGAGGGCGCGCATATCGGGCCGTACTGCTACCTGGACGAAGATGC
>WNEZ01002648.1_pt1 | contig 25315 bp, 22 predicted proteins | sample 5400521 | NCBI WGS metagenome assembly WNEZ01 (sample SAMN13153339, study PRJNA577476) | soil metagenome | isolation source: 120 cm saprolite under Douglas fir tree site 2 hole 1 replicate 1 | place: USA:California | collected 2015-04-18
CGTTTGTTGGGATAAAGCTTGCGCAGCGTGGTCACCGGCATCAGCGCGATGTTGTCTTCCGGATTGGAGCCGCCGGAAATACCCTGGCGGCGTTTTTGCAGCGTTCCGATCACCGTGAAGAGTTGTCCGTCGATGGTCACGTCCTGTCCAACGGCGCCCCGGCTTCCATCGGGGAACAAAAGGTTTGTGGTGTCAAAACCAAGCAGCACTACCGGTGCGTGATGCTCCGTATCCGTTTCATTGAACTCCCGTCCTGTCGCAATCTTAAGATCAAAAATTTGCGTGATCGAAGGCGCGTTGCCTTGCAGGATCACATTTTTTGCCCGACTGGAACCATGCCGCACATCCGAGGTGCCCACGCCGAACTGCGGCTGAAAGATTCGCATAGACGGGGAAGCCGCTTTTACGTGCGGCAGTTTTGCCATATCGTCGGCAAATTCCGCCAGGAGTTCTTTGCGCGTGAACCACTCGCTCGGAGGATGCGATAGCGAAGCCCAGGGGAATCGGTACGCGATAATCGTGTCTGATCCAAGATCGCGGATTCCGCCCAGCACAGAATCGTTGAGCCCGTTGATCACCGAACTCACCGCGATTACCTTCGTGATTCCAATGACGATACCGAGAATCGTGAGTGACGAACGCAGCAGGTTTTTTCGCAGCGTGTCCAGCGCCAGCGCTACCAGCTCGCTCAGCTTCAGCGAATGTTCAATTCGCACCAATGCGCGCAAACGCGAAGCGCGGGAATCAGCCAGAGTGTGGGCGATCGTTGACATGCTATGTCTCTGAAAAATCTCCTATTCCGCGCGCAAAGCTTCCACCGGATCCAACCGCGAAGCTTTCGACGCCGGATACGTGCCAAAGAAAAGTCCGACGCTCAGCGCCACCAGCAAGCCTCCCAGCACCGACCAGAGTTGCACCGCCGCAGGCAACGAAGTCGTCAGGTAAACAAGTTTAGCGACCACGATACCGCACAGAACGCCGATGGCTCCGCCAATCACGGCAATGGTCCCCGCCTCAATCAAGAATTGCAGCAGGATGTCGCCGCGCCGCGCGCCCAGCGCCTTGCGCACACCGATCTCTCTGGTGCGCTCCGTAACACTGACCAGCATAATGTTCATGATCACGATGCCGCCAACCACCAGCGAAATCGAAGCGATGGCTATCGTCACCACAAAAAATGACGAACTGATGTCTTTCCACAACGAAAGAAAGGAATCGCTGGTCTCGATGGCGAAGTCGTCTTTTGTGTTGTACCCGAGATGCCGCCGCCCGCGCATGATCTGGCGAACTTCATCAACCGAATCCTGAATTTGTGCGGCGGACCCGGCACGAACCGTGATTCGCAAACTGTCCGTCTGCGAACCAAAATCCTTTTGATACGCGGTGAGCGGCAGAATGATCCAATTGTCGAGCGAAGTGCCCAGCGACGAGCCTTCTTTTTTGCCTACACCGATCACCATGCACGGAAAATTATTCCAACGGATTTCCTTGCCCACAGGATCGCCGCCGGCCAGCAGGTTGTCCACGCTGTCCATGCCGATCACGCAGGACGGCGAAGCGCTCTTAAGATCTGTATCGGTGATGTGGCGCCCTTCGATCAGGTCCACATCGTAGAGTTCCGCCATCTCCGGAGTCCACGCGCGCAAGTTGGTATCCTTCAGCGAATTTGTTCCGCTGCGCACCTCCACGCGGCCGCCCAGCGAAGCGCCAATTCCTCGGCACGACTTGCACAGTTCCTTGATCGCGTCGTAGTCCTCCGAATCGAGACGTTTGCGTTTTTGAAATTCCAGCCAGTCATCCACATTGGTAATAATCGAAGGCTGTTTTGACACCCCGAACACATCTGCACCCAGGCGAAAAACACGCGTAGCTACATACTGATTCGCCCCATTGATCAAGCTGACCACGGCAATGACCGCAGCAACGCCAATCACCACACCCAAGAGTGTTAGTACGCTCCTCAGTTTGTGCGCCCACAGACTAGAGGTAGCTATCGCCACCGCCTCGGAAAAGTTCATCGACCGCTTAGCGGTCGTACCTGGCAAAGACCGCTTCGCAGACGAACTGGACTCAGTGTTCTTCGCCGGAAGAGAACTGGATGCTAGATGAGGTTGGTCCATGGACAAGGCTATGCGGGAGTGCCCTCTTCCTAACATACGCAGCGAAGCGGGCCCGAGTTACCGTTTAACGCGCCGACCCCAGAGGCCTACGGAGTCACTTCAGAGCGCAAATGCTTGGCCAGCTTCTCGATCCGCTTCAACTGATCACCGAGGTCCTTAGGCAGCTTTCCTTCGGCGACCATACTTACCCGCGCCGGGATTCCTGCGGACAACTGTGCCAGCTCTTCCGCTTCTCGCTTGAGCTTCACTGGATCAGCCACTATCGGACTAGGCCCTAAAGGTGGATCGAGCGACTTGTTTGTCTGTTTGTCCGCTTCGCGAACACCCGGCGGAATTGGCCGCACTCTCTGGTCGGACTCTTTTGGCGGAAAAGATGTCAAGGTGACCGCAAGTAGAACCGAAGTGAGGAAAGGCTTCCGCATAAACACCTCCGCGGAACACGTGTGGATCCGTGCGAAGTTTACACCTTCGCCTCTCAGCCGAATAGCGCAACCCAAAAAAAACCGGCCCCGCAAAGGCGGGGCCGGTTGGTTGAAGTTAAGTGAGGTTTTAGAAGTTGACCTTGAAGCCGAACTCCATCGAACGTGGCGCGCCGATTGCGAACACTCCCGAGCCAAGCCCCGTTTCAAAGGTCCTGCGGGTGGAAGCCGTCGTACCCACGCCAGCCACCGATCCAGCGCTTCCATCGAGCACGCCGCTGATCAAGTTGTCCGGGCCATTGTAGTTCTTGCGGTTGAAGAGATTGTAGAATGCCGCCTGCGGTTCAAACCGCAAGCGCTCCCACTTGCGGATCGGCTTGATGGACCAGCCGAGGCGCAGGTCAAATGTGAAGAAATTTCCGTTCCCCACTTGGCCAGCCGGAGCGGTCGGCAGTTGCAGACCTTCGGAGGCGGCGCAATTGCCGATGGGGTTCAGAGATGGCGTTACGGCGCAGAGCGCCATCAGCTGGTCCGCACTGAATAACCCGGCAGACACCAGAGCTTGCCCCGCCGGAGTCAGCTGATTGCCAAACTTGTCGCTGTATGTCTGGAGGAAGCTGTTCAGGCCGCCCGCGCTGATGTCGCGGCCAAACGAACCGACCTTCGATCCAGGAACTGGAGCGACACCGGTCTGACCGTCACCATTAGTATCGTATTGGAAGATGTCTTCAAGGTTTCCCGGAGCAAAGAACGTCAGGGTCTGCGGCAGTGCCGTGTAGAAGTGCGTGATGAAGTTCGCACGGATTCCTGCCGGCAGATCCATAACCACTCCGGCGGACAATTGGTGCGTGCGGTCAAGGCCGTTCGGTCCAATGAATTTGCTGGGATTGTTGTAGTCCAGCGCGCTATTGACGAAGTCGCCGTCACTTGCCTGGGCGTTGTAGCGCGACAGGGAATAGGAGATTTGTGCGTTCAGGCGGCGGATGAAGCTTACTGGACTCTTCAGGTCTGATCTGAGAACGACATCCAGACCGTTGTAAACCGAGCGCCCGGTAGGTTCGAGAAGAAGGACCTGACCGAAGTCTGGATTCTTGCCCGGGAATGCCAACACGCCTTGTCCGACCGGGAAATTGCCTGTGGCATTTGAGCCGCCACTCAAGCACGGCCCCGTTGCGCACCCCTTATTTATATTCGCGTAGTTAGCGATCGTTGCTCCCTTGGAGATGGCGCAATTGATCGATGTCGCATCAGTACCGGTCCCACAGCCAAGTGAATTATTGGTATCCGAGATGGCCGTAAGCGCAGAATTCATATCCAGAATGCTCGCATCGCCCTGGTGGTTTTGATCGATACCGAGCAGCGTATGCAATCCGACGTTACGAATATAATCGACGCTCAGTACTGTGCCGCGATGAAGTTCGCGCTGGACTCCTACGTTCATTTGCACGGAATAGGGTGAGCGAAAGTTCGGAGCAAACATCGAACCTGTGTTAGCCGTAGTGTTTACGTTGCCAAAATACGCCCCGTTAGCTTGGGCACCGGCTGCTACCGTCGCCTGCTGGTACGACTTCTGCAGATCCGAGATTGCCGTTTGCACATTACCTATCGCATTTTGATCGCCACATATCTGAGTTGGAATGTCCAATCCATCGATGGAAGTCACGAAGGAACCGTCCGGGAAAGTGACGCCGCCTTGGGTGCACACTTCTTGAACCTGATTAAAGAGACCTGTAGGCAAGCGGCCGGGACGATCGAATAGAACGTTGTTAAATACGCCGTTCTCATAGTAAATTCCCGCCCCAGCGCGGATAACTGTCTTGCCATTCTTCTTAGGATCCCACGCCAGTCCGACTGTGCCGCCGAAGTTCTTGTCCGGCTGCCGGACTCGCTTGCCTAGGCCAGCCTGAAAGTCATTCAATGCCTGCACAGCGGGCAGGTCTGCATCGGAACGACCAGTATCACGGTTGTAGCGGAGGCCGTAGAGGAAGGTGATGTTCGGCCGAATCTTCCAGGTGTCGCCGATATACGCCTGAAAGCGGGTATCAAACTGACCACCACAGGGTTGGCCAAATTGTGAAATCTCGGTAAAGCAACCTTCTCCGTTGCCGACGTCAATGCGGTGCACAGGCCAATTGAGAGGATTTGTATCTCCACCAGGTCCAAACGGATCGGTATTTGCAAAGGCATCATGCGCTGGGCTTACGCTGGCACGGACCGCAGGAGCTATTCCAAAGAAGTTGGCAAAGCCGCCTCCCAGAATTCGGTTTACGCCAATGCCGTAGCGCAATGTATGGCTGCTAAAGCTTCTGGTCCCGTCATACCTAAACTGCTTGTTGGATTGATAGGTCTTTTGCGGAGCGAGGATGTTTGGGCCGGAGCAAAAGAGATCGCCGCTCGACAAACACGAAGTTGACACGTTTCCGATGGCCAGTGCCAAAAGAGGAGCAGGGTTGAAGATATTCGATCCCGTGACCGCATCGGTGATGCCATTGCGGAATTTCAAGTAACCCACGCGGAAAGTGTGCGTCCAATGACCGTGCGTAATGTCCACACCTCCGCCATAGGACGGGGTAAAATCCACGTTCGCAAATTCCTGATAGGTGCCGGGAATAAAGGTCGCCCCGTTCAGGTTTTGCTCGTAGGCAAATTTAAAGAAAGCGTGAATATTATTAGTGACCGTGTAGTCCACGCGGCCGAGATATTCTTGATCCCGGAACGGCGCGTTGAAAGTGGTGGTCAGAGCATCAAACGGGGCTTGGGGTGCGCCTGCGGCGATCAAATCCTGCGTGGTGCGTTCCCAGGAACCAAAGCCAAACAGTTTGTCCTTAATAAGCGCTCCGCCGAGGTTCACTCCGTATTGCTTGCGAGTGAATTGCGCAGCTGGATCACCGATTGCTGCGGACGTACCGTCGCTGCGGTAGTTGTAAAAACCCTCGCCGTGGACCGTATTCGTTCCGGAGTTTGTAGTGATATTGACAGTTCCAGAAGAAGTCAGCTCGGTCGAGATATCAAGGCTCGACTGGCTAACTTGAAATTCCTTGATCGAGTTCACTCCGATGTTTTGCGTGGTTGTGCCAACGGTTTCATCTGAGATGTCCAGTCCGTCCACTTCGATGCGGGCTGTGCGGCCAAAGCGCCCGCCAAACGAAATCGAAGAGAAGCCCTTCTTCGTGGGGTCAAAATTGCCGCCGTCCTGAATCTGTACTCCCGGCTCGAGCTGCGCCAGGTCCAGAAAGTTTCGGCCATTGATCGGCAAATTCTCGATCTGGTCGCTGGTGACAACACCTTGGATCGTTGTTTGCTCCGTATTCACGTTTACTGCCGAGCCTTCAACGGTAATGACCGTGCTCCCCGACCCAAGTTCCAACGTTATCGTGCCCGGTGTGATGTTTCCCACTTGCACCGTAAGTGTTTGTTCAATTGCCCTAAATCCAGTGGCTTCGACGCGAACCACGTATTCCCCTGGCACGAGCGGTCCAGAATTGTAGGTTCCGGTGCCAGTCACATCAGTCGTCACTTTCGCGCCTGTTCCTCTGCTAGTTATAGTTACTCTGGCACCACCGACTGTGGCCCCGTTGGGGTCCAAGATGGTCCCTTGAATACTACCGGTCGATATCCCCGCTTGAGCCTCGGCAACAGGGGTTATTGCGGCGTTCAGACCGATTATTAAGCCCAGAATTACCATGAGCGCAGCCAAATTGACTATCTTGCGCATACGAAGATTCCCCCTCACATGTGAAATTAGCACGGTCCTAAGGATTGTCGAACTGTACGTGTTAAGCCACAGAGCAAATCGCGGCAATTGACACTGCAAGATTTTGGCCAGAAGTTAGATGAAATAAATCGTTAACAACGAAGGACTTAGAGACGAGTATCTAAGCAGCCACCAAGCTGCGCATGATTTACGAGATACCTCTACATATTTTGGAATTTAATTTGAGATATATCCTCGACTAACCTCGGCGGCGCAGCCGCTCGGCCAACGTTCTGGCTCTCTGCCGCGCGATTTCCACGAACTTCGTATCCGAAGCAATCTGGTCCAGTATCTGCACCTACCAAACTCGTTAGAAATGGCCACAGTGTAGAGAAGACTCCGGGATACCCGCGTTGAAAACACAGGTATTTATCCTTCAAACTGCGGAACTTGGGTAGCACACGTAGCGAATGGGGATGGAATTACCGAAGGAGGTTTCCGAGACGTGGACAAGAAACAAAAAGGGCGCTCCGATTAACTCGAGACGCCCTTGAAGGCCTGCCGCCGCGCCGTTCAGGCGCAACAGGAAAAAGTTAGAATGTAAATCGCAGCGCCAGACGAATGGTTCGGCTAGCCTGATACCTATTTGGCTGGCCATACGCGCTGCTAACCGTAAGCGGGCCGCAAGCGCTGCCTGCAGGTGGACAGGTAGAGCTCGTTGGTGCCGCGTTCATCAGAGCCACATAGTCATACGGATGAAATGTCGCGGCATAGAAAGGAGTGCCATCGCTGGTAACGAAGCCGCCTGGCGCGATGAAGTTAGAGCTGAAGCCGCTGGCGATATTCCCTTCTACGTTAGTCACTGAACGCTGGTTTAGCAGGTTGGTGAAGGTTGCCGAGAAGCTTAAGGCCTTCGACTCGCCAATCTTGTAGCTCTGCTGGAAGTTGAAGTCTGTTTGGTTATACCACGGGGTACGCTTGGTGACCGGAGAACCGACCGTAATCAAACCGGTAGTCGGATCCTGTGTGACGTCTACCCACTTGCCACGGTCCACCACGTCAACTGGGAACGCGCCGCCCGTAAGTCCGCTCGGGAAGGAGTTGCCAACGTCCAAGTAGCTGGTCAACGGGGAGCCTTGGTACATGACTTGGAAGATTCCGAAATCGGTGCTGAACTTCCTGAGCCAGTTCAAGTTGTAATATACGTAGCCCTTAAACGTATTGGGGCGATCCGTGGGCAGCAGTCCGCTGGACGACGAGCCGTTGGCGTTCCATGAGAACATCGGCTCGTCGAAGGAACGGCTGTTGTTGGGCGCATTGCGGCCGCCGCCGCCGTCAGCTTGGTCCGAACTGGTCAAGCCTGTGTAATTTCCCCACAGCCTGCTGTAGGTATAGGAGAACATTCCTGACCAATGCTTTGACGTGGCTTTCATCAGGCGGAATTCCACACCGTCATAATCGCGCTGCGCTGGAATCGTCGGAGGGCAGGCCGATCCACAATTGGAATTTGTGACACCATATAAAAAGTTAAAGAACTTGTCATATGTCGAGTTGACGCCTTGGCCGGGGTTGACGATGACGAAAGTCTCGCCGATAGCCGGGTTGACCAGTGCCGAGTCTTCGATTACGTGGTCGAGCCGCCGACGATCATAGCGGGCTTCGAACGCCAGCGTCGGCGTTAGCTGATAGTCGACGCCCACGGTGGATTCGTGCTGTTTGTAAGGCTTCAGGCCCGGAGCAACACCTTCCTCGGTAATCGTGCAGGTCGAGCAGGTCGTAGGATTGGTACGGAAGTTGTTGTTTTCCAGGAAGGTTATCCCGGCGGGCGTAGTGCCTCCGAAATTAGCCGGGCTCGCCGAAGTGGTGCCGATACCGCCGCAGTATCGGCCGTCGCTGGCGCGAACCGGAGCGATGGACGCAATGTTTGCTGTATCCAGAGCATAGTAACAGTTGCTCCAGAACTGCCCGCCAAACGAACTGATCGCCAGGTTGAGTTTCATCTGGTCGTAAAACTGGCCATAGCCGCCGAAGATTTTGATTTTACCGTGGCCCGTCGGATCCCACGCGACTCCTATGCGGGGAGCAATCTTGTCGCCCCAGCTGAAGTCGATGGGATGGCTGATCCCGCCGGCTGGCTGGTTCTCGGCTGGCAGGTATTCCCTCTCCACGCGGAGGCCTGCATTGATGGTAATGCCCTTGGCGATGGACCAGGAATCCTGGACGAAGAAAGAGTGATTGAAGCTAGTAGCTTGTCCACCGGAGCCGTAATCCAAAACGTTGATGTAGCCGTACCTGCCCTGGCAGTTGGTCGTTCCGTCAGCAGCTTCAACAGCGGCGCAATTGGCTGCACCAACAGGTCCGAAAGGGACATAGAAGGCTGAACTTCCGACAAAGGGTTGGACGAGGGGCACATTGTAACGTTGGGCTATAGCGTTGTTGAGGCGGTTGAGTTGATAGCCGAATTTGAAGTTATGCGTTCCCTTCCAACCGCTCTTGAACCACGCCAGGTCCTGGTCAAATTGGATTCCCTTACTCGCGTTGTGATCCGTGAAGTTCTGGCTAAAGGCAAGGTTTTGGAATCCAGCCGCTTGCTGCAAAGATGCAGGCAGCGGAGCGCCGAAGGCGTCGGTGGCGCCTATGCCATTGGTCTGCCAAATATTTAGAGTACCAGTCGTTGGTAGGCCAAAATCGTGGTAATTCTCAAAGTAGTAGCCGAACCTGGTAGTCGCAACAAGCCGCGGTGTAATCGAAAAATCCGCGCCTACGTTGGTGGTGGTATTAGGAGCCGTATAGCCCACGCCGTGCGCGAAAGCGGTCGGCGGAGTTGACGAGCTGACGTTAAAAAGACCGTTCCTTGAGTCCGCAGAGGGCAAATTTTCTCCGCTCTGCTTTTGCAGCTGATAGAGCCACGAAGCATAAAGTCGAATTTTCTGGCTTACCACCGCGTCGAGACGCCCTATACCGTAGTAGGTCTGCGTGTTCTGGCTGAAGGAAACGACCCCACCACCCAAGCCGCCCGCTTGGTCGTAGTTCACCTTGCGCTCTACGTCGTAGAATTCTGGATTGAACCCTACGAATCCGAAGAGGCGATTCTTCAAAATCGGGCCGCCAAACGTAAACCCAGGCATGACGTCGCTGGTCTTGTCTTGCTTAGCCCTATATTCTTGAAAATTCGGGTCGAGAAAACCCCAGCTCGTGGCCGTTTGACTGGATTGCGGGTCATAGCGGGCGAACGGCGTTGGAGAGCCATCCATTCCATAGTTCTCGAACTGGGCGAAAATCGAACCGTGGTAGTTGTTCGTGCCTTTCTTCATGATCACATTGACCACGCCGCCTAACGCGCCACCGTGCTCGGCTTCAACCCCAGAGTTCTTGATCTCCACTTCCTGAATGAAATCAAAGGGAACGCTGGTGTGGGAATAGCCGCCAATGAGGTTGGCCGTTTCCTGGCCTTCCACAAGGTAGGAATTCTCTGAGTCGGAACCGCCAGCTACCGAGAACCCGTGGTCGCTTCCATTGGCAATGCTGCCCGGAGACGATCCACCGGTTCCGCCGCCCGAATAACCGCCCATAACGGTATTTCCCATTAACGGCTCGTTGCGAGCCGCTGGAGCGAACTGGATCACTGATTGGAAGGAGCGTCCGTGCGGAATATTGTCAATGACGTCTTGAGTGACGTTCGTCGTGGTGACATTGGTAGTCACATCGATCTGTGGGGCTGTTGAACTCACTTCGACTACCGTGGAAGCCGTACCCACCTCTAGTGCAAAGTCAACGGTAGGAAGGTGGCCAACTTCGAGCACCAACTCACGCTTGACCGTCGCAAATCCCTTCGCCGTCACTGTGATTGTGTACGGGCCGGGAGGAAGGTTTGCAAAGTCCTTGTTCCCGATCGACGACGCGCCCGTTAGCACCACTTTGGCGCCAGGTACGACTGCTCCTGAAGGATCCTTCACCGTACCTTGCAAACCGCCAGTCGTTTCCTGTGCGTGGCCAGCTAACGGTACCAAAAACAGCAATCCGAGCGCGGCCACAACACAAAGGAATCTCTCTAATTTGAACATCAAAACTCCTCTGCCTGACTTTGGGGTCAGGCTGATTCTATGAAGAATTGAGAAAAGGCGTGAGTCGATGGAAAGAATGCGGACGACGAACCACCACCAAGTCTACGCCCCATGTGCCTTCGGGTAGTACACTGCATAAATTCTGCCAAAGTTAACCGCTGTTGATGATAATTTAACCCTTAGTTTTCTGTGGTTTACGCGAAGGGAATTGCATCCGCCGTGCAAGTCATAAGCCGGGATATGTATATTTTTGTATTTAGTTCAAAATACGGGAGCAATTGAGATTTGCTTGATCTACTTAGCAAGGTGTCTTACAACCGCCGCAATCGGTCGGCCAATGTTCTGGCCCTTTGCCGCGCAATTTCCACAAACTTCGTATCCGAAGAAATCTGCTCCAGTAATGGTACCAATCGCTGTGGCTCGGGCATGAGCCCCCGGTTCAGGTCCGACTCGAACTGTAGCAATGCATCATTGATCCCAAGCCGGTCATAGCGTATCCGTCGCGACAGTAGCGCGAAGTGTTCTTGCTGGCGCGCCAGCCCTTCAAAAATCTGAAGCAGCCGAGTCGCCGACGAATTCAGTGTGTAGTTGAATTTCGTCTCGTGCGAGATCGAACCTTGTTGCCAGCGAAAAGTCTTTTCGCCCAGATTGGCAATCTTGCGGTGCACGTCCAGATCCTGCCCCTGAAAATTGTGCAACTCCCCGGCTAATGCAAAAATCTTCGCGCGCAAGGCAGCGCTCACCTCAAACGGCAGGGCACCCTGATCTTCATCCAGTTGCCTGATTTCATAGGTTGCAGTATCAGAATCGTCCCGCAGCGTGATCTCGATCAGCTCCGGCGAACTGCCCTGGAAAACGCGCTTAAAGCTGATCTTCGCGCCCACAGCGGACGTCGAAGCGGCTGCCGCGCTCGATAACCAACAACTAGGGCACAAAAATACCAGCATGCCAGCTACGAGGACGCTCCTGATCGATAGGCGTGGCTTCTTCATCGCGGCGGCTGAAGTCGAGCGGCTGGAGCGCCCGAGGCTCGGGGAGCATTCCCTCGCCTCAGCAAGCGCGAGGATTTGACAGCTGACATCGCTGGAACTTCAAAACGCACCCGAAATTGTTCATGTTGCATATGGCAGAGGGCCACCGCGAGGGCATCGGCGGCGTGTGCAGGTTCCGGAATCACGGACATTCCAAGCAGCGATCGCACCATCGCCTGAACATGCTGTTTATCGGCGTTGCCATAACCGGCCACCGAGGCTTTTATCAGGCGCGGCGCATAACTGTGTACCGTTATTCCGTGTTGCGCCGCAGCCAGCAGCACTACTCCGCGTACCTCCGCCAGGCGTAGCGCGGTCTTCACGTTTAACGCCGAAAAAATCGCTTCGACCGCCAGCGCATCGGGTGAAAAATCTCGCAGCAGTCCGCATATCAATGCGTGCACCGCTTGCAACGCAGCCCCTGCGGATTCTTTGCGAAGTTTCTCCGCCACCTTCAGCACGCCATAATGCACCATTCGGCAGTTCCGGCCATCCGACTCAATAATGCCGTAGCCGGTCGGACCAGCCGCAGCAGGATCGATGCCCAATACTCGAAACACAGTTCGCCGCGTGGGGGATTCGCTCATCGCAAAAAGTGTAAGGCGAGGAAGGGTTCTGGTGCCAGTCGTTTGTGCACTATTGTGCGCGCCGCACTTTGCCGGCCCGCTTCTGTGTGCCCTGCTCTTACGTAAAAGAAAATCTCAGCTTGCGCCGACGGCCGCCTGGATTTCGCTCTCGTCGATATCGAAGTTCGCGTACACGTGCTGCACGTCGTCATGCTCTTCCAATGCCTCGATCAAGCGCAACATTTGCTTGGCCTGTTCGCCGGTCAGCTTCACATAATTCTGCGGAACCATGCCCACTTCCGCGCTCTGCGGCGTAATTCCCGCCTTCACCAGCGCTTCCTTCACTGTCTCGATCGCTTCCGGTGGCGTCACGATGTACCAGCCTGAGCCGTCGTCCTTCATATCCTCGGCTCCCGCTTCCAAAACCAGGTCCATCAACTTGTCTTCGCTCGCCGCTTCCTTGGCCACCGTAATTTCGCCTTTGCGATGGAACATCCATCCCACCGCGCCGGCTTCGGCCATGTTGCCGTTGTTTTTGCCCATCACGTGACGCATTTCGCCCACCGCGCGATTGCGATTCGTGGTTACCACCTGAATCAAAATCCCAACTCCGCCAGGGCCGTATCCCTCAAAAGTAACTTCGTCGTAGACTTCGCCTTCCAGTTGCCCGGTACCCCGCAGAATCGCGCGCTCGATATTATCGTTCGGCATGTTTTCATTTTTTGCGGAAAGAATCGCGGTGCGCAGCCGCGGATTGGTGTTTGCATCGCCGCCGCCAATGCGCGCCGCGATGGTCAGTTCGCGAATCAGCCGCGTAAACGCCCGGCCGCGCTTGGCGTCCGTAGCCGCCTTCTTGTGCTTGATTGTGGCCCACTTTGAATGCCCAGACATGACAGTTCCCTCGTAAATCAGAATTTCGTTCAGCCCCGCGTTGCCGGGGAAGTGTCTGCGGAGACTTGCGGTGAACCGTAGCCCCTGAGGGTTACGGCCTAAACCTTTGCCAGTCTAGCACAGCGGTTTGGCGGTTCGAAACCCAGTTATACTCGGAGGATGAGTGCGCAAAGTGCTTGAAGTGGCGATGAAATGTGCCTCCGAAACGGAGCTAATTCACTTCGAAAGAGCTTGTGTCTGAGCGCCGTTTCAAAGTGTTAGCAGTCGCCACGCACCCGGTCCAATACATGGCTCCTCTTTTTCGCCGCATGGCGGCCGAGCCGCAACTCAATTTACAGGTTGCGTATTGTTCATTGCGCGGAGCGGAAGCCGCGATCGATCCGGATTTTGCCATCAGCGTCAAATGGGATGTTCCGCTCTTGGAAGGGTATTCCTGGATAGCGATTCCCAATAAGGGCTCCGGCAAAGAATCCTTTTGGGGACTGAACAACCCCGGGCTGTCCAACCTGATACGCGATGGAAAATTTGACGCCGTGTTGTGTTTTGTTGGCTACGTTCGCGCATCCTTCTGGATCGCTCGCCGCGCGGCGAAGGCGTCTGGCGCAGCGTTTTTATTCGGTACCGATGCGCACAGCCTGGCCCCGCGCGATGGGAAAGTCTGGAAGGTTCTGTTCAAGAAAGCTTTTTGGCCATTTCTTTTTCGCCACGCCGACCAGGTGATTGTACCTTCCACTCGGAATTCCTGCTGGAAAGATTACCCTTACTCCTTACCGTCGATAATGATTGGTGGAAAGCTCAAGCAGCGATGGTGAATCGCGAGACCGCGCGCGAGAATCTGGGCGCGACATCCCATCAGCCCATAATTCTATTCTGCGCAAAGCTGCAACCCTGGAAGCGCCCGATGGACTTGTTGCAGGCATTCGCCCAAGCTGCCCCGGAGGAATCGATACTGGTGTTCGCCGGTGAGGGTCCGCAGCGCGCCAATCTGGAAGCGGAAGCGGCACAACTTGGAATCAGCAACGCGTAAGATTTCTTGGTTTCGTCAATCAATCTCAATTGCCGGCATTGTACACGGTGGCAAACCTGCTCGTGCTTCCGTCAGTCTATGAACCTTTCGCGGTAGTCGTAAACGAGGCCATGTGCTGCGGTTGTCCAGTAATTGTCAGCGATCAAGTAGGAGCTGACCGCGATCTCGTAGCTCCCGTGAGCCCGCAATTCGTTTTTCCTGCTGGCAATGTTCAAGCACTAGCAAAGCTCTTGCGGATCGCTTTCGCGGATCGCGAGCAATTGCGGGAAGTCGGGCGCCGGGGATTTGCTCACGTTGAAACGCACTCGCCGCAAAGAATTATCGCCGCAACCGTGGAAGCAGTCCGCAAGGCCGTTGAGGTCGTTCGCAATGAAAAGTAGCAACATTTTTGCATCCGTCGAATTACAACTATCAAGCGTCGCGCCGCGGAGCTTTTTGCGGTGCGCATAGCGCTCTTTACGCCGTTCTCCCCTGAACTCGGCGGAGGCTCCGCACAATTGCGCAGCCATCTCCACTATCTTCCCGAACTCGATGTCCGATGGTATTACCTCGCGAACCAGCCTGCCGCGAACTCGCAATGCAAGTGGCTCGGACCGCGGCTCACAACAACTGAGCTCTTAAGCGACTTAAGTGCGCGCTCCGGATTTTTGCCTGGATCAAAATCCCGGACAAAAAATCTGGTCGAGCAGATGGACGCCGACCTTTACTGGGTGGTCGGCCATTACGAAGGAATTTCCGTTGCGGCCGAGCTCATCGCACAAGGTAAGAGAGTTCATCTCACCATTCACGACGATCCCTTCGGCACCTGGACCCGTTCGCAACGCTACCGCATGTTTCGCCCGCTTCTGCGCAATACTTTCCCGGCAATTTTGCGCGCTGCACAAAGTATCGACGTCACCAGCTGGGGGATGCGAAATCTGTATCGCCAGAAATACGGAGTGCAATGTTTCGCGCTCTACCTATGCATAGCAGCGCTGCCGCAAGTAAGCGCGTCCCCGGATCCACGCTATCTGACTATCGGGCACATCGGCACTCTATCATCCGCTACCGTTTCTCCGCTTTGTCTCAGCCTGCAAGAAGCTAGCGCAAGAACAAAACCGCACCCTGCGCATTATCCGCATTGGCGCTTCGCCGGAAATCGACGCTATCGCAGCACAAGACCGCGAAATCTTTGCATCCCACGGTGACCTAAGCGAAGAAAACGCAATTCCCCTCGTCGCTGCGTGTGATTTTCTCTACGCCATGTATCCAGCCGGGGGAAAATACCAACTATTCCGCCGCACCAGCCTGCCCATTAAAGTTTCCACTTACGTGCAGGCACAACGGCCAATCTTCGCCCATACCCCCGCCGACAGCACGCTCGCCTGCGTGGTCACAAAATATAAACTTGGCGCCGTCTGCATGGCTGGCATCGAAAACGATATCGCAGGTGACGTACCCTCCTCCAGCACCCCGTACCGCGGGAAAATTTTGCGCGAGCCGCAAGCGACCTGATGGGCTGCGCCCAGGTCCAGCAACTAGGGGCGGCGCTTCGTGGCGAGGACTGGCGGCATTTCCCTGAATCCGATTGCCCCGGATTGATGCCCAGACCGCCGGGTCATGCTAGGCTGAAGTGATGCCGTTGCCCACGATACACCCGGCGTTTTCAGAGAAGCGATAGCCCGTGTCTCGATTCTTTATTTCCCCAACTGCCGCTGGATCCCGCACGAAATTCTATTCGTCAGTCGCGCTTTTTGTTTTTGCTTTGCTCGTTGCATTCGAAATATCACAATTCGTGCTCGCCGACGATTGGAAGAGCCTCGGATTCATCGTTATTGGCATCGCCGGGCTGGCCTTCGCGGTCCGCATATTGAACAACTGGCGACATGGCCTGTACATTTTTTTTGGCTGGCTTTTTTTTGAGGATTTCGCGCGCAAATTCCTCGGCAACAACATGGTCATATACTTCGCCAAGGATATCCTGGTGATTTTGGTTTATATATCCTTTTACGCCGCGCGCCGTAATTCAAACGAAAAGGTCAGGTTCCGTCCGCCGTTCCTGGTGCCGCTTCTAATTTTTGTCTGGTTTGCCGCTGCTCAGGTATTCAACCCCGGTTCCAGTAGCATATTTTACGGCGTCCTCGGCCTGAAGCTTTACTTTCTTTACATCCCCTTGATGAATTTGGGCTACGCGCTTATGGATTCTGAGCAGGATCTTCGCCGCTTTTTTATGTTTAATGCTATTTTGATTTTGCTGGTTTCGTGTCTCGGAATCGCCCAATCCATTATCGGACCGGCTTTTCTGAATCCTTCGGTCATCCAGGAGGATATTCGCGATTTAAGTACCCTGTACCGCACATCTCCGATCACCGGATTGAGTGCCTATCGGCCCACATCCGTTTTTGTCAGCACCGGCCGCTTTCAGAACTTGATCATCGCCAGTTGGATAATCGTTCTGGGGTTTGGCGGCTACCTCACTCTCCGCGTTAAAAAGGGCAGAATTGCCGCCTTCACAACAATCGGGGTACTCGCGGCTGCGGCTCTGATGAGCACTTCCCGTGGCGTGATGATGTGGTGCCTGGGTAGTACGCTGGTAATTATGGCCGCTTTCGTCTGGGGCGCGCCTTGGAAACAAAAAGAAGCTACCCGCGTCGTTCGTTCGATTCAACGCGTGATCCTGCTCGGCGGCCTGGCCACCGTAACCCTCGCGGTGATCTTTCCAGAAGAGGTTAACTCCCGGCTCGCCATCTATTCGGAAACGTTGAGCCCTTACAGCGCTGCCAGCGAGCTCGTCACCCGCACACGAGATTACCCGCTCCAGAATTTTCTCCAGGCGTTCGAGACTCCGCGTTGGTTCGAAGGTTACGGAACCGGAACTGCTTCCCTCGGTATTCAGTACGTCGCGCGGATTATGCACGCTCCACGCACCGGGATTGGCGTCGAGAACGGCTATGGTCAGTTGGTCGTCGAAATGGGAGTGGTCGGCCTGCTGCTCTGGATCATTCTTGGAGCGTCAGTTTCCCTTTCCGCCTGGAAAATTGTCAAACAGCTTCGCGGTTCCCCTTGGTTTCCGATCGCCTTTGTTATTTTCTGGTTCATTTTCATGATCTTTTTCCCCATAGGTTATGCCAGCCTTGCCTTCTATCAAGATTTTTTGGTCAACGCTTACCTCTGGATTCTGGTCGGGATTTTGTATCGCCTCCCGCACCTTGCGCTTTCGGCGCAGTTCGCTACGGTGACAGCCCAGTCGGCTCAGCCATATTTCGTTCGCGGCGTCGCTTTGCCTCCGGCAGGGCTAAAAGGCTGACCCTGCAGAGCTATTCTTCTTGACGAATATGTCGCCCTCGACATTACCGTCGTTCAATGCCGGTAGCTCATTGTTGATGTTTTCCTGACTTAACTATTTCTCCCTACGTCAATCTTCACATACGCCGGTTCGCCGAAGTGGGCGATGAGAGAGTCCAAGGTAATAATGGGCACTACTAACTGTTGTCGCCAATTTCCCTTATATCTTCCGTCCCATTTCTCCATCCTTGCGATAAAAGCTTCGGAAAGTGTGGATGTCGCTCCCGCCCCTACTTTATCTGCGATGTGCAGAGTCGCGAGTCCGCACTCCGCGCCAACAGCAGCTTGGAACACTTGAACCGATAATCCTTCCGTAATGAGCCGAAGACGCAGCGCTGAAGCTGGATTTGGTTCGACCGCTACAGTAATTGCAGCCCGCCTGCGCATACACTTCGCTAAAGGAGCCAATATTAGCCCCTATGTCGAACACTAACGACCCATTGGGCAACAAGCTTGAGATAATGCTGGAACCGGGCAATCTTTATCTGACGGACTACGCCATTTCTCGCCTGCCGAGCGACGCGCCAATGCTTGAGATCGGCTCATTCTGCGATCTGTCGACCAACATTCTGACCCACTACGAACACAAACATCGCCGGAATAATCAGCGTTTTTGATGTGACAAGTGGGAATTCGAAAATCGTTCGGGTAGTTCCATTGGCGATTCGTCCGTTTCTTTTGACCGATACAAGCAATTTGTCAGGGATTGGTTCTTGCGGAATATCAGAACCTTTAGCGAACACGATCTACCCTTCACCATCGAATTGTTTTCCAGCGAGTTTTTCGACATTTGGAAGCGAGAAGAAGCTGCCAGGGACGTTTTCGACAGGGGCGTTCCTCTCGGAGGTCCGCTCGGTTTTTGTTATGTGGACGGGAACCATACACACGAAGGTGCAAAACGGGATTTTGAAAATTGCGACGCTTCCACGCTTCCTGCAGGTCGGCGGATTCATTCTATTCGACGACTCAACCGACAGCGTCTTTGGTCTCATGCCGGAAGTGCTTGCAACCGGCCGCTATAGGTTAGTCGCCAGGAATCCCAATCATCTCTTTCAAAAGATGCAGATATGGTTGATTAAAACCTCCGGTGGGGACTAAAAATCTGAACCTTCAACGCGTCAGTTTTCACAATTGTCGCGGTCTGGTGTAATAGTTGGTAATGATTCGAATAAACCGGCTTAGCGATTACCTGAAACCGTGCATACTCTGGGCTGGAATGTCCTCCGTGCGGAGTTTTTGCCCCCGATTCCACGCTCGATTGCAGGGTTTTCCGGTCGAGGTGGCTTTTGCCTAACCCTCGGTACCGCGTGTTAGCGATCGGAAGCCACCCTGTTCAGTACATGGCCCCTTTATTGCGCCGATTGGCTCGGCATCCGCAATTAGACCTTTCTGTGGCGTACTGTACTCTTCGAGGAGCACAACCCACTTACGACCCGGATTTTAATACTACCGTGATATGGGATGTTCCACTGCTGGATGGCTATTCTTGGCAGGAAATCCCAAACCACGGTTCAGGCGCAGACTCCTTTTGGGGCCTGCGGAATCCCGGCCTTGCTAAGGTGATTCGCACCGGCAAGTTTGACGCTGTTCTCTGTTACCTCAGCTACTTGTCCGCCTCTTTTTGGATTTCCTATTTCGCATGTCGTCGCGCGGGCACGGCATTTATTTTTGGTACCGATGCGTCGAGTCTGGTTCCCCGCAGCGGCGCTTCTTGGAAGGTCCAGCTCAAACGCGCCTGTTGGCCCAAGCTATTTTCGTTGGCCGACCAGCTAATAGTCCCGTCATCTGCCGGACGCTCCGTCATGCGCTCTCTGGGCATTCCAGCAGACCGCGTTACGTTAACGCCATATTCTGTAGACAACGACTGGTGGATGGCTCAGTCGGCTCTCGTGAACCGCGAAGCGGTTCGCGTCAGTTGGGGTGCCACATCCGCGACACCTGTGATTTTGTTTTGCGCGAAATTTCAGCCATGGAAGCGTCCGATGGATCTGCTTCGCGCATTTGCGCAAGCCAACCTTCCTCAGGCTCTTCTGATATACGCCGGGGAAGGGCCCTTGCGTCAGGATCTGGAGAAAGAAGCGGTAGTTTTGGGGGTTTCTAACCGTGTTCGCTTTTTGGGGTTCCAGAATCAATCGCAATTGCCCGCTTCTTATACTGCGGCTGACCTGATGGTACTTCCCTCAGAGTACGAGCCTTTCGCAGTTGTGGTTAACGAAGCCTATTGTTGTGGCTGCCCTGTTGCAGCTACCGACCATGTCGGTGCGGCCGGGGACCTGGTCGCTCCCGTTGATCCGGGCCTTATCTATCCCGCCGGGGACATTCGAGCTCTCGCAATTCTTCTGAGCGAACTTTGCCGAGACCTCGGGCACCTTCGCGAACTGGGCAAACGCGCGCGGAACCGCATGCAAAGTTGGTCGCCGGAGGACACGGTTGCTGGAACTGTGGCAGCGATCGCTGCTGCTCTCCATCGTCGTCAATGATGAAATCCGCGGTTGCGGTAACAAGGACAACTTCGTAGAGGTATGATATGTGATGTGCGCATGCACAATTTGCGCGCACTGTATTCTTTCTACCGGAAAGAGAGAAATTCTGCTGCTCTTAGCATGGGCCTCACATTCGGCTCTTGTAAGATTGCCTCGAAAGATGTCTACGCTTCAAATTGCGCGCTATGACTTTCCACGGGGAGGGAGTGGGAGCCGGACAACTATCCGTGGGCGGAGCCCTCGGGCATGAAGGCGCTTGGCACTCTTCCGTCACTGCGGACTTCGCGCAACCCGCTGGTTACCATCGCCGTGGCCGTTGCAGTGATTTTCGCGGCCTATAAAGCGGCGGAATCCATTCTCGCGGATGACATCAGCACCCTGGCGTTTGTGGCGATCATCTTGGTCGGTGGAGCGGTTACTGTCGCAATCCTCAATGATTGGCGCAGGGGCCTTTATCTCCTCTTTGCCTGGATCCTCTTCGAGGATTTTGTCCGCAAATATCTCGGCAACAACATGGCCATCTATTTCGCGAAAGACGGGCTCGCCATCGTTCTTTACCTTTCTTTTTTCCGGGCCAGAATTGCTAAGCGTGTCGACGAATTTAAGATTCCGTTTCGGGTACCTCTGCTGATTTTCTTCTGGTTTTGCCTGATCCAGATGTTCAATCCGGCCTCCACTAGCATCTTCTACGGCATTTTGGGAATGAAGATATATTTCTTATATGTGCCGCTGATCTATGTGGGATATGCCCTCATTGAATCCGAAGAAGAATTGCGCCGTTTTTTTGCCTTCACCTGCGCTCTCATATTGGTTGTGGCTGCACTTGGTCTCGCACAATCGATCATTGGTCCGACTTTTTTGAATCCCAAGGTCCTGCAGGAGGACATAGGCGACCTCAGCACCACATACCGCGCGGCTCCTATTTCTGGTCTGATTGCTTACCGTCCTACATCTGTCTTCGTCAGTGCAGGACGTTTCCAGGACTCCCTGATTGTTGCCTGGATGATCTTTTTAGGATTTGGTGGGTATCTCCTCCTGCGCACTCGCCGGAGCCGTACACTTGTCTTTACTACACTCGGGGTTGTTGCCGCCGCTTCACTAATGAGCGCTTCCCGCGGCGTTTTCATGTGGAACGCCGGAACTACTCTCATTGTCATAGCGGGCTTTCTGTGGGGAGCGCCTTGGCGTCAGCGCGAAGCCCTCCGCGTCCTGCGCGCAATTCAAAGAACTGCACTCGTGATGGGTCTTGGCATTATCACTCTCCTGACGGTGTTCCCGAACGAAGTGGGGTCCCGATTGGCGATTTACTCCGAGACCTTTTTGCCAGACAGCCCCACGAGTGAACTCATCCACCGCACGCATCAATATCCTCTGAAGCAGTTAGGATACGCGTTTGACCATCCCCGCTGGCCTTATGGATACGGTACAGGAACGTGGTCAGTACGTGGTTCGGATCATGTGCACAACGCCAATGCACATTGGTTGAAAGTGGGTATGGAAATTTGATCGTAGAATTGGGAATCATTGGTTTGCTATTGTGGATCCTGCTAGGTTCTGCCATTGTCTTTTCCGCGTGGCAAGTGGTTGTGAAACTTAGAGGTACGCCTTGGTTTCCACTTGCCTTCACTAGTTGTCTTTACGCCATACTGCTTTTTTCCCCAATGATGTTTGTAGGCAGCAGTGCATACCAGGACTACGTACTGAACGCATATTTCTGGCTCCTTCTTGGCATACTCTTTCGGCTGCAGTTTCTGGCGAGGGCAGTGCGGATCAACTCGGATGAAGCGACTGTAAGGCAGGCCTGAGTTGCGCCTCGCAGTTGTTTCCCCATTTCTAGACCGGCAACATGGCACGGAACTTTGCATTATCGAACAGATCGAGCGCCTTGCCGCGCGCGACAATTGGGAAATTCATTTGTACGCGCAACGGGTTCAGGATGTACACGGTCTACGGCTTTTCACCCACCCGTCCGAAAGTTCACCAGGCTCCATCTTGTGGCATAGAGCCTCAGATATTCGTGGGCCCCATCTGCTTAAATATCTCTGGTGGTTCGTAGTCAATCAACGCCGACGAAGACGTGACCTGCGATCCGGGAAGATTTGTCCGGATCTCACCTATTCGCCCGGAATTAACTGTTTGGATGCGGATGTGATTGTCGTTCACATCGTCTTTCAAGCATTTTATGATCAGGTTCGATCGGAGCTGGCTTTTTCTCGCGTCTCTATTCGGAACTGGCCGCTGCTGATTCATCGCAGGCTGTACTACAAATTCATCATGTCTCTCGAACGAAGGATTTATAGAAATCCCGAGGTGCGCCTCGCGGCGGTCTCGTCCCATGTGGCATCCCAGCTCAAATCATACTTCCAATGCGATGACGTTTGCGTCATTCCCAACGCCGTGGATACCGTCAGATTTTCACCGCAAGCTCGCAACAAAAGAAGAAGCGAGTCCAGGAGATCCTTTTCCTACGATGAACAGGATTTCGTTCTCTTGCTCATAGGTAATGACTGGAAAAAAAAGGGACTGGATACTCTGCTGAGAGCCCTCGCTCAGCTTGCAGTTCTTCCCTTACGGCTACTTGTTGTCGGCAGTGATAATCCAGGACTCTATCGCCCATTGCTAAGCCAGTTGGGTTTGCAGCAACGTGTCCGGATCGAAAAGCCCTCTCCCGACGTTCTGTCCTTTTATGCTGCTGCCGATCTTTACGTCGCGCCTTCCTTGGAAGACGCGTTCAATCTTCCCATTCTGGAAGCCATGGCGTGCGGGCTTCCGGTTATTGCTAGTGCCAAGGCGGGGGCCAGCGAATTAATCCGAGATGGGGAAACAGGATTCATCCTCACTGATCCACAGGACTATTTGCACCTTGCTGATTTGATCCGACGCCTCCACGGGGACGATACGCTCCGCACTGCGGTTGGCGAGTCAGCTTCCCGGTACGCCCTTGCAAACTGTAGTTGGAATGAAAATGCCCAAAAAACGAAGGAATTTCTAGAGGCTGCCTTTCAGCACTTGCGCAAAAGTGGTCGCTCCCATTAGCTAACCACTCTCTAAGTGTTCACCCCGCATCCAGTAGAGAATTGCCCGACTTCGTCTATTCTCCTGCCAAGGGAAAGCAAGTAAGACATCGTCCGCAGTGCCTTCCACGGCCACGCTAAAAGTGTGTCCTCATTCACTAATTTGCTTCTTTCGCGCCAAGAGAAGCACTGTGGTTGGTAAATGTACGCCGGTCACTTCCTTGCTCGAATCCAAAAGGTGGTCGAGGTACGCAATCCATGAGAAAAAGATGGGAGCCGGCAAGTGAGTTGTTCGCCGCCACCACCGAACCACCTTGGTCGCCCGCCGAGAGAATTTAAACTCCGCGAAAGCGAACTTTTGTACTTCAAAACTGCTATCCGCGAGAACGGCTGTGATTTCGTGCAATTGGTAACCTTCTCGCTTGTGGCCCCACTCCTCGCCTTCGTTCACTTCGCCGGGGGGCACAGGTACCGAGAGAATCAATCTCCCATTAGGGCGCAAGACGCGATGAATCTCTCGAAGCGCAGCTCGATCGTCAGTTATGTGCTCGAGTACTTCAAGAAACAATATGGTATCCAGGTGCCCCTCGGTGAATGGGAGCGCCTGCACGGAACTAATGGCAAAAACAACGTTTCTCAGATCCTGGTGCCGAGCCCACGTGCGCTCAAGGGAATCGCGATCGACATCAATCTCTACGAGAAATCGCGCCCGAGCGCTCATGTGCCGGACAAAAACGCCCGGACCGCATCCAATATCCGCAGCGATTCCGAGGGTATCACCCAGAAAATCATGAACTAGTTTGTGTTTCGTCACTCGCTGAATGGAAACTGCGTCGGCCACGAAGCAGTGATACAGTCGCCACACCCTATAATGTCTGGCGAGTCGCTTCCATAAGCCGACCTTACTACTCATATTGGGTTTGCCACGCCCGTTCGGTTTGTCATGGGCGGGGCTGAATTTGATAGAGTTCCGTATGCTGGTTCACGGTACGTTCTTAAATAAACGAAGGTTCCGGGAAATCTTAAAGCCCTGACTCGATCAACAATACCAGAGGCGCCCGGATGCGCATAGCGCTGTTCACTCCGTATTCCCCTGAGATTGGCGGTGGCTCGGTACAATTGAGGAGCCATCTCGCTCAGCTGCCCGATCTCAGCGTTGAATGGAGCTATCTAGCCGATGCGCCGGTCAGCGGAGCCCACCGCCATTGGCTGGGTCCCCCAATCTCCCCCGCCCATTTCGCATGGGACCTTTCGGCAAGGAGCGGTTTTCTGCCGGGTTCGACAAAGTTGGCGCGAAAGATCGCACAGGAACTGGACGCCGACCTTTATTGGATTGTTGCGCATTATGCTGGCATCTCTGTCGCTGCAGAACTCCTCCGCATGGGTAAGACTGTTCACCTTACTGTTCACGACGAACCCCTGGCTATGCTGATTGTTTCCCGCCGTTATCGAGCTCTCTGGCCGCTTATGTCGCTCACTTTTTCTCGCGTCCTGAAGGGCGCGCGGTCCGTGGATGTGACCAGCGCTGGGATGCGTGATTATTTCAAGAGGAAATACAACGTGGATTCCTTCGCGCTTTACAAACATGTTCCCGAACTACCAGAGATGCGGCCCAGTCCCTCAAAAGTGCATCTGACCATAGGGCACATCGGCAAATTGTACCACCCCGGCCCGTTTCGGCAGTTCATTCTTGCTTGTCGCGATTATGCGGCGAAACAGAAGCGCACACTCAAGATTGTCCGAATTGGCGCTTGCACTGAAATGGACAAGGTAGCCTCCGAAAATCACGCCCTCTTTGAAAGTCATGGAGAATTATTAGAGACGGACGCGTTTCCGCTACTTTCCACCTGCGACTTTGTGTATGCCATGTATCCCCCTGGATTCCGCTTCCAAGGCTTTCGCCGGACAAGCCTGCCCATCAAGCTTTCCACGTACATCCAGGCGCAACGTCCCATTTTTGCGCATACTCCCCCCGATAGTGGACTCGCTAAGCTCGTCTCCAAACACCGCGTCGGCACCGTTTGTTCCAGTAATCGCCAATCGGACATACAAGACGCGGTCCGGACACTATTAGACCTGCAAATAACGGGGGAGAATTTTGACGCGATCCGGGACGACCTGATGGGCCCTCAACAGTTGCATCAACTCCGGAATGCCCTCGTTCGCTCCGTGTCTGGTGGAAACTTGCAATAGACACATTCGGAATCCATTACTCACCTGGCTGCATAGGCTGCCCGATTCGGGCATGCAGCCGCGCTCCATCCCGTTTTTTATCTAGAGTTAGTTCCTTTGCAGTACATAAATAATAATCGAATATGTATATTACTTGCAAAGAAAATGGTATGCCCAGTTCATCCCAAGCCGCGATTCAGATGCAACGCCGCTATTACACGGGAACTGCGGCCAAATACGAATGTATGCACGCGCAGGAAAGCGCGGATGACCCTATGATCCGAAAACTCATTCTTTCTGTGCTTCGTATGATTGACGTGAACAGCCTCTTGGACGTGGGTTCCGCAACTGGACGAGGCTTGCAGGACCTTGCAGTGGCGCTTCCTGCCACATTGATCTGCGGAGTCGAACCGGTGGCCGCGCTTGTGCAAGAAGGCGTGGCCGCGGGCAACAATCACGCCGTTTCGCTGCTTCGAGGTTCTGGAGAGGCACTTCCCTTTGCCGATGGAA
>WNEZ01002754.1_pt1 | contig 25293 bp, 17 predicted proteins | sample 5400521 | NCBI WGS metagenome assembly WNEZ01 (sample SAMN13153339, study PRJNA577476) | soil metagenome | isolation source: 120 cm saprolite under Douglas fir tree site 2 hole 1 replicate 1 | place: USA:California | collected 2015-04-18
TTGCGTATCTCGGTTACAAGAAAGGTGATTTCCCACAGGCCGAGCGCGCCGCGCGCGAGGCGCTTGCTCTACCAATTTATCCGGAGATTTCGCGCGAAGCGCAGCGATATGTAATCGGGGCGCTTTCCGAATTCTTCAACTGAAGGCCAGCCGCTTTATTCGCGAAGCGCGAGCCATCAAATCCGCAAAGAGCACAGATCGCGTCGCCCATCCGCGAAGGCGAACTCGCCACCCCGAACAACGCGACGGCAACAGGGAATACCGATGGCCAAACGACTTGCGAGGTGCACAGCGCGAGCCTATATCAACGCTCGCACGGACGGGTAGGTACCGAAGTGGCCAAACGGGGCAGACTGTAAATCTGCTGGCTTTACGCCTTCGCTGGTTCGAATCCAGCCCTGCCCAATTCTGTGCCGATCGGCTCCGCCGAATTTTAATGGCCTCTTCGCTGGCCACCTTCGCGGCGGCCGTAGCCCCCGCCCCCGCCCCCGCCATAGCCTCCGCCGCCATAACCGCGCCCTCCGCCACCGGGCGGCCGTGTCTCTCGCGGACGGGCTTCGTTGACGGTCAACGCTCGACCTTCAACGGTTTGACCGTTGAGTTTGGAAATGGCGTTTTGCGCGTCCTGCTCTGAGCCCATTGTGACAAAAGCAAAGCCGCGCGACTTGCCGGTGAATCTATCTTGCATGAGAGTAACTTCTTGCACGGCGCCAGCCTGTGAAAAAAGCTCCTGCAGTTCGTTTTCCGTCGTGTTGAAGGAAAGATTGCCTACGTATAATTTCGTTCCCATTGAGTTTATTCTGGAAAACGCAGCTAGGTCACTGTTCCCGCTTATCGGATTTCAAATCGCCACTGAATAAACTCAACTGACAATCCACCAACTGCCGAGCTTCCGTTTTTCCGTTTCGTCTGACTAGTAAAATGCTTCTTTTAAGAAAGCCATAAGAATCAGGGATCAATTTTTTCCCTCCCAAAAGATGGTTAAATCCACTAGCGCGAACGGGAAAAGGTTCACTGCGCGCGTCGCGGTGGTGGCCGCAGGCGTAGTTAGCCCACTGGGATTCGGGTTGAGCGAAACGCTCGATTCGTTGCGCGAGGCACGCGATTGCGTCAACCCAGTAACGCGATTTTCGGTAGCGCAATGTCGATGCAAGACCGCAGGTCAAGTGCCTGCTGAGCGCCTGCTCGACAAGCAATGTAACAAAGTCCGCGCTCGACGCTTGCATCGCGCGTCGCACATGATCATTTACGCGCTTGGAGAAGCGCTGATGCAGGAGCCTCAGTTCAAACCTGAGTTGACGGTAATTGGAACAACGAGCGGTGGCATGTCTTACGGCGAAGATTACTACCGGTCATTAAAGCAAGGTGGAAATTTGCGACATTCGCCGACTTGGATCGCGAATTATCCAGCGCAAAAGCCAGTGATCGATGCGCTGGAAGCCTTCGGAATTGCTGCACCATGCGAGGTGGTTTCAAATGCCTGCGCCTCCGGCACGAACGCTATCGGTCACGCATTCGACTGTGTGCGATCGGGCCGCTACCAGCGCGTGTTGACCGGTGGGTATGACGCACTCTCGGAACTCGTCTTCGTCGGCTTCGATTCGCTTCAGGCCTCGACGCCGGAGAAATGCCGTCCATTCGATCGACATCGCACCGGCATGGTTCTCGGAGAAGGCGCGGCGGTTCTCGCCTTGGAAAACTTTAATGCTGCTCGGGCGCGTGGCGCGACTGTTCTCGCAGAAATAACCGGCTACGGCATTTCCACCGACAATTTTCACCTGACGCAGCCAGATCCCTCCGGTATCGGACCACGGCGCGCAATGGAGCGAACCCTGCAGAGCGCCCACACTTCAGCCGATGCAGTCGATTACATTAACGCGCACGGAACTGCTACGCCCTTCAATGATACAGCCGAAGGCAAAGCAATCAGCGAATTATTTGATCGCGTGCCGGTAAGCTCGACCAAGAGCATGATGGGTCATTCGCTGGGGTCGGCCGGTGCCGTCGAAGCCGTCATCTGCCTGCTCGCGCTCCAGCATCAATTTCTTCCTCCCAACATCAATTTTCGCGCTCCAGACGAAGAGATTCACCTAAACATTGTTGCGAACAAAGCGCAGCCAGCCCTTGTGAGCACAGTTCTTTCGAACTCCTTCGGCTTCGGCGGGACGAACGCTTCGATTCTGATGCGTAAATTCGACGCATGAGTCTGGCAATCGCCGGTATGGGGTGGGTCACACCCCTTGGAAGCGGCATTGATCCGGTATGGGAACGTTTGCTTCAGGGTGATGAAGCGCAGGCGGAAAAGATCACGGAACAATTCAGTAATCAATGTTACAGCGTTTTTCGAGTACCTGAGTCCGCGCTGACCAGTTCGCCCCGCCACCCACGTCTTCGCCGGGCCAGTATGATTTCGCGTTTTGCCGCGGCCGCGGGTTTGGAGGCGTTGCAAGCCGCAGGAGTAAAGCTCGATTCGCAGAGTGCAGAACGAATGGCGCTCGTCTTCGCAATCTCAAACGGCGGGGTGATTTACACGAAGCGCTTTTATCGCGACATCGTTGAGGGGGGCGCGCAATCAGCCAGTCCGCTCCTGTTTCCTGAAACAGTCTTCAACGCGCCAGCGAGTCATCTCGCAGCGATTCTCGGTATCACCGGCGCCACCTACACTCTGGTGGGTGATAGCGCGGCAGGTCTTCTAGCGATAAGAATGGCCGAGGACTTGATGACGAATGAGGTGCTCGACTATTGCCTGGTCGTCGGGGCGGAAGAGGTCGATTGGCTGTTGTGCGACGCGTATCGGCGATGGCGACTGCTCCGTTTGGCGCCTCCGGTAGAGCCATTCGGTCGAATCGATCGAGGAATGATCTTGAGCGAAGGGGCAGGAGCAATCCTGCTTCGACGGGACGGCCCGATAATAATCGAAGGCACTCACGCCGGCGGGAATTACCGGAAACGCGCGGAAGCGGAAGAGTTAATGAAGCGGATCCTCTGCGATCTCAGCCGAACCAAAATTGATTTTGTTATCTCGAGCGCAAACGGCACATTTATCGATAAGGCGGAAAGCAGGGTGCTCCAGCAAGTTATCCCCGATGCATTCGTCTATACGGCAAAGCCAGCTCTTGGTGAGAGCGTTGGCGCTGCCGGACTGTGGCAGATCATTTTAGGAGGCCAGGCTTTGCGTTGCGGTGAGCTTCCACCCCTGCTTCATGCAAGGCGAACAATTCCATTGCGGATTTCGCCTGCGCGTGTGTCCGTGGCGGCGGCAGGTCGCGCAATCGTCTTAGGCTCTGGAGTCAATCAGCAAGTCGCAGGTTTGCGGTTGTCGATCCGATGATTGTGGATTCAATTCGTCAAGTGGACAGCGCTCGGGATCTCAGCGCAGAGTGCTTTTGGGCTTTTCAGGAAGCCTTTGCTGCAGTACTTTCGGCGTCCGCCATGCGAAAGCCGGTTTTGTTGTTCATCGCTCTCCTTGCGAGCGCCGGTTTTATGAGAGGAGAAATCAAGACTCCAGAGAATGTTCCGATTGAAATTACGTCCACTGGGGAAACTACATATGAAAACGGCCTGGCAACGGCGCGCGATAATGTTGCGATTCATGCGGGCGACACAGACATTTACGCCGACTACGCACAGTACAATTCGCGCACACACGACGTGTATCTGAAAGGCCATGTGCGGATCTATCGTGATGTGAGCCTCTACATTGCCGATAGCGGTGTATATAACACTGACACAAAAAAAATTCGATCGATGAGCACGCGAACGGAATCCGAACCCTATTTCCTCAACGGCGGAGATGTGAGCCAAATTTCCGACAACGGCTATCTCATAAGGAACGGAACCTTTACGACGCATGATTCGCCGAATCCCGATTTCCACCTCCGAGCGCAAACAATCCGGTTCTACGAGGACGACCGTGCGATTTTTCGGAACGTAACTATGTATGTCGGGAAGGTGCCGGTGTTTTGGTGGCCTTACCTGTATCAATCGCTCAGTGACGCGTTCAATTTTACGGTTTCACCAGCGTACTTAAGCACATGGGGACCTTCGCTTCTTACTGAGGTGACTTTCCCGATAACCGACCATGTTAGGGCGCGTCTCGGGTTTGACTACTTTGGCCGTCGAGGCCCCGCCGTGGGCTTCAATCCGATTATTGATTATGGGAAGGACGACAGCAGCCAGGCCCGGCTCAAGACTTTTTTCATTAATGATCAAAACCCCGATATAAATCAGACGGCCGTGCTGCGACAGAATGTTCCTACCGATCGATACCGGCTGAGCTTGCAAGATCAAACAAACTTTACCGAGCACATCTATGGCATCGCTAACATCACGAAACTAAGCGACCAGTACGTTATGCAGGATTTCTATCCGGGTGAGTTTCGTGTCAATCCTGTTCCGGACAATGTGGTCGCTTTGACAAAGTCAGACCCATTTTACACGTTGACTGGGATCGCGCGTTTTCAGGCAAACGACTTCTTCACGACGACCGAACGTTTGCCGGAAGTTGTACTGGACATCAAGCGTCACGGGCTTTTCGGGGGACCCATTTTTTATGAAGGCGAGACCGGCTTTGCTAACTTGCAGCTACAATTCCCGGAGGGTGCCGGTTTCGAGAATTATGGCACGACTCGTTTCGACACCTTCCATCAACTAACTTATCCAAACACATACTTTGGGTGGCTTTCCATCGTGCCGCGGGTCGGCTTTCGCGCCACCTATTATGGTGAGACATTTGACCTAGGCACGACAACCTTCACGCCACCCTCAAATCCGCTCGTGCCTGACTTTATTCTCCCGCCCCCGACGTTGGCCAACCCAATCAAGTTCGATGGAGACACTTTTCGCACGGTTTTTAATACGGGAGCCGAGGCCTCTTTCAAGGTCTCGCGGACATGGGAGAATGTGCAAAGCCGCGCCTTTGGGTTGGATGGACTTATGCATGTTTTCCAACCATTCACAGACTTTGCGTACGTCTCAGAAAACGGTCCAAACCCCGAGTCAATCTTGCAGTTCGATCGATTTGAACCGTCCACGCAATTGCGGGCGATCGACTTCCCTCAGTTCACTCCAATCGATTCAATCGCTAGTTGGACCGTCTGGCGGCTCGGTATTCGCAACCGCTTGGAAACACGGCGCGATGACCAAACGTTCACTTGGTTTGAGCTCGATAGCTTTTTTGACGTGAACTTCGAGAATCCGTACGACCGCACCGATTACTCAAACTTCTTTAATAATGTCCGCTTTACACCGCTGCCCTGGATGTCGTTTACGGTCAGCTCCCAAGTGCCGGCTTTCGCCAAGGGTTTTACGGAAGTCAATACGACCGCGAGCGTTCAGCCGATAGCCAATCTGCAATTGAATGTTGGGCATCGCTATTTGAATAACAATCCATTCTTCCAGAATAGCAGTTTGTTTGTTGTCGGTGGATATTATCGGCTCAATGATAACTGGGGTGTCGGAATTCAGGAACAATATGAAGCCACGACCGGCATCCTCGAGGAGCAGCGCTATGCCATTTACCGCGATCTGACGAGCTGGGTGGCCTCGTTCGGAGGAGTGATACGCGACAACTCCGGCGTGAACGAATACGGCGTCCTGTTTACCGTAACGCTCAAAGCATTCCCGAAATTTGGATTTGATTTGAACTTCGATCCGTATTCCCAAGGACAATGAACGAAGGTTCGCGGACAACGCCAAGCTTGTTCAGCGCGTCCCACTGCTTGCGCTGCGGCTGATTCGCCTGCGTCCGTTCTTCGCTTATGGATCTCGCAATCATCGGCTCGGGGTACGTTGGTCTTGTGACCGGCGCATGTTTCGCCGATGTCGGCCATAATGTCATTTGCGTCGATAACGACGTGCAGAAGATCAAACTGCTACAATCTGGCGACGTGCCGATATATGAACCGGGCCTTGAAGAAGTAATTCATCGCAATGTCTCAGCGCATCGATTGTGTTTCACCGCTAGCATTCGCGAAGGCGTGGATAATTCACAGATCATTTTTATCGCCGTTCCCACTCCCCAGCAGCCAGATGGCGATGTGGATCTTAGCTTCCTCGAGAAAGTCGCGCGCGACATCGCCGCGGTATTGTCCGATTATCGAGTGATTGTCGACAAGAGCACAGTACCAGTGAAAACGGGCGAAAAAGTGGCTGAATCGATCAAAAGATATAACCGCCACGGCGCCAACTTCGATGTTGTCAGCAATCCCGAATTTTTGCGCGAAGGCTGTGCGGTTGCAGACCTGATGCATCCGGATCGCATCGTGATTGGAGCCCAAAGCGAGCATGCCATCGATCTCATGAAGAAGGTTTATGAGCCATTCATGGCACCGATCCTTGTGACTGATATTAGCAGCGCCGAGCTCATCAAACATTGCGCAAACTCATTTCTCGCACTGAAAATTTCATACATCAACGCGGTCTCGGCTACGATCAGCGAACGGCTCGGTGTTCCGTTCAATTTGCTGAAGGAAGTGCAACGAATAAACACCGCCCAGAAAGAGCGTTTTCTGAAAACAATTCGTGAAACGCTGTGGGTTCTGCTGGAAAAACGAATTGCGGTCTGGGGTCTCACATTCAAGCCAGATACAGACGATGTTCGTTCGTCTGTTGCGATCGAGCTGGTCGCAGACCTGCTGCGCGAAGGAGCGCATGTGGTCGCCTATGACCCGAAAGGAATGCAAAAGGCCCGCGCCGTAAAAACGGTCGCCGCAGCCGAATTTGCTCCGTCCGCTCTCGAGGCGGTGAGCAATGCCGAAGCGCTGATCATCGCCACGGAATGGAACGAATTTGCTAATGTCGACCTGGCTGTGATGAAGGAAAAAATGAGGACGCCGATCGTCTTTGACGGACGAAACCTGTTGGATCCTGAAACGATGCGGACCCTGGGGTTTCATTATCATTCGATTGGGCGCGCCAGCGTGAAGCCGGGATAAACCCTTGCCGACGATCTGTGGCGCAGCTCTCTCTGCTCGGCGAATTGCGCTGGCGGCACTACGCAGGTGGCGAAGCGAAGGACGCTTTGCCGATCCCATCATCTCGGAATTTCTTGCGAAGGCGGAGCTTACTCAGTCAGATCGCGCGTTTGCTCTCGAACTGTCTTACGGCAGCACTTGCAGCCTCGAGCCAGAAGAAAACGAAGAAGCCGTGCGGTGCGTTCTGGCCGACTTGTCGATCTTGCGACTGGGAAGAAGAGAAGTATTCGCTTCCGTTTGGAGATCGTTTTGACGGCGTGTTTGCTGCAAAATTTGTCCGCGCCACTTAGGGCCGGCTCAGTTGCATCTCACGCGACTGATGGAATCATAACCGTCTTATGCACGATATTCGCTGGGACAATCTCGCCAAACTTCTTGTGGAATATTCCATCCGGCTCAAACGAAACGAAACCGTGTTGATCGAAGCATTCGATATCCCGGACGAAATGACAATCGCACTCATTCGAGCGGCGCAGAAGTTGAGAGGCATCCCTTTTGTGCAGAGTCAGCACGCCCGAATCAACCGCGCGCTTGCGCTCGAAGCATCCGATCGGCAGTTGAATCTTTTGGCAAGCCATGAACTGGCGCGGATGAAAAAAATGGATGCATACATCGCTGTGCGCGGCAGCAACAACATCACGGAGTTATCCGACGTGCCGCCGGAGAAGATGAAGTTGCTCGCCAAGAAAATGCGCCCGGTGCAGGACCAGCGAGTAAAAAAAACGAAATGGGTGGTTTTGCGCTGGCCGACACCGTCAATGGCACAACTTGCCGGAATGAGCACGGAGGCGTTTGAAGATTTTTATTTCGAAGTCTGCACACTGGATTATCGCAAACTCCAGCCCGGCATGAAAGCGCTTAAGCGGTTGATGGAAAAGACAGATCGCGTCGAGATCAAAGGCCCCGGGACTGACCTCCGTTTCAGTATCAAGGGAATTCCAGCCGTGATCTGTGGTGGCGATCGCAATATTCCCGATGGCGAAGTTTTTAGCTGCCCGGTGAAAGATTCCGTAGAGGGTCATGTGACGTTCAACGCGCCGACTATTTATCAAGGCATCGGTTTCGATACCATCCGTCTCGAGTTCGAAAACGGAAAGATTGTCGATGCGACAAGCAACGAAACAAAAAAGCTGAACAAGATTCTCGATTCAGATCCAGGCGCGCGTTACATCGGCGAATTTTCGCTTGGGTTTAATCCTCGCGTTTTGCAACCGATGCGGGACATCCTGTTCGATGAGAAGATCGCAGGCTCGTTTCATTTAACTCCGGGACAAGCTTACGAAGAAGCGGACAACGGGAACCGGAGCCAGGTCCATTGGGACATGGTAAGCATCCAGCGTCCAGAATGCGGCGGCGGTGAAATTTATTTTGACGGCAAATTGGTCCGTCGAGACGGGCAGTTTTTACCCAAGCAACTGTGTTCGCTAAATCGAAGCTGATTGGCCAAACGCGCTTAAGCCGAGTGAGCGAAAGTAGCTCGGCTGGTACCGGCTACAAGAATCTCTCTTTGTGGTCTGGTAAATCTGGGCTCGTTACGTCTCCTTCGCGCTCTGGCCGAGCAGATTCAGCTGCATCATGCCGATCTCGCCGCTTTCAGCGAGCTGCAAATTCGCAATTTCGAATACAGGCGGTCCCTCGGCTGGACTTGGTCCGGCGCCGGGCAACTGAACGAGAACTTGCTTGGAATTCGAATTCAGGACGACCGATGCGATCTCAAGCGACGGTGAAAACTCGATCGTCGTGATTTGGAATGGGACTGTGATGAAAACAGAGGCTCGGCCCTGCTGCGACGGCGTGAGTTGGACCGGCGCTGTCTCGAAATTAGGGACGACTTGCAATCCCGCGACGGCGAATGACGGCGAGCCGGTCGCAGTTTGCCTCTGCTGTTGAGACGGAATCATCCGAATCGTACCAAGAGCTCCCCCGACGGGCTGAATCTTTGCCACTTCGAAACTGACCTGCAAATTCAACGCGGGCTGAGGCTGCTGGGGTGCAGGCAACCGCATTGTGACAAGCTTGGATATGGGACGCACTTTTAGGACACCCATTCTAAAGCTCGACGTCAACTGCATGGCCGCGATCTCGAAAGAGAAGGTGAGCTGCACGGATGTCTGCATTGTGGCAGCGGGTTGCGGTTTGGCCACGACGGTGGATGGACGTTTGTTTACTGGAGCGGTTGGGATTTGGGTTGTTTCAGGCATGTTTGCAGGTGTGGTTGTTTGCGGAAATACGGGCTCAGTGAAAATGGTAGCTGGCAAACCAGACGCGGGCTCGGCGACGGTCTCGGCCACGGGGGATTGAGTCGCAGCCGAGGTCGTTTCATAAGGCAGGGGTGGCCCTTGCCCGATCGGTTCAATTTCAGGCTCTGCTGACGCTAGCTCTGCGGACAGTGCGACTTCCCCCGCCGCTTCGGAAACTTCACTCGGCGTTTCTGGCGTTATCGTAGAGGGTCGGCTAAATTCACTGATTGCCGAAACCTCAGCTACTTCAGGTGTCTGCGGAGCGCCCGGCCGCGAGGCATTGGCCGTTTGTTCCACAACCGGCCCTACTGACGACTCAAGGGCCTGCTCAGTGAGCGACGCCAATTCGCGATCTGATTCTCCTCTGTTGTAAGCGGGCGTTTGTAACGCTTTCCCTCCCAAACCTGCCAGCTGATCAAAAGCACCGCTCAATTTTGCGGGAGGCAAGCCGCTGCGCCGCAAAGAAGGTTTCGACGCTGTTAATCGTAGCGAAACATGGCGGGGCCCGCCAAAAAAGCCGTTGCCCTGCGCATCGCCCTTTTGCGCCAGTGCCACGCTGGGTTTAAGCGTTCGGGGGCCGGTGGCGAACTTGGTCTGCCAGTAACTCAGGATGTTGAATGTGTAGCGGTAGCGGCGAAGCTCGGGAACGACAACCAAAGCTAGCAGAAAGATGCCGGCTAACAGCAATCCACCGACAAGCCACGTTCGCCGACTGGCTATTCCGACAATGCCGGGCCGTGAGATTTTAGCCGGCCCGAGTGTTGTGGCGGGAGATGTAGCGACAACAGGGGCTGCGGAGGGATTTGTTTGGCTCGCGGCTGACTGATCATTTTGTCCTTTAGGAGCAGATGAAGCGACCGGCGCCTCAGCGGGCAAAGCCGCTACAGTTGTCGAGCCTACACCAGAAGACGAGCCCGAAACCGCAGCTGTAGGCGCTTCCTGTGGCTGACCGCTTGATCCCGCCGCAGCCGACTCATTCGACTTGGATACTGAGGGCTGTTCAGCCGGTCCCCCCGCACTCACAGATTCCGTCCCAGCAACTGGTGGGCTCGCCGCGGGGGCCAAAGAAGCAAGGGATTCGCCTTTCGATATTTCTGCTTGCTTGTTTGCAGCAAAAACGCTAGCGGGAATAGGACTTGGCTCAACTGCTGGGCTGCCTTCTGCCTGCGACGCAAGCGGGCGCCACCGCAATTTCCGGAGTCTGCATCCAGCCAACGTCATAAAAAGCGTCCGCAAAAACGTTGTTGAGCGCTGGCGAATAGATCTTTTTGGCTGAAGCGGTCCAACCGGCGGCCTTCTCGGGATTGTTGTGTTTAAATTCCCACGCGGCTTGGGCATAATAGAGAGCTGGCGTATCTCCAGTAAACTGGAACTGCTCCATCATAGCCTGCGCGCGACTCTCCTTTCCCTCGAGCAAAAGCGTCATGTAAATTTTGAATTTAATGAGTTCTGCCGCCTGATTTTTATCGCCCCCTGGCGTTTGTTTATACAACGCTTCAAAACGCTCCCGCGCTTTTGCGTAGTCTTTCTTCTTAAATGGAATTTGAGCGAGGTTATATTGAGCCTCACGGAATTTCGGATCCAGCTTGGCTGCCTTTTTGAATGCCGCTTCGGCTTCCTCAAACTCCTTTTGCTCCATCAGGATCTCGCCCCGCAGATTGAGAGTTGCCGCCTGATTCGGTTCCGCCTGATCCGCTTCATCGATTGATTTACGCGCTGTCGTCAAATCGCGCTGCCGAAGCGCCTGTTGCGCTTGCTCGAATTTTGAACGCGCCAGGGCCTTCGTTTTTTCCGCACGCTCGGCAGCCGTCATTAGCGGCAATGACGGGCGCGCCTCGCCAGCTGGTTTTTCAAGCCACCCGACTTCGTACAGTGATTCTGCGAAAAGTTTGTTCAGTTGCAGCGAAAAACTTTTCTCCGCTACACCCATCCAATCTTTTGCCTCCTTTTGATTCTTGTGCTGGAGCGCCACGGCTGCTTTCACATAGTCAACAGCAGGCGTGTCAGACGAAAGCTCCAACTTGGCCAGGATAGAATCAACCGTGTTCTCTTTTCCCTCCAGCAGGTAAGTCAAAAGGATCTTGTACTGAATAAGCTGCGAAGCTTCGCTTGCCAGATCGGGGCCACTGCTAGAAAGCAGCTGCTGAAAACGATTCCGAGCCTCCGTCCAATCCTTCTTGAGAAACGGGATTTCCGCAAGGTTGAAGCGCGCATTCCAAAACTTAGGATCGATCCGGGCCGCTTCGAGCAATGCTGCTTCCGCTTTGTCGTAGTTACCCTGCCGCATCAGGATAACGCCGCGCAAATTTTTCGACGCGGCAAGATCGGGTTGGCGGGTATCGATCGCGTCGAGTTCTTTTAACGCTTCTGGAAAATTGTTAGCATCGAACGCCCGGAAGGCTTTGTTGTACATTTCCTCCAGTTCCGATTTGGTCGGAGCGACATTTTCCGCTGCAAGCGAGGTTAGCGCCAGCACTGCGATGGCAACGATCTTCCAGATTCTCATGAAGTAGGGATTGAAGCTTCGATCATCGCTCCTGGCAAGTCCAAAGTTGAACTCAACGAGGTGGATTTTCAGCCCGCTTCGGAAAAATGGGAGTGGGCAACAGATCGACAGCCCCGCGTTGGCCAGGCATCGAACTTCTGTCATTCCGAGCGACGCGCAGCATAGTCGAGAAAATCTCTTACTGTTTGGCTAACAAAGAGAGATGTCTCGACTTCGTCGACATGGCAGGAAACCGAAGGCGGCCTCGTTGAATCGCCTCCGCCTTTCGAAAGCCTCTCTTCAAACGACACGAACCTTGCAATCGCGAGGATGCCCGCCAAAACACCATTGGTTTAACCGCTCAAAATCAATTCAAATTCGCGACGATCCGCAGTCCTTCCAGAGTGAGGTGCGGACGAACCACACCGATTTCCGGCAACCGCCCTGCGATTAGTTGCGCGTAGCCGCCCGTCGCTACGACGTAAACTTTTTTTTTGCGCGGAAACTGCTCTGCTCTGATCCGCCCAAGGATTTCGCAGACCAGCCCACGATAACCAAATACGGCGCCGGATAACATTGCCTCGACTGTCGATTTACCGATTGCGCGTCGCGGCTCTTTCAAAGAGAGCTTCGGCAGGAGCGCCGTTCGCTGATAAAGAAAATCGGTCATCGCTTCCAGCCCCGGCGCGATCACGCCTCCAATGTATGTGCGGCAATCAGAAACGATGTCGAAAGTCACCGCCGTGCCGAAATCCACCACGATAGCGGGAAATCCGTAAAGACCTGTAACTGCCGCGGCGTTCGCCAGACGGTCCGCGCCAATCGATTTCGGTTTGGGATAATCAATCCCCACGCCCAGTTTCAGCGTCGAATCCAGCCAGAGCGCCTCCAGTTTTCCGATGGCCTTTGAAATCGCTGGATTTTTTCTCGGCACAACCGAAGAAACAACCACTTTTCGCACCCTTTGCTTTCTCAAAAATCCCGTAACCACACTGCTTGAAAGCTTGCTCGTCGCAATCCGCACGGGAGCCGAAATCCGCGTCGCAGACGCAAACGCCAGCTTCGTGTACGAATTACTGATATCGACTAATAGGTAATCGGCCATTCGAGTCATGATCAAAGGCGAGTGCGCATCGGCGGCAGAATTCAATTAGAGTTTAGGCTCCTCGCGATAAGGGCGATTGGCTCGAAACCAGGTCAATAAGTTCTCGCTCACCATCGCGATGTCATCATTGCCGGCTGAGCGCGCCAAAGAAAGCGCTTCCTCACCCTTGTCGATCGCGTCGGAAAATCTCCCGGTTTCGGCATATGCTGCGGCCAATGTGGTAAGAAGAGTCGGATTCTTGCCGCCGGTTAACGCGCACCCGCGCTCTGCGAAACGGACAGCGTTTTGTCCGTCGCGCAGTGCCGGATTAGGATATGTGGCCAGCAACCAAGCCAAATCATTGAGGATGATGGGCGAATCAGGGGCCAAAGAAACCACATCCTGAAGATGCTTTGGTCCCTCCGCGCTATTCGCCAGCAAGACAAGACCCGCGCGAAGGTTGGCCCGCGCCTCGGTCCAATCAGGACGAAGTAAAAGTGCATAGGCAAATTGATTGATAGCGTTGGGCAAATCTCCTTGCCGCGCCACCACTACGCCGAGCGTGCAATGCGTCTCGGCGCTAAACGGAAACACGGTCAGCGCATCAGCCGCTGCTGCAATCGCCTCTTCGTCGCGATGCGATTGGACCAGACAATTTAATAGCACGTTATGAGCAGAGGCGTTTTCCGGGCCCAGCTCGATTGCGCGACGGGCCTCGCTCATCGCACGCTCGAGCTGGCCTTGCTTTGCCGCAATTTCAGCCAGTTGCCCGTGACATGCGCTGTCCGCCGGATTCAATTCCACCGCTTGCTCAGCCTGTTCAAGCGCTCCTGTTGGGGTATTCAAGTAATCCAGGGCCAAAGCCAAAAATCGCCGCGTTGTTGCATTGGAAGGATCGGATTTAACAGCCTTAGCGATTTCGGAAGCCGCTACATCATACTTGCGTTCGTATGCTGACCGAATGCCAAGCCAAAGATTCTGAGCAGGCGAATGGCGAATCCAAACCGACGCGAAGCTGTTCATTGTCCAGACGACCAAGATTATGCCGAGCGCGAATTGCAACAATCGTCGGCGGCGAGTGACGACCTCCCAGCCAACTGCGCCGAAGAAACAGAGCGGTACCAACATCGACAATCCATAAAACGCCTTTACTTGCGCATAAGAAGCCACTTTAAGACTCATAAAAATCAGACCGAGCGTCACCGCTCCGAAGAGACCGAGCAAAAGAAAGTCATTGGCCGCAGGTTTCCGAACACAGCGACCAAACGCGACCGTGGCGCCCACGATAATCATTGCAGTCGGCGCCAATGCCAGAAGGTAGCCAGCCACCATCAGATCGTAATTCCATGGCAACCTGGCGCTCATATCCGCCACGCCAGCGCACAAGGCATCGCCCCAAAGTGTCGAATAGTTACCATCCCCGAATCCAGCCAGGCCGCTGAAAAGCGGCGAGATAAGCGAGCGACCAAACCTGAAGTAATCAGCGAGGGTATGATAGCCCAGATCCTGCCACCAGGGAAAACCGGCGGCAGGATCCCAGTTTCCCAGGAACGGGGTACCGAAACGGAGCCAAATCCGGATGTAGTGCCAGCCGCAAACGGCGAAGCAAACCGCCAGCATAACGCCGAGTGTCCGCAGCCAAATAGCGAGGGCTGCTCGTTGCATCGACAGTTTACTCACCAGCGCCGCAAAAAGAGCTGGCACTAACAAAACCGCCGTTGTCTTGGTCAGCATAGCAGCACCGAGGAAGAACCCAAGCAACGCGTATCCTGAGGTCGAACCATTCTCGATCCGGAGCAAGCGTAGGCTGAGATAAACAACAGCGGCGGCAAATGTTGCCGCCAGCGTCTCGTTGGTCACGAAATGGGCGAGATAAAGTTGCATCGGCAAAAAAGCGGCGAGCGCGAGTCCGATTAGCTGTGGCCCAATTTGACTCGGGAATAAGAGACGCAAACTCAGGAAGACGAGCGTGAAATGGGCAATACCAAAGAGCATCGTCATCCAACGCAATGTGAGGATCGCCGCCGCATCGCTGGTCGTTTGACCGAGCGCGGACAACGTCGAGGCGGACAAAATATAGTACAGAGGCGGCTGAAACATCTCAAAACCTTCGTTTGGCAAGGGCAGTGCCCGGCGTTCCTGAATGTACTTGATGTACTCGAGGTGCGATTGCGAATCGAAACCGACACGGAACGGTAAGAGTGCAGAATTGTTCCAGAATAAGCATATCCAAATGCCGGCCACGATTAGGAGCAGCGCACCTACTTGCCAGCGGGATAATTCCCGAGAGGTCATCGCGCCTATCTTTGGCAAACGACTTAACCAGTAACGTCCGGCGAACCAAACGGCGAACCAAATACCGACTGCGATCCCGCCGAAAGCCAGCCAGATTGGCCAAACCTTTGCGAGGGAATTGAAAGTTTGCTCGCCGCCAGCGAGAAGATTTCCCGCGCGCGGCAACCTTGGTGCCGAGGCAAGCACCGCACTCCGCCAGGCGGAGCCTGTAAAAGACGCTTCCCACGTCTGATCGCTGCGCAACGTCACGTGGTCTGTGCGCAAACTTAGCCAAAGAGCTGGCGGCGCATCGGCGGCAAAGACTCTTGCTTCAATCGTGTTTGTGCCAGCTCGTAATAAGGCGAACACATCAACCGTCGAAATGTCCTTCCAGTTGCTCTTCGAGCCGAGTGGCACTTGAACGCCATTGATCTTCAACTCGGCGCGTTTGGCCGCGCGCAGATTCAGTCGCGCTATACGCGGCTGCGTATCGAGCGTAAAGACGCGTCGAAAAACAGTGTCTAGATTAACAATGCTATGGGCGCGCGCTTGCACAGCGGACGGGAACAGAATCCATTCGGCGCGCGCATCCCGCGGTAGAAAGTTGATGCCAGGATCGCGCGCACTCAGCCAAGCCAGAAATGCAACAGCTAATCCGGCGCAGAGAACGATTAAAGCAGCACAATGCCAGATTTTCATAAGAAGCATGGATACTTGACCTCGAACGCGAAAAGCGCTTCGCTGTCCAACGCAGCATCCTTGCGCGACCCCGTCAAGTTCTGCCGCAGCTTGCGACACTTCCGTCAACCACCTACTCTTGATTTGTGAGGAAATTAGTCCATCGCCCGCGCCGTTTACGGCGTTCCCCTGCTCTGCGAAACCTCGTCCGCGAGACACAATTGAGCGCCAACGATTTTATTCTGCCGCTGTTTGTGAGCGAGAAATTGGAGCGGCGCCGCCCAGTCGGCAGCATGCCGGGGGTCTTTCAGCTCTCCGCGGGGGAGATTGTTGACGAAGCGCGACGCGCTCAGGATCTGGGGCTGCAAGCCGTCCTGCTTTTCGGTATTCCAGAACGCAAAGATGAACAGGCTAGCGGCGCTTATGCGGAAAACGGGATTGTTCAAAAAGCGCTGCGAGCCATTAAATCAAAATGTCCGGATCTTGTCACCATCACCGACGTCTGCCTGTGCGAATACATGAGCCATGGTCATTGCGGCGTCACACGCATCGACGGCGACCATTTCCATGTCCTAAACGACGAGACCGTCGAGCTTTTGGTAAAGACGGCGCTGTCTCACGCAGTAGCAGGCGCAGACTTGGTAGCACCGAGCGATATGATGGACGGTCGCATCGGCGCTATTCGCGAGGCGCTTGATGCCGGAGGCTTCGATCAAACTGGGATTATGAGTTACGCAGCCAAATTTGCGTCGGCGTTTTACGAACCATTCCGCGAGGCAGCCGAGAGCCCGCCGCAATTTGGCGATCGCCGTTCTTACCAGATGGATTTCGCCAACGCAGATGAAGCGCTGCGCGAGGTAGCCCTGGATGTCGACGAAGGAGCGGATATTCTGATGGTGAAACCTGCCTTGCCATATATCGACATTTTGTGGCGCGTCCATGAACGGTTTGGAAAACCGACTGCCGTTTATCATGTCAGCGGCGAGTATGCGATGATCAAAGCCGCCGTCGAGAAGGGGCTTTTAGATGAACGCGCGGCTGTCCTCGAGATTATGACTGCGCTGAAGCGCGCGGGCGCGGATATTATTGTCACGTATTGGGCACGCGAACTTGCGAAATGGCTGCGGGAGTAGCAAGCACCCGGGACGAAACCGCGCGACATGCCCGGCTAAAGCGGCTCGCTTTCCTCTGGGCTCAAGCACGCGGTTACTCTGCCTGCGCACTGGAAGTGAGTTTGCCCGGGTGCCGCTATCGCGCCGACGTCGCTGCTTACCGGCCCGACCGGAACCAGGCTGGAACGACTGCTATCTTTGAATGCAAACAAACGCTTGTCGATCTTCGCCGTGATAATGGCTTGATCGCGGCAACACGCGAGCGGCTGCAGAAGGTTTACCGTCGCCAACAAATTCTGGAAGAAAATTTGCGCGTCCATTATCCACGGTTACGGATCGCCGACTCATTATTTTCCGAATTCGACTCCCACGATTTCGCGGCAATCAAACATCGCGGCCACACGCGCGTCTCTCGCGAGCTGAAGGCGCTGCAAAATCGTCTTTTCGATAGCACCAAGTTCGAGAAACTCTTCCGCTACCACTGCGCGAATCTATTTTTTCTCATTTTGCCCGAAGAGTTATTTCGCGATTCGGAGATTCCGATCGGCTGGGGCACTCTTGTCGAATCGGACGGCGCGCTCACGCTCATGCGCAAACCGATTTGGCACGAAGCAACAGCCGCGAATCGCATTCGCTTCCTACACCGAATCGCGGCGGCGGGAACGCGAGCATTCAATCGGCAACTGGAAATCACTTTCGACGACATAGCCGCCGAACGTTGCCGATTTAGCGGTAGCCCGAATCGTTGATCCCGGCCTTTTAGGATTCCTAAGCGGGCACAAGCAGATTGTGCCCGGTCATCTCCTTTGGCTGCGGCAGTCCGAGCAAAAATAAAAGAGTCGGCGCGACATCGGCCAGGATTCCGTCTTCGCAGCGAAACTTTGCGGCATCTTTGGCGACATAAATGAAATGCACAAGGTTGCTGGTGTGTGCGGTGTTGGGTGAGCCATCAGGATTGCGCATCTGCTCGCAATTTCCGTGGTCGGCGGTGATGAGACATTTGCCGCCAAGCTCGAGAAGTTTCGGGATAATTCGCGCCGTGCATTCGTCCACGGTCTCCACAGCTCTGATCCCCGCATCGACGACGCCGGTGTGCCCGACCATATCCGGATTGGCAAAATTAAGAATAATCAGATCGTAATTTGCCATGCGCACGAGGAGCTCATCGGTCACTTCGCGTGCGCTCATTTCCGGCTGAAGATCATAGGTAGCGACTTTTGGTGAAGGCACGAGTTTGCGGTCCTCGCCGGGAAAAGGGCGCTCGATTCCACCGTTAAAAAAGTACGTTACGTGCGCATATTTTTCTGTTTCCGCGATGCGCAGTTGCGATTTGCCAGCCGCACCCACGACTTCGCCCAGGATCTTGGGAAGCTCTTCCGGCGGAAAAATAAACGGCGAAGAAAAGCGCACATCGTATTGGGTGAGGCTGACAAAATGGACTTGGGGCCACACCTCGCGGTCGAAGCCATCGAAATCCTTCATCAAGAAGGCTTGCGACAATTGTCTGGCGCGATCGGCGCGGAAGTTGAAAAACAAGACTGAGTCGTTATCTCGGACCCGCTGCTCATTTGCGCGGGAAAAAATCAGCGGCGGGATGAATTCGTCAGTCTTGCCAAGCAAGTATTGTCGATCCACCGCGGCGGAGGGCGATGATTTGCAGAGTTCACCGCGACCGAGAACGATTGCGTCCCAGGCTTTTTTCGTGCGGTCCCAGCGCCGGTCGCGATCCATCGCGAAATAGCGGCCAATCACCGTAACGATTTCGGCACCGCTCTTCTCAAGTTCCTTCTCGCAGGTTCTTAAATAACTGGCGCCGCCGGTCGGTGATGTGTCCCGTCCGTCCGTGAAAGCGTGGACGAAGATTTCCGCAACGCCTGTTTCACAAGCTGCGTTTGCAAGCGCGATCATGTGCGAACAATGGCTGTGCACGCCGCCGTCGGAAACCAGCCCGAGCAAATGAAGCCGATGACCGCGCGCACCTGCAAAGGTCTCCTGCAATACTCGGTTACGCGTTAGTTCGCCCTCTTCGATCGCCTTGTTAATTCGCGTCAGGTCTTGATAAACGATTCTACCAGCCCCCAGGTTTAGATGGCCAACTTCCGAGTTGCCCATTTGTCCCTCCGGCAAGCCGACGTCAACGCCGCTGGCGCTCAATTCAGAGCCTGGATAATCGCGGTAGAGCTTGTCGTGAAATGGAGTCGAGGCGAGCAGTGTTGCGTCGCCATTTTCGTTACACTTGTCCCGGCCGCCGGGATTGATGCCCCACCCGTCGCGAATGATGAGCATCACCGGACCTGCCATATGGGTGCACTTTGCCGATGAATGAGAAGATCGACAAGCGGTTCTTTCGTTGACAAGGGAACGGACGCACGCCTACATCGGCCTCGTGAAATGGCGCAACCAGTTGCTGGCGCTTTTTTGTCTCCTCGCCTTTGCTGGAGTCGGTGTTCTTTATTTTCAGCACTGGGTCATCCGGAAACCTTTTGGAATCATTTTGTTTGTTGGAGAAGGGCTTTCGCCTGCTCGGCTCGCCCCAACCCGTGCCTATGCTGCGGGCGCCGGCACGCGCCTTACCCTGGATTCGATGGCTCATGCGGCTTTGGTGATGAATTACTCGAAGGATTTCGCCGCTCCTGACCAGGCGGCCGCCGCAACTGCAATTGCGACCGGTGTGAGGGTGACCAATCGCGCCATCGCAATCGACGGTGATGGGAAACCGATCAAAAGCATCGTTGAATTAGCGCGGGAATACGGACGAGCCACAGGGCTCGTGACAGATACAAAGCTTACTGATCCGACGAGCGCGGCCTTTTACGCGCACTCGATGGATCCAAGCGATGTCGAGAAGATCGCCGCTGAGTTTGTGGATGGAGGAAACATCGACATCGCGATGGGTGGCGGCGCAGCGCAATTTCTTCCAGTCACTAAAAGCGGAGAGAGACAGGACGGGCGCGATCTCTTACTCGAGCTTCGTGGCAATGGGTTCGATATTGTTCGAACACGAGCCGAGCTGGGAGCGGTCCCTGCATGGCGCCGGCCAAAACTTGTCGGTGCATTTAGTAAAGGGGAACTCGCGTTCGCGAACGAGGTGGAAGAGAGAAGCCAGCAGCCGAGTCTTGCGGATATGGTGCAGCGAGCGATCGAATTACTTCAATACAACGTCGGCGGCTATTTACTGGTGGTTGATGCAGGGTTAATGCGCAAAGCAGCACAGGAAAATAACGGGGAGAGAACTCTCGGCCAAACGGTTGAACTGGACCGCGCAGTCGGCATTGCACGCAGTTATGGGGGACCAAGAGCAACGATCATAGTCTGCGGTGATGCTGCAATCGGTGGATTCAGTTTGAATGGATTCCCGTTTCGCAAAGATAGCGGCATCGCCTTGCTGGGATTCAATTCAGCTGGCCAGCCTTGGATTACTTGGGCAACCGGTCCAAATGGCACCAAATCGTACGGAGCGGCAAAAATACCAGGCAAACAAGATGAGAATCAGAGCAAACAACCGGAAGGTGAACAACCGGAGCCGGCGGCGTTCTATACAAAATCCGCGTTGGTCACTGTTGAAGACGTCGTTGCGTTTGGCAGCGGTCCGGGAACGGACGCATTGGAAGGTGTAGTGGACAGCACAGCTGTTTTCAAAACTCTGCGCGACGAGCTTTGATCACCGATAGCTCTGCCGACGAGAGATTGGCTTGAAGCTGAACGCCACGCCGCACACAACCTTTTGTTGCATATGCAACTAAAGGTTGTCCCTGCTCAAGCTACTTCGGCGCTTCGCGATAAGGCAACGCCAACTCATAAAGCGCAATTTCTTGCTGAAGCGCACCGGCCAGGGAGTTGTCGCCCTGCATCCGTGCTAATTGAATTGCAGCGCTGACATTTTCGATCGCTTTTCCAAATTGCCTACTCTCCGCATACGCTGCTGCCAACGTGCGCAGCACAAGCGTGTTGGTGCCGCCTGAAAGTTCGTCAGCTTGCCGGGCAAGTTGAATCGCCCTGGAGCCGTTCCGGAACGACGCGTTGGAACACGTGCCTAACAGCCACGCCAGATTAGTTAAGGCGGAAACGGATCGTGGAGAAATCTCCAACGCTTTTTCGTAATGTTGAATCGCTTCGGCGGTCTGACCTTTTCCATCGAGGGCAATAGCCAGGTTTGTGTGGGCGTCCGCATTTTGAGGTTGGATCAACAACGCAGCGCGGCAATGGGAAATCGCAGCGTCGAGTTCGCCCTTCTCAAGAAAGGCATGGCTAAGACTGTGATGGGCGAGAAAGTAATCAGGTCGTATTGCCAACGCCTTTTGATAATAAACAATCGCGTCATCGATTCGCTCTTTTTGAAGAAGAGCGTTGCCAAGAGCGACCAGGGCATCTGGATCATTTGGCGCGTTCCTCACGGCATTGCTGCAATGGGCGATTGCATCGTCCACTTGCCCTTTGCTCAGAAGAGCGATGCCAAGATTGTACTCCGCATCCCAAAAATCCGGCTGCATCTCCAGAGTTGCGCGATAATGCCCGATCGCCTCGTCGGTCTGACCTTTCTGGAAAAGCACAATGCCCAAATTATTGTGAGCCATCCAGCATCCTGGATTTCTTACCAGCGTTGTCCGCCATAGTGCTTCGATGTCAGCATACATTGTGGCTTGTCGCCAAGTCAGGACCGCTAACACCGCAACCACACACAGCGCTGCGCTACGAACTAGAGGGCGACTCTGCTTAAGCACGTCAGCCAAACTGACCACGCCTGCCGAGACGAGCGCGATCGGACCGATACAGGCCAGATACTGGTAATGGTCCGCCACAAACGTGTAGCGAAAAGTGTACAGCATGATGAAGCCGAGGACTGGGCTGAGTGTCGCGACGAAAAATGCGGCTGCGACCTCGACGCTGCGTCCCACGTAACGCCTCATGAAGTAGATCACCGCACATAACACGATTCCCGTCAGCAACCATGCGTAATCCAGCGGATACGCCGGCGAGATGTTCCATTTTGGATAAATGAAAGTAAGATTGGATGGCCAGATGAGTTTGCTGAGATAAAACCACACCGCGCGACTCGCGATGAGAAGGCGTTCAATCGGACCCAAAGCAAAAAGCACCCCGCGGGTACCCTGATGGTAGCGTTCCCACCAGACTGCCAGCAGACCCATGCCGATTCCCATGATAAGAAACGGAACGACCTGGTTCAGACGCCGCTTGTTAATCGGCTTTTTCTGCGACCAGAGAATCAAAAGCAACGCCGCCGGCAGAATACAGGCCGTTGTCTTAGCCGACAGCGCCAGCGCGTAAAGAATTAATGCCAATCCATAAAAGCGCCATGGCCGCTTCGTCCGTTCGTCAACAAACGCGATCCATGCAAGGAGCGTCAAAAGAAAGAAAAAGCCCATCAGCACATTTTTGCGTTCCGTGATCCAGGCAACTGATTCCACCTGCACCGGATGCAGAGCGAAAATCGCTCCCGCCAGCCACGCGCCCGGTACATGCAAGCGCGCCAGCACTCGCCAAACCAGCAGCGCGTTGGCAATATGAAGCAGGAGATTGACCCAATGATAACCAGTTGGATTCAGTCCCCAGAGAGCATGCTCGATGCGAAACGTGGTATAAACCAACGGGAAATACTGCGAAGGCGAGTCCAGCGAAAACCAAATCCGCCGCAAACCGTCAGGAGCCGTCAGTAACTCATTGTTTGTTACGTACGCATCGTCATCCCACAGAAATCCGCCATTCCATGCCGGCCGATACACAAAGATCGTCACAGCTGTCAAAATCAGGGCAAAAACGCAGGCGCGACTGCGCGAAGAAAACAGATGCTCAGCGATTTTGTGCACGGCCGATTCTACGATAAACGATCACCATTCCCAATGGTGTATGCGGAAGACATACTTAACATCGGCGAAAATGCAGCCCAATGAAAATCGCTCAGTTGCAAGCCTTCGCTTCTCGTCGGAATAGCAGCTTCCATGACGGACAAGATCTACATCAGCGACAAAGTCTTGCGTTTTTCGTGTTGGACTCTGGCCGTAATCGTTTTCAGTCTCGTCATAGCGATCCGGATTCGACTTTTAGGAATCCCGCTGGAGCGCGACGAAGGCGAATACGCCTATGCCGGCCAACTGATGTTGCAAGGCATCCCTCCATACAAGCTCGCTTACAACATGAAGTTTCCGGGAACCTATGCCGCGTATGCCGTGATCATGTCAATCTTCGGCCAAACGATCACCGGCATTCACTTGGGATTGCTCCTCGTCAACGCTGCCTCAATCGTGCTGATTTTTTTTCTCGGGCGACGATTAGTGAATTACACCGCTGGAATCGCGGCGGCTGCTAGCTACGCGGTTCTTTCTGTAAGTCCATCCGTGTTGGGCTTCGCTGGTCACGCGACGCACTTTGTAATGCTGCCGGTCCTTGGCGGGGCGCTGCTTTTGCTCCAAGAATCCGGTCGGCAATGGCTGGGGCGCTTGTTCGCGATCGGATTGCTGTTCGGTCTGGCGCTTCTGATGAAGCAGCCCGCAGTTTTTTTCATTCTGTTCGGAGCTATCTATCTCATCTCCACAGATGTTCGCAGCGGATTCAAGCTAAAGGGAATCCTCATGCGGAGTCTGATCTTCGGCGCCGGCGCAATTTTTCCCTTCGGGATCGCGTGTCTGACTTTATCACAGGCAGGTGTATTCAAGCAGTTCTGGTTTTGGACGATCGATTACGCTGGCGAATATGGCAACTTAGTCCCACTCGCTCGGGCACCGCAGGTTTTCTTCAACAGTGTGAGGGAAGTGATTGGAGCTGGCTGGGCGCTCTGGGTGCCGGCTGGAGTTGGAGTAGTTGCCGGTTTGTGGGATCACCGAATGCGTGGCAGCACAGTTTTTCTACTCAGCTTTCTCTTCTGCGCGGCATTGGCGCTCTGCCCGGGATTCTATTTTCGATATCATTATTTCATTTTCGTTCTTCCCGCGGTTTCGCTCCTTGCCGGTGTTGCGATCAGTAAACTGTCAGATCTTCTGGCCGATCGGATGATGGCGGTTAGATTCCTCCCGCTTCTTCTATTTGCCGTGGCCCTGAGCTTGCCAATTGTTCGGGACAAAAAATTCTTCTTTGCGGCTTCTCCAGTTGAAGCCTGCCGAATGATTTATCCTGAGAGTCCATTCCCAGAGTCCGTCAGGATTGCAGAATACCTGCGCGACCACACATCTCCAAATGATACGATCGCGGTGTTGGGATCGGAGCCGCAGATTTATTTTTACTCCCAGCGCCATTCTGCGACCGGATATATTTACACCTACGGCTTAATGGAACCGCAACAATATGCGCGACAGATGCAGGAGGAAATGATCAGCGAGATCGAACGCGCGCGGCCAAAATACCTAATCTCTGTGGTAATGAACGATTCCTGGTTGCAGCGGCCTCGATCTGATCGGCTGATCTTTACCTGGGCCAATGAATACACGGCACAAAATTGCGCCGCAGCCGGTTTTGTAAACATTACGCCCACGGAAACAGATTACTTCTTTGGAGATGTTCCGTCGTCGGTCGAGAATCTAAAAGACTGTATTTTGATTTATAAACGGAACCCTTAAGCCTGCTTTCTAACGAAATTCTAGCGCCGCACGTGCACCGTATTAACTCTCAATCAATCGCCCTCCTCATAACAAGCCGCCGCTGGTTGCCTGTCGGCGTTTGCATCTGTCTCGCGGTGCTTACGTGCATCGTTTTTGGTCAAACTCTTTGGCACGACTTCATCAACTATGACGATCCGCGCTACGTCTATGAGAATACCAAGATAACCAGCGGCCTTAGCATCGCAGGTATTGGCTGGGCATTCACCCATATCCACTCGGAGAACTGGCACCCGCTGACGACGATCTCGCACATGTTAGACTGCCAGCTATACGGGTTGAAGGCGGGAGGCCATCATTTTACGAATTTTCTTCTTCACACCATCGCGGCGATCCTCCTTTTTCTAGCCCTGCAATGCATGACCGGTGCGCTTTGGCGAAGCGCTTTTGTTGCGGCGGTGTTTGCCATTCACCCGTTGCATGTGGAATCCGTGGCCTGGGTGGCAGAACGCAAGGATGTGCTGAGCGGTGTTTTCTTCATGCTAACACTGCTCGCCTATGTCCATTACGCGCGCGCACGATCGATCGGGCGCTACCTGTTGGTGGCACTGGCATATGCCCTTGGTCTTATGTCTAAACCAATGCTGGTGACGGTGCCGTTTGTCCTTTTGCTCCTGGATTATTGGCCGCTCGGTAGAATCAGAGGTCAGAAGTCAGACGTGAGCGGTCATGAAAATTTGGCTATGCTGGTCGTGGAAAAAATTCCACTCGTTGGGCTCTCCGCGGTCTCCAGCGTCGTGACATTTCTTGCCCAGCGAGGTGCGGTTGGCTGGACCGAGCAGTTGCCGGTATTGGCCCGAATCAACAATGCCGTAGTGACGTACGTCGTCTATGCGTGG
>WNEZ01002180.1_pt1 | contig 25291 bp, 25 predicted proteins | sample 5400521 | NCBI WGS metagenome assembly WNEZ01 (sample SAMN13153339, study PRJNA577476) | soil metagenome | isolation source: 120 cm saprolite under Douglas fir tree site 2 hole 1 replicate 1 | place: USA:California | collected 2015-04-18
CACTCGTAGAGTCCGTGACGAAAGGCTTGCAATGTGTTAAGGTTCATCTAGGTAATGCTCCTCTTGTAGATGTACTGGAACATTACCTCACGGGGTCATCCCCCGCAAGGGCGGTGGCCCTTTAGTCTAAACATCAATGCACGTAGCACTTAAAAGTTGGTGCAATATAACGAAATACTGTCTGCCTGTCAACAACACTATGGAATTGGATATGGGGCCGTAGGGGGCGTTATTGGAAACGTTATGCACCGTAAACAATGGTCAGAGTAAAGCGAAGCGCCATCCCTGCGGGGCTAAAAGTCAGTTACCCTGTTTCTGTCCCCCCTTCCACTTTTTGCTGCTCAGCTTGTCGCAACCGCTGGCGGAAGCGGTATGACTGACCAACAAATTCAAGTTTTGTGGAGTAGACCATATGCATACCAAATCCTTTACTCACGGCCGCTTTAATGGCTTCGTGGTAAACATCTGTCACTGACATATATGATACCTCAAATCAAAGTAGATGACCTGCGATCTTGTTGAGAATTGCGAGAAGGCAAGCACGGTGAGCGGATCGTCGAGCGAAATGTTGTTGCCCGGAAAGAAGCCGCGACCGTGGAAGCTGGTCATGCTGAATACAAAGGCTCCGAGTGGGGATAACGTGGGTCCAACGATGTGTCCGAGGAAGTAGTAGGCTGTAGCGAAGCCGGAAATGACGAGGAGATACGCAAGGAAACTCCGCCACGGCTTGTAGCCATACCCTGCAAGTAGATCGAGGAAGAGTGAGAAGAGATATTGTCCAAACCTATGTCGCCGCCGCAAGACGATACGCTGAAGTTTCTGTGCTTGGTAGGCAAAGCAGGCCGCCTCTTCATTTAGTCCCTGATCTTGTAAGGCAACCGCCAGTTGACGATTGGCACGAACAGCGCTTTCATATTCTGGAAGCCGTTGCTCATTGGTTTTTTTCTTCCCATTAGTCTTTTTTTGTCGTGCCCTCTGCTCGTCGCCAAGGATCATTCCTTGTGACCAGTTCACACGGGCAAGGTTGACTTCAGTCCACTGGACATCGGCCAGTAGAGGACCGATGTGTTTCTGACTGCTTAACATCACGTCCCTGAGATTGGCTCCGCTAAGTTTTGTCTCATAGAGATTCGCCTCTTCGAGTTGTGCTCTGTAGAGGTTTGCCTCTTGTAGTCGTGCCCCTCTGAGAATGGCTTGTTTGAACTGCCCCCGCATAAGGTTAGCTTCCTGAAGATTTGCAGAACTCAGGTCAGCTCCTTCCAATTGGGCTCCAACAAGTTGAGATCTCGCCAGTAGTACATTGTGAAGGTAAACTCCCTGAAGTTGGGCTCCATTAAGAAACATATCCTCCATGTGTGCTCTAGCCATGACACATTGTGCTTCAGTTCCCTGACGTTGCTCATCGTGGGTAAAGCCGCAGCGGAGCCTCGCAAGTGGAAGTTGACGGAGGTCGACATGACACAAATCTGACCCTCGCAAGTCTAATCCATCCCGGTTCCTTTGGCTTTCGTCACTCCAATCTACTGGGCCTCGTCCGTTCTCATGAGTTGCCAGGAGCCACTCTACATCAGGACGGCTCAGCTTCATCCCTTTGAACGGATAGATTCCTTTCTCAGTATCAGGGACAATGGCACGATGCTGATCAAGTTCTGCCTGGCGTTTCGGATCGATCTCCGGCTCTGTCCGCCATGACTGGCCGTGTGCTTGCCAGTAAGCATGCCATGCGTTGCGGTCAGCAGCAGCAGGGCACGGCACCGGTGCTTGAGGCGGAACGGCGGGCGAGAATGTCATCTTTCCAGTGCGTTTGATCCAGGAAGAAAAGGTAAGGGGCACAAGAGAAAAACGCCTGTGTTGTTTGCTCATAAGAGGCTCACCTCCAGCAAAAATCTGCACGTCGTTACTGCTCGTAGCGACTTTTCTGGTATTTTACCTGATCAGACCACTATGATGGAAGAATCCCCAATGAGTATGATCACCAACCGCTACCAACCAGCATGCATCTCTTCCTGGCACCCTCTCTTGTGCCTCACCTGTCTACTGGCCACGATGTGAACCACTTGTGCATCTCAGTCCAAAATGGTACTCTTACTCGTAAGTAGAGTAGCAGATATGTATTGAGGAATTCTATTCAATGGTTGCGCGTTGCTCTACTGTTACGAGGAGGGGAAAATGATATCGTCAAGCTCATCTTCATATAAAGATACCACAGAGGACAGCAAGAAAGAGGATGTATTACAAAAGTACCTCGATGAACAAATCGAACAATTATCAAAGGAGGTTGACGCTACTGAAGGGCGTTCACAAACCTGGTTCACTCAAGGCCTACTTCCGATCTCACTGGGATGTTTTACAATCATTTTCGGTATATTAATAGGTATACCTCCTAAAGGACAGATAATTGTAGGGCCAATTGCAATAGTGGCAGGTTCTCTTATAACGATCATAGGTATTTTCGTTTCTCGGCAAATAAGAGATGCAAATAAGCAGAAAAGAAGCAACTTACTGGACAAACTTTTTGAAATAAAGAAAATCTCCAAAGCCCTCGAATTTGTGTCAAACGCCCCAGAGAAAACGAAAGATCGTTTCCAAGTGCTGCTCGTTCAAGAGTTGCTGCAATCCTTATCAGGTCAAAAGATATCCGTGCCCGAGTTGGAACAATTTATTAGCAAAGATAGCACCACGGGGAGCACATCTGCTCTATATGCCGATGGCGCGACAACCACATCTCAATCTCCCATCCAAAGCACATCTTAGTGTTCCTTCCTAAAAATAGAAATACATAGTGAGCGTGAGTCATGAGTATGATGCAACCTGAGATGGAACCAAGAGAGCGTAAAGAAGGGGAAGCAGCTTCTCCTGTTTCTCGGTCTGATTTTTCTCTTCCAGGGCTACATATAGAAGCAAAGAATGTACCGGTTATTCCTGTTATACCTAATATACCGTTTATTTCTAGCGTGCAGTCCGCTGAGCCTACACAGACACTTGTTGCACAACCAGCCGTAAGCTCGAATGTAGAGGAAACAACTTTAGATAATATCCAAAGGTTAATTCAAAAAGGGGCGGCAAGAGATGATCGGCTATGGTCAACCACATCTATCTTTGTCATAGTCCTGGCAGTTACCCTTGTCCTTCTGTCCCCTTTCTTGGTCTATTACACAGGGAATATCATCTTCGGAACAGCTTCTGTTACTTCTGGTGCTTTCATTGCCATCATTAGTAAACTCGTTATTCCCTCAAGAACAGAAGCAAAAGAGAGGGCAGATACTATATCAGATAAAATAGACAGGAATAAGAGTTTGGATTTTATTCAAAAATATATTGAGAAAACGACAGGTGAGACACAACAGCGTCTTATAGAAGCATATCTGCAACTTCTCAATTCACCACAGCCTCCTCCACAAAAGTAAGGCGTTTCTTACATCCCATTTGTTAAAGCAAAGAGGGCTTACAGCTCGCTAAGTTGTTTTTGCTCATGAAACCGGCTCTTCCTCACATTTGGGGAACAGATGAGCTTATGAAAAAACTTCTAGATGGTTTCTTTGCTTCAGAAGCCATTTCAAGTTGAGAAGAAATAGCTCTGCAATTCCAAAATCACCAAATTCGAGGAAGAGCCCCTTTTCATGCGCAAAGTGGGTCCCGTTTGTATGAGCAAAAACAGCTAAGTCATCTAGCCAAATATTCAAGAAAGACACCAGGGGTATAACCTAGAATTGGAAGAGGAGAAGCAAAGTAGCCAGTTATCCGGGATCATTCAGACAATTGAGTCCGGTTTAGATCAAATAACCCAAGATATCTATGAAGGCAGGAATGATAAGCTTTTAGCCTATCTTGATGTTGCGTCTCGTTTTATTCCCTCGTCCAGGTTTCTGGGACCATTATACTTCGCTGCTGCATCACCCATTTAATATTCTTATGAGTTGCGTGCGATAGGGAGTTCATCTCTCGGCAAGGAGCTTTCGTGCCCGTAAATTCGCGTCCCCTATGCCTTTGGGTGTTATCTTAGCCTCGGCTGCTAATTCCCGCTTTGTCTTTGCCGGTTGACCGAATAACCCATACTACACAACGTTAGTGCGCCGTAAGGTCGAATGTTCCTCCTGTCCACGCGCTGTACGCCTGGCGGAAAGGCGTTCAACAAACGTGTCTGCAACTGTATCCACCTCCGGCGGTATATCTGCCACAACCTGGCTGTCACCCTTATCAAGGTCAAGTTGGCGGTTCATTTCCTGTTGCTTCACAAAAAGCTCCCGCAGGCGGTCTTCATGCTCAAAGGGTCGGTGAAGCTGCTCCCTGTAATCGGCGAGCGCCTTTTCCCTGCGTTCAAGTTCGGATTGTTCTTCTTCGGCAAAACGGTCAAGGCGGCGCAGGGCATTTTCAATACTGGCTATCGTGCCTAATGCGTTCTCCTGGTTCAGGTATGCTTCGTAGGTCTGTTTGCCACGCAGATACAACTGTGGTCTTTCACCCTCACGACTGCTTATGATGGTAAAGCCTTTGTAGTGACCCAGGCGTTTTACTTCTCTGCTGTCTTCCCATAACGATGCCATGATTGCCTGAATGATGGCTGTTCCTGCTTCTTCCCTGCCATTCTTGCCGGAAAATACTCGGTCATTCACTGTCATGGTAAATGCTTCTGTTTCATACGAATTGCGGGTGGCTATGTCTGTCAGCAGTCCGGTATGAATTTCCCTGGATTTTTCAATCCGTTCGGGTAAATCTCTGACCATCCTTCCTATTTCATATTGCTGGTTCAGGTGAGCGGCGCGGAGCATGTCGAGTTTTCTGACTTCGGTATCAATCCTGACCTTTTCCATAACGAGAGGGTTGCCCGATGCAATCGCCTTGATTTCGGCAAAGCTCAGTGCGCCGCCTTCTAAATCCTCTGCTTCGCGCACCGATGTCTTACCGCTCATGACTTGCTGAATAAAGCGCTGTTTTGTCTCAAGTGTCTGCCACATGTAGGCATCGAAACTACCCTCCGTAACATACCGGAATATGATAATCTGCGGATTATCGTTCCCCTGGCGCAAGATGCGTCCGTCACGCTGCTCTATATCGCGTGGTCGCCAGGGCGCGTCTAAATGGTGAAGTACCCACAGTTTTTTCTGGACGTTTGTTCCGGCTCCCATTTTTTCAGTGGAACCAAGCAGGATGCGGATACGACCGGCATTGACCGAGTCAAACAGCGTTTTTTTCTTTGCATCGGTATCTGCGGTATGGATATAGGCGATCTCCTTTTCAGGGATGCCGCGTTCAAGAAGCCTGGCTCTGATTTCATCATAGACATTGAACTTATTCTGCGCGGGCGTTGAAATATCGCAGAAAGCAACTTGGGTTAATCGTTGATCTGCGCCTTCCTCCCATAGACGATACATAGTATTCACCGCATCGTTTACCTTTGTCTCATGGCGTACTTCCTCATCAGGACTGACAAGACGCATATCAAGTGCTGCTTTTCTGCCGTCTGTCGTGATTTTGAGCATGTTGTCCACTCGCGGATCAATACTACCGCTTCTAATTCGTTGCGCCCGATCAACCAGACCGGAAACATATTCTTTCAACTGCGGGGATGCGGGCGCGACAACCACCTCCGGCTTGCCCCCCGCTATTTCAGGACGCGGAAGGTTCAGCATCTCAGCCGTCTGAATGTCAGCAAATGTGCGGAATTGTGAAAGGAGTTCCGGCAGGTTCACAAACTTGGCAAATCTGGTGTGCATCCGGTAGCCTGATCCGTCCGGCGCAAGCTCAAGGCTCGTGACAGCCTCGCCGAAGTTGGCTGCCCATGCGTCAAAATGCGCCACTCCTGCTTTTTCCAATAGTTCGGGAGCAAGATAGCGCTGAAGCGTGAACATCTCAGCCATGGTGTTGCTGATCGGAGTTCCGGTGGCAAAGACAATGCCCCCGCCACGCTCTGATGTATAGCGGGTCTTCATAAACATATCCAGCGCGCGGTTGCTCTCGGTGTTTGATAAACCGGCAATGCGCTGCATTTTTGTGGTAAATCCGAGATTTTTGTACAGGTCTGCTTCATCAACAAAAATCCGGTCTATGCCTAATTGTTCAAAGGTAACGCCATCGTCTTTTTTCTCGCGTCCGGCGCGGTCTTTGATTTTTGCTTCCAGCCGCTTTTTCGCTTTTTCAAGTTGTTTGACAATCGAGCGCGTCGCCTCCCCTTTTTCCGCCAGCGCCTCCATCATGGCATCATTAAGGCTTTCAATCTCCTTTTTCAAAAAGCGGTGAAATGTTTCATCGGAAACAGGCAAACTCTCAAATGATCTATGGGAAATAATCACCGCGTCGAAAGTGCCTGTTGCGATCCTTGCCATTGCCTTCTCGCGGAGACCGGTTGTGAAAAAATCCTTGCCTGCAATAAAAATGTTTGCCTGGGGGTAGAGTGCGAAAAATGCCGCTCCCCATTGCTCAACAAGATGGTTGGGAACGACAATCATGGGTTTTTTTGCCAAGCCGAGGCGCTTTAATTCCATGCAGGCGGAGGTCATCTCATTGGTTTTTCCCGCGCCGACGCAATGTCCAATCAGGGTGTTCTTATTCTGTAATATCCGCCATACTGCGTTTTTCTGGTGCGGGTCAAGATCATTGTTGCGGAGTCCTGTACGGTTCATTCCTGGAAATGTCAGGTGCGAACCGTCATAGGTGCGAAGTCTTATGTTATTAAATTTATCGTTATAGAGCCTTGCCAGCCGTTCGGTGCGCATTGGTTCTTCCCATATCCACCTAGCAAAACGGTCTTTCAGTTTCTGCTGCGCTTCGCGGGCGGCAATAGTCTCTGTCTGGTTAATGACGCGGGTATCGTCGTCTCTGAGATCATAGATCGTTGGCACCCGCATATTGAGCGCATCCTCGATCAGAGTGGATGCTGACATACGCTTGGTGCCGTGAGTTGTCGTATTGCTGACTGCGTGAGCGGCGCTAACATCTAAGATGACAGACCAGGCTGCTATTTCGCCTGCATGACCGACCGCGATATCTCTCTTCGGAACTTGTAACAATTCGGCAATGAAATCCCGAATATCGCTCCTGGGTATCCAGCCTGCGCCTAACCTTGCATTGATGTCACCGGGCAATATGTCTTCAGGCTGCACGGCTTTCAATGCTTCCACGTTGGAACGATAGCTTGGGTTAATTGCTGCCGCAGCCTCGGCAGTCTTCAGCTTGGCGCGAACATCGCCTGAAAGGTACTCATCGGCGGTTTCCCATTCGCCTTCCGGGTTCCGGTACACCTGACCGCCCAGTTCCGATTGTATCTCTTTGACACTGTAGCCGGTAAGCGATGCCATGCGCTCCCAATGAATACCGCCTGTTTCGTTGAGCGATATGGCAAGAGCTTCTACTGCTGTTTCAACATGCTCAACCGGCTTGTAGCGCTCTATTGTCCGTTTCTCAAAAACAACTGTCTTGGTGGCGGTTTGCAAATCCTGGTCGTAGTTTTCCAGTGAAAGGAGGAGTGGGTGATCCGGGTCGCCGGTAAATACGCGGGAGTTTTCGCGGGAGCTGATATACCCATGCCTGCGAACGAATAGGTCATATACCCTGTTTAAGTGCTGCCGGGCTGCGATTATTTGAGACTCCGGCGCATCATCCAATTGTGTCGCAAAAACCGTTCTTACCGCGTCGCGTATCTGTAGCAGTCCGCGTACTCTCATTGTCTCAAGGCTGGAAAAGGATGTGGGTTCAAAACTGAGACCATTGCGTTTGACAATTTTTCCCTCAACTACACCGTAGCCTCCGTCTTTGATACCCTTAAATTGCTCAGGGTCTGCGAGTGGCGCAGAGCGGGTTTCCTGTCCGTGATCGCGTGGTGTATATATGCCTTCTGGCAATGCTTCTATGGCTCTCTGTAAGTTTTCTCGCGTAAGTTCTCCGGTGAGCGTCGGCTCACGGCTTCGATACATCGTACCCGCGAGCGTTATTTGCCCAAGCATCATTTCGGGGTGGCGGATATAATATTCATTCAGGGCAACAGCGTCGCCGTCTACCATAATGATCTTTGTTTCTGTCCAGCTCTCCCCTGCCGGACGCTGCTCTGGTGTTCTTTTTTGCAGGATAAGAATATCTGTGGTTACTTCTGTTCCGGCATTGCCCTTAAATGCCGTGTTTGGGAGCCTGATTGCCGCAACCAGGTCGGATTTCTCTGCCAAGTGCTTGCGGATCGTATCATTCACCTTGTCCATTGTGTAGCGGCTGGTGATTAACGCCAGTATTCCGCCGGGACGCACTTTTTCCAATGATTTGGCAAAGAAATAATCATGAATAGAGCGGGTCAGGCTGTGGCGCGTGTGCGGATCGTGAACCGCATAATCGCCAAACGGCACGTTGCCGACAACCGCGTCAAAATAGTTATCGGGTAGAGACGTTTCTTCAAACCCTCGAGCGAAAATTGTGGTGTCGGGGTAGAGTTTTTTTGCAATTCTTGCTGTGAGAGAGTCAAGTTCAACACCTGTCCTGTGACCACCCTGCATAGTATCCGGCATAAGCCCGAAAAAATGTCCTATCCCCATAGCTGGCTCAAGCACTTCAATGTTTTCCCCCAAGCCAAGCTTTTCCAGCCCATTCCAGATCGCCTGAATAACTACTGGCGAGGTAAAATGCGCGTTTGGGGTTGTTGCCCGCGCTGACTCGTATTCATCTGAGGTGAGGAGCTCCTGTAATGCTGTCGCAACCGCGTTCCATTCCGGCTTTCTGCGATAGTCTGTTTCAAATACTCCGGCAAGCGGCTTTTTCCGCGTCATGAGCATCTCTGTTTTCATGTTCAAGCGATTTTACAAGCCGGATCGCCGCGATATTGGCATGAGCTTTTTCATGCAAGCCACCTGTTCCAACACCATGCGCCTCGGTTATTCGGAAGTCGCGGGAGAGTTGTCTTCCTGGTTCTGGTTCGTCGAGGATGACTCTTCGTCTTCTGGCAGAAGGAACTGGTCTATCGCTCTCTCCCAGGCTCTCGAATAATCCATCTTCTTCACCACCACCAGATCGTAGATCAGATCGCTGAACTGCTGCGCCGTTTTGTTCAATTCTGTTTCCAGCCGGTTTTCTCTCTTGAACTGTGCCAGCATTGTCGGATGGTACTTCTGCCAGTGAGTCAAAATGAAGCTGCCGATACTGTCCATTGTGTCTCCAGCTTTCTCCGGTAGGTATGACACGCGGAATATCCTCTTCCCCTGATAGTGTAGCAAAAAGCTCTTCGAGAGTCGCTTGTTGTATACCATAAGTCTTGATGGTGTGTTTCTTTGCCTTACTGCGGCGATGCGGAGCAAATCGGCGAACCTCTCCATTGATGCCTGTTCCCACGTCTGATGTGGCTGTTGCAATACCAGCCTGTTTTCCTGGCGAGACTCTGCCAACATCACTGGCTGATACTTCTGCCAGTGAGTCAAAACCAAGTTGCGTAATGTGTCCTGCTCGTCGTTCTCCAAGGTTTCCTGGCATACTTGCTTGTTAGGATAGAGCGTCAGGTACAGGAAATGGTAAATGTCAAGCAATAAAACGGTAAGAGGTGCTTTCGTTCAGTCAGTTGAAAAAAAGGCGTTAATGCTCTTCAACGAAGCGTGGATTATTGGAAATATCATGGTATAATAAGCTCAGTTTAAAAAGCAGGTGATAAAGAATGATGCGAGGCAGTCCAGAAAAACAAACGGTAAACCCGCAAGAAGTTGATAAAGGAAGAAGAAGACTGCTTGCCGGAGCAGCAACACTAGTTGGAACAGGAGTAGTGATTGCCGCACTATCTCCTCTTGAAAAAGCCTATGCCGCAATTGAAGCTGCCGCGAGTTTTCCAGACAGAAGAAATAGAACAAGTCTTACTCATTTAGCCCTGAATAATACACCTAGAACTCTTGATATACCTCAAGGACATCCTGTAACTGTTCAACCTACACCAACCCCGGATTTACAAGCAACAAAAACTGCATTAGAGATAAAGCAGCTTGAAACTCTACCACCGCCACAACCAAGTTGGTTTGAAAAGTATATTTTACCTTCTCTTGCTCCAGCTATTGGTTTAGGTACACTAGGTTGGGGTATCTGGCAATTTAATAGAAACCAACGTATTGATCGGGAAAAGAGAGACGAAGACCGCTTTCGGGAAGCAGTCTTAGATTTGGGGAAAGATGAGACGAAACTTGGAGCAGCAACAACGCTCCGAACATTTTTGGATAAAAAAAATAAAGAGTCATATCAAAGATTTTATCAGCAAATCTTCGATTTAAGTGTTGGATATTTACGCCTTCGCAATGTTGAGAAAAATCCTGAACCTGACCCCTTCTACAGAGAGATCATTAGAGTGTTTTGTGAGTCTACCCCACTCGTGCGGGAAATGTTGCGGGAAATGTTGCATCTGCAAACTTTATCACAGTCAGATGTACCAAATTTGGAAATTTACCAGAGAAAATTTATTAATGCGTCACATATTCATTTAGAAAATGCAGACCTCCCCCTGGTAGACCTCAAACTGGCAGACCTCACCGGGGCAAACCTCGTCGCGGCATACCTCGGCGGGGCAGACCTCAGCGAAGCAGACCTCACCAGGGCGAACCCCGAAGAAGCTTCCACTCTAAAAGACACTCATATGTGGAACGTCAAAAATTACGATGACCCAGTGAAGCGTCAAATATGCAAAGATAAAGGAGCAACCTTTGATCCACCACCCGGTCAGCCCAAAACCAAAGGTAAAAAGAAATAGCACAAACAGTATAAGTTACTCATCTTCTCACACTCTTGCTATCTCAACCCGCGTTTATACTTCCACTAAGAGCCTTACTTGCAGTATGCTACTCAGAACGGCGTTATAATCGGTTTTAGAACGATTTTTCTTTTGGTTTGGATATCATAATCTCTGAGGTGTTCGGCGGTTCTAGGGTCTTCCTGGTGCGTTACAGGGCATTTATAACAGGTGTTCAGAGTCTTCGAGAAGCAGGTATATTTCCGTTGGTGAAGATCATATCAGGGTCAATATAGCTGTCTGCAAGGGAATGGTGGTATGTATTGGGGTGAAGTTCAATCGCTGGTAACGCGGGAAGTCGGGGTGCTGGTAACTGCCTTTTTTGTCTCAATCCTGGATGCTGCCGCCAGTCCACCCGTCTCATGCGAAACGGCGGTAGCCTTCTATGAAACCCGATGATCTGCTCGTCTTTCATTTGCTTTATTTCCTGAGCCGTCAGTACAGGTATTCCCTGCTCTGATCTTCCCTGGCTTGTCTCATCGCCGTCTTTGAGTGTTTGCGAGCGCGCGTACCCGGATTTTCTGCCTAAACAATGCTCAAGATAGTCTGCGGTCTTTTGTCCCGAAGGGCGATAATATATCTGTGTTTCCATATTGTCCATGATTACCTGGCTGCGGGCTTCTCCGTATTCTGCTCTCAATTGCTCGAGAGATTGTACCGCAACCCATAATGATATACCTCGACCTACAACGGTTGTGGCGTGATCTGCTAAACTTGGAATTGCTGTTCTTCCTGCTTCGTCAACCAGGAGTAAGACCGGCTTGCATCCTTTCCCATCTAACTTATCATACGTCGTGATTAACTCGTCAATCAGTGATCCCCACAAAAGCCGCACAAGCGGCGAAAGAGCGAGTAGATCGCGTTCAGACCAGCACAGATAGACCGTGACAGGTTTCTCTGCACACATAAGTTGTGCTGGCGTAAAGTCTGAACCGTGAAAGCACCGGACAACTGTTTCTGTCAAAAGCGGTTTGACGCTCGCGGTGAGTGTTCCCCAGGCGGATAACAAAAATCTGTCGGTAAAATTCGCTTCTTCAAAACGCACGTCAAGAAACTGCGTGGCAAGTTCCGGTGAGAGTTCATGCAGTCGTCTCGCTGCTCCTGTTAACCCAAGTCGTATGATACGGCGAACATATGGGAGTGGTGGTACTCCCTCAATCCGTGCTGCAAGAAAAAGCTGTGTGAGCATCGTGGTTGCACGTTGGGTGAAAATTGGTTCTCGTTCCTGTGGTTTATACAAAAGCCGCGCGGAGGCAGAATACAACTGGTCTTCGGTTGTTTTACTGACCAGTGGATCATACCTATGCCCTACTCCGGTTGGATCAATGACATAGACTGCGCCGAGTGTAGCGCGGTATCCGGCTGTTTGGGTAAACAAGTCTCCTTTCAGGTCATTGACAACTGCGCTTGACTGCCAGGTGAGTAACTGGCTGACTGCTAACAATCCTTTCCCGCCTCTGGTTGGCGCAACAATCAGCATGTTGCCCAGTTCGCGGCGGGTCTTGTTTGACTGCACAAGAAGAAATTGCTTGAAACGGTTCACGCCTATGAGTAAACTGGTTGGATCAGGGATATGTGATGTGATGCCGGTGAGTTCATCTATACGCGCGAGACGTGCTCTGTGGAGGCGTTTGTCAAACCCCCAAATAATCAGATGTAAGACCCGTTCAATCAGCGTTGCAATTCCCATTGTGCCTCCTGTCGCTCCTGTTCCCGCTTCTTCTCTCTTGCAAGGTCAAGCTCTTTGCGCTGCTCCAAACATGCTGCTGTTGCCTCTTGTATGATTGCCTGGACAGGCAGTAACCGCGCTTTTGTCACTGCTAACACATGGATGTGTCTGATCGGTGTGTGATCGTCGTGTATGGCTGCGACCCATGAAACAGGCTTCCCTAGCTTTTCTTCAAGAGCCATTATTTTCGCGGTGATATCACGTAAGAGTAAATCATGCTCCATATCTTCTTTTTTCGGGTCAGGACTAATCTTGACACGGAAATACGTGCTTCCCTCTATCGCTTGGTCAATCATCTCGTATGCTTGGTATCTGCTTATCTGCCCGCTCGCGGTAAAAAGCGCTCGGATGACCTTCGCTCCGTCTTTCCCCAGACGTTGCTCGATATAGCGGATATTCGCTTTTGCTCCTTTCCGCTCCCCTGCTCCTTTTTTGACAAAGTTGACGCGGACAACTGCCACATCATGTTTGTTTGTCCTCTCCCTCTTTCAGCCATTGCTTAATGGCTGCAACAACATCTTGAGTGTTTGGACTCCATTGTTTCACGCTTTTTATGGTTTCCTTCTGGCTGGTATCAAGGAGTGTGTAAAAGTCTTTACTCAACTGCTCTTTTTTCTTTATGTCTGTCTCGGCGGCAATACGGCGAAGAATGTCATGGTACAGGGTATTGACATACAGCCACCTGAGTTGTCCTGTTTCATACACGCTTCGCGCTAAAAGCTCAGAGAGCCGGTTCATCAGGCGGTTCATCTTTTTATCAAAGAATGCTTCAAGGATTGGTTGGGACAATACCTCTCGCTCAAGACGAAGTTTTTGGCGCAATCCGTCCACAACGATAGCCCTTCCTGTTCGTGAAACGCTTATTCCTTCGCTCTCAGCTACCCGCGCTAACTCTTTTTTCTCATTTGGCGTGAACCAGATGGAAACATGCACTGTTTGCCGTTTTGTGGATCGTTTGCGGCGTCCTGGTACTTGTTTTAATCCAGGTTGGGGTTGTGATGATGCGGGCAGGTGATAGTCCATAGAACCCACGTTACCTATTCCATGTAAGAAGCAATTCACAGCCAAGTAAGAAAAAAGGTAGAAATACGATGGTGCTGCTTTCTTTGCGGGTTTGTGGAAGGATTTTGTGATCGTGAAACATTTATGTCCATTTGACGCGCTCGCGTCACTAAAAAATGTGACGAAGGCTGTATTGTGGCTACGCGCTCGCGTTCCGGCGCGACTTTATCTTGCCTTACCACGCCGCGCGTGCGTTGCCCGTTCGATGTGCTGTATCGCCGGGGAAAGCTTTGCTGTGAAGTGTGAGTATGTGCCATGTTCACTTACAATCTGACACAGTTGGAGTCTTCCTTTAAACAAGCAAAATGGTCATGCTAGGCATGAAATTAAATATGTAGGGTGAAACAACCATTCGTCTTATAGTAAAGCACTTCCACTATAGGATAGGGTTGTTCGGGTTTTATTCGTGTTTTTGCCGGTTTTAGCCACTATAATACCTTACCTAATAAAAGGCTCTCCCCTGGCTCTCTGTTTCCAACCTTCCTCCTTAGAAGAAGCGGCTATACACCAGAACCTTTTGAAGTTATAGAAACGTCACTGACTTTCATCCTGTAGACGATCACAGGTATAGTTTCATCTTCTCCTCTAGCATTAGCATAAGAGCGGATCGGGAAACGGCTTGTTTCAATCCTTTTGCTAGATGGTTCATGCCGTAGGCGTTCGTTGCTTTGACAACGAACTTCGGGTGATTAATACCCTTTGCCTTCACTATCAGGCTTCTCTATCCCTCTGAATAACTCTCAATTGTAGATATTGCTATGTGGTTTGATTGGGTTGGGCAAGTCATAAAAATACCTCTTCGGTCTTGACACGCCGGAAGAGGTTTGCTACGCTTTCCTTGTTACTTTCTGAAAGCGGTTTCAATTGACTCTCACAGGTCTTGAGACCGTTTTTTGGTGCTTATTTTCCATAAGCTTGTCCATTGTAGACACAGTGATTAGATTGCTGTCAAGGGCTAAATTTCAGGTTTTCAGGCTTTCATGATTTGAGGCTTTCTTCCTTTCGGGCTTTCAGGCTTTTTTATGTGTTTCTAAATACTCTTCGATTGCCTTCCATACCACCTCATAATCAGCCATATGATGCCGAGTAGCAAAGACAGTTACTTCTATTTGTAACTCTTCAGGTAGCTGCGTGGAATACTTGGGTACTTTCCTACTTTCAGGCTTTCGGGCATTCGTGATTGCCTGATTACCTGAAACCGGGCTTTCAGGCTTTCCTGATTTCATGATTTCTTCCATTCTTCCTTTCGGGCTTTCTTCCTTTCGGGCTTTCGGGCTTTCGGGCTTTTTCTCTGGACGTTTAATACTCGGCAAATTATCCATAGGAGAACCAAGTTTCGGTACGTTTGCGTTTGGGTCAAAGTCTTGGACTCTAGGCGTTTTCATACGTAATAAGCCAGTCAGCGAACACATCATAAGCAATACTGCCTTGATGTTTTGGTTCTAGCATAGCAAGCGGTGTTTTCTGGTCGTAAGATCGGCTAAAGATGGTTGAGTGGGGAATTTTGACCGTGAGAATATTATCCCGCCAAATTTTCCGGGCGTTGGCGACAATAGCAGGGGAGTGGGTTGTGGTTGATCGGTACATGGTAAACAGTATTCTCAGCTCCTGGTGAGACAAGGCGTATTTTGTCCACATAATACGCTGCACATGGCTGATTAAATCTGCGACTCCATCAACCGCCATGCGTTCAGCAGAAGCGGGAATGACAATCAAGTCTGCGGCTGCCAAGCCGTTAAATGCAAGCATAGCTTTGCCTGGGGGAGTGTCAATCAGAATAAAATCATAGCTTGGTTTCAGGGGATTAAGGAAATCAGATAACTTTAACTCGTCTCCTGGCTCTAACGCTTCTTCAATGGCTGCTAAGAGCACATGAGAGGAAAGCACATCCACGTTGAAACGGGTTTTGCGTATGGCAAGCTGCGCAGGCTTTGCACCCATGAAGACATCATACAGGTTAGGGGATTGCTCAGGGTCTAAATCCAGGTAACGGGTCGCGCTGGCTTGCTGGTCGAGGTCAACTAAGAGGACACGTTTACCTTTCTTCACTAACGCAGCAGCCGTATTGACGCTGGTTGTCGTCTTACCTGTTCCACCTTTAAAAATAGAAAAGCTAACGACTTTCATACGGTTTCTTTTTCATCAATTCCTCATAGGAGGACAAGGGAATACGCCATTGCTGGTTCTGATCGGGTCGGAATACGCCTTTCAGCACTCCTTTCTTAATCCATCGGGAAACTGTTGCACGGTCAACATTCAAGAGTTTTGCGACTTCCGAGGCGTTCAAATATGCCTTCATATATCAACAATATAAACTCAACAAGAACTTGTCAAGAGGTCAAACTGTTGCATCTGTTGCAAACGCCTAGCAAGAGGCATTTTGCAGAGTAGGGGAAGGGGAGTGCCAGGTGATCTTTTCCCGCAATATCTGTTGCAGTTGCAAGGATGTGAGAGGTGAGGGAGTTTCATCAGAACTCGTCAACTTGCCCATACGCGGGATTTTAACCCAATAGGGATGTATTACAAACACGTAGTAAAGAAACAAGAAATACATCAAGAGAAAACAGAGGATTGCGATAATTGCTTCTTTTTTTCCGAATTTCATTTAGTAAAATAATTCCGCTTTTAAGAACAGAACAATTTATAATATAATCATATAATATATACTTTGCCAATTGATAATCACTGTATGCAGAAACAAAACAATCCATTTGCCACCGAAGCAATAAGGGCTGAACTCGCAAAAGCTCAAGACTTTGACGAGTTACGGAAAATGTATTCAGCAGCGTATCCTCAGATACCAGATCACAATACTCCGAAGCTGTGGGATAGGTTAAATTTGGAGCAGAAACCATTGATAACAGTTAACCCGATGGAAGAAGACCGGCTCAAGACTGTATCAAGTCTCATCAGGGGTGAAAACCTACGTATTGTGAACATTGGCTTCGGTTCAGGCAATTTAGAGCACACATATTTCCAGAGCCATTCCCAAGCAGGTGTTAACTGGCATGGTATAGATATCTCACCTGCGTCCATACAAAAGGTACAACGTGCATTTCCTCAAGGGAAATTTGAAGTAGGTGACATAGTACACATGAAGCTGCCAAGCGACCATTTTGATTATGCCATCGCTATAGAAGTGTTAGAACATATACCACCAAGGAACACCTTGAAAGCGCTCAGCGAAGTACGGCGTGTCCTGAAGCCAGGAGGATACTTTATTCTTTCAGTTCCCTTAAACGAAGGGTTAGAAGAAATGATTGTGCGAGGCGAAAATCCAAATGCCCATGTTCGGGTATATACACCAGAGTTAATCGAAGCAGAATTGAGAATTGCGGGCTTTCACATCCTGGATGAGAAAAAATTATTTGCCTTTCATAGATGGTATAGAGTAAAAACGGTTCTTGCAACATACGTCTTTTTCAGAAAGTTCAAGCCGAATAATATAATACTCCTTGCTCAGAAGCCTGTCGGTCTCAGTTGATGCGACAGTTATTTTTACCTATTGACAAACCTTATCTCATACGTCTATGCTCGAAGTGAGCAATATAAAGATATTATGTTTCATAGAACTCGTTTTGCACGCTTCCTAAAGAGTTTTTTCCTCCTCCTTACCTTATCTGTTATCTCCTCCTTTTTAGACGTTCTTCCTTCATATGCTTCTTTCTCTCTTGATCCCACCTATGGGAATGGAGGAAAAGTTATTACCTCTTTTGGCATTGAAGCACCAGCGACTGATCTTGCTCTTCAGTCTGATGGAAAGGCTGTGGTTGTCGGATATAACTACAATGGTAGTGCTAATTGGGTTATAGCTCGGTATAATACAGATGGAAGTCTTGACTCAAGTTTTGGCACAAACGGAATTGTTATACAAAATTTTGGTTTTTCCAATGCCGCGCTTGCAGTACGCATCCAAACAGATGGGAAAATTGTCGTAGCTGGTTCAGATCAAAACACTTCAACTCATCCTTGGACGGTTGGACGGTACAACACTAACGGCACTCTTGACACAACATTTGGAAATAACGGGATTGCTATTCCCTCAATTAATGGTAGCGATCAAGTAAAACTAACTGCTTTAACGTTGCAATCAGACGGTAAGATTATTACCGCAGGATATAGAGATTATGATGCTGCTATCGTTGTTCGTCAAAATCCTGACGGAAGTTTGGATCAAACGTTTGGTAATGGGGGAATAGTAGCGGCAACTCTTGACGGAGGTTTTGAAAGAACCCGTTCAGTCACGTTACAAACAGATGGGAAAATTGTTATATTTGGCGATGGTGGTAATGCCGATTTATTTACATATCGGTTCAATACAGACGGTAGTATAGATACGACTTTTGGTAGCAATGGCTTGGTAACTGAGAGTTTTGGGGCTTCGGCAGGTGCAACATATCATGGTCTTGCGATACAGCCTACAGATGGGAAAATTGTTGAAACGGCAGGGTATTTCCCTGCAAGTGGATCGCACGTTAGAACATATGTTATCCGCTATAATCCAGATGGTACCCATGACTCTAGTTTTGGATCAGGAGGATATGTTTTAAATCCGTTTGCAACAGTTTCTATTCAAGATGCATCTTCATCTCTCTTTTTCCAATCAGACGGCAAAATTGTCCTGGGTGGAAGTTCTTATGATGGCAGCAATCAATATTTTGCGCTCAGAAGACTTAATGCAGATGGCACTGTTGATACCAGTTTTGGTAGCAATGGATCGATAATTACACCTGTTGGATCAGGAGGAAATAGTTATATATCATCCATTGCATTTCAAGCTGACGGTAAAATTCTCGCAGGAGGAGCAGCTTCAAACGGTTCGTATAATGATTTTGCACTTGCTCGATATGCAGATATTGCTCCAACTATCAATCCAATTTCTAACACAACTATCAATGAAGGTGATACGTATACAGCAAACGGATCATTTTCTGATCCTAATCCGAATGCAACCAGTTGGACGGCGACAGTTGATTATGGTGATAGTTCAGGAACACAATCACTGGCTCTTTCGGGAATGAACTTCTCATTAAGTCATCAATATAAAGATGAAGGAACATACACGGTGACAGTAAAGGTAACAGACAATCAGGGAGCAACCGGAACAGGGACGGCAACGATAACTGTGAATAATGCAACGCCTTCTGTCGGGGCAATCACCGTCTCAACTAATCCGGTGCAGGTGAATAATGCAACCACAGCAACAGCAACATTTACCGATGCGGGAGTCAATGACACTCATACAGCTAAATGGAATTGGGGAGACGGTTCAACCCAAACAGATGGAACTGTCACCGAGTCAAACGGCTCAGGAACAGTAGGATCAGACAGTCATACCTACACCGCAGCAGGTGTCTATACCATAACTCTCACCGTAACGGATGACGATGGAACACAACCGGGCACGCAAACATTTCAATATGTATCGGTATATAATCCAACATCCCAGGGTCTCTTTTCGGGAGGACAACGCTTTACCTCTCCCGCAGGTGCATACCCGCAAAACTCAAGCCTGACAGGCACAGTCAAATTCGGGTTAAGCTACAAATACCAAGGCTCAATGCCGGTCGGAGACAAACAATTCACTATGAACTTTAACGCAGCAAACTTCACCTTTAACGCAACGACGATCAGTTCTCTTGTTATCGCAAACGGCATAGGAACACTTACCGGAACCGGAACGCTCAATGGCTCAGGCAGCACGTATACTTTCCTGGTGACAGGAAGTGAGAGCGCAAACACTATCCGCATCCAGATTAAAGACTCATCAAACACTGTTATTTACGACACGCAACCTGGCGCAGCAGATACTGCTACCCCAACAACTTCTGTTACCGGACATGTCTTAGCACACTAATCCCGTGTAGGTATACTCATTGTTTTTTCTCATTCTATCTTTTTCTCAAGAGTGTTCGGATTGACACGTTAATTCAGGGTAGGAATAGTTTCAAAAACCACCGTTTTGAAAATGTCATTGACATGAGCAGCTCTGTATTCCGTCTGCGCGTACCCGTCATTTTGAAAACTTGTGTCAAAATCAAAATTTCATAACTCGCAGAAATGCTTGAGTTTTGAGAGAAAAGGCAAAACAAGGAACAAACTCTTTTCCTCCTAATTATCGTCTTCTTCTTCCTCAACGTTCTCAGCCTGCATCGGTTCTTGACAGTTGCCGCATACGAGCGGTGCATCTGGTTTAGCCCAGGCATTTAACCCACAGCCTGGACAGGTATATTTCGTCTTGCTAGCCGCCTTCTTCTTGCGGGCTGTATCGTTATCACTCAGGTCTGCGTAGAGAATAGCCGGATGCGCGACAAGGAGTTTTGCTACTGCTTTAGCAAAGCGTCCGTTCTCTTCAATAAGATGCGTCATCTTTTGTCCGGTCTCTTTCGCGCCTCTCTCACCTGTTGCGGTGGGAATAAGTCCGACCTCGTGCATCTTGGCTGCCCACTGTTTATCATGGTAGCCCTTTCGTGGCGGTTCTCCAAAGTGGTGTTGCCACAGATGTACCATTTCGTGTGCGAGGGTAGAAAGAACCTCATTTGGTTTCCGAGTAGCAAAGTGGATTGGATTAAGTGCAATTTCATCGGTTATTTCTTTTGGGTTAGTAGTATTGGCGAAGCGCTCCCCGGAGAAGAAGCCGAAAGCGCCTTTATGTCGCTGCATCGTTATCAGGCAAGGCGGCAAACTACCACTAAAGAGTTCCTGGTTGAAGAAATCATAGGCGGTAGTCAAGCTGGTATATGTTTGCGTCGTCGGATTGTTCATATAAGTGTGTTCACTCCCTTTTATTTGTATCGTACGATACAAATTTACTACTTCATGGAGGTTTTGTCAAGGAGCGTTTCGAGGCAGGGGAGCGTGATCTATTTCCCGCGCTGGTGGTGTTAGACCAGTTCGTTAGGGATCAGGTCTTTGACTTTCACCTGTAAGGCTCTGGCGATTTTGACGAGCAACATAATATTAGGCATATGGATACCTCGTTCAATTCTGCCTATCCAGCCTTCGGTAACTCCTGCTTGCTTGGCAAGACTTACTTGACTGATCTCTTTAATCCGGCGAAGGTATCTGATCTGTTTCCCAATTAAAACAGCCTCAAATGATCGTCCTTTGGATTTCTTTTGTACCTGTACCATAAGCAAACAAGCAGAATTATATCAGAACAGGGAACACACAGCAATATGCTTTTTAGACATAGAGGAGTATGCCGAAAAGAAGAATATCCTTGATTGGTTTCAAACAGAAAATTCGATGAGAGGTTGCGGTATTTTCTTGGCGATGCGTTCAATAGGCAGAGTGATAACCTGGCGACCATGATCTCGAAAGAACGTCGTTACCTTTGCCATTATTGTTTGCTGGCGCATTGTTCCTGGTACACATAACACGCTGCCGGTAGGTAAGCGGTTCGCTATTGGTTGATAGGTGCCTTTGAGGGGAAGTAAAGACGCTGGCACTAACGAAATGTTATCTAGTCTCGCTTTCTTCAACCTGGCTGGTGGTTCTGAAATGTGGTAGGGGAATGTCGTATTCATAGTTTGTGTTTAGAGGCTGGTCGCCTCCATTGCTCTCCGTAACTCTTCTTGTCCTATTTCTACATACTCAATGGTTGTCGTGATGCGTTCGTGCCCCATGAGCTTTTGCAGTTGAAAAGCGTTCATGCCTTTTCCCGCTTTCGCGCTGCCGAATGTCCGGCGCAGACCATGACAACTAATCTGTTTGGTGATCCCTGCTTTTTTGAGGTATTTATCAACGATCTTTCTGACTCCGCGTATTGACAACCCCTCGCCGGAATAGTTTAAGAAGAGGTGTTGATCCTGGCACTCAGGTCTCACGGCAAGCCATGATTTCACCGCCTGGACGCTCTTTTTTTCAAGCGGGATGTCCCGTTCTTTGTTGCCTTTGCCGTGGACTTTCAACACATGGCTTTGTCTATCGAGGTCGGGAACAGTAATCGCTACCAGTTCTGAGACACGGATACCGGTTTGTAAGAAGAGTTGTAAAATGGCAAAATCGCGGGGATTGCCTCCTGCCTCTGATAACATGCGGCTGTACTCATCGGTTCGGAGTACCACTTTTCGCTTGCGCTCTTTGTTTGGCATGTGAATTGTGTCAGCAGGGGATGAGGCTATAATGTGTTCATCTTTCATATAGGTAAAGAAACTTTTGAGAGCTGCTAATTTCCGCGCGCGGGTAACACCGCTTCGTCCAAGGGATGACAGAAACGCAAGATACTCATTGACATGTCCTCGCGTCACTTGACCGGGGATCGCAACAGTCACATCATTTTCCGAAAGCCATTGAAAAAACTGTTTCAGATCGGTCTTGTACGCGGTCAATGTCAGCGTACTTTTATTTCCTCCCTCGAGCTCTTGCAAAAAGGAAATGATGTGTTGTTCAAAAGTTGAATGCTTTGTCATGGGTCAATAATGCCGGTTTCCGCAAGGTTTCGCAAGCGTAAAATTTTCGGAAAAACGGTTCCTATAATGCGCTTCGCGCAGCGTTATATTGTACCTTCATAGTAGAGGTTTAGGCGTGGTTTTGCAAGAGGCGGTTCCTAGAATACGACATTATGGGAACTATGATGGTAATGAAAGATTGTCCGGCGCGGAAATATGAGATACAAGCTAATCAGCAAAGCCTGTTAGTATTCCATTGAATTTCCCAGACAGGATAACTTTATAATATTTCCCTTTAATAAGAAATGTTCTTTGAATATATGCTAGGTTATAAGCATTACCGCTAAGACTGTCCTGTTGCGTCCAATTAACTTGATCGTCTGAATACCATAGGTTATAACTACCTCCACCGTAGGCATTATCATCAATCCAATGCGCGTCTAAAACCATAAATTGGTAACCCTTAACATCTATGATAGATGACTCTTGATTGGGATTATAATATTGACCGCTTGATAATCCAGTAAAAAATGAAATTGCCTTAGCAGAATGTGTAGCATTTTGTTCAAGATCGCTGACTCGTTTACTTAAGTCATTATATTGAGATGTTATATTAGATTGTCCTTGTTGAAGATTTGCAATACTCTGATCTGTTTGGGTCTGATGTGTTAGTATTCCAGCTATTTCTCCTGGGATCGGGGTCAGTGTTGCCTGTACTCCTGCAATTTCTGAGGGTATAGGGGTAATGGTTGCCTCAAGGTTGCTCAATCGGTTTGAAATTCCTTGTATGGAGCTTTGGATCGGAGAAAGAGCATTGGCTATCATTTGTTGCACTTCCTCAAATGTTGGAAAATGGGCTGCTCCTGCTCTTACCGGTGATTTCGCAACTATAAACAGAAGAATAAGGAGTAGGAAAGCGGTAAGAAGGATGGGCTTGAAATAAGGTTTCATCTTGTTTAATCGTAAATATTCACAGCTATTTTGTCAATGAGGTAGTGCTTAGAATGTGACGTTACGGGAACATGCGCTATAAAGCGCTGTCTGGTGACAGCAACGTTGGTATTACTTCTTCTATCTCATCTCTGTCGAAGATACTGCTCAATCCCAAGAAATGGCTCACATTTGAGTGTAAGTGCATCGTTCTTGGCAATCAGAAATTCTCGAAGGTTCAGTTGTGAGTTAGACAGAAGATAGTATAGATCAGACCCATTCATTAAGATGATGCATTTATCTTGATCTTGTTTGAGGGTGGTAAGTACCCCTTCTGACCAGCCGTTGATTGATAGGAAGAGTCCCATCGTTTGTTTACTAGAACGACTTATCTTTTTACTAAAAACATCCGTTTGACTACTACCAGCCTGCTTTGCATGCCACTTGCACTCTACCAAATAGTACCAACCTTCGAGTTTAAATGCACCGTCAATTTGCTCGCTACCCTTGTTCCGTCTGAAAGGCTCATGCATTGGTATGTGATAAAGGTCAAAAGTGCGTTTAAGCAGTTTTTCTAGCTGAAAACCACGATATGTAGCATCTTTCGATTCCCATAAATCTTTAAATATCTCGAAAAGCCTCTCTCTTTCCAGTTCTCGCTCTATTAGTTCGAGTTCCTTGTTTCTTTGTTCATGCTGCTTGTCATACTGTTCTTCAATGCGTTGAATAGTACCTAAAAGAGAACGCGCTTTCAGAACTGCCGCACGAGCTTTGAATTCTAATTCTTCCTTTTCTGCTAGACAAAATTGCTCTTCATGCCAATTCGCTGCTATCTTAATAACCGAAAGTAGAGCCTTTATTCCATCAGGTCGCTTTGCCATTGCCTCAATGATAAACGGAGCTATTTCCCGCTTAGATAGTTCTCTTCTAGTGACAGGATCACGACGATGGAGGAATGGGCTATAGATATCATGAGAAATGCCTGCCGGTTCGAGAATAAGTTCTGCCATCCTGTTTTTGTGGTAAACAAGAGTTGCAATCACTTCAATTATAACTCTCCGTTCTTCCATTCCTAAGTCCATAACTTAGCTCCTTAAGATCGCTAGGATGATCTCTTCTTAAATAAGTTACAATTAGTTCGAGCAGAAACCCACCAGAGTTTCTAGTGGGTTCTATTTTTGTACTGAAATCCAGGTTATCGCGGTCAATGACTTCGTTTCCTCAGTATCACTTATCCTTATTTCCCTGTCTTTTTCGGCTTCTTTGTTTTGGTTATTTTGGATACGTGAACACCCTTCTTTGAAACGGATGCAGTATGTGTCCCCGTACTTATGAAAAGCTTCTTCATGGGTATCACCTCCCTTCTGACGTATAGTTGAGTATGCAGATGTTCTGAAGTTAGAACGAACAAACGCCCCTTTTAGGAACTCAAGTTCGCACAAGGAAGTTTGTCCGGCGGGAGCTAATACTACATCGGTGAAAAAGGGTATGATCGCTTCGTTCTGATGTTGGGTTTTATTGATTACTCGACACATCTGTTTTTCTAGATGACCGCTTCCTAAAACCTATACCAATATGAAAATCCTGAAGATGCTGCGCTAAGTGTAGAGCTTCAGCAACCTCTTTTGCCGCATCTCCCAAGAAAAACACATCTATATCATCAGTTTTATGCTCGTCCGAGTCTTCGAGATAATGAATTGCTCCACTCTCATCTCCAGGTTCATAAGACACTTCAATATTTAGATGTCCTTGTAACCAACCTATCAGGGCGGATACACTTTCGCCCATTAGCTCAAAACGCTGAAACCTCAATTTAGTTCGGCTAAGTATGTTCTCTAGACCGCTAGTATCAAGGATATTAGTTGTTGGAATACTTATTCGTAGTCTTTTTCTAGAAGGCGTAACATCATTTAACCGAAGATAGTCCTGAATTATCTCCCAATAAGTAACATCCGAATTTGCATCCCAAAGAGTCAAAACTACAGGTTCCCAAAATTGCCCCCAATACTTAAGATGCTCTACATCAATCGGAAAATGAATATATTCTCCATCCTTACTCATATACTTCTCAATATGATCTGTGGCTTTCGCCTGAACAAAGAAAGAATAATGGGTGGCAACTCCATCAATAAAAACACGGACTAGGAGATCTTCTCCATAATCGGGATGTAAGTCCCATACAACCCACCCACAATTATTGAACGTCTCGCGTAACCGAACACGAGAGGCTTCTTCGATCTCATGCGAACGAGTGCGTTTTGGCATAACCGACTCCCTATCTTTTTCATACTCTATAATCAGGGTTGACGTTTAGACTAAAGTAGACAAATGGGCAGCCCTTGTTGCAAAGGAGTGCCCAAAGGAGTAATGTTCCGGTAACATATGAAAAGGAGCATTACCCACATGAACCTTAACACATTGCCTCGTTTTCGTCACGAGGTC
>WNEZ01002143.1_pt1 | contig 25267 bp, 29 predicted proteins | sample 5400521 | NCBI WGS metagenome assembly WNEZ01 (sample SAMN13153339, study PRJNA577476) | soil metagenome | isolation source: 120 cm saprolite under Douglas fir tree site 2 hole 1 replicate 1 | place: USA:California | collected 2015-04-18
CTTTGCTCCACGCTTCCTTCAGACCCCACCTCACGGTGACGCCCTTGCGCTTCGCTACCCTTCAGCTCCATCAGCTTGGGACAGGACTTGCACCTGCTAGCTGTCGAACATGCGCGGCGTACTAAAAAAAGCCGGCCCATTTCTGGGCCGGCTGTGTGCAGCGCGAGTGCCTGGGCCGAAGCCATTCCGAGCAAAACTGAACCCTGCGACAGTCATGCACCATCAAAAGAAACGCGTCTCGTGAACTCCAACGCTGGGAAATTGTTGGTGGTGGAATCCGACGATGCTCTCAGGGAGCAGATCGTCGCTGTGCTGCGCGATGCAGGATATGAAGTCTCAACCGACTACCAGCAAGGGGCCTGACTGGGGTACCTGATCCTGCAAATTGTGTGCCTGATCCTCCAGATATCGAATCGCAATCTAGAGTTCACGTGCTCTATACTGAGAATATGTACTGAAGGAGTGCAATGTCATCCGAACTCGCATCCTTGATCGAGGCAAACACGCGAATCGACGGTGCTTTTCCTACTCCAATTCCTGGTTTGCATCTCACTCGCTATTCGTCGCGCACGAAGCCGCATCAGGTTGTGCAGTCTCCGACCCTCTCCATCGTCGCCCAGGGAACCAAGCAGGTCATGTTGGGTAACGAAGCTTTCACCTACGCCCCCGGATATTGCTTGGTGGTTTCACTCGATCTACCCGTCTCTGGAAGAGTCACGACGGCCTCGAAAGCAAAGCCATTCCTCGGGATGTACATGGACCTCGACGTAAAACAAATTCCGTCGCTTCTCATGCTCCTCGGAAAGCCGGAAGACAGTGCTGTGCTCGCACCCCTGTTGCAGCGGGAGATCCTTTACCGCTTGTGGCGTGGCGAGCAAGGCGAACAACTTGAGCGAATGGCACAATCGGATGGCAATGCCAGCGGCATCGTGAAAGCTGTCATCTGGTTAAAAGAGAACTTCGATAAGCCGTTTTCAATCAAGCTTATTGCCGAGCAAACGAACATGAGTCCTTCTGGACTCCACCACCATTTCAAAACACTCACCAACATGACACCCCTTCAATATCAAAAGCACCTTCGCTTGCAGGAGGCTCGACGGCTCATGTTGGCCCACGGAATGGATGCTTCTGCTGCGGCGTATCACGTTGGTTATGCGAGCCGGTCACAGTTCAGCCGCGAATACAGCCGTCTCTTTGGAGCCCCGCCACGTCGGGATGTGGAGCAGATCCGGTAGCCGCCTCGGCCAGCAGAATTGTAAAGGCGGATATGCGGCTTGTAGCAATCACGAGTGTGGAGATGCCTCAATGACTCTCGATGAGAGGCAATTGGCGGCGACGATTAAAACATGGCCGCCGATCATCGCGGCTGTATAGGGCGTGAAAGAAGGACGAGATCTAAAGGTGTTGAGCCAGCAGGAAGTTGCCGCACTTGGTGAACAATATTCTGTTCGCGGCTAGCTTTTATGGACGACCTCAATATCGTGGCCGTCAGGATCAAGGACCCAGGTCGCATAATAGCCAGGATAGTATTCGGGACGGGCTTGAGGTGGTTTCTTACTCTTTCCTCCAGCTGCTAAAGCGGCTTTGTAGAATGCATCTACTTCGGCGTGGTTTTTCGCTACAAATCCGACGTGAACGGCCTGAGGATCGGGCTTCCCTTCTTTGAGCCAGAAAAAATGGCTTTTGCCAATGCCAAAACCTTTCAAGTCTGGGTGTCCGTCTTTGCCTTCGTAGTCTGGAAGGGTTGTGATCCCAAGTGGCTCCAGAGCCTTGGCATAGAAAGCGACTGAACGCTTGAAGTCACTGACTGTGAGAATAACGTGGTCTATCATATTTTCCTTAAGGACGCCCAAGTCCCGGATGATCAGCTAACCGGAAGCTATCCGGCTTCGACGGCGGGATTAGTCCTGTGAAAGTCGGCTAGTGTTTACCAATGCGATTGCGGGGCGGGATTTCGACTGTCGCCCACGTGCTCACCCATCCGCTACGGTCTCGTCTTCCCGAGGGGTTGCCTCTTCTTCGGGATTGGCATGATAAAGGACGTTATCATACGCTTATGAACTTCACGATGCCATCCACATTTCCAGATACCGAGTTTCGGGACTTCGGCATCGCCGCGAGCCGTTTCTTTCCCGAGCTGCTCAGCGACGAAGTTCTGTTTGACCCTCTGGAAAGGCGGCGGCACTTCGATTGGTCGTGGCAGGCCGTGCGCTACCGCTATCGCAGCTGCGCCGAGTGCAGCGAGGAATTCCGGGCGCTCCTCGACAATGCGACCCAGGGTTTTGTGTCGGGTATGGGCGATGAGGAGCTGACCTACAAGCTCGAGCGCTGCATCTACGTGTTCTTCATGAGCGCGCTGTCGGTGTTCGACAGCCTCGCGCTCTGCCTGTATTTCCTGAGCAATGCTATTCGACCGGCGGCGTTCCCCGACGTGGCCAATCCACGCAAGATCACGCGCGCGGTCACGTGCAAAGCCCTGATTGCCGCGTTTCCGCAAGACGCCATTACGGGGCTCCTCGGGAGCCTGCAACAGGACCCCAGATTCGCGAGCATTGACGTCATCCGCAATCTGCTTGCGCACCGAATCAGCGGCAGGCGCAGCATCCGCTCGTCCAGCACGCGCCACGAGGACGGCACCTACACCACGGACTTCCACGAAGAGACGTGGCATATTCCCGGCGCGCCCGGAAAGCTTGCTTTCGATAAAGACCTACTTCAGCGCTATCTGGACGACATCGCCGGCCTGCTGTTTTCGTTCACCGTCGCGGCGCGAACATTCGCCGAAGCGCACCAGCCCGCGAAGGCAGGCCCATGACCACGGCGCCGATACCCCTTAATGCGCAGGAGAACCTCCGCCCCAGAGCGACGCATTCGTGTGGCGTATCAGTCTCGCCAGCTCATAGACCCTACCCAGTGGTACCTGAGTCGGTCCTCAAATGACCGGCGACTATATTCGACGTTATACCGATCTGACGGCGCTGATTTATTTGTTGCGAAGACGAAACCTCACCCTTCTCGACCCAAGTTCATGGGACGACAGCAACGATTCGTACTACTCACGCTGTACAAGGAAAAGCGGAAGCTCAAATCTGTTCTGGCGCTCTGCTTCACGGAGACCGACGAGAGATATCACTATTGGCGGGTGTTCGCCCCTCGGGCGGGCGGTGTGTGTGTCAGATTCAGCCGACCTGGGTTATGCGCCGCGGGTGAGAAGCATGCGGGCCTGCAAATGAAGGCTGTCAACTACCTGAAACTGGATGAAATTCGCAGCCGAAAGCTCAAGACAGCAGACCTTCCCTTTCTCAAGCGATATGCGTTCCTCCATGAGTCCGAATTCAGAATGATTTACGAATCGAAAAAGCGGAAAGTGCGAAAGCTGGACATCGGCGTTCCGCTGTCCTGCATAGACCGGATCACCTTGAGTCCGTGGATGCACCCGAGCCTGTCTTCCTACGTGAAGGAAGTGCTCCGCTCGATTGACGGGTGCCGTCATCTGGACATCGTGCGATCCACTCTGATAGGCAATGAAGAGTGGAAGAGTCTCGGGGAGGATGCAAAATAGGACGGCTGATCGCTCGCGATACGCGTCTCGGGGTTACAGGAAGCGCATAAAGGAAGGTAAATGATATGGCATATAGAGTCTTCATTAGCTATTCCACGAAGGACATTCCGAACGTCGACCAGCTGCGAGCATTTCTACAATTCCCCGATGTCGAATGCTTCGTTTCGGAATACGCGGTGATGCCTGGCGCTCCCATCGCAGCGACGACGAAGACCGCGATTCTGACGTGCGATCTCTTTGTTTTGCTTTGGAGCCGGAACGCTATGGCCTCGGAATGGGTCAACCAGGAGATCGGCATCGCGCATGGCAACCACAAACCGATTCTGCCCTTTGTTTTGGAGCAGGGGCTGTCCCTGCCTGGATTCATCAAGGAGCTTCGCTATGTGGCGGCGTTTCAGAATCCGCAACAGGCGATGTACAGCCTCCGAGAGACCGTGCTCAAGAACTCGATGGCGAAACAGAATCAGCAAGCCATAGGCGCGCTTGCGATTGGCGGCCTTGTTATTCTGGCGTTAGTGGGAATGAGCAAGGGCTCTTGAGCATGCATTGGCCTCAGCCACTGAAGTACACGCCGCTGCCGCTGGCGGCTTTGGCTAGGGGAATTGAGGAGCGCTCTTCGCCCACGTTCAAAAAGCCAAGCTCCAAACGTTGGGGGAGCGTCGATAGCTTTTCAAGTGGAGGATATAAGCCAAGATACTCCTGCCCCTGAAATTCCGCGTCAAATTGTGACACAAGGGGAAGAATCCATACGTGATTCGATTTGAACGCGTCGAAATAACCCAACTCCCACGGCATCCATACCGAGTGTGCGGCGTTTGAAGAGTGTACATAAACGAGACAAGAAGAGGTTTTCATCCGCTCCCGCAGGACCTGAGCGGTTTTGGCACTCACACTGCCTCGGTCCAGCCCTGCGTCATCGATCCAGTCCACATACACGGTGAGATTAAGGGATTCGATGATGCTCCTGACCCCATGAATAGCATCGGCGTCCTGATAGCTATGGGACAGAAAAACATCGTAACGATTGGCGGGCGAAAAGCGCCGCGAATCCTCGGTGAGAATCTGCGATGCGGTTTTGTTCACGTAGGAGCGAGCAGCCTGTCCTGCCGCCCTGGCTTCGGAAATGCGTAGATATGCCACTGGCCTCCGGCTCCTTTCTCTTTTACTTCACCCAGTCCGCAAAGTTTGTAAATCCGTCGTCGGCATTCCAGTCATAAACGGGGTACCAGTTGCCCAGGTTGTAGCCATTTCCCCGGTACTGCTGGCTCACTTCAAATTCGTAAGATGCAGAGCCGTCGATTTTGTCGTACTCAACCCAACTATCCCCGACTTTTTCCCACAACGTCGCCGTTGCTCCGCTGGTTGAGAAGGTCACGCCCACGTACTGAAGCGGATTGAGGCCAGAAGGTTTCGTGAGCCCGTCCTTGCCCTTTATCGAATTGATATGGACCCCAAACAGATGGTTACCGCGCTTGAAGCTTTTCAGGAGTTCGTATCTCACCCAGGGCCGAGCGTACGTGTTTGAACCGATCAGCACGCAGGTATTGGACGTATTTTCCAGGCCGCCATTGATGAGGCGCTTGAGCGCGACATCGCCCTTCTTCCTGGCGGATTCCCAGATCGAAGCGTCATAGAAACCCGCCGCTTCCCGGTCGGGTTTTGTTAACCAATGGTTTCTGACGACGTTCGCCCTGAAATCGATAACATCCTTGTAGTGAAACGTGAAAAACACTCGGTTCGCCATCGTGCTCTCTCTAACACCTACCTGCCCACATCCCTTGCTGCCTGCTCAACCCACTGCGGAAACTTATCGTGATCCCACCTATAAACTTTGCCGTGCTTGCTAATCCATTTCGGCCCGTGCTCCGTCTGATTGGGCAGCAGTATGCCCAAAATGCCCTTACCGTCCTCGATGCTCTTGGCCAACTCGTACTGGCACCACGGACGTTCGTATGTTTTTTCGCCGATCAGGAAACAGATCACGCTCGTGTTGCTCAGGCCATCGTCAATCAGTTTTTGCACCGCGGCTTTTCCCTTGGTTTGCGCTTTTTCCCAAAGGGATTTGTCGTAGAAACCCGTTTCGGATGTCGGCTCAAATTGCCCGGAATTGCGGACAATATTCGCATTCATGATGTCTGCGTAATCGAAACTGAAAAATACTCTCCGCGCCATCATCACCTGCCTTTCGCCTTGTTGATGATTTCAACGACGGTGTCAATGAGGCGTTTGCTGTCCGACGCGTCGCCCAGCTTGGCGAAAAGCGGTTTCAGCTCGGCATGTTTAGGGTAGTAGCTGTCAAAATGGTTGGTGATCTCTTCCCAGAGTTCCTGCGCCATATAGCCCGTTGCACCGATGGGGATCAGCAACAGTCCGTTCTCTTTTGCAATCTCGAATTCCCGTCGGACACCGCTTGCCGGGACAACGCTACCCGCCTGGAATTTGTTACCGAAGACAAAGACGGCAACGCCCGCATGGGCAATCATCTCCTGCCGGTAGGTTTCCCACTGCTTCTGGGCATCCACGCCTTGCGGGAAGGGCCTGAGGGTCAGCTGATCATGGAGGCGCTTTCCCTGATGTTGATAAAGCTCTTCCAGCACGCCTGTAATTACCTGGCTCCCTACCCCCAACCCAAAACCTGAAACGATCCTGTTGTCGTTTTTAACCAGGGCCTGGCTGAGACTGCGGACGAAACTCTCTGCTCCTCCCGTTCCCCAGGTTCCGTACTCATGCGCACTACCTGAAATAAAGATCGTCTTGCGCTGGAAACGATTCTCGATCTGCTTGAGAATCGCGGTGATATCGCTGTATTCATCGACCAGCAGAGTCTGTACGCCAAAGCGCTTTAGGTCGTTTATGGCGAGGTGCTGCTTGATCTCCGCATACTTGAATGCTTCGTCGCTCGCGAAACCGGATCGCTTGCACTTTTTGAAAATGCAGTAGTGATCGCGCGGCTTGCCGTGCAGGCTGATGCGGACGCGGCTCAGAATGTAGTCGAGATTGGGATCAGTGAAACTGAAACCCAAAAACAGGAACATCTTGGCCACCAAATCACCGCTGAGCGCAGTTACGTATTGGCCGCGCGTCGATTGGTAGCGCTCGTAGTCATCCTTGGTAAGGACGGCGTCGTCGGGATGTTCGATATCGCCGTGCATCTTATAGACAATGGCATCGCGCTTCGGCTTCGTGAGCTTCAAGTGGTCGAGGGTGTATTTGACATCCGGAATCTTCCCCGCAGCCTTGAGCGAGTCCTCAATCAATTTGTCGTAGTTTGTTGTCCAGTAGGTCTTGATCGGGAGTCTGGCGAGGATGCGGTGGTTGTCCGTGGGCGCATGGCCAGGCGATAGTTGTTCGATCAGAACGCGATTGAGTCCACTTCGGTTCTGTTTTTCGTTGAGGTGGTATTGCGCTATCGAGATCAGGTCATGTTCCTGGTCGATATCCAGTTCAAGGTCCCGTGCGATGGGCTGCAGCAGCTTTTTCCAATCGACGTAACCCGCCGCCACCGACAGTCCCGCGCCCGCGAAGATAGCGACATTCTCTTCTTCCAGCTCTTTGACGAATGTTTCTACGAACTGTTCGCCGTGCTTGTCCATGCTATGTCACCGCATACTGAAATCTTCCCGTTGGCTGATCAAACCCCGCTACAGATATTAATGCGATGTCCTACGAGTACGTTCCTCCCAATCGAATCGCTTAACTCGCGTACTTGCTCTTGTATGCGTTCCGATAATCGGCATCTTGACAAATGCAAATGCCGCGTGGGTCCTTTGCTGCGGCCTGCGTCAAGTCCGACCCCAACGCACGCATGACGTTAATCCGGGTTACCTGAGTTCCAGGCCCGTTCAGGCCCAGTGCTTGTCGCACGGCTGCGGCGGCGAGCAATAACCCACTTAGCGCGGACTGATGCGCCAAAGGAACATGCACTTCCTGCCTCGGTGCCCCAAGCTCGCCCAGAGGAATCACCACGCCGCCGCAAAACCCCTCCGTATACAAGTGCCGGACTGCGCGACCTTCGAAGGGCAATAAGCGCTCAATTGGTATGTTGCGAGCTGCAGAAATTACATCTAGCAGTTCTCTTGGAACGCCCTGACCGTTGTGCAGCAGCGTGCGAATCTGCATCAGCTGATTAGGGGCCCCAAAGGCCGATGCAATTATGGCGTCCTCGTTTTCCACACCGTGCTCTGGAAGGTACAAACAGGATACACAGGCCCCGTTAAGGAAATCGTGACTTGAAACGCCCAGATCGCCGGGCTGTGTCCAGGCGTTTGCAACCCACTGCGGCAAAGACGCCTGCGCCGCGCGACGATCGCGAGAACTGTCCAACGCGAGCATCATTCGGGCCCATGAGTAGCCTTCAGAAACTACAAAGTCCTCGAACTTGACAGCATGGGCCTCTGCGCGAACTTTTCCATTGAAGTAGCGCGCGACAGTATCGACCTTGTTCCTGCCCACGTCATCGCGCTCTGCGAGAACATATCGCTGCAAATTACCTAGATCGATGACCTCATGATCGACAATACGCACGACGCCTTCCATGGGTAACCGCGAGAGCGCCCACGCCGCGGCGTTGCCGATCGCGCCCGCCCCCACTAAGACAATCTCGCCAAGCGAACCGGCGAGTGGAGGATCCGCCGTTCGCGATAACTCCGACTCAAGCCCAGAGAAAGTCAAGTCCTTCTCTAGAAGAGGATTCTCCCGCAGAAAAACCCACCGGAACAGGTTTGCCGCGGCGAGGCACGCGGCGGCGCCGGCACCAAACGGATTCTCGGAGCTGCCCACGGCCCGTGGTCCCGCAGTCGCGACGAATGCATTCCAACTGTTCGAGCCAACGAAGATCCGTGGCCAGTCCCCGCCAGAAGGCAATTCAGTCCCAACCGCAACCTCCACTGTCGGATCGGAAGAGAACTCCATAGCAGGATTGATTCGGCGAGCTAGGCTGAGCACCTCCTCGGCGGCGGTCCGCCCTCCGATTTCGCTGCGAATCGCGAGCGCTTTGTCGAGAGCCGCGCGGATGCGCTGTTCATCGAACCCGGCCAAGACCTGTGCAGCGGCCAGGGCGTTTCGAGCGTAATAGTCAGCAAGCGCCATTGTTTAGTCCTCGAGCTGAATGAGTCGCTGGACCTCATCTTCCGCGAGCTCGTCCCAACCGGAAATGCCAAGACGGTACGAGGCGACACCCTTTCCGCGCAGACCGGCGCGCCCGAAGTCTGGAACAACCAGGGAAAGCCCACCCCGCACCGTGACAATCGGATATGTGTCGTCGGTCTCCGAGTGGTAGGCCTCGGTCGGATGCGAATGAACCTGCACGCCAAGCTGCTCATGATGCTCGAAGAGCCAAACGTTAAGACGGTGCAGCTCATCTCCTTCCACGCGCACACAAAGCCCGTCGGAAAATCGGTATCCGGTTTGTCTTGGTACGTGCCCGGTTCGGACATAAAAGCTGTCCACATCCCGTACCCCGCTCCAAAGAACGAAGCACTCCGAGCGGGCGCGTCCCGCGGCACGCAGCTGATCGTCAGTGTCTCGGATGACCGCAGCAGGCACTACGAACTTGGTGATGGTCTCAAGAGTGGTCATTGTGGCGGTGGTCCATAGTTGAAGCGAATTTGCGGCACCATCTGGACACCAAATCCGGCGATGGGCTCCACACCATAGCGGCTGATTACATCTAGAAGTCGCACAAGGCGCCCGGCTCCGTTCTGGCGATGAAGCTCCCAAAGATCGCCGTTGTGGGCCGGATGCTCATGGTACTCACGAACGCCAGCGAGACAGAGGAACGGAACTTCCTCCGGCCCGTAAGCCTGCATGTATGGCTGCACGCTTTGCACCATCATTTTCTGTTCTGCCGGCATGCCCGGAATAGCGACCTCCTGGGCAGGTAGAGCTCGGTTCAGCGGATTGGGGAGATCCTTAAATTTGTACGGCTCGCCAGTGAACGGGTTGACGATCTTCACAGACGGTGGTGCGGCATCATAGTTGGTGTAGTCGAAAGCGACGCCCATTACCACTGGGGCTGGGTTTAGCTTCGCCGACGCAAGCGCAACGAGCACTCTGGGGAACTCTGCCTCGACAAGGAGCCAGCCGCGGCTCCTATACTGCTCGCTGAGTGAGCGATACTCCGCCATTTCGCGCTCAAACTTAAACCGCGAAACTCTCGGATCGGTATATTGGACGGGCACAGCCTAGCCTCCAACACCTGCCTTGAGATTCAAGAAGAGCTTTGTACCATCAGGGAAGTGGAACTCACCGATCTTGCGTGCCAGGTCCAGAACGGTGCCGGCGCCATCGCGCATCTCCCAATTCTGTAACGGCTGACCGGAGTTGCCGGACTTGTTTAGGGCCTGCTGTGCAGCGGTATGCAGCGGTTCCTGAGCATGCGCTTCGACAGTAATTGGCTGACCGTTTACCACAATGATTAAATCGATATCGCCATCTTTTTTAGCCATGAACTCTTCTCCCTTCGTCATCCCTAGTTCCCACGGTGTACAATGGGAGTCTAGCAAGGACTTGGCCGACGTGCAAGTGTTATCTTGGCAGGGGGAGAACCCGCATGGACACGATACGCTTTGATGTGAAATTTTGGCCGGCTGGCACTGGATCTGCAGTGTGGGATAACCCTCATGCAGAACAACTCGTCCAGCGTTTTATGCCGCCAGATCGCAAGCATGGACCGATGATTGGAATCCTGCATCTGGGCGCCTTGCGGCCCACCCCCAGCGTCCTCCGGGATGTCGTGGTTGCGATTGGTGAAGATAACCGTGCGGGACGTTACGGAAATTTTACCTTCGTCGTTAGTAGCGAAGACGGCGCCACGCGAAGTGTAGTCAGCGACATCGCAGCTGCCCAGGACCTCGCGATTTTTATCAGCTCCTCACCCGTCCACCTCGAACAAGCGGAGCCGGCTGGTGCTCTCACGACAAATGACCGAGAGACCCTGAGTTTCGTTCTCAGTGGCGGGGGAACCGTAACCGCGACTGAACTCGCCGGACAACTGGGGATCGAGCAAACCACGGCCGGTAACCGCCTCATAGCGCTTCATAGGAAAGGTTACCTCCAACGCATCGAGCGACCACATCCCTCTGGCGACCAATTCGTTGACCCGCGATCCGTGCGCTTTGATCTGCCCCAGTAGTTGAGCGACCTTTCATTTGGCTGCAGTTCAAATGGCCAGAGCTGCCAGTTCGCTAGAGTTGGCACGGGAGATTTCGTCCTGATTCCTTCGCCGTGCCTCGGAACTATACAGAACCGAAATAAACTTTGTGCCCGCGCTCAGTCAGACTCTTGTGAACTCTGTACAGAGCGCACTTAGCGAAGAACGGCAGGGTCTTCGCCGGTCTCCCCAACGAGATCATGCACAAACTCCAGTCCGCATTATCAGGCCGTGACTTCAGCCAACTTGCGTCCACTTCGCGATGATATTTCTTGAAGACCTTCGCGAGTTCCGCGCGGTAAGCGCCGTCAACGTTGAAGAGAAGCTCAGCAGTCCTACGGACTTGCTCGACAAGGTGACTCATTCCGCTCGACCTCGCTCCAACCTTGGCAAAGAAGAGGGTCTTTGATTTCTGATGAAGGAAATCACAGAACTCGAACCTCGACGGCCCACCGCCGAATATGATGCCAGCCGAGTCAAAGTGGAGAAACCCTCGCGCATTTCCGCATCGGGTATTGAACGCCCCTTCGCTCTCAGCCCCGTCCCAAGCGGGGAGCGGGACGGTCGGCTTCGCAATTTTGTCCACATATTGATTTACGCGCCCTAGGAAATCTGGAACAACCTGATGCCAAGTGCCCGAGGACAGGACGTAGGGGACGCCGCCATACATAAGCTCGTACCCGAAGCAGTCAAAGACGGAGTAGTTCGTGAACGCCTCCTTCTCCTGGTCCAACAGATGAATGCGCGTGTCTTTTGCTGCCTGGACCGACGGCACAACGCCATCCTCTTGTAGGTGAGTCAACCAACCTTCTATTCGCAAGAACGGCCTAGTCGCTGGATTCTTAGACATCCGCCCATAGACGTATGATTCTGCTAGCTGCGATTCTCCTTCCCGTCGTTCTGCCGGTGTGAAGAGCACGACTTTCTTGAGTGCTTGTCCGGAAGCCAGTTCAGTATCCAAATGTGCTTCCAGTCCGGCAATAAGCGATGGGTCCGCTACCGGGCTTACATTTCCGACCTCCGGCCACCCTTTCTTGTAGTGAGTGCTTTGAAAGAGCACTCCTGCCTTGTCCAGGACCGCACCCAATTTCGAGAACGGAACCTGTAACCTCAGACTTGTTCCGCCGCGAACGGTCTTTCCGAGGATCTTATGCGAGGACAGGCCCTCCAGCGAACCCACCAGATCTCTATCGAACTCGACACCAAATTCCTCTACAAATGAAGCGCGGGGCGCTCGTTCGCTGGCAATATGCCATTTCGCGAACACCTGCTCAGCACGGATCCCTATGAGTTTGTCGCGCGCGATGGAATTCAGTGCGACGCGCAAGCCAAAATCAATCTGCAGCCAATGATTTTCAAGCTTCTGCCATGCGTGTCCAAAGCTGAGCACAAAGGTATTGGAAGCACGACGCATCACGAGTAGACCTGCTGGTGATTGGGAATTCAAGGCCAGCCCAATCGAATTCTCCAGAGCCCCGCGAATCACGCCCACCCATGACGGCTCGCCTATGGCCGAGGGTAGAGGAATGAACTCGCCGTCAAGAGGCGGAGCAAGAGGCCGCACATCTCTACCCGGTTTCAATTCGCCTTCAAACGCTGCGACCTTGTCAGGCTTCAAAAGATAGATTGTCAGACCGATTTTCGTGTCGACCACGGTCGCACCCCCAAAAGACTGCGCATGCGGGGATAGTAACCCAATGATGGATTGTGCTGGCCGTCACCTACGAACGTCTAGTGCTAGTGCATCCTTTGCCGCCGAGCACGTTATTGGTCGGTTGGACACTGGCGTGGGCCTTCATCCCTCCCTCGCTGGCTGCGGTCAGACTACCGCAATGACCAGAAGGAGAAGTGCCATGAAAACGAAGCGAGTCGTAGGAAACAGTCGCGTCTAACCGTTTTCTGGTGGCAGTTCTGGTGGCAGTTCGATTGACGATTTCTGGCGAAATCTGGCGGGCTTGGACTCTTCGCGATCCTCACATGTGGTTGAAACGGCGAATCTTGACGGTTTCAGGCAGTTACTGGCGCAAGTGCCGGGAGGGCTTAAAAGGCCGGACCGGTCGGCAAAGTGAGTGCGCTACTAGTCACAGCACCTAACCGGGTAACCCAAACTACGCGGTCTAATGCATGCAGCCCATATAAACCACACGCGAACTGTAAATTTTCTCGATACTCTCGCAAGATACGGTTGAATGTATGCGAAGCCCGAAGCCACCGACATGCTTAAAGGGCCAGGAGCCATCGAATGAGATCTTGTCGGGGTCGGGAGGCGGCGGGACCTCCCCCCACATCTCCCATCGCAAAGCAATTGAAATGTAGCTAAGCAAATCAATTGGTATGTCGTCGTCGAGTGCATCGTCTCGCACTAGAATCTGTTTGTTTTCGCGCCCGAGTGCAATTTCAGTAGCAAGTCGGTTAAAACCCGCCAGTACATCCGCAAGCTGGATGACAGCACTTTCGTGAGACTCAACACTTATAAAACTCGCTGATGCAATCGGAGACGGCGATAAAGATTGGAGGAATTGGCAATATGCCAGCTCATCGCTCAATATCCCGTTGTCGAACACGAGCTCAACTTTCTCATTTGGTTCCAGCGAGTAGGGATGAGTGCTAAGAAAATCTTTGATTTGGGTGGCAAGCCGGAGAGCTGCAACCTGTTTGTTCCGCCCTTCACTAATTGAGACCAGTGGGACGGATCCCTGAAGTTGCACCATTAACTCTTGGCTCAGCGCCTCGCGCACAAACTTCGGCATCGGCTTCATGCCGTTCCATTTCACTTCGTCAGCCAGCGTAAGTCCAAATTGCAGCTTCAGTGCATTCAGAGCAGTCTCCACTTTAGACGGACTGTGGACTCCGACTGCCGCTAGAACAGCGTGCGGGCGACCCTGAATTTCAATTTCGGAATCATCAATTGCGAACAACATACGTAGAACCGCGCACAGCCAATTTTACGCCATCATCGCATTCGATGACGCTCAAGAGAGCCCTCATCAGAGGCAAGGTAATTCCTGTGTTCGCGGGACCATATCGACATAGGCCCACTGTGGCGCTGACGCGCCCGATCCGTCAATCATGCTCCGGAACCATCACAAGCCTTGGAGTGGTCGAGGAGGGCTAGTTTTCTACCTGTCTATACGCTCTGATCGTCGATTTCGATCTCAGCGTTCACGATCGCGTCGGCCAACATGGCGACTTTATTATTCGGATTTTTACCATGCTTGTACTCCGCCAGACGTTCTGCTGCCTCGGCACTTAGTTCGGTCGCCTTCTGCCGATACAGTCTCGATAAAGCGCCTTGCCCCCATGTCTCGTAAATCCTCCCGATGTTGTCGTAGGATGCCCAGAGTTCAGCAGGATTGTCACTTGCATCGATAATCTGTTCGAAAATTTGCAAAGCCTCGCCAGATCGACCGAGATGAATGAGTGCGACGCCCAAATTACCTAATGCCGGAATGTGGCTGGGGTTGTAGGCGAGGGAAGTCCGGAACTGGGTGGCTGCCTCAAGATAACGCGCAAGGCCAAGAAGAGCGTTGCCGAGATAGTGGTACGCGAGAGCACTGCGCGGCCTCTTGTCCAAAATGAACTTGACCTGTGGTAGCACTTTTTCGTACTCGTTCTTCGAAAGAAGGGTCTCAACGGCGGCAAATTTGCCCAAAATCCGTGGGTACTTTGTGGACCTGTCGAGGTTATCGCCACCAAAATTCAGATTTGTGCCCGTAAACGCAGCGGCCAATTGCTCCGAGTTCTCAGGAACACCGGATTTCAGTGCGGCTGCCAACCATTCCTTGATGCGATCAATAGAGATGATGAATCCTAGTTTTCCCAGTGTGTCGGCAACGACAAAACTCGGTATGCCGAGAAACGTGTCCAAATCGTCGATCGCGGCCCCGCCAGAATTGCCTGGGTTGATCTCAGCGTCCGTTTTGAGGTTCCCAGCTTCATCAAATCCGCTTACGATACCACGCGTAACTGTGATCGTGCCTCCACCAAGAGGCGGGTACCCAAGTACTCGGATATGCCGTTCCATAAATGACGCGTCTATCGGGGTCGTGTTGAGAAGATCGATAAAGTGCGCCGGTGGCGCTCCCATAACTCTGACTACCGCTAGGTCGCAGGCCTCGTTGCGGATGACCACCTCGGCGGGAACTGCGTCCGAAGCCGCGCGATCTACTCTTTGCAGCGCCTCGACGGTGATTTGCCCGAACGCTGTTCCGAAATCGGAATCTTCGATCACGTGGTTATTTGTGATGACGAGGCCTGTTGGACTAATCACAACTCCCGATCCAAGACTGTTGCGGTTGTCCAGCCCGGAAGTATTCGTCAGACGCACTACAGCTCTATAGATGTCGCGGTCGACTGGCATTGCTGAGAATGGTGCGTGTTCGCAAGCCTCATCATTTGCCTGCACGCACAAAGCCTCGTGCCTCACATTATAAGCTTAGCAGCCAACTGGACCGAACTGAATACCGTACTCTACTCGGTTCAAGATGAGTTTGTTTATGCATCGCACGGTTACCACGCGCTGCTCGATAGGTCTACCGAATAGAGCGAGGTTCGGGATAGTCTTCGCCTTTTCACGATCTGCAAGCTGCGGGAATTTGCGATGCGAAATCCCATAGGCTGTTTCGAACGGCATTCCTCCCGTGCGCAGAAGACTGAAGTAGGAGGGGTAGACGAGTCCATCGTATGCGGCGGCGTGGGCTGCTCGTGCGATCTCTCTGGTGATTTCGTAGGAGTGCTTGCCAGCGAGGAACAGCATATGTATAGCCATGTCGAGGCTCTCGAACTCTGTTACTTTCTCTTTCTGGAGCAACTCTGTTAGGTCGAGAAGCCGAAGCTCTCGGGTTGGAGCCAGCGTCGCTAAGTACAGCTCGTCTTCTGCGGTGACGCGACATTCGTGGATACAGATCTGTAGGTCCTGGGAGCCATACATAACGGGAAATCCCGTCGAATCGAGTCGGCCCGAACCTGCGAGGGCGGTTGGTTGACTGTCGTACTCGCCAAAGTTGTCTGGCTTCGTAGGATCCTTTCGAATCCGGTAGAACACTTGCCCCTCCGGCAAGACCACGGCCGGATACTCAGTGATGATTCGGCTTGTCACCAAAGGGCTGGTTGCCGGATCCTGAAGCGCCTTCAGCGGTTCAACCTCACCGATCATCCATAGTCTTGGACCGTAATAGAAGAAGCCCACACCGATGATCTTTTCGATCCTGCGCAAATCGGCTTGCAACCAAGGAGCAGTACTGATACAGGTGGACTGTTGTTCATTGAACTGCACCAAGGGTGCCGCTCCATATTCGCAGCGATGCACCGTTCCCCATACAAAGAACCGGTGCGCAAGCGTGGCAATCAAATCCCGGTTCAGTTTCCTGCCGGTTCTTGAACGGCAGCTTGGACAAGGCGAGTTTTCCTCGATGCCGATCTGTAGGGCATCAATGCGTAAGCCCTGGTCACGGAAGCAGTCCGAGCAGAGCGCGATATCGTTCAACTTTTCTCCCATGTTTCTAAGGACCTTCGCGGCACTCACCTTCGATGAACGCACTTATTATCTCATTTCGCATCCATGGCTCTGTCTCGAGATTGGTCGCACTCTGGTAATATCCAACGAAAGTGCACCTGTCGCCCGATCGGAGTTCGAGTCTTAGCGTGTCGCCCTTGGCCAAAGTTACGCCCTTGCGCAGGCGACGCCCATTAATGGCAAGGGATTCCACAAACGTGATTTCGTCCTCCAGCTCGGCGAGCACGAGGGCCGTGGCATCGCTTGGCACAACGATCACGTGCTCTTGCCGCTGGCCGGGCGCTCTCGCGAACAGTTCACCGAGGTAAGACCGCCCACCCGCTGGAGTCTCAAGGAATAGATGGGGGCAGCTCCCGCATTCCCAATAGCGCGACAAAGTGTAGACATTCTCTAGATCCAGTTCGTGAACCTGATGGTCAATTGGCTCGGCACTTTGCGCCGAGCGAATGGCGATCGGCCACATCGCCGGTCCTATCACTGACGTTGCCGCACCCGCCGCGGTAAGGTCCCCATGAGACAGGCTTTGCCCCCCACCGGTCGGCAGATCCGTCCGTTCGATCCAGATGGCTTCGAACCCGTCCGGCCATAGGGGGCCAAGAAGTGCGGCGACCGGCATCACGGCCGATGCCCCAGGAGCGAGAGCGGGGCGAGGTAGCGGATAAGCGGCAATGTCCTGCCTTTGCCGTGTTCCCAATTGTCTGTAGCCAAGACCACTCGGTGTATCTACGTAATGGATAAGCGAGTCCACAGTGACCGGAACCTGACCCATGTTCGTCACCGCGAGGTACGCAGCCCACAGGGGACGCATTCGATAGACTTCCTGAAACCGCTCTTCGGTTCCACACTGCTGAGTGTATGCGAGTGCGCAGGCTATATCGTCCGGCGTCACCCCCGCCTCAAGCAACATGCGGCTTATAGAATCAATCGGCGCAACCCGTTTCAACAACTCATCCTTCGACGGCTGTCGCAAAACTTCAAAATACGGGAAGTGAATCACGTTCGGTCGTTCTCTGGCTGCTACGTTTGGATGTGCTTTCAGGTGTTCGGCAATGCTAGGGAAGTGATCGCCCCACTCTTGGTCATTGCGATGGTTTCTTGAGTGTGCAGACACGACATCCCGAAGAAATTCCCCGGTCGGAGTCCGCACGAGATGCGGTTGAGCGACCGGTATTCGTTCCAGCTCACCTGACGCAATCTCGCGGATGATGTCCAAACTCTTGCAGACCAGATATCGAGCGTGCAGGATGCTTTCGGGCGCAGGAGCTAAGTGTCCAGTGGCGACGATGTCGTACCAAGCATCACGCTGCCGTCTCAGCTCGCCGTTGGAGAACTTGGTGCCGCGGGGGTGTTCAGGGTTGTAGTGGCCGGCGTCGGCATGACAATCGAAGCAGAGTACGATGGCATTATCATAGTCGTCCGAGCCACCGGCGGCCTCAGGCACGATATGATGCACCTCAACTTTAACCCCCTTGTACCTATGGCAGACGCAGCAGTGCCTGGCCGACGCAACCAGTGCACGTTCTCGGACCGCCGCTGAGAAGCTCATCCTGGCCTCTGAGTAAGAGATTCCTCGTGCTGTCGACGCAGGATATCATCACAAGACGCACCTGCGACTTGACGATGTGTTTGAACGCAAGTTGATGCCCAAGCGAGCGTGGGCTGTAAAATTGGTGATTCTAGCCTATGGCCATGAAGCAACGAATTGAAATTCCGCAAGAAGTGGCGGCTCGCGTTCTCTTTCTTTCCGATCGCACCTGCTGTGTTTGCCGCATACCCCGAAAAGCAATTCAAATCCATCACATCGACGACGACCCGAGTAACTCGGTTGAGGCAAATCTTGCGGTTCTTTGCCTTGAGTGCCACCGAGAAACTCAAATCAGAGGAGGGTTCGACCGCAAACTCGACGCTCACCAGGTGATTTTGTATCGCTCCGATTGGTACAGCATCGTTGATCGGAAACGACATGGGCCCGAAGGACTTCTTGAACGTCAGACTCTCACTCAGAACTGGAACTGGGTTCCTGGACTAACGCAGGTTCATCTTAGGGGGATCCCCGTTCGCCTCAGCTACCTTCAGGCAAGCGAAAAGGACGACGAGCACCGCTATTCGTTCGAGGCTGAATATCCTGAAATTACTCCGAGCGACATAACGGGCGCGTACGAGACGAACTTGTGCATAGCGGCTTTCATCAGCAGAACTCTCCAACGTTTCCGGGCGGAGGCCATTTCCCGTTCTAGTGAAAAAAAGGAAATGTTGAAGAAGGGATCGCATCCGTCGATCTGGGACGACGCTTCGATATCTTTTGACGTTGTCTTGTTTTCTGACGACTTGCTGACGGTGGATTTTCAACTGGTCAGTTATATGGCTCTTGCGGCTCATCCAGACTCAAGTACGAAGACCATGAACTTTCTACTTCGGCCGTGGACCACCCCACTGGAACTGCAAGATCTATTCCTCTACAACTCTGGCTATCTCGACTCGGTTTCACGATATTGTGTCGATGAACTGCACCGCCAACTACCGAGTGACCTCAAGCAAGGAGGACAAAAAGACTCTTGGATTTTGCGGGGCGCGGCGGCTCGCCTCCAGAATTTCGAAAAGTTTCTGATCACGAAGGAAGGATTACGCATGGTGTTCGATCCCTATCAGGTAAGCTGTTATGCAGAGGGCAGACGCGAAGTGTTCATTCCGGGAGATGCAATCAAGGCGCTCCTGAAGGAACCGTTTTTGACGATCATAGGCTGAATCCAATCGGCGAGTTTTTGACATCCATGAAGGCGCGTACCTTGAACGACCCAGCAAACTGGAAAGAATACGAGCAAGAAATCACAGATTATTTTCGATCAGAATATCCCGCAGCTAAGATTACTCCGAACGCACGGCTGACTGGCAAATTTTCTAAGATCGAAAGACAAATCGATCTCCTCGTAGAGGATCAAGCATCCGATTTCACGCTTCGTATAGCGGTGGATGCAAAGCATTACACCGAACGAGTCGATGTTAAAGACGTGGAGCAGTTCCTGGGGCTCTTACATGATGTGAACGTCGATGTGGGCGTCATGATCTGTCCCGAAGGCTATAGCCAGGCGGCAATCAATAGGGCCCACTATGATGACTCCCGAATAGAATTAGACATCTTAAATTTTAAGGAGCTTAAGTTTTTTCAGGGATTTGGTGCCATTCCATACGCGGGCGATTCAGGGGTTCTTATGCCTGCCCCTTTTGGATGGATTATCGACGCAAGGAGGAGTCATGACTGGCTTGCGTCTCTGTATCAGCGCGGCCTTAGCCTCGAAGCAGCGATGGACGCGAATGAGTGGATGTACGTTAAATTTAGTACAAAGGGTGAAAAAGCTAAGGACTTGGAAGAGCTTCTACAAATTCAAGAGAAATACATGAGACGGAGACCAGACGCTGCAATAAGTTTTCTTGATGCAGTTCGCAGAGATGACGGAGCCAAGACCCTTATCCGGTGTTACAAGACTGCGACTTATCCGACTCCCGAGTACACTGGATTTGTTGATTTTGAGAAATTCACTTTCTTCTGTGTCTTGTTCTCGCCCGTAAAGCTACAAGAGAAGAACCTTAGAAAACTACGCTACATCATGCGAAAAGTCCTGCCGCTCGGCATCCGGCGACAATCGAAAGAGTAGCGGGGCGGTCGCCCATCCTTTCGCCATGGTGCGAAACAAAGGCTGTTGCGCAAATCGCAGCTGGACTTGGAATTTCCTAGGGGCGCTGGGCATCGAGCCACCAAGCTCTGAAATTAATCAGACCGCAAGCGCGGCTAGCTCGCTGGAGTTCACGCGCGCCATCACGTCTTTATTCCGGACCGCCTTCAGGTACACCATCGTCGAAGCTAGGTCTTTGTGCCCCATCCAATTCTGAAGGGTCTTGATGTCGCACACGTGGTCCTGCAAATTCCGTGTTGCAAACGTATGCCGAAACTTGTGGAGAAAGAAATTGGAGCAATACGGACCTTCAGAGCACTTGTTGCCGTGCTTTGACACGCACTGCCCGCAATTCAGTTTGGCGTGAAAGGCGATGCGCTTTAGTTTGAATTCGTGCCGCTTGTCTGGCCGACCCGATTCATTCGGAAAGACCAGTCCGTCCGTGTTTGGCTTCTTTGACGCTTTGTATTTCTTAAGCCCGGCGATCAACGAATCTGGCACCGGTACTTCGCGCTCTTCTTTGTTTTTGGGTTTGAATCCGTAGAGCGGTTTTCTGGTTACGCGGACCACGTGCGTCCGAAAGTCTATATCCCGCCAAGTTAGATGGCGGACCTCCTTATCACGCAGACCCGTCAAAAGGTAAGAAAGGTACAGAACGCGCTCATCTGCGTCGCACGCTTTGAAGAGCGCCTGAATTTCCTCGTCCTCGTACATCGGACGGATCGGTTCAACGTATTCCGGCCAGTCGCGGTTGTGAAGCACCTTGGTGATCCCGTTCGCTTTTAGCAGCTGTGAAACAATCACCGCCCGGTTGTAAGCGGTGCGCGGGCCACACCCGAGTTCATAGAGCTTGCGAATGAACGCCAGCACATCGTCGCGCTTCACGTCCTGAATAAACTTCTTTGCGCAGTTATTTGCGAAAACCTCCAAGCAATGCTTATAGGCCTGGTAGGTTCTCGGCTCACGCTGAGGCGGCTCCATGTCCTTGAGGTATGAGGCGACGGCCTCGGCAACCGCAGGCCCTCTCCCGTTCCCGTTTTCTTGAACGGTCTCGATGCCCGCGCGGTTTGCTTCCAGTTCGAGGGCTTTGCGACGTGCACGGTCCACAACTTCGGCGCGATCTTTGACCTGCTCGCGTTTTCTTCCGGCCTGCCACCACTCGATGTAGTAGTATCCCTCGGGATGAAGCTCGACTTTGCCGCGCACACGGACCTTGTCGCGAAGTTTACCGTTAGGCTCCACGACGGCAGGGTAGAGGTTCCAGTTTGCGCCGACTTTGATTTTTTTGAGGATATTGACGCGAGTTTCAGTGCCGTAGCCGTTGCCGCGTTTGGACATGTCCGCAAGCCTCCTTTCCGCCGATAGTTGGCCGGAAATCAGTGCAAAGCAGACACCATGATAGACACCACGCCTTGTAAATACAAGAAAATAAAGGAAGTGGCGGAGAGGGTGGGATTCGAACCCACGGTAGGATTTCTCCTACACACGCTTTCCAAGCGTGCTCCTTAAACCGCTCGGACACCTCTCCCGGGTACAACTAACCTTTTTAATTTAGCAGAAACTCTACTCTCACGCACATCGCTGAGGCGCCTGTGTCCTGTGGCGCGCCTCTGCTACAATTCTGCTATCGGTTCCGGGGTCGTCTAATTGGTAGGACACCAGCCTTTGGAGCTGGTTATCCTGGTTCGAGTCCAGGCCCCGGAGCCAACTCTTCAGTTCATTAGCTTGGACTTTTCGCAGAATTTTGACGTTAGCCTGACAACTCTACTGAGCGATGTTGACAGTCACGTTCCTCCAAGAAGCGTCGAAGCCTGCAGAGCTTCCCGCCGCAAAGTGGACCCCGCTCTGATAAGTCGCGTAGCCAGTACCCAACATACCAAATTGATGCGATAATCGCTCCGCTGTCCCTCCTGGTAGATCGTCCCCATTCGGAGCTTGGATGCGTCCGCCCTTTTGCATCTTCAAGTTGCGAGGCGACGGAAGCCTGCATTCCGTAGAAGCAGGGCAAACCCTCGACCATGCAAGAGCGCGTGTACAAGCACTCGCGGAGTTGTGGCCGGGCCAGCATGTCATTCACAATGAGGAAGCAGGAGAGCGGATGTTTGTTACCGCAAGCGGCGCGACGATGAATTAAGCGCCCTGAAGGTCCCAAGCGATTGGGCAAGTCGCGCTGGAAACGAAAGTGAGTAAGAGGGAGGAAATGCCAACGTGATTATAGGTGACCGCTTGCGAGCATTACGCGAGAAGAAGAATCTTTCCCAAGGGGACGTCCAAAAGCGCACCGGCTTGCTTCGTTCCTATCTTTCGCGCGTTGAGAACGGACACACGGTCCCGGAAATTGGAACGCTGGAGAAGCTGGCGACGGCGCTGGAAGTTCCCCTGTACCAGCTCTTCTACGAAGGCGAGGAGCCGCCAGAGGTTCCTGAGATTTTCAGCCGGCGAAGCGCGGATGAGACCGCTTGGGGCAGTTCCGGCAAAGACGCAGATTACTTGATGAAAGTACGTCGCCTGCTCAGCCGCATGGACAATGATGATCGTCGGTTAATCCTGCACATGGCCCAGAAGATGGCGCTACCCGCTCGACGATCCACAAAGGGGGGTTGATGCCCGCCCACGAACCTGCGCTAGCTGCCCGGGGTGAAAGTCGGCGGACTAGAGCCGTCGTCCAATTTGCGCACTGACCAACCCAAGACCTCACAAAACTAAGGACCAGGTTAGGCGGCTCGGCGCGTGTGCCGTTCTGAAGGAGCGGTCTTGCGAACGGAGATGGGTCAGCTCTTGGCCGATATGGTCGACCACCGCTCCCGCCTTTGGTCCTCCGATGTTTCCTCGACGCGCGTGGCGATCGTCCATACGTGCCCCGACGGATCCATGACCCACCCAATGCGGTCGCCCCAGAACTGATTCGCCACCGGGATCAGGACCTTCGCCCCGCCGGCAACCGCCTGCTCCACCGTTTTGTCCACGTCCTCGACATAGACGTAGATCACCACGGGCGAACTGCCGTCCGGTTTGGGAGCACGGCTCGCCATACCCGGCCACTCTGCCTCGATCATGATCATCGCCGGGCCAATCGTCATCAACGCATGCGCCACGGTCCCGTCCGGGCCCGGCCGGCGCGCGCGCTCCACCGCGCTAAACGTGTTCTTGCAGAAATCCATAGCCGCCGCAACGTCGCGGCAAAACAGCCGCGGTATGACCACCGAGGCGCCGTCGGGTATCGGTTTCGCGGTGCTGGTCATTGCGCCCCCTCTGTCTCCTAGATTGAGAGTCTCGCGCGTATGATTGGGCCGGTGGTCCTAGATGAATAGGTCTGCGCTGACATGGAAAAACGCAGCGAGCTTCTTGGCCTGCGTTTTGCTCACCGAACGCTTGCCGTGAAACACCTCGGAAGTAATTCCTTTCGAGCCGAAAATCTTCCACAGGTCTTTCTGTGTCAGCTTGCGTGCCTCCATTAAATGCTGAAGCGTTTGCTGCGGGCCCGCTTTCCGGATTGGATAGCGGCGTTCCTCATACTCGTCAATCAGCACGGTCAGCAATTCGGCAAGTTCCGTTTCCTCCGGCGAAAGATCTTCACGTTCGTCAAGACGCATCAGTTCGTTCGTGAGACGCTCACACTCTTCGTCCGTATGGATGACATGGGGAAGTGCACGGCCCAGCAGTCGCCCGTAAGTTTTCTCGTCGAGATCGATCGTTGTCGTGCTCATTGTTTCCATGCCCCTTTGTCATATTCCGCGTGCGTCAATAAGTGCAAGACGAAAACCCGTTGGCTCTGGTAGTTCACTCGTGCGATCAACCGGCACTTATTGCCGGCAATGTTGAATACCGTTTTCCGTCCAACCAAGTCAGCGTTGTGATAGACCTGTTTCAGTTCCGCAGGCGTTTTCCAATTTGCCTTGCGCACCACCCCATACCATGCTTCAAGGCTGGCCCTCGCGTCCGGGTGTCGTTGCCAGAACTGTTCGAGTGCGCCTCGTTTTATGATGCGCATGGAGTCTTAGGTTCTCACAATGAGAACCCGAAGTCAAGCGTTTCATTTTCCAGTTTCACTTTTCTGATTTCTATTTTCTAGTTTCTAACTTCTATTTCGTCGGTGGCGCAGGGAAAGTCTTCTCGGGAATACCTTTGGCTAAATGGAGGCTGGCTCACCCCTCCCCCCATTGTCATCCCGACCGTAGCTCGCCCATGCTCGTCATTCCGAACGGAGCAGGCCGATGTTTTCTTCCGCATTCAGTCCTGTGAGCGCCTCGGCCTGCGAGTGTGAGGAACTCTTCTCCATCCCGCGCATTTTGCGGGATGAATCTCTCTTCATCTTGCCAGGCCGTCAGACGGGAAGGGGCTGGCGATATCGCCAGCCCCTTGCTACTTCGTCTTCGGTCCGGGTCTCTTCAGCGAGCCCCAGCCGCCGCCGCCGCCGCCATTGCATGCGTTCCCACATTCACCTTGATCTGCTTTGGCTTCGCTTCCTCGCGCTTCGGTATGCTCAGCGTCAGCACGCCATTCTGATAATCGGCCTTGATGGCCTCCGAATTCACCGAGTTCGCCAGCGAAAAGCTCCGGCTGAACGAGCCATAGGCGCGTTCGATGCGCAGATAGTTGTCCTCGTTCACCTTATTCTCAAACTTGCGTTCGCCGCGAATCGTGAGGACGTTGTTTTCCACGCGGATGTCCAGGTCCTGCGGATTCACATCCGGCAGGTCCGCCTTAACGACCAGTTCGTTCTCGGTCTCGTAGATGTCGACGGCCGGGGCCCAAGGGGTCAAGTTCGACTCCTCGCCCGTACGTCCCACCACATCGCCAAACACGCGATTGATCTGTTCCTGCAAGGTCGTAGCCCCGCGGAAAGGTTGTTCCCAGCGATTCATTGTTCTCATTTTAGCCCCCTCCATTAAACGTTGGCCAAAGGCAATTTCAGATAACTCGTGTCAACTCAGATTGCCGTCTGCCTCTTTATGTACTAGCCCAGCTTAAGTCGATTAACTTATATTGTCAAGTTAAATCGTTAGACATTTCACATAATTAACCCACAGCAGTTAAGCAGCGGGATTCAGTCGCAGCGTTCCCTCGGGTTGTTCGCTCGATCCTGGCGAACTAAGAAAACCTCTTCCCCTTGGTACGTAATCCGACAAGGTCCATTGTTTCCGAGTACGCCGTCATCCGCCCGAAATGTGCACCACCAGCCAATCAACTTTCTAGCTTCCCACATCGGGACTTCAGGATAACTTCCGGCTTGCCCGTTATCCGGGAGTGTTTACAATCGGTTCTCACAAGCCTACTTGCGGCTACTAATCGGCGAAATCGGCGGCAATTCTACGAAAAGACCGTTTCGCCTCCCTTTGGACATCGCGACCAGGCTGGAGAAGTGGATC
>WNEZ01002417.1_pt1 | contig 25246 bp, 23 predicted proteins | sample 5400521 | NCBI WGS metagenome assembly WNEZ01 (sample SAMN13153339, study PRJNA577476) | soil metagenome | isolation source: 120 cm saprolite under Douglas fir tree site 2 hole 1 replicate 1 | place: USA:California | collected 2015-04-18
GATGTGCTCGACTCCCGAGCGTCCTCGTCGCGTGTGCTGGCCCTCGCGCTGCTCGCCGGCGCGGCGACCTTCGCGCTGGGCGGGGTCGCCGTGGTGCGGCTCGCACCGGGCTACGCCGGGACGCTGGCGCAGCTCGGCGATGCGCCGCCGGCGCTGCCGGCCGGGCCCGCGCGCTCCGTCGCCACCACGCGCCGCGCGCCGGGCCGCCTGATCGGCTGGTGGCTGCGCGATCCGGCCGAGCGCGCAGCCTTCCGGCTCGCGGCCGTCTACATGCGCCGCGATCGCGAGACGAAGACCCGCCTCTATCCCTCGCTCGGTTTCTTCCTGCTCATCCCCGTCGCCCAGCTCTTCAGCCGGGCGACCTACAGCCTCACCGCCGGCGCCCTCGTCTCGGTGCTCCTGCTCGGCATGCTGCCGTCGATCGCGCTCGAGGCGCTGCGCACGTCGTCGCACCACGCGGCGACCGAGATCTTCGCGGCCGCGCCGCTGGCCAGCGCGGCACCCCTCTTCCAGGGCACGCGCAAGGCGGCGATCTACTACCTCCTCCTGCCGGGCGTCGCCATCGCGCTCCTCTGGGTCGCGGCGACCGACGCGCACGCTCTCCCGATCTCGGTGCCGAGCCTGCTCGCCCTCCCCTTCCTCTCGCTGCTCCCCGCGGCGCTGCGCGACTACGTGCCGCTCTCCGAGCCCCCGACGGCGGGCCGGCAGTCGACGGCCAACATCGTCATCGGCATGGCCATCACGCTCGTCGGCGCGGTGACACTCGCCGTCTCCTGGGCCGTCTGGCGCGTGGGCTACCTGCCGCACCTAATCGCGGCCGAGGTCGTGGCGGTGGCCGTCGCCTGTCGCATGCTCGCGGCGCACATCCGCGGCCGCCCGCTCCAGCTCGGCGGGGGGCCGTAGCCCGCCCGCTACCCGCCCAGCAGCCCGCGCGCGATGACCTTCAGCTCGAGGATCGGCTTCACGCCCTCGAAGATCGGGAGCACGAGCGCGTCGACCACGTGGCGCGAGATGGCGAACTCCTCGGCGTAGCCCCAGCCGCCGTGGAGGAGCTGCCCCTCCTGCGTGACGCGCACGGCCACGTCGGAGGCGAAGAGCTTCGCCATCGCCGGCTCGAGGACCACCGTCTCGTCGCGGTCCATGGCGCGCGCGGCGGCATAGGTAAGCTGGCGCGCGGCGGCGAGGTGCGTCGCCATGCGGCCGAGCTTGTGCTGCGTCAGCTGGAAGTCGCCGATCGGGCGGCCGAACTGCTTGCGCTCACCGACGTAGGTCGCGCTCGCCTCGAGCGCCGCCTGCGCCAGCCCCGAGGCGCGCCCGCCGGTCTGCAGGCGGCCGGCTGCGAAGCCGCCCATCTGGAGGTAGAAGCCCTTCCCCTCGCCGTCCTTCTCGCCGACCAGGTTCTCCGCCGGCACGAGATAGTTTTCGAAGCCGAGGGTGTAGGAGTGCATGCCGCGGTAGCCGGGGGTCGCGTCCGCCTTGCCGTGCAGCACGCCGCCGCCCGGCTGGCGCATCTCGAACTCGTGGCCGGGGAACGGGTCCTTGGGGACGATGAAGAGCGAGAGGCCGCGGGCGCCGGCCTTGGGGTCGGGGTTGGTGCGCGCGAGCAGCGCCAGCACGTCGGCGCGTCCCGCGAAGGTGCACCACGCCTTCGCGCCCGAGATGCGCCAGCCGTCCTCGGCGCGCTCGGCACGGCAGCGCACCGAGGCCACGTCGGAGCCCGTGTCCGGCTCGGTGACCGAGATGCCCACCATCAGCTCGCCCGCCGCCACCGGGGGAAGCCAGCGGCGCTTCTGCGACTCGGTGCCGCCCTTGAGCAGCGCCTTGGTCAGTATCTCGGGCCGCGTGATCAAGCTGCCCGCCGCGGCGAGCGAGGCCGCGGAGAGCTCCTCGGTGATGACGATCATCACCAGGTTGCCCATGCCCTGCCCGCCATACTCCTCGGGCACCGACATGCCGAAGTAGCCGAGCTCCGCCATCTGGCGGATGATCGACTGGGGGACCAGCTCGTCGTGGCGGTGGATGCGCTCGGCGAGCGGCGCGACCTCTTTCCTGGCGAAGCCACGGGCGGAATCGCGCGCCATCTCGGCCACGTCGCCGTCGATGGGGCAGTTGTTGGCGCCGCGCGTGCGGATCACCTCGCGGCCCACGTCGCGCAGCCGCGACTCGTGCTGCGCGGCGCGCACTGCGGCCGCCACCTCGGGCGCGCCCAGGGTGCGCGCGAGCGTCGCCTCCGGGACGCCGAAGTCGTCGCGCTGTCCCTCGATCTCGGCGCGCAGCCGGCTCGCCACCTCGCCCGCGAAAGCGGCCGCCATGCGCTCCAGGATGTCGTCGGCGGCGCCGGCGGCGCGTCGCTCGGCGGCGTAGGCGGCGAGGGCCTCCGCCGCCGCCGCCTCGGTCGCCGCGTACGCCAGTCGCTCGGCGTGCACCTGGTGCTCGTCGATCGCCTTGCCGCCACCGGTCGTCCGCCGCCCGGCGGCCAGCGCCTGGTCGAGCACCGCGCGGATGGCGGGGATGATGAGGCTCGTCTCGTCGCGCATGCGCGGCATGTACCACCGCCGGGGCCGGCAAGACCAGCCTCGGCGGGCGTTGGTTGACGGCGGCGGCGGAAGTGTCGTAGCCAGGCCGCCCAGGAGGTTTTTCGCAGATGGAGATCCGCAGCGTCGGCGTCGTCGGCGCCGGGCAGATGGGGCTCGGCATCGCGCAGGTCGTGGCCCGAGCCGGCTTCGAGACCATCATGGCGAAGGCCACGCCGGGTGCGCTCGACGCGCAGCGCAGCAAGGTCGAGAAGCAGCTGCAGAAGGACGTCGAGCGCGGCAAGCTGACGGCGGCCGATCACGGCGCGCTCCTCGAGCGCCTGCGCTGGACGGGCCACCTGCACGACCTGGCCGACGTCGACCTGGTGATCGAGTCGATCGTCGAGGAGCTGCCCGTGAAGCAGGACCACTTCGGGCGCCTCGACGAGATCGTGAGGGCCGACGCGATCTTCGCGACCAACACCTCGACGCTCACCGTCACCGAGCTCGCGGCCGCCACCGGGAGGCCCGAGCGCTTCATCGGCCTCCACTTCTTCAACCCCGTGCACGCCATGAAGCTGGTCGAGGTGGCGCCCGGTCTGAGGACGTCGCCGGAGACGGTGGAGACCTGCGTGGCGTTCGCCCGGCGGCTCGGCAAGGCGCCGGTCGTGGTCGCGGACTCGACCGGCTACATCGTGAACCGGCTCCTCGTGCCCTACATGGTGGACGCGATCGGCTGCCTCGAGCGCGGCCTCGGCTCGATCGCCGACATCGACGCGGCGATGCAGAACGGCGCCAACCATCCCATGGGTCCCCTCGCGCTCGCGGACTTCATCGGCCTCGACATCGTCCTCCACATGGCCTCGCTCCTCCAGCAGGAATACAAGGAGGCGCGCTTCGCACCCCCGCCGCTCCTCCGCCGGATGGTGCTGGCGGGGTATCTCGGGCGGAAGACGGGCAGCGGCTTCTACGACTACGGCCACACCCCGCCCGGGCCGCGCGACGCGATCGTGCGGCGAAACGGCGCGCCCGGCTGATGCCCACCGGCGGCGGCTGAGCCGCCGGCCGACGACGACACGACCGCGCATGGCGCGGCCCGCACGGACTTCTCCGTGTCGTGCGGGCGCGCCACGTGTGCCACCCGTGGCACCCCCAACGCGTTGCGCAGTGTGCCGCTCTTGGCGCGCCTTCGCCGCACGAGCGCGATAATCCCGCGCTCTCTCGACGGCCGGCGGGTTGGTCCCGGATCTGCTCCATGCGTCCCCGAATGTTCACGCACGAACGCAAAGGGGAACCCGCCATACGCAGCGCGTGGTCGCTCGGCCTCGCTCTCCTCTCCGCCGGCCCCGTCACGCTCTACGTCGACGGCGGGGTCGACATCCAGGCCGGCGCCACCGTCGCGCTCGCGGACTCGAACCCGGAGAAGTTCGCGCTCTACGTGACCAGCCAGGGCGACTTCTACGGCGCCTTCGTGGCGCACAGGACACAGTTCGATAAGCACGCGCAGGTCCACCACCGGAACGCGCTCCGGGGCCAGTGAGCGCGGTGCTCGCGACTCCCGCCTAGGAGGACGACAATGGCAAGACGTGGACATCGCCGGCCGACGGGGCACACGATCCTGGTCGTCGACGACCAGGACGAGACGCTGCTCTCGCTGCGCAGCCTGCTCGAGCGCGACGGATACCGCGTGCTCACCGCCTCGTGCGGTGACGACGCCCTCAGCGTCCTGAAGGAGAACGAGGTCCACCTGCTGCTCGTCGACTACTTCATGCCGCGCATGAACGGCGCCCAGCTGGTGCGCGAGATCCGCGCCTTCGATCCCTACGTGCAGATCATCCTGCAGACCGGCTGCTCGGGGCCGAAGCCGCCCCAGGTCATGCTCGACGAGCTCGACATCCAGGGCTACCACGACAAGGCCGACGGCCCCGACAAGCTCCTCATGTGGGTCACGGTCGGCTTGAAGGCCTACCGCCTGATCCACGACCTGCGCGAGCGCGAGCGCCAGCAGGGCGAGCTGGTGGCGAACGTCTCGCACGAGCTGCGCACGCCGCTGAACGTCATCGGCGGCTACGCCGAGCTGCTGAGCGAGGGCATGTTCGGCGCCCTCCCGGAGCAGGCCGTGCAGCCGGTGCGTGCGGTGATCCATGCCGCGCGGAACCTGACCGACCTGGTGTCCGACTTCCTCCAGTACGCCAAGCTCGAGGCCGGCATGTGTGAGACCAAGCGGACGTGGACGCCCATCCGCGACCTCGCCCGCGAGCTGGAGCGTCTCGGCACCCTGCTCCTCGACGAGAAGGACGTGCACTTCTCGGTCGACATCCCCGAGGTTCCGCGGGGCCTGAGCACCGACACCATCAAGCTGCGCACCGTGCTCCGCAACCTGGTCACCAACGCGGCCAAGTTCACCTCCCGCGGCAGCATCGCGGTGCGCATCCGGGAGCGCGACGGCGGGCTCGAGTTCGTGGTGCAGGACACCGGGCCCGGCATCCGGGCGGAGGACCAGGAGCTCATCTTCGAGCCCTTCCGGCAGGCCGACAGCTCGAGCACCCGCGCGCACGGCGGCATCGGCCTCGGGCTCGCGCTGTCGCGCAAGTACGCGCGCCTCCTCGGCGGGGACCTGACGGTCGAGAGCGCCGTGGGCACCGGCTCGGTCTTCACCCTCTTCCTGCCGCCTTCGGCGATCGTCGAGGACGTCCAGGGCGCGGCGCCGACCGCTCGCGCCGCGGCCGCCTGATCGCGGCACGCACCACGCGGATGGAGCGGCGGGGAGGAGAGACGAGAGCAGGACGCGGCGGATCGGTGATCGCGATCGCGGGCGTCGTGTCGGCCGCGGTGCTCTACGCGCTCGCCTGCCCGCCCCCCGGCTGGTCGCTCGCCGCGTGGCTGGTCCCCGGGCTGCTGCTGGCGAGCACGCGCCGGCTCTCTCCGTTCCGCGGCGCCCTCGCCGGGGCGCTCTTCGCGGTCATCTACGGGTGCGGCATGACCGCCTGGGCGCTCCACGCCTCGCTCGAGTACTTCGCCTTCAACCGGCTCGCGGCAGGCGCCTTCGTCGCCGCCGTATGGCTCGTCTACGGCGGCATCCCGTTCGGCCTGCTGGTCGTCGCCAACGGGCTCGCGTGGAAGCGGGTCCCCGCGCCCACCTGCGGTCTCGTCGGCGCCTGGCTCTGGGTGGGCTGCGAGGTGCTGCGCACGACGCTCTTCACCGGCATGCCCTGGGAGCTCCTCGGCCACACGCAGTACCGGAACCTCCTCCTGGTCCAGGTCGCCGACCTGGGCGGCGTCTACGCCGTGTCGTTCGTCATGGCGCTGGCGAGCGTCTCCGGGGCCGAGCTACTGCTCGTGCTCCGGCACGAGCGTGTCTCGGCGGGGACGCTCTGCCGTCACCTGGCGCTGCCCGCGACGGCGCTCGCCGCTGTCCTCGCCTACGGCGTCCATGGCCGGCACGTGTACGGCGGTCCGCCCCCGGCGGCCGGGGCACGCACGGTGGCCGTGGTGCAGGGCAACATCCCGAACGCCTTCCGCTGGAAGCGCGCCTTCTTCGAGCGCGCCCTGGCCACCTACGCCGAGCTCACGAGCGCGGCGCGCGGCGCGCGGCCCGACCTCATCGTCTGGCCCGAGTACGCGGTCAACTTCTACATCGACCAGGAACCCATGCTGCACGCCGAGCTGGGCGGCGTGGCCGCGCTGGCGCGCGAGGGCCTCGTGGTGGGCGGCCCGCGCCTCACGGCGGAGGGGCTGGCGCACAACTCCGCGTACCTGCTCGGCCCCGACGGCGCGATCCGCGGCACCTACGACAAGCGCCGCCTGGTGCCGTTCGCCGAGTACGATCCCCTGCCCTGGTTTGCGGCGGAGGCGTCGTCCGAGCCCGTCACCTTCGCCGCGGGCGAGGGCCCGGACCTCCTCGAGACGGCCTCGCTCCGTCTGGGAACGATGATCTGTTACGAAGCCGTGTTCCCGAACCTGGCACGCGACCTCGTCCGCCGGGGGGCCGACCTCCTGGTCAACATCTCCAACGACTCGTGGCTCGACCGTGGCGACGGCGCCGCGCCGCTGCAGCACTTCTCGATGACCGTCTTCCGGGCGATCGAGACCCGGCGCTACCTGGTGCGCGCCTCGGCGAGCGGCGTGTCCGGCTTCGTGAGCCCCTTCGGCGAGCCCTACGCGCTCGTGCCCACGGACACCCCGGGGACCAGGGTGGCGAGCGTGCTCCCCATGCACGAGATGACCGCCTACACCCGCTGGGGTGACGCCTGGATCCCCGTCGCCGGCCTGATCATCGCGCCGGTGCTCCTCCCCCGCCGCCGGGAGGGCCTCGCATGACGAACCGCGCAGTGCGCCGCGGCGTCGCCACGGGCGCGCTCCTCTGCGGCACGCTCCTCCTCGTCGTGGGCATCAACAGCACACGCTGGATCGGGCGCACGTTCCCGGGCTTCCTGGTGATGGCCAACCGGGTCGTCGCCTCGGTCAGCCTGCCCGACTGGCTGGACGTCGACTCCTCGTCCGTGTTCCAGCACCAGATCCTCGCGGTCGATGGCGTGGCGGTCGAGAGCGCCGCCGAGGTGTACGAGCGCGTCGCCGCGGCCCCCCCGGGGACCGCGATCCGCTACACGCTCAGCGCGCCGGACGAGCGCGCCACGACGCTCGTCACGCGCTCCCGGCGCTTCTCCGGCGCCGACTACCTGCTCCTCTTCGGCGCCTTCTTCCTGAACGGCCTCGCCTTCGTCGCCACGGCGCTGTTCGTGTACCGCTTGAAGCCACGGAGCCCCGCCAGCGAGGGTCTGCTGGTGGCCGGCGTCACCGCCGGCGTGTTCGTCATCACGGCCGGCGACCTCTACGGGCCCCACTGGTTCTTCCGCCTCCACGTGATCGCGGAGTCCATGCTGGGCGCCGGCTTCCTCCACCTGGCCCTCGTGTTCCCCACCGACCGGCTGCGCGGCCGGCGGCGCGCGCTCCTCGCCCTCTACCTGCCATTCGTCCTCCTGGCGGTCTGCTACGAGGCCAGCCTCGGCTCGCCCGCCGCCTACACCTTCGTGCATCTCGTCGCGACGGCAACGCACGGCCTGGCGGCCGCCGCGATCATCGGGGCGGTGGGCTACGACTTCCTCACCAGTCGATCGGCGCTGGTGCGGCGGCGTACCGGCGTGGTCGCGCTCGGCACCGTGGCCGGCTTCCTCGTCCCCGGGGTGATCATGCTGGCCTCGGCCGCGCTCGGCGGCACGGTGCCGATCAACGCGGCCGCGCTCACCGCCTTCCTCTTCCCCGTGAGCCTCGGCTACGCGGTCGTCAAGCGCGACCTGTTCGAGATCGACGTCATGCTGCGCCGCGGAATCACCTACGTGATCGTCGTGGTGACCATCGCGTCCATGTACTTCGTGGCCATCTTCTGCCTGGGCGTCATGATCCCCGATCGGGCCGTCGCCCGCTCGCCGATCCTCATGGCGCTTCTCAATCTGGGCCTCCTGTTCGCGGTCGTCCCGATCCGCGCGCGCGTCCAGGACGCGGTCGACCGGGTCTTCTTCCGCACGGCCTACGACGTGGAGCACACGCTCGCGGACCTGAGCCACGCCCTGGCCAGCGCCCACACCCTGGACGAGGTGGTCGCCCAGCTCCAGACGGTGCTCTTCCGGACCCTCTGCCCGGTCTCGGCCGACGTCTTCCTGCACGATGCCGCCACCGGCCGCTTCCGCCACGCGCTCGGCGACGAGCGCGGGCAGTGGGACTTCACGTTGCCGCCGGACTTGATGGAGCGGGCGTCCCAGGGTGACATCCTCGCCCGCTACGAGTGGGAGGACGGCAGCGGACGCGCGGTGCCCGCGGTGTGGATCGCGCTCGGCGCGGAGCTGCTCGTTCCCGTGCGCAACGACACCGTCCTCGTGGCGATGATCGCGCTCGCCGGCAAGCACTCGGGGCGGGCGTACACCGTGCACGACATCACCTTCCTCGATACCGCCGCCAGCCAGGTGGGGCTGGCGATGAAGAAGGCGGAGGCCTTCGAGGACGTGAAGCGCGCCTACCAGCAGCTCAAGCAGAACCAGGCTACCCTCATCCGGGCCGATCGCCTGGCGACGCTCGGGCGCCTGACCGCCGGGATCGCGCACGAGATCAACACCCCCCTCGCCGCCGTCATGAACTCCCTGAAGGTACTCACCGACCTCGGCCACGAGTACGCCGACTCGATCGGTGATGCCGAGGTCAAACCCGAGGACCACCGACAGATCGCACAGGAGATCACGACCACCGCGGAGGACGCCACGCGCTGGGCGCGTAACGCCGCCGCCTTCATCAGCCAGGTGAAGATGCACGGGCGGGAGGCGGGTCCCGCGAAGAAGGCTCGCTTCGCCGTGCAGGCGGTGGTGGACGAGATCCGCGCGCTCCTGGCGCACCGCCTCCGGGCCGCGGGCTGCACGATCGACTTCGTCGAGGATCCGCCCCGGGTGACGCTGCTCGGCGATCCGGGCCGCCTCGCCCAGGTGCTGCTCAACCTGGTCGGGAACGCGATCGACGCCTACGAGGAGCGGGGCCTCGTCGGCGGCCGGATCGAGGTGAGCGCGCGCGACCGCGAGGGCGCCGTCACCGTCACCGTGAGCGACCGGGCCGGCGGCATCCCGCAGCAGCTGGTGCCGCGCATCTTCGAGGAGCTCTTCACCACCAAGGAGCCCGGCCGCGGGACGGGACTCGGGCTGTGGATCGCCCGCAACCTGGTGGAGGAGAGCTTCGGCGGGACGCTGAGCGTGGACAGCGAGAGCGGCGTCGGCAGCCGCTTCACCGCCACCATTCCCGCCGAGCAGGCGAGCGCCCACGCGGCGATCGAGCCCGCCGCCTAGGAGGGTGACCCAAGGACGTTCCCCGCAGCGTCAGCCCGCCGTCGTCGGCGGCGCCGCCGAGGCGAGCCGGAGGACGTCGAGGTAGCCGCGCGTCACGCACGCGTCGCGCAGCACGCCGCGCGCACGTAGCAGGCGATGCATGCGCGGCAGGTTGTAGTGCGGCACCGTCATCACCAGGTGGTGCTCCAGGTGGTAGTTGACGCGGTTCGGCGCGAGCAGGAGGCGCTCCCACCAGCGCGCCAGCGTGGTGCGCGTGTTGCGCAGCGGATCGGCGGCATCGGGCACCATGCCGTGCTCGGCGATCGAGCGCAGCCGCATGGCGAGGCTGTAGGTCGTCAGCCAGGCGCCGACCCAGAGCAGGTAGAGCGCGGGGTGGCCGAGCAGCGCGAGCGCGCCGAGCAGCGCCACGTTGGTGATCGCCACGCCCCGCAGCGCCTCGAGCCCGGCGTCGAAGTTCCGCTTGACGCGTCCCCTGGAGAGGCCGAGGTCGCGTCGCGCGGTCGCCCGGAGCCGCTTCCAGCCCGTCTGGCCGGAGAGGTCGCGCCATATCTTCCGCCGCATGCTCGCGCGGGTCACCGGGAAGGGCATGGCGAGCGGCAAGTCGGGGTCGTCGGCGGTCCAGGTCTTCGCGTGGTGCTGGAGGTGATAGGGCCGGTAGGGGTAGAGGTCGCTCCAGATCGGATAGGCGCACAGCCAGTTGCCGGCGAAGTCGTTCCGGCGGCGGTCCTTCAGCAGCGTGCGGTGTGCGGCCTCGTGCATGAGGACGGCGAGGCCGAGCTGCCGCCCACCGATGACGAAGAGCGCGAGGACCACGGTGAGCGGGTTCGGGCGGAGCACGACCAGACCCATCGCGGCGGCGATGATCGCCCAGTCGACGGCGATCGAGAGCCACGAGCGCCAGTCGCGCATGTGGAGCAGATCGCGCAGCTCCGCGTCGGAGAGCGCCTCGCGCCAGGCCTCGGCCATGACCGGGCGCGAGCATAACCCCGGCCGGCGGGCTGCTTCAACCACCTGCAAACGCCTTGACCGGCGTCGACACGCCGTGTTAGCTCGCACGCGCTCGTCCGCGCCCTGCCGAGCCCATGCGCTTCTACGAGTACGAGGCCAAGGCCCTGTTCGCCCGCCACGGCACGCCCTTGCTCAAGGGCCGTGTCGCGCGCACCGCCGTCGAGGCGAGGCAGATCGCCGCCGAGGTCGCCGGCCCCGTCGTCTTGAAGTCCCAGGTGCTGACCGGCGGCCGCATGAAGGCGGGCGGCGTCAAGTTCGCCGACACCCCGGCCGAGGCCGAGGTCGCGGCGCAGGCCATCCTGGCGCTCGAGATCAAGGGCCAGAAGCCGCGCGGCGTGCTGGTCGAGCAGCGCGCGCCGGTCGCCCAGGAGTACTTCGTGGCGGTCACCTGGGACGGACGGCGGAAGCTCCCCGTCCTCGTCTTCAGCGACATGGGCGGCATCGACATCGAGGAGGTGGCCGAGAAGCACCCCGAGCACGTCGGGCAGGTGCATCTCTCGACGCTCCTCCCCTTCAGCGCCTACAAGGCGAAGGAAGCGATCGCCGCGGTCGGCGTCAGCGGCGACGATCTGAACCGCCTGACGCCCATCGTCGCCACCCTGGTCGAGATCTTCCTCCGCTACGACCTGACGCTCGCCGAGATCAACCCCCTGGGCAAGACCCGGGACGGGCGCTTCCTGGTCCTCGACGGCCACGTCGACCTGGAGGCCGACGCACGCGACAAGCACGCGAAGCTGCTCGACGAGCTCGGCATCGGCAAGGATGAGACGCGCGAGGCGCGGCCGCCGACGGCGTTCGAGATCAAGGGCGCGCAGGTCGACGCCTCCGATCACCGCGGCGTGGCCGGCAACGTGCGCGAGTTCGACGGCGACCTGGGGCTGGTGATCGGCGCGGGGGGCGGCTCGCTCACCCTCTTCGACGCCATCCGCAAGCACGGCGGCCGGCCCGCCAACTACTGCGAGATCGGCGGCAACCCGAGCGTCAGGAAGGCGTGCGAGCTGACCAAGCTCATCCTCTCCAAGCCCGGCGTGAAGAAGATCGCCGTCATGATGAACGTGGTCTCGAACACCCGCGTCGACATCGTGGCGCGCGGCGTGATCAAGGGTTGCGTCGAGGCGGGGCGGAACCCGGCCGAGACGATCGCCATCTTCCGCATCCCGGGCGCCTGGGAGGACGACGGGTTCAAGATCCTGCGCAAGTACGGCGTCGAGTACTGCGACCGCACGGTGTCGATGTACGAGGCGGCAGGCCGGGCGGTCGCCAAGATGAGGAGCTGATGTCGATCCTCATCGGCAAGGACACGGCGGTCATCATCCAGGGGATCACCGGTCGCGAGGCCGTGAACCTCACCCGCGAGGGCCTCGACTACGGGACGAAGATCGTCGGCGGCGTCACCCCCGGCCGCGCCGGGCGCGACGTCTACGGCGTGCCCGTCCACGACTGCGTGCGCGACATCACCGCGCAGCAGCAGGTCGACGGCTCGATCGTCACCGTGCCGCCCCGCTTCACGCGCGACGCCGTCTTCGAGGCGATCGAGGCGGGCGTCAAGCTGATCGTCGTGGTCACCGAGCGCATCCCGCGCGGCGAGGTGGCGCAGATGGTGGAGCTGGCGCGGCTCCGCGGCGCGCGCATCATCGGCCCCAACTGCCTCGGCATCCTCTCGCCCGACGAGGCCAAGTTGGGCGGCCTCGGCGGCCCGGCCGTCAACGTCCGGCGCGCCTTCAAGAAGGGGCCGATCGGCATCATGTCGCGCTCGGGCGGCATGACGACGGAGATCGCGAACACGCTCTCCGCCGCCGGCCTCGGGCAGTCGACGGCCGTGTCGATCGGCGGCGACGCGATCATCGGCTCGACCTACGCCGAGCTGATGCCCCTCTTCGAGGCCGACGCGGAGACCAGGGCGGTCGTCATTTACTCCGAGCCCGGCGGCCGGATGGAGGCCGAGCTGGCCGACTGGGTACGCGAGCACCGCTCGCGCCTCCCCATCGTCGCCTTCATGGCCGGCCGCTTCATGGACGAGATGCCCGGCATGCGCTTCGGCCACGCCGGGACGATCGTCGAGGGAAAGGCCGACACCACCGCCGACAAGATCGCGCGCATGCAGGCGGCGGGCATCTCGGTCGCGGAGCGCATCGAGGACATCCCGGCGCTGGTGAAGGAGCGCCTGCGGGGGCACTGATGCCGGGTATGTTCATCGACGTGCGGGTGGATCCGACGGTGGCGGCCGACGCCGCGCTGGCGAAGAAGCTCGTCGACGTCTGCCCGGTCAACATCTTCGCGCAGGAGAAGGACGGGCGGCTGCGCATCGTCGAGGAGAACCTCGACGAGTGCGTGCTCTGCGACCTCTGCGTGCAGGCCGCCCCCGCGGGCAAGGTGCAGGTGGTGAAGCTCTACGAGCGGTAGGAGGATCCGATGAAGAGGTCGTCTCGTCTGATCCTGATCGGAGCGCTCGCCGCCGTCGTCGGCTGCGCGTCGTGGCGGCACAAGGCGGAGCCCACGGCCGCCCCCGCGGCGGCGGGCACGTCCGCGCCGGCGGGGCACGTCATGCTCACACCCGCGGCGATCAAATGGCAGCCCTTTCCGCCGGGCGGACCGAAGGCGAAGTTCGCGGTGCTGTCCGGAGACCCCGAGAAGTCCGGTCCCTTCGTCATGCGCATCAGGCAGCCGGCCGGGGCCAAGGTCGCGCCGCACTGGCACCCGTCGGACGAGAACCTCACGGTCATCAAGGGCACGATCTATCTGGGGATGGGCGAGAAGGTGCACAAGCGCGAGGCGCACGAGTTCTCGGCCGGCTCGTATCTGCTGCTTCCGGCCAAGCACCCGCACTTCGCCTGGATCTCGAAGGCCGGCGAGGGGATCGTCCAGGTCCACGGCATGGGGCCCTTCCAGATCGTCTACGTGAACCCGGCCGACGACCCGCGGAGCAAGCCCGGGAAGCCCTGACCGGTCGGTTCCCCTCGAAAGCGTCGACGCACGCTTGACCCCCGCCGGGGGCGCACGGTATCGCGGTCGTCGCATGCGCAGCCCCCGCGATTTCCTGAAGCCCCTTGCCATCGGCGCCCCGCAGCCGGTCTCCGAGATTCCCGTCAAGCCATCGCGCTGCATCCACTTCTTCGACCCCTCCAATCCGAAGATGGCCGCCAAGCTGCCCGAGGTGGCCAGGCAGACCGACATCCTGCTCGGCAACCTCGAGGACGCCATCCCGGCCGATCGGAAGCTCGAGGCGCGCGAGGGGCTGGTGAAGGTGGGCCGCGACGTGGACCTCGGCGACACGCCGCTCTGGACGCGCGTCAACAGCCTGGACAGCCCGTGGTTCCTGGACGACATCACGCGCCTCGTCGGCGAGATCGGCGACCGCCTCGAGGTGGTAATGATCCCCAAGGTCGAGGGGCCGTGGGACATCCACTACGTCGACCGTCTCCTCGCCCAGCTCGAGGCGAAGCACAAGCTCGGGCGGCCGCTCCTGGTGCACGCCATCCTCGAGACCGCGCTCGGCGTGACCAACGTCGAGGAAATCTGCGCCGCCAGCCCGCGCATGCAAGGCATCAGCTTCGGCCCCGCCGACCTGGCCGCCTCGCGCCGCATGAAGACGACGCGCGTGGGGGGCGGCCATCCGGCGTATCTCGTGCGCACCGACCCCGACCCGAAGAACCCCGATGCGCCACGCCAGACGGCCCAGCAGGATCCCTGGCACTACTCGATCGCGCGCATGGTCGACGCATGCGCCGCGACGGGCGCCCTCCCCTTCTACGGGCCCTTCGGCGACATCTCCGACCCGCTCGGCTGCGAGGACCAGTTCCGCGCCGCGTTCCTCCTCGGCTGCGTCGGCGCGTGGTCGCTCCACCCGAGCCAGATCGCGATCGCGAAGAAGGTCTTCAGCCCACCGGTCGAGGAGGTACTGTTCGCCAAGCGCGTCCTCGAGGCCATGCCCGACGGGCGCGGGGTCCTCATGCTCGACGGCAAGATGCAGGACGACGCCACCTGGAAGCAGTGCAAGGTGATGGTGACGCTCGCCCGGCTGCTGGCCGCGAAGGACCAGGACCTGGCGCGCCTCTACGGCTTCCAGGGATGAACCACGGCGCGTTCTTCGCGCAGCACGAGGTCCACGTCGGACAGGACGTGAGCGGGCGCGCCCTCGCCATCTCCGACGGCGACGTCGCGCGCTACGAGGCCGGCACGGGCGGGGCGAGCACGCGCCCTCCGGGGGCCGCACCGGCGCTGATCCTCCACTCCGAGGTCTATCGCTCGCTCGCCTGGTACCTGCCGAACGTCTTCGGCAACCTCCACGCCCGCCAGGAGTGGGAGCTCTTCGCGCCGTTGCCCGCCGGGCAGCCGATCCGCACCCGCTCGACGGTCGTCGACCGCTACACGAAGCGCAACCGCGAGTACGTCGTGAACGAGGTGCTGGCGACCGACGAGGCGGGCCGCTGGCTCCAGCGCAGCCGCACGCACCAGAGCTTCCTCATCGAGGACGGCCGGCGCGAGACGGTCGTCGACCGCGAGCGCGAGAAGCGACCCGACCGCGCGTTCAGCGTCGGCGAGGGCGACGGCCAGCCGATCGGTCCCCTCACCCGCCCGATCACCATCGCCATGTGCGAGGCGTTCTCGGGACCCGAGCGCAACTACCACAACGACCGCGAGATGGCGCGCATGCTCGGCTTCCCCGACATCGTCGTGCAGGGGATGCTCTCCGTCTGCCTGGTCTCGGAGCTGATGACGCAGGCCTTCGGGACGGGGTGGATGCACGGCGGGAAGATGGACGTGCGCCTGGTGAACGTCGTGTGGGTGGACGACGTGCTCGCGATCCGCGGCAAGGTGCGCGAGGAGGTCGCGGAGGGGAGCCACCGCCGCGTCCACCTCGACGTGTGGTGCGAGAAGGCCGACGGGACGAAGACGCTGGTCGGCGCGGCGAGCGCGCTCGGCTAGGGCGCGCCTGCCGTGAGCCCTCCGCCTACCGCGGAGAGCGGCACGTCCGCCGGCCATGCGTCACCTTGCACACCCGCACCGCGCTCCCGAACCGCGCGCGGCGGCGAAAGCCCAGGATGAAGCGCCTGGCCGCGCCGTCCCGGCGGACGAAGGCGTCCATGAAGGCGGTGAGGGCCACATCGGTGATGCGCAGTTGCTGGTCGTGCGCAAGCAGCGGATCGTGCGGGGCGCTCGGATCGGGCAGGAACGGACGCTGGACGCAGCGCGTGGGATCCGCGCCGGGGACCACGCTCAGAGCCGCAGCGAGCGCCGCGAACTGCGCGAGCTGGCCGCCCGGCAGCCCGCTCTGCAGCACGGTGGTGAACAGGGGGAGGACGTCCGTGTCGCGGAAGGCCGGAATGGTGGGATCCGACACGAACCCCAGGTGGTCGCCGCCGACGATGTCGATCAGCAGCTTCGGCGCGGGCATGAAGGCGAAGGTCTCCAGGCTCCTCGCGGGATCGACGATCAGATCGCTGGTGCCGTGCAGGATGAGGAAGGGGAGCTTCCGCCCGCGGAACATGTCGCTACCGAAGGGGCACGAGAAGGGCGCCGCCGCTGCCGCCGCCCGCACACGTGGGTCCGCGAGCGGCCCGCCGAAGACGGAGAGCATGACGGTGCCGCCGCCGTACGAGTGACCGAGGAGCCCGACGCGAGCGCGGTCGACCGCCGCCGCGAAGGGAGCCCCGGCAGGCGCGCCCGAGCACCGTCCCGGTGAGAAAGTTCACCAGGCCGGTCAGCGGGAAGTCCGGGGCCACGACCACGTAGCCGCGGCTGGCGAGGTGCGTGAGGGTGGCGGCGAAGTTCGTGCGCGCCCCGCCGAGCCCGTGCGCGAAGACGAGGAGCGGAAACGGGCCGCCGCTCGGATCCAGCGGCGCGCCCCGGCCCCCGGTCGTCGACGGGTAGTACACGTCCGTCACCAGCGTGCGCACGGGGCTGCCGGCGTACGCCCCGCTCGCGGCCGTGGGCCGGCTCGGGTCGACGAGCGTCAGGGTAGTGATACCCACGGCAAAGGGTCCCGGGGCGGCGAGCGAGTCCGCGGTCAGCCGGGGGCGGGCGAGCGCTTCGGAGTGGAGGGTGAGCCATCCGACCGCGAGGATCGCGATCAGGGCAGCGAGCTTCGAGCCAGGGCTTCGACGCATGCGGTGCGGAGGATGCATCCGCGCCAGCGCTCACGTCAAGGCATGCAGGGCGCGCGGTTGGCATTTCTTCCGCCCTGGGCTACGAGCCGGACGTATGCTGACCCGCATTCACCATGTCGGTCTGGTCGTGCGCCGGCTCGAGGACGGGCTCGCCTTGTGGCAGGACCTCTTCGGGCTCCGCGTCGCGAAGCAGGCGACGGTGCGCGATCAGGGCGTGCGCGCCGCGCTCCTCCCCATCGGGCGGAGCGAGATCGAGCTGCTCGAGCCAATCAACCGGGACGGCGGCGTCGCCAAATTCCTCGAGAAGCGCGGCGAAGGGTTGCATCACGTCTGCTTCCAGACACCCGACGTGGCGGCGGAGCTCGCGGCGGCGCGCGGCAGGGGACTGCCGCTGATCGACGAGGCGCCGCGCCCGGGCCTGGCGGGCATGATCTGCTTCCTCCATCCGAAGGGTACGCGCGGCGTGCTGGTCGAGTTCGCCACGCCGCCCGGGGGCGAGCACCATGCGCCGCAGGCCGGCAGCGGGCCGCTCGCGGGGCTGGCTCTCGCCGAGGTGACGGCGCGCAGCCGGGAGGCGACGAGCGCCGCCGCGCTCTTCGCGTCGCAGCTCGGGCTCGCGCCCGACGCGGCCGGCGCGCAGGCCGGGGCGGTCACCGCCGCGGTCGTCGCGGGCGGCGTGCGGCTCCGCTTCGTGAGCGCCGACCCGCGCTCCGCCGCCCCCGAGGCGGCCGCGCTGCGCGCCGACGTCGAGGCGAATGGCGAGCGCCTCGCGGGCCTCGTGCTCGAGGCGAATGACCTGGACGCCGCGAGGCGCGCGCTGGCGACGCTCTCACCCACGGAACGGGGCGACGTGCTCGAGCTGGGGCGCGAGCATTGCCATGGTGTACCGCTCGCGCTCAGGACCGTGCAGGCGAGCTGAGTCTTCCATCAAGCCGAGGTCTGCATCTCCAGCAGCCCCACCAGCGCCCCCGCCAGCCGCTCGTAGTCCGCGCGCTCGTTGTACGCCTGGCACGACGCGCGCACGAGGCGCTTCGGCGGCGCGGGCCAGGGCACGATCGGCACCTCGATCGCGAAGCGCTCGAGGAGGGCGTCCTGGAGCGGGGAGAGGTAGAGCGGCGGCACGGGCGGCCCGGCGCCACCGTCGGGCAGCGGCACGGCGGCGAGCGCGCCGATCATCTCCTCGGGGCACGGCGATGGCGCCGCGAGCGCGGCGCACAGGATGCGCCGGGCCTCGAGCGCGAGCGAGCGGTTCCGCGCCATGAGCGCAGGCCAGCCGCCAGGCAGGAGACCACCCAGGAAGTGGATCGCCCCGGGCACGCAGAGGTACGGCGTCGGATCGTGGCTCCCGGTCCAGTCGAACTCGAGGAGGAAGCGCGAGCGGTCCGTGCGCGGGCTGTTGGCGCCGTGGCTGATGACGACCGGACGGACGCGATCGCGCCGGTCGCGCCGGACGTGGAGGAAGCCGGCGCCCTTCGGCGCGCACAGCCACTTGTGGCAGTTGCCGGCGTAGTAGGCCGCGCCGAGCGCGCCCAGATCGAGCGGCAGCATGCCGGGCGCGTGCGCGCCGTCGACCAGCGTGTCGATGCCTTGCGCGGCGAGCTCGCGCACGAGCTCCGCGATGGGGAGCACGAGCCCGGTCGGGCTGGTCACGTGGTCGAGGAGCGCCAGGCGCGTCCGTCGCGTCGCGCGCGCGAGCACGGCGGCGACCACCTCCTCCCCCGAGCGGAGCGGGAAGGGCACGGGGACCACCACGACCATGGCGCGCGCGGCGGCCGCGGCGACGTCGAGCGCGTTCCGGCACGCGTTGTAGGCGTGGTCCGTCACCAGCACCTGGTCGCCCGGCGCGAGCGTGAGCCAGCGCAGCACGGCGTTCACGCCGGTGGTCGCGTTGGGCACGAAGGCCACGCCCTCGGGGTCGGCGCCGAGGAACGCCGCCAGCTCGCGGCGCGCGCCGTCGAGCAAGCCCTCCAGCTCGCGTCCGAGGAAGCGCACCGGCTGGCGCTCCAGGCGCTCGCGCAGGCGCTGCTGCGCCTCCAGGACGGGCCGCGGGCAGGCCCCGAAGGAGCCGTGATTCAGGAAGGTTACCACCGGATCCAGGATCCAGAAGCGCGCCAGCTCGGAGGGCACCGGGCGATCATAGCTGCTCGCCGGGCCGCACCCAACGTGTTCTGGCGCTCGTCCCGCCCATCGGTTAGAAAAAGCCCACCATGGCCACGCCACTCGAGCAATGGGTCGACGAGGTCGCGCGCCACACGCGGCCCAAGGACGTGTATTTCTGCGACGGCTCCGAGGCCGAGAACCACCGCCTCGTCCGTGAGATGCTCGCCTCGGGCACGCTCTCCGAGCTGAACCCGGCCAGGTATCCCAACTGCCACCTCCACCGCAGCGATCCGAGCGACGTGGCGCGCACCGAGCACCTGACCTTCATCTGCTCGCGCGAGAAGGACGACACCGGCCCCACCAACAACTGGATGGCCCCGCGCGAGGCCAAGGAGAAGGTGGGCGGGCTCTTCCGTGGCGCCATGCAGGGCCGCACCATGTACGTCATCCCGTACTTGATGGGCCCGGTCGGCTCGCCCTTCAGCAAGGTCGGCGTCGAGATCACCGACAGCCCCTACGTGGTCGCCAACATGCGCATCATGACGCGCATGGGCACGCCGGCCATGAAGGCGCTGGACGGGCGCGACGACTTCGTGAAGGGCCTGCACTCGCTGGGGGACCTCTCGCCCGAGCGCCGCTTCATCCTCCACTTCCCGGAGGAGAAGCTCATCTGGTCGGTGGGGTCGGGCTACGGGGGCAACGCGCTCCTCGGCAAGAAGTGCTTCGCGCTCCGCATCGCGAGCGTGCAGGCGCGCGAGGAGGGCTGGCTCGCCGAGCACATGCTGATCGTCGGCATCGAGAGCCCCGAGGGCGAGACGCACTACATCGCGGCCGCCTTCCCCAGCGCGTGCGGCAAGACGAACCTCGCCATGCTCGTGCCGCCGCCGTCGCAGAAGGGCTGGAAGGTGTGGACGGTGGGCGACGACATCGCCTGGATGCGCCAGGGACCGGACGGCCGCCTGTGGGCCATCAACCCGGAGGCCGGCTTCTTCGGCGTGGCGCCCGGCACGTCGACGAAGACGAACCCGAACGCCATGGCGACCCTGGGAAGGAACTCGATCTTCACCAACGTGGCGGTGACCGAGGACGGCTGCCCCTGGTGGGAGGGCATCGACGGCCCGGTGCCGGAGCGCCTGACCGACTGGCGCGGGCGGCCGTGGCAGAAGGGATCGAGCGAGAAGGCCGCGCATCCGAACGCGCGCTTCACGGCGCCCGCCTCGCAGTGCCCATCGATCTCGCCCAGGTTCAACGACCCGCAGGGCGTACCCATCTCGGCGGTGGTGTTCGGCGGACGGCGGGCGCGCACCGCGCCGCTCGTCCTCCAGGCCTTCGACTGGAACCACGGCGTCTTCGTCGGCGCCTCGGTCGCCTCCGAGACGACGGCGGCGCAGAGCGGCGCGGTCGGGGTCGTGCGCCGCGATCCGATGGCGATGCTCCCCTTCTGCGGCTACAACATGGCCGACTACTTCGGGCACTGGCTCGCGATGGGGAAGGTGGTGAAGCACCCGCCCGCCATCTTCCACGTCAACTGGTTCCGCCAGAACGCCGAGGGCAAGTTCATCTGGCCCGGCTTCGGCGAGAACATGCGCGTGCTGCGCTGGATCGTGGCGCGCTGCACGGGTGCGGGCGAGGCCGCCGAGTCGCCGATCGGCATGCTCCCGGCCCGGGGCGCGATCGACACCAGCGGCCTCGAGGTGGACGCGCGCACCATGGACGACCTGCTCGCGGTCTCGCGCGACGACTGGCGCGGCGAGGCGGCCAGCATCGGCACGTTCTTCGGCAAGTTCGATGGCCGCCTGCCCGGGGAGATGGAGCGGCAGCGCGAGGGGCTGGTGAAGCGGCTCGGGTGAGGGGCCTCAGCCCGACGAGCGGGCCCGGGCCTGCGCGGGGCTGAGCCCGCGGCGCAGGATCTTGCCGTTCGGTGTGCGCGGCAGCTCGTCGACCAGGTAGACGACCTTCGGCGCCTTGTAGGCGGCGAGGCGCGTGCGGCCATAGGCGAGCAGCTCGTCGGGCGCGACCGTGCTGCCGGGCCGGGCGACCGCGTACGCCACGACCAGCAGCTTCTCGGCGGCGATCTCCTCGCCGGTCACCGCCACGTCGACCACCTCGGGATGGTCCTTCAGCACGCGCTCCACCTCGTGCGGCGAGACGCGGTAGCCGAAGCTCTTGATGAGGTCGTCCCGCCGCCCGAGGAACCAGAGGTAGCCGTCGGCGTCGCGGCGCGCGTAGTCGCCGGTCAGGAACCAGTCGCCGTGGAAGCAGGCCGCCGTCTCCTCGGGCTGGTTCCAGTAGCCGAGCATGAGGCCCGGGTCGGTGCGCGGGATGCAGAGCATTCCCTCCTCGTCGGTCCCCACTTCGTGCCACGTCCGGGGGTCGAGCAGCTTCACGTCGTGCCCGGGCTGGGCGAAGCCGGCGGAACCGGGCCGGAGCGGGCGGCTCCTCGTCTGGCAGAGGTAATAGGAGCACTCGGTCATGCCGAGGCCTTCGTAGATGTCGAGGCCGAAGCGCTCGCGCCACCCTCGGAGAACCGCCTCCGAGAGATGCTCGCCCGCGCTCATGCAGTGCCGGAGCGTGGGCACGTCGGCGCGCGTGGCGCGCGTCTTCTGCAGGATCTGCCGGTAGATGGTGGGCACGCCGATGAAGATCGTGGCGCCGTGCCGCGCGATCAGGCGCGGCCAGAGCGCGGCGTCGGGCGCCCCCTCGTGCACGATCGCGGTGTGGCCGCGATGGAGCGGGTCCATGAGGCCAGTGCCGAGCACGTAGGTCCAGTTGAACCTGCCCGAGTGGAGGACGCGGTCGCCCTCGGGACGGAAGTCGAACCAGTAGACGGACGACGGCTGGCGGCCGAGGAGCGCGCGGTGCGCGTGCAGGACGCCCTTCGGGTAGCCGGTCGTGCCGGAGGTGTAGACGAGGTAGGCGGGGTCCTCCGCGCGCGTCGGCTCCGCCTCCTGCCAGCGCGTGATGGCGGCGAGCGCGGCGTCGAGCTCGAGGACACGCAGGCGCGCCGAGCGCGCTTCGCCCGGCCCCACCAGGAGCGCATGCGTCAGGTGGTCGAGGCCCTCGAAGGCGCCCTGCAGCGCGCCCCAGCTGGTCCGGTCGGTGACCACGGCGGTCGCGCCGGAATCGCGCGCCAGGTGGAGCACCTCCTCGGGCGTCAGCAGCACCGAGGTGGGCACCGGGATGGCGGCCCGCTTCATCGCCCCCAGGAAGACGACCGGGTACGCGAGGCAGTTGGGCAGGCGGACGAGGACGCGCGCGCCGCGCGCGATGCCGAGCTGCCGCAGGAGCTCGGCGAAGCGGCTGGTCGCCGCCGCCAGCTCGGCGAAGGTCGTCTGGCAGACGCCCGCGCCGTCGTCGTCGACGATCACGGCCGCCCGCTCCGCGACCGGCGTGCCCAGGTGCGCGTCGGTGCAGGCCACCCCGATGTTGAAGCGCTCCGGGATGTCCCAGACCCAGGGCGGGAAGTCGGCCACGGGCGCGCCGCTCAGGCAGCCCGGCGTGCTCGCTTCAGGTCGACGCGGGGAACCCGACGCAGGCGATGCGCGACCATGTCGACCGCGACGCGGGCCCCCTCGAGCGTCATGTAGCCGATGAGCGGGACGTAGTTGCCCTCGTCATCGAGCGGCATGTCGATGAAGAGCGCGTTGCCCGCGAAGGCGCTGAAGTCCGCGATCTGGATCTTGAGCGGCCCGCACAGCTCGCCCTTCTCCACCCGGCCGTCCGCCATCTCGACCTCGACGGTCTCGCTCATGGGGAGGGCTCCGAACCGATCACGCCACGCAGCCGGCAGCGTCAGGCAGTACGCACCGGTATCGACCAACGCCTTGCATTGCATCTCGCGGCCCGCCTCGAAGATGCTGCCGACCGTGATCCACGTCGTGACCTGGCCCATGAGCCGCCCCCGGGGGCGAAGGATGAGGGTCATGCCGGGACCATGCAACATCTGAAAGCAGCCATCAAGCGGCCACACGCCGCTCAGCGGAACGCCGGCAGCACCCGCTCCGCGAACAGCCGCGCGGGCTCGCGCGTGTCGCGCCCGAAGAACTCCATCACGAAGAGCGTGCAGCCGAGGGCCGTGTGGCGGCGGATGCGCTCGATCACCTGCGCCGGCGTGCCCCAGATGCCGTGCGCCTCGAGGCCGGCGCCCATGTGGCCGCCGTAGATGCGGCCCGCGCGCTCGAGCGCCGCGCGCGCCCCGTCCTCCGTCTCGGCGATGACCACCAGGCACTGCTGCGAGACCTCCAGCGAGGCGAAGTCGCGGCCGACCTCGCCGCAGCGGCGGCGGAGCGCCTCGACCTTGGCGCCGAGATCGCCCTGGAAGACGGCGAGGTTGTTCCAGATGTCGGCGTGCCGGGCCGCGATGCCCATGAGCACGCGCTCGCCGCCGCCGCCGATCAGGATGGGCGGCCGGCGCACGGGTTTGGGCTCGCACACGGCGTCGCGCACGACGACGTATTTGCCCTCGAAGGTGACGCGCTCCTCGGTCCACAGGCGCTTGAGCGCCGTGCAGGTCTCGTCGAGGGCGCGGAGCCGCGCGCCGAGGGGCGGGAACGGGCAGCCGTAGGCCTCGAACTCGGCCGCGAGCCAGCCGCCGCCCAGGCCGACGATGACGCGGCCATTGGCCACGTGGTCGATGGTGGCCACCTGCTTCGCGAACACGGCCGGGTTGCGGAAAAAGGGCGGCGTCACCAGCGTGCCGAGCTCCACCCGCTCGGTGATCGCCGCCACCGCGGCCAGCTCGCTCCACGCCTCGAAGATGGGGAGGTTCGGCAGTGGGACGCCGTAGAGGTGATCGCACACCCACACCGAGTCGAAGCCGAGCCGGTCGAACTCGAGCGCCGCCGCGCGTACCTCGGCCCACGTCCGCTTGATCTGCGGCAGCGTCACCCCGAAGCGGACCGGCCGGGTCATCCCCAGGAGTCTGTCCGAGTAGTCATGGTGAGCGAGGCGAACGAGCCGGGGAGCGAGAGCGGCAAGCGCAGCGCCGACCGAGGAGGCGTAGCCAGGGCTACGCCGCACGAGGGAGGAGCGAGCAACCATCTGGCCGCGCGGCTCGCGCCGCGCGCCCCCGGATCGTTCGCCGCAGCCGCCATGACCACTCGGACAGCCTCCTAGCCGGGCGAGATGAAGTAGGTGCGGCAGGCCTGCGACAGCGAGTCGCGATCGAGCTGCGCCGGGCGGCTCTCGTAGCGCGCCGCCCAGCAGACCTGGTTGATGATGTCGCGCGGGTAGCAGGGGCGCAGGTCCTGGCCCAGGTCGGTGGCGATGGTGTCGATCAGCTCCTCGATGAGCCCCGTGTCGTAGTGCAGCTGGTTCTGGGCGCACACGCGGCGGCAGATCTCGTGGAAGCGCTCGCGGGTCACGCTCCCGAGCCGGATCTTGGTCTGGATGCGGCGCAGGAAGGCCTCGTCCACCAGCGTCGCCGGGTCGAGGTTGGTGGCGAACGCGACCAAGACGTCGAAGGGGACCTCGATCTTCTTGCCGCCCGCCAGCGTGAGGAAGTCGATGCCGCGATCGAGGGGCGCCACCCAGCGGTTCAGGAGCTCCTCGGGGCGGACGCGCTGGCGGCCGAAGTCGTCCACGATGAGCAGCCCGTTGTTCGCCTTCAGCTGCGCGGGCGCGGCATAGTACTTGGTCACCGGGTTGAACTGCAGCTCGAGCATCTCGATCGTGAGCTCGCCGCCCACGACGACCCGGGGCCGACGGCAGAGCACCCAGCGCTCGTCGCTGTCCCGCGTGGCCGGGTCGTCGACCTGCTTGTGCGTGAGGGGGTCGTAGATCGTGATGATCTGGCCGTCGTTCTCGACCGCGTGCGGGATCCAGACGTTCTCCTGCTCGAAGAGACAGGAGAGCGTCTCGGCCACGGTGGTCTTGCCCGTCCCCGACGGCCCGTAGAGGAAGATCGCCTTTCCGGACACGAGGGCGGAGCCGAGCTGCCGCAGCACCTGGGGCTCGAGCACGAGGTCCTCAAAGGCCTTCTGGACCGCGGGTGGGCTCACGCTCATCCGCCGCACCGTCTGGGCCTGCACCTGGTTCACGTAGTCGACGAGCGACACCGGGAGCGGTCCCACGTACTGGTTGATGGCGAGCGCCTCGAGGGCGCGCCCCTTGCCCTCCGCGGTGAGGACGACGCGGTGCACGGCGCCGGCCATGCCGGTCACCTGGCAGAGCTGGTCCTTGCGCAGGCGCTGGAAGGCGTCGTCCACGATGCGGAGGCCGATGTGCATGTGCTCCGCCAGGTCGTGGAGCGACAGCTCGCCCATCAGGTACATCGTCTTGAGCGTCAGGTCCTCGAGGACCTTCCGCCGGATGCCGGTCTCTTCCGCCGTCCGGGGCGCGTTGATCGTCATCCCATCGCCCTCCGCTGCCAGGACGCCCATCCTAGGCGCTGGCGATGCGCGCCGTGGCCTCGCCCCGCGGGGCGCCGATCACGTCGAGGATTCGGTCCATCACGTCCATCAAATCGAAGTCCTTGGGCGTGAAGACCGCCTTCACGCCGAGCGCGCCGAGCCCGCCCACGTCGCTCTCGGGGATGATGCCGCCCATGACGACGGGGATCGTCTCGCCCACCCCCTCGGCCCGCAGCTGCTCGCGCACCGCGCGCGCGATCTCGAGATGCGCACCGGAGAGGACCGAGAGGCCGAGCACAGTCGCATCCTCCTCGACCGCCGACTTGACGATCTCCGGTACCGTC